>Ga0310902_10000596_pt1 | contig 10607 bp, 8 predicted proteins | sample C24D3metaG_FD_203748 | JGI IMG/M metagenome (GOLD analysis project Ga0310902, IMG submission 203748) | Lab incubated soil microbial communities from West Virginia University Organic Research Farm, Morgantown, WV, United States - C24D3 | ecosystem: Environmental > Terrestrial > Soil >...
ATCACCGCACCGGCTGAATCCCTGTGATCGAATTCCGTGAACGTCCGCCCGCGCGCCATCGTCGCGCCCATCGCTTCGAAATAGCCTTCGCTGACGCTATGCATCTGCGCCTGCGTCAGATCTTCCTGGCGTCCTGGCCGCGGCTGGCCTTCGATCAGGAACGGATTGCGCCAGCCGACGGTAAACGGCAGGAAGTTCGATTCGCCGGCGGCGATGACGCCCGGCTGCGCCCGGATCTCGTCGAGGATGCGCGAGTGCACGTTGGCCGTGGGCACCCACACGGTTTCGATCGTGCCGCCGCGCGTTGGCGCACCGACCGCCGACGGCGACAGCTGCACCGTCGAGATCGTCACGTCATCGGCGTTGACGCCGGTCGGCGTCTCCATCATGCGGCCGACGGTGCGCACGAGGAGCGCCGAGCTGACGAGCAGCGCGCAGGCCATCGCCACTTCGGCGGCGACCAGCACCGAGTAGATCCGCCGCGCGCCCTTTGAACTGCCGCGCTCGCCGGCCTTCAGGTCCGTGGTGAACTGCGTGCGCAGTAGCAGCAGTGCCGGCACCAACCCGAAGACGACCGTCGTCACGGCGACGACGGCGAGACACAGGCCGAGGGCGCGGACATCGATGCCCGCTTCCTCGAGCCGCGGAATCTGCACCGGCGTGAAGCTGATGATGAGCGGCAGCGCCGCGGCCGCCGCGGCGATGCCGGTGATCGCGCCCGCGACCGACAGCACCAGGCTCTCCGCCATCAACTGCGTCACGAGCTGGCGAGGCGCCGCGCCGAGGGCGACGCGCACGGCGATCTCCTTCTCGCGCGACAGCGCTCGCGTGAGCAGCAGCGTCGCGACGTTCAGCACGCCGATGATCAGCAGCAGCGCCACCGCGCCGAACAACACCATCAAGGCCGGACGGTAATAGCCGAGTTCTTCGTCGAGCAGCGACACGAGGCGCGCGTTCCAGCCCTTGTTGGTGCGCGGATTCTCCTGCGCGAGGCGCGTGCCGAGCGCATCGACCGCGCTTTGCGCCTGCCCGAACGTCGTGCCCGGAGAAAGTCGCGCCACCGCCTCCATGAAATGCGCGGCGCGGCTGTGTTGCGTGAAGTCCCAGCCCACGCGCTGCCACACATCGACGTCATCAGGGAAATGGAACTTCGGCGCCATCACGCCGACGACGATGTAGGGCGTGTCGTTGAGCGAGATGGCTTTGCCGATGATCGAGGGATCGCCGCTGAAGCGGGTCCGCCACAGGCGATCGCTGATCACGCAGATCAATTCGTTGGTGACGAACATCTTGCCGCCGGCAGGGAAGCCGGCGCCGACTTGCGGCTTCACGCCGAGGACCTCGAACAGGTTGGCGCCGGTCTCGATCGTGTTGACGCGAATCGGATCCTTGCCCGGCTCGGTGAGATTGATGCCCGGCCGCCACCAGCCGGCCGCGTCGCTGAACACCGGCAGCACGCGGTAGTCCATGAAGTTCACGGGCGAGATCGGATCGTGGGCGAGACCCTTCTCGGTATTCGTGTCCCACAGCGTCACCAGCCGATCCGGATCCGAATAGGGGAGCGGCCGCAGGACGACCGAATCGACCACCGTAAACACGGTCGTGGCCGCGCCGGTGCCGAGGCCGAGCACCAGCACCGTCACGATCGCAAACGTCGGATGCTGGCGGAACTGCCGCAGCGCCAGCCGGATCGCACTCATCACGTTCAGGCTCCTTCCACCGGCGGAGCGCGCCATCAGATCGGCGCGCGCCGCGTGAACTCGATCGGGATGCGTCGCGGCGTGACGCTGAAGCACCGAGAGCGCGGATTCTTCGAGCGCCGCCAGCGCGCGCGTGCGCGCGTCGTTCGGCGTCGCGCCTTCTTCAAGAGCAGCGGCATGGAGATCTTCGAGATATGCCACCAGCTCGTCGACCGTCGCCTCCGGCAGCTCCACTCCGGATTTCGCGACGTGGCGTCGCACTTCAGCGCGTGGATCAAATGAGGGCGTCATGGGTCTGTGTTTAATCTGTGTTTAATCGGTGGCCGGTTTCACGCCCGCGATCTGTGTGAGCGCCGCGATGAAGCGGGCCCAGTCTTCCCGCTGCGTCGCCAGCATCGCGCGTCCGTTGTCGGTGATGCGGTAGTAGCGCCGCCGCCGCTGGCCCGCCTTCTCGACCCATCGCCCCCTGATCAGCGCGCGCTCCTCGAGTCGATACAGCGTGGCGTAGAGCGAGGCCATCGTGAAGTGGACCGCGCCGCCCGATCGAAGCTCGATCTGCCTGCCGATCTCGTAGCCGTGGTGGTCCTCTTCATCGACCAGGGCGAGGATGAAGAGGTCGGCGCTGCCTTTCTTGGCGGCGTCGATGGCGGATCGATCTGCCTCCGCGGTCTTACCGCTACGGCGGGACAAGTCCAGCAGCAGTTTGGTCATATATAGGAAAGCTGTATATCAGACGAGCGAGCCGATGAAAACGTTGGCTCGCTCCTGCCGGGGGGCCCGATTCGTGCCGGGGTGGGTGACTCGCGCCGGGGCAGGCGCCGCTTGCCGGGGGCGTTCGGATGCGAACACTTTGTTTTCATGCGGGGACGAATTCGTCACCGCATTTGGTAAATCGGGCCTGAAATCGCCGGTACGACGCTTGCTCTCCCAGCGACTCATGATGAGCGACCTCCGGTACGCCTGGCGCGCGTTGTGGAAGTCTCCAATCACGACTCTCGGCGCCATGCTCGCGCTGGCGCTGGGCATCGGCGCGACGACGACGATGTTTGGTTTGTTGAATGCGGTGGCGCTCCGTCCGCTGCCCTATCCCGAATCCGATCGCCTCGTCGAACTGTGGGGCAACGTCGAACGCCAGGTCGTCGAACGGCGCGGCACCTCGATTCCGGATTACCTCGATTGGAAGGCGAAGACCACATCGTTCGACCAGTTCTCGGCGTGGAGCTACAACGGTTTCATCATGTATGGCAACGGCGCGCCGGAGCGGATTTCCGGCGAGGTCGTCGCTGGAGAATATTTCGGGGTGCTCGGCGTCGAGCCGATCCTCGGCCGCGCGTTGACGTCGGCCGATGACGCCGGCGACGCGCCGCTGGCCGCGGTCATCGGCGAGGAGCTGTGGAGCCGCGCCTACTCCCGCGCCCAAGACGTCGTCGGGAAATCGATTCGGCTGAGCAACCAGGTCTTCACAATCGTTGGCGTCGCGCCCGCGAAGTTCAAGGGCCGCTCGGATACGAGCGAAGTGTGGGTATCGATGATCGCATCGGTGCCGCCGCAGGCGCGCGACCAGCGCGGCAGCCGGGGGTTCCCCGCGCTCGCGCGCCTCGCTCCTGGAGTGTCGCTCGCGCAGGCGCAAGCCGACTCGACGAACGTCGCGAAGCAGCTCGAACAGGCGTACCCCAGATCGAACGAGAAGCGCGGTATCGAAGTGTCTCCGCTCGCGAACGAAGTGTTCGGCACTGTTCGACCGGCGATCTCCTTGCTGTTCGGCGCGGTCGCCTTCGTCCTCGTGATCGCTTGCGCGAGTGTGGCGAGCCTGCTCCTGGCGCGAACGGAATCCCGGCGCCGCGAATTCTCATTGCGGCGCGCGATCGGCGCCGATGAGCGCCGCCTGATTCGTTTGATGTTGTCCGAGAGCGCATGGGTCGTCGCGCTCGGCGGGACTATCGGGGTGCTGCTGTCGATGTGGGCGGGTGATGCGCTGCTCGCGCTCAGTCCTGTTCAGCTCCCCAGTTTTGCGGCGCCAGGGATCGACTGGCGCACGCTCGGATTCGTCGCCGGGATTGGCGTGCTGATCACCGTGGTGATCGGACTCTCGCCGCTGCGCTCGATGGGCAAGCATTCGCTGGCGCAGGATCTGCGCGAAGGCGCGCTCGAAGCGCGCGGCGGCGCGACCGGCCGCACCCTGCAGACGATCGTCGCCGTCCAGATCGCGGTGACGGTGATGCTGCTCGTCGGCGCGGCGCTGTTCGGCCGGAGCTTCGCGGCGCTCGCGAAGTTCGATCCGGGATTCGATCCCAAGGGCGTTCTCAGCATGCGCGTCCAGCTGCCGGTGGTGGCGGGCGCGCAGGCTGTGCCGCCCGTTCAGGGACAAGGTGTTGATGCGGGCGCGCCGGCGTTGGCGCTCCTCGAAGATCTGCGCGGACTTCCCGGTGTCACGCAGGCCGCGCTCGCATCAGCGATTCCGCTTGGCGGCCAGGGCGCGATCTTTTATGCGGCGGAAGGCATGGGCGAGGTCGATGCGACCAACCGTCCGCGCGCATATCTGCATCGCGTGTCGCCTGGGTACGTCGAGACGATCGGCCTGCGGTTGATCGACGGCCGCGCCTTCGGGCCCACCGACCTGGGCGCCAACGCCACCAACGTGATGGTCACGCAGGCGATGGCGCAGCGGTTCTGGCCGGGACAGAGCGCGATCGGCCGCCGCATCAAGGCCGGTGATTTGACCAGCGAGAATAAGAGTCCGTGGTGGACGATCGTCGGTGTGCTGCAGGACGCGAACCTGCGCGGTATCCCTGTCAATCCGACGCGCGACCCGGACATCTTCCTGCCGTTCAACGAGCGCTCGCGCGGCTTTGCGGTGTTGATCAAGGCGAGCGGGGATCCCGCGTTGCTGATCAAGCCCGCGACTGAAGTGATGCGTCGCGTCGACGCCGGCGTCGCCGTGTTCACCCCGCAGCCGTTGAGCGAGCTGGTCGATCAGCAGCTGGCGTCGAGCCGATTCCTGACGTGGCTCACCAGTGTGTTCGCCGCCACCGCGTTGACGCTGGCGATCATCGGCATCTACGGATTGCTCGCGTATTGGGTCGGCCAGCGGACGCGCGAGATCGGCGTGCGCGCCGCGCTCGGCGCGAATCGCGGACAGTTGATGGGTCTCGTCGTCGGGCAGGGCCTGATGCTGGCGCTCGTCGGCGTCGTGGCCGGCGGCATCGCCGCCGCGGTCCTCGGACGATTCGTCGAAACCCAGCTCTACTCGGTGCAGCCGCTCGACATCGTGTCGTTCGCGGTCACCGCGGGAATCATGATCGCGACCGCGTTCATCGCGAGCGTGGTGCCGGCGCTGCGCACCCTGCGGATCGATCCGATCAACGCGCTGCGCGGCGAGTAATCGCCAGCGGGCGGAGAAATTTCTCGATGTCGGCGCGCTTCGCCAGCGCGTCCGACTCGCCGAGCTCGATCAGTCGCTTGACGTAGTCGGTCTGGAACATCACCAGGCTCAGCATGTCGTTGGATCGGGTTTCTTTCGTGCCGAGGCCGCGAGTGAAGTAGCGGAACGCCTTCGGCAGGTTCGCTTCGTAGGCGTTCGCCAGCCGGCCGAGATCTTCGGACGGCCGCAATACCAGCAGCTCGATCGGCCGCAATCCCAGCCGTTTTTCTTCGGGATGCGCCTCGATCAGCGCGTTGATCTGCCGGAGCTGCATCGCATCGGAATCGAGTTGATCGAGAAAGATCGCGTTGAACAGGGAGCCGGCGACCTGCGCAGGCGGCGGATAGCCGGCGATCGACGGTCGATCGGCCTCCTCGCGCGACTTCGCATAGCGCGTCGTCACCGCAATGATGCGCCTGGCGCCGAGGTGAATCGCCGGCGAGAGCGGCTGCGTCAGCCGGATGCCGCCGTCGCCATACCAGGCGCCGTCGACTTCGATTGCCGGAAAGAAGAACGGCAGCGCCGCCGATGCCATCACGTGATCGATCCGCAGCTCGCACATCGAGCTCTTGCGGAGCGGCCGTTCCCACGCCGGCATGGCGCAGTCATCGCGGGTCTGCACCCAGGTGACCGACTGGCCGGTGGTGTAGCTCGACGCGGTCAGCGCGAACGCGCGCAGCCAGCCTGACCGCAAGCTGTCGTTGATCCCGGAGAGCGGGCCATCGGTCGCGTGCAGCTCACGCTCGAGCACCTCGCGCAGCGGCTTGGTGTCGACCATGCTCTTGGCCGGCGGCAGCGGCGACTTTCCGCCGGAGATCAACCGGCCGCCCCAGCGCAGCGCGCGCCACGCCAGATTTTTGGTATCGACGCGGAAAACATCGTCGATGCGGAGGTGGCTCCACATCTCGGCGAGCTCGTCGACCTTCTGCTGATACGGTTCCTGCCGCGACGCGAGAAACGCCGCGTTGATGCCGCCGGCGGAGACGCCCGTCAGGATGTCTGGCACCGCCTCGGGAAACTCCCTCGCGAGGATCCGGAGTACGCCAACTTGATAGGCCCCGCGAGCGCCGCCGCCACTGAGAACCAGCGCGAGGCCGAGAGGCTGGGTCGACATCAGGTTCCTGAATCGTAACGCATCCATGATCCGCGCCGGAGGTGATCTGGTGCGCCAACGAATGCAATCGTGCTTTCGTCCAACCGCACATGACTGATTTCCTCCGCGATCTGCGACTGGGTTTCCGCCTCCTGCTGCGGGCGCCGGGCTTTGCGACGACCGCGATCCTGACGCTGGCGCTCGGCATCGGCGCGACGACGGCGTTGTTCACGGTCGTGAACGCGGTACTGCTCGAGCCGCTGCCGTTCCCTGATTCGAACAAGCTGGTGCAAGTGTGGCGCAGCGAACTGCCGGCCCTGACCTACGGGTCGGCGTCGTTTCCGCGATATCTCGACTGGCGCCAGCATCAACGCGTCTTCACCGACCTCGGCGCGTGGTCGCCGCGCGGATACACGATTGCGGGTCCGCAGGGGCCCGAGCGGGTGCCGGGCGCGATGGCCTCGGCGTCGTTTTTCAAGGTCGTCAACGCGCCGCCGGTGATCGGCAGGTATTTCCTGGATGACGAGGATCGGCTCGGCGGCGAGCGAGTGGCGATCATCAGCGAAGGACTGTGGAAGCGGCGCTTCGAGCAATCACCGTCGGTGATTGGCAGGCCGCTGCAGATCGACGGCCAGTCCTACACGATTGTTGGCGTCGCGCCGTCCGGTTTCTCCGAAGTGTGGCGACTCGATCTCTGGACGGCAATCGGCCTGGTTGGCGATCCGAACAACCGCGGCTCGAACTTCCTGCTGTCGTTCGGACGGCTGCGCGACGGGATGACGCTCGCCGCGGCGCGCGCCGGCCTTGCCGATCTCGCGGCGCAGATGTCGCGCGATCATGCCGTCGACAAATACAGCTTCACGGCCCGTCCGCTCCATGAAGTGATCACCGAAAACGCGACGCGCGGATTGTGGATGCTGCTGGCGGCGACCAGCCTGCTGTTGCTGATCGCGTGCACCAATGTCGCGAACCTGCTGCTCGCGCGCGCGGTGGTGCGCGAGCGCGATCTCGCGATTCGCGCGTCGCTCGGCGCCGGCCGGTCGCGGCTGTTCGGTCAGGTCATGGGCGAGACGATGGCGCTCGGGATCCTCGGAAGCCTCTTCGGCATCGGCCTCGCGTGGGGGTTGCTGCGCATCTTCGTTTCTCTCGCGCCGGCGAATTTCCCGCGCCTCGCGGCGATCTCGCTCGATTCGAGCGTGCTGGGCTTCGCGCTCTTCATCGCGGTGTTCGCGGGACTGATCGCGGGACTGCCGCCGGTGATTCACCTGCTGCGGTCGGATCTGAACGCGGTGATTCGATCCGGCGGCGGCCGCAGCATGACCGCCGGCCGCGCGCGCTCGGCAAGCCGCCTGCTGGTGATTTCGGAAGTCGCGCTCGCGCTGGCGCTCGTGACGACGGCCGGGTTGATGGTGAAGAGCCTGCTTCGCCTGCAGGCGCAGGATCTTGGCTTCACGCGCGCGCCGATGCTGACCTTCGGCGTCGGCGTGCCGCAATTCGTGGCCGACGGCCGCGATGCGGTGAGGCGATTCCAGATGGATTTTCTCGGGAAGGTGCGTGCCATGCCCGGCGTCACGCATGCGAGCGGCATCAGCATGCTGCCGATCGCCTTCACCGGCAATAACGGACCGGTCCGCCGCGCCGATCAGACGGATCCTAACGACGGCGTGCCGGTCACGGAATTCCGGATCGTCATGGATCGTTACTTCGAGACGATGGGCATTCCGATAATCGCGGGCCGCGCGCCCGACGATCGCGATCGCGCGACGACGGCGGCCGTTGCTGTCGTCAACGAGACGCTCGCCAAACGCCTGTTTCCGACGCTCGATCTACCGGAGATCCTCGGGCAGCCGATCAAGATCGGCAATGTCCTCGGCGCGACATTGGAGGTCGTCGGCGTCGCGGCGAGCGTGCGCTCACGCCGCCCGGATGCGCCGCCCGATCCCGAAGTCTACGTGCCGTTCGAGCAGAACCCGGCGCCGAGCATGACATTCGTCGTTCGCGCGCAGGGAGATCCGGCGGCGTTGTCGAACCAGATCCGCTCGGAAATGGCGCGCATCACGCCCTACGTCGCGCTGTCGACGATGCGGACGTTCGATGAGGTGGTGACAAACGCCAATCGCACGTCGGGTTTGTTGTCGTGGTTGAGTGTGCTGTTCGGCGTGCTTGCCGCGGCGCTGGCGATCCTCGGCATCTACAGCGTGATGTCGTACACCGTTGCTCAACGTGAGCGAGAGCTGGCGATTCGGGCCGCCGTCGGCGCCACTCGATCGACGTTGCTGTCGATGGTGATGCGCGAGGGGTTGATGCTGAGCGGCGCCGGCATCGCGGCCGGCGCGCTGATTGCGTTTGCCGCATCCGGCGTGTTGCGCAGCCTGCTCTACCAGGTGAGCGCCACCGATCCGATCGTGTTTGCGGGTTCCGCGCTCGGGCTGGCCGGTATCGCGATTGCGGGCTACATCATTCCCGCCGCCCGCGCCGCGCGCGTCGAACCGGTGACCGCACTCCGAAGCGAATAGGCTGATCGGATCGGCACTTGCATCTCCGCCAAAGGTCGACGTCTGTCTCGACGCTCCAGGTGGAGGTTCCGATGATGCCTCGGTTTTTTGTTCCGGTTTTTTCAAGTTTCCTTTTCTTGACGATCCCATCCGTTTCAGTCGCGTCCAACAATGGAGAGATTTTCCCCTCGGCGGTGTGGACTCCTTCGGGGACAGTGGCCGTCGAGGGCGCTGTTGCCGAGTCCAGGCACGAGCGTTTGTGGCACGTGTCATTCATGCCCGCAACGCCCGAGCCACTCCGCATGAGCCTGCCCTCGGCCGGGTTTGTCGATACGACAGCCGACCAGCGGCCGACCGCGTATGAATACAGCGACTTCTACAACACGCGCCGCAAGATCCACATGATCGCGAGCTGGGCGACCATCCCCATGGTGATCGGCGAGTCGATCGCCGGGCAGAAGCTGTATGACGGGAACGGCAGCGAGTCCGCCAAGTCGGCGCACGGCGCCTTCACGGCCGGCCTCGCGGCGCTGTTCGGCGTCAATACGATCACAGGGGTGTGGAACTTGTGGGAAGGACGCCACGATCCGAACGGCCGCACCCGGCGAGTCGTCCACAGCCTGCTGATGCTCGGCGCGGACGCGGGATTCGTCGCCGCCGCTTCGCTGGCGCCGGATGATGACGACGGCAGCTTTACGAGCGATCGATCCGCGCACCGCAACGTCGCGATTACGTCGATGGGCGTCGCGGTGGGCAGCTACATCTACATGCTGGTGACGCGATGACGACCTGGTGGTCGGCGTACTACAGCAATCACCAGATGGTGTCGCTGTTGATTCGCTATCTGCACCTCGCCGCGCTGATGGTCGGCGGCGGCACCGCGCTGGCGATCGATCGGGTCGTGCTCGGCGCGGCACGGACGCGTACCGAGGATCGCCGCCGCGCCGCCTTTACCGCGATGAAGGGATCGCATCGGGTCGTCGTGCCGGCGCTGGCGGTCGTCACCGCGAGCGGCATCCTGATGGCCGCGGCGGATTGGGACACGTTCGTGGCCTCGCGGCTGTTCTGGATCAAAATGATTTCGTTCGGATTGCTCGTCGTCAACGGCATCGCGCTCGTCGCCGCGGAGCGCGCCTACGCGAAGGACACCGACGTAACGATGTGGCGCCGGGTCGTACTGGCGTCGGGAACGAGCTGTCTGTTATGGCTACTGATTCTGTGGATCGGCGAATGGCTGACGACTGCCGCGTAGCGTGCGCGTCGCGTCGGGTGTTCATCACGCGAATACCCGGGATGGTCCTGGCCGCATGGATCGGTGCTGATGCATCGGCCGCGGAAGCGATGTATGTCGTCACCGAGATGACGGGCATCGATCTCGATCCGACGCACAAGGCGTTTCCGATTCCGGCCGGGGACGGCGTCACCATCGACAAGAAGACCGGCGTCATCCTGGTCCGTTTCCAGGCCAAGGTGATGGCGTTCAACCTGGCGTGCCCGCACGAGAACACGGCGCTGCGCTGGAAGCAGGCCGTCGGCCGCTTCGAATGCACGAAGCATGATTCGAAGTACTCGCCCGACGGCACCTACATCGGCGGGCGCGCGACGCGGAATATGGATCGCTTGAAGATCGAGCGGGACGGCGCCAACGTCGTCGTCGATCTGTCGAACCTGATCAAGTCCGACACGCAGGCGGCGGAGTGGAAGGCGGCGGTGATCGCGGTCTGAGCGAAAGGGGATCTTCGGTTTTTTCGATGAGGAACGACGACTCTGCGCTTTTCGTCTAGTGATTGTGGAGGCACACTTACATGACAGGCGTTCTCGTCACCACCACCCCGTCCGTCGAAGGCCGGGCGATCACCGAATACAAGGGCATCGTCACCGGCGAAGCGATCATGGGC
>Ga0310902_10000601_pt1 | contig 10573 bp, 6 predicted proteins | sample C24D3metaG_FD_203748 | JGI IMG/M metagenome (GOLD analysis project Ga0310902, IMG submission 203748) | Lab incubated soil microbial communities from West Virginia University Organic Research Farm, Morgantown, WV, United States - C24D3 | ecosystem: Environmental > Terrestrial > Soil >...
GATACTGGCGATCGTTTGTAGTCCGCGGGGATCGCCGAAGCTGCCGAAGATGAACGCGACGTTGCCGCGGATGTGACGATCCTGGTGACCAAGCCAATCGGCAAGCGGCGGCAGTACGCTCGCATCGTGCATCGCCACGATGGCCTGTCCGATTGCCATCTGCTTCCAAAAGACCTCTTCGTTCTTGAACTTGTCGACGAGTGCAGTCGAGCTCTGGGTGCTGTCGACACCCGGCGCCTCGGCTTCGCGCGACGCAATAAAGACCAGTCGCTATTGACGGCTGCCGCGATTGCCGTGCCGGCTGCGAGCTGTTCGCGAGCTTGACTCGCCGTTACCCGTATCCCAATCGGCGTCGTGACGGCCCCCGCCGGCTCCGCGACAACCCGGCCCCTCAGCGACGCGCCCGGCCCGGCGGTGAGCGCGAGATCGAGGTCGTGGTCTTTCACATCGATCATCGTGTCGACAAATACGCGCCCCTCCTGGCCAGGGCGCGATGCGTGCGGTTGAATGGTCAGTCGATACGCACCGGGGGGCACGCGCGGGATTTCGAAGATGCCGTTTGCGCCGACGACTGCGACAGTCGCTCCGCTTCCGAAGCCACCGAAGCTGCGAAACAGCCCGACGTCGAAGCCCTCAGTCGACCGACCCGAGGCGCCGGTGACAGTTCCCTTCACCCGCACAGGTATGACCGTCAGGAGCTTGATTTGCACCTTGGCTGCCGGACGATCGACCGCGTTCACGAAGGCTGCCTGCGAAACATCGAGCGTCGACGGATAGAACGTGGTTCCGTACACGCGCGCAGGAAGGGGCCCCCCGTTTGGGAACGTCGGCATGGGCTCGGCCGCCATCACGTAATCGCCAGCAGGAAGATCGGAGATTCGAAATGCTCCTGTTGCGTCGGTCGATGCGGATGCGGTGCTGCGACCCAGACGCTGGGAGTTGCGTAAGGCCTTTTGCACTTCCTCGGCTGAAAACGCCTGGACCTGTGCCCGTGCCACCGGCGCGTCGTGTTCATCAACAACCACGCCGACGATGACCGCGTTGCCTTTCGGCTGCTGAATTGGATGCGCGAACGGAATCGGCCGGTATGCGAACGCGAGCAAAACGAATGAGGCGGCAGCACGCATTTCGCCCTTCAAGGACTCCCGTCGAGCACCTGCGCGAGCAAGGCCGCCTCGCAATCGGTGGCTTGCCGACCGCAACTGCTGTTCACGAAGATCGCTATCGAAACTCGTCCGAGTGCCGTGTCCGGATACACAGTGGCGCAGACGTTGTACCCCGGGCCGCCGCCCCCATGATGATAGTTTCGGCCCCGTCTCGATAAAAGATCCGCGTACACACCCATCCCGCCACGGTGATTCTCGTCTGGTTGATCCGAAAGCGGCGATAACGTCAGCATCTGCGCGAGGGTATCCGGCTCGAGCACATCGCCGGCAATGAGCGTGTCGAACACGGAGGTGACGTCTTCAGCTGTCGATGCAATCAGTCGCGGTGCGCACCAGCCCGGATGGTACCGACCGCGCACATCGACAAGCCGTCCGTCGGAGGTCACCTCCGAACCGAACCCTGGAACGCATCGCATCAGATCGTCGAGGTCTTCGAGCACCGACGTGTTCTGAATCGCCAGCGGCTGGGTCACGAACGCGCTGACCACTTCGGCGAATGTCTGACCTGTCACCCGCTCCATGACATCGATGAGCAGCATGTATCCGACGTTTGAGTAAGAGAAACCTTCGCCCGGCGCGAAGAGCATGCCAGCCGGCAGGACGGCGTCGAGGAATTGCTGTCGCGTCCACGGTCGATCTGGATGGGCACGAACGGCGTCGTGATATGCCGGCAACGGTCCATAATCGCGAAGACCACTCGTGTGACGAAGCAGGTGCGTCAGCGTGATGGTAGTTGGAATGCTCACATCGGGCAGCCATTGCCGAACAGCATCGACGAGTCGTAGCGCTCCAGTCTCCACCAGGCGCAACACACAAATCGCCGTCAGAGTCTTGGTGATGCTGTAAATCGGAAAGACTGCGCGAGGCGGAAAATCGGTCGGTATCGATCGGATCTCGCCGTTGACGCGAACGGCAGCCGATACTCGGCCGTTCCCGACGGCATCGCTTGTGGCTGCCATGTTTGGGTCTTACGCTAGCACGCTGCCCCGCTCGCGTCGCCAAAGCGCACTTCTCTCTCCTTGACACACTAGGAGAGACTCGCTACTCTCTATGTCCATCTAGGAGAGTAGCTCGTGACAAGTAAATGCGCGTCCACGCTTGTGGTCATGTCTGTGTTGCTCCTCGGAGGGACGGCAGTCCCCCGCTCGCAGGACGCCGACGAAAGCCGGTTGGCACAGGTTCGCCGCGAGGCCGACGAACGGTCGTCGGTCGTGACCTACGCGTTCTTTCTCACCGACGTCCACGGACCGAGGCTGAGCGGCTCGCCTTCCTTCCGTAAGGCGGCCGACTGGGCGCGACAAACGATGATCGAGATCGGCTTGACTAACGTGGAAACGATGTCCGCGACATCGCCAGAATGGTCGGAACCAGGCTGGGCATACACGCGATATGGCGTGCGGCTCGTCGAGCCGACATTCGCGACGCTCGACGCGATTCCGGGCCCGTGGTCGGCTCCAACCGGGGGGCGGCGCGTCGGCGAGCCATTGTTTTTCCAGACACCCGGCCGATCGGGGCTGCCAGTCGACGAAATCATCGCGCGCTTCAAAGGAAAGCTGCGCGGCAAGATCCTGATGCTCAGCGATCAGATCCGGCCGATCGAGGATGCGTGGCGTCCCGTGGCAGCCGCAGAACTGGCGTTCCGTCGAACGAGCGATGCGGATCTCACCGCGTTGCGGCAACCGCTTCCGCCTCCTCCGCCCCCTCCGGCCGCCGTGGCGCCGACGCCGGCGTCGCCCCCTCGGCCGCAGCGGACGCAAGAAGAAGAAGACAGCGACACCAGGAAGTTCTACGCGTTCCTCAGGGACGAAGGCGTGGTGGGCTGGCTCAATCCCACGATTGGCGATCGCGGAACCATTGTCGCCTTCGGACCATTTGGGAGACCCGGCTTTCAGCCACCACCGCCTCCCGGATTCAACCTCTCGGTAGAGAGCTACAACCGGATTGTGCGGCTCATGAAGAACAGCGTGCCGGTGAAGCTCGAGATCGAGCTCGAGAGCGAGTTCCTCGACGATCGTGGACACACCAACGTGCTCGGAGAGATCGCAGGGAGCGAAAAAGCAAAGGAAGTCGTCCTGGCCGGCGCCCACCTCGACTCCTACCACGTCGGCGCGGGTGCGACGGACAACGCCGGCAACTGTGCGATTCTTCTCGAGGCGATGCGTATCCTGAAAGCGTCGAACGTGCCGCTCGCCCGGACGGTGAGAATCGCGCTATGGGCAGGTGAAGAACGAGGACTGCGCGGGTCGGCCGCCTACGTGAACCGGCTCAAGAGCCGAACCGACGAGCGCCTGTATCTTTACTTGAACGCCGACAGCGGCAGCGGCCGCATTCGAGGCTTGCAGGTCCAGGAACGGCTGCAGTTCGCTGCCGTTGCCGAGCGGTGGCTGGCACCGTTCGCCGCCAATGGCCAGGGCTTCGTCTCGGTCCGACGCTCACGTGGATCGGATCAGGCAAGCTTCGAACAGGCGGGTCTCGCGACAGCTGTTTTTCTGCAGGATCCTCTGTACGGCCCACGCGCGTACCACACCAACATGGATCTGTTCGACTATTTGATCGAAGGCGATCTGAAGCAGTCGGCGCAGCTCGTCGCATGGGTCCTGTATCGAGCGGCGAACGAACAATAACGACGGCAAGAACGGTCGCGTCCCGGTGATCGTCTGGCTGAATCTCAACAGCAAACAGGAAGTCGACGAACTGTTCGAGCGCGCGGTTTCGCGCACGAGAGGTGTAAACTGCGGCCATGAGCACTTTCACGCTCCGCATCAATGGCCAAACACATCAAATAGAAGGCGAGCCCAACGACAGCCTGTTGTCGGTGCTCCGCTACGAGCTGGATCTAATTGGATCCAAGTTCGGATGTGGTGAGGGCGCGTGCGGCGCCTGCACAGTGCTCGTGGACAACCAGGCAATGCGGTCGTGTGTGGCGCGTCTTTCCGCCGTCGCCGGCAAGACCATCGTCACGATTGAAGGCCTGGGCGGCAATCAACTCCATCCCGTCCAGCAGGCGTTTCTCGATGCCGAGGCGTTCCAGTGTGGCTACTGCACGCCGGGGATGGTGATGGCGACGGTGAGCCTGTTGCGTACCAATCCGACACCGTCAGAGGCCGACATCGCCCGCATCATGGATCGCAACGTCTGCCGCTGCGGCACGTACCCGCGTATCGTCCGCGCCGTGAAGATGGCGGCCGAGAGGACGAGAAACACCGAAGGCGCAGAGGTGCGACGATGAATCGTCCTGTCGATATCGAGGTCGAAGTCGAACGGTACGAATTGATCGAACCGGCGCGCTACCGCTTCGAGGTCGAGCGCCGCGAGTTCATGCGCATCTTCGCGGTGATGGGCGCCGGCGTACTCGTGCTCGCGTCAGTGCCAGGCTCCGCGCAGGAATCAGGCCGGACCGGCCAACAGTCGGCCTCGAGTGACGTGTCGGCATGGGTGCACATCGACGAGCACGGCCGCATCACCGGCTATACAGGCAAGACCGAGATCGGCCAGAACATCCGGACGTCGCTGGCGCAGGCGATCGCCGACGAACTGCGAGTGCCGCTCAATCGTGTGTCGCTCGTGATGGCCGATACCGATCTGGTCCCCTTCGACCAGGGAACGTTCGGATCGCAGTCAACGCCGAGAATGGCGCCGCAGCTCGCGCGTGCTGCCGCAGCCGCGCGCGAGATGCTGCTCGATCGAGCAGCGGCACAGTGGAACGTCGACCGCGCCACGCTCGGCGTCAAGGACGGACAGATCGTTGGACAGGGGCACTCCGCAGGCTTCGGCGAGATCACGAAGGGACAGAAGCTCGTCGGCGCGGTTCCTGCGGGTGTGTCGCCGTCGCCAGTCGCGCAGTGGACGTCGCGCGGGACCGCTGAGAAGAAGGTTGCCGGCCTCGACTTCGTGACCGGACGCCATCGCTTCACGCCGGACATCACGCGCCCCGGAATGCTGTATGGCGCAATCATCCGGCCGGCGGGATACACCGGTACGCTCACCTCGATGGATGACGGCGCAGCGCGTGCACTCAAGGGAGTGACGATCGTTCGCGACGGCACGTTCGCCGGTGTGGTTGCGCCGACCGAGCGGCTCGCACGCCGAGCCGTGACCTCGATCAAAGCGGAGTGGAGCGTTCCGTCCGACCTTGCCTCATCGCAGACGCTCTATGAGCAGTTGAAGAAAACCGGCAGCACAGGTGGTGGACGCGGCGGAGCGCCAACAATGGCTGGCGACATCCCGGCCGCACGTGCAGCGGCCGCAAGGACATTCGACGCCAGTTACCGGATTCCGTACATCGCGCACGTCCCGCTCGAGCCGCGCTCTGCGGTCGCCGAGTGGAACGACGGCAAGCTGACGGTCTGGACGGGAACGCAGCGGCCATTCGGTGTTCGAACCGAACTGGCGGAAGCCTTCAGGATTCCCGAGACACAGGTGCGAGTCATCGTTCCCGACACAGGATCCGCGTACGGCGGGAAGCACACTGGTGAGTTCGCTGTTGAGGCCGCGCGGCTCGCAAAGGCGGTGAGCAAGCCGGTGAAGCTCGTTTGGACGCGTGCCGAAGAGTTTGGGTTCGGCTACTTCAGACCCGCGGGCGTCATCGAGGTCAAGGCCGCTGTGAACGGCACCGGCCGGATCACAGCGTGGGAATTCGATAACTGGAATTCGGGCCCCTCTGCAATTCAGACACCGTACGACGTTGCCAACCGCCGGATCCAGTTTCACCAGTCGGAGTCACCGCTCCGTCAGGGGTCGTACCGGGGCCTCGCGGCGACGGCGAACCATTACGTACGCGAGATGCACATGGACGCCATCGCACGCGCGCTCGGTGTCGACGCCGTGGAATTCCGCTTGACGCATCTCACGGACGAGCGCATGCGAAATGTGCTGACCGCCGCAGCGCAGAGAGTCGGCTGGCCGAAAACATCCTCGCCTGACCGCGCGCTCGGTATCGCGTGCGGAACCGAGAAGGGCAGCTACATCGCGACCGCCGCGGAATTGTCGCGGGCGGACAAAGGATTCAAGGTCGAGCGACTGGTCGTGGCGTTCGAATGCGGCGCAATCGTCAACCCCGACGGATTGAAAAACCAGGTTGAAGGATCTGTCGTCCAGGGTCTCGGCGGCGCGCTGTTCGAAGCCATCGAGTTCGCCGGAGGCAAGCTGGCGAACGGAACGATGGCCCAATATCGCGTGCCGCGGTTCAAGGACGTCCCGGTAATCGACGTCGTGTTGCTCGATCGCAGGGATCTTCCTTCTGCCGGCGCCGGCGAAACGCCGATTGTTTGTGTGGCGCCCGCAATTGGATCCGCTGCGCGCAGCTTCGGCACCGTCGCGACAGAGCTGCCGGTCAAGCTCCTATAACCAATACCGATCGACTCTCCGGCCGCCCACTTTTTGCGCGAACCGCACGGTCAGGACACTAGAACGCGACGGCGACTCGCAGGCCGGCACCCCTGCGAGTGGGTGTTGGACCAACGGCCATCGCGACGCGGTTGCGAGCGCCTCGATCGAATACCACAGTTGGCTTCCTCTTGATCGCATCCGTGATGCCGCCGATGGCAAAACCCACCGGGCCCGTGATGAGCGCCCCGAACGCCGCGGCAAAGTCGGGTCCGTCGAAACACAGGTCGAAGACGGCATTCGGATCGTGCCTGCAGGGGGTCGCCAGAACCATCGTTGCGCCGGTCGCAAATCCGACGGCGTAACCGATCAGCGCGCCGTTCCAGAAGCGATCCTTCCGGCGCTCGACTCGCTGCACATCGGCAAGCGGCACCACCAGCCGCGTCGGGCCGTCGTCCACCACCAGCCCTTCATACCCGACGAGCACGACGCGGCCGCGGATGGTGTCGGGCGCGCTGACGCGCGTCACGATAACGCGTTCACCGGCGCCGATCGGGAACGACATCGGTGTCGGGACAGCCGGTTGCCCGTGCGCGGCTGCCGGAAGCAGCAGCGCGATCGTGACGAACCAGAGATGGCGATTCATGGGTCCTCCTGATCCGGGCGGCCCGGGGAGTGGCCACGAGGAACTTCAGCGATCAGCGTAGCAAGCGGATCATGAAGGAGTCCTGAACGAACCCTGAAGAATGCTGTGCGCGCGTGGGGATTGCTCGGCGGGATCTTGTAAATATCAGTAAGGTCGCCATCGTCGACTCTTTCTCCGCAAGAGCGCACATCCGATCTGCTCGGTCGTCGTCGGCCTGGCTGTCGAATTGCACAACTGTCGAGTACACCGCCGGCGGGAAGCGTTTCAAAGGCGAAGAGCGGAATTGTCCGCAGTGGGCGCGGAAATTTCAGCAGCAGCCTTCCATTACGGCGGGACAGAAGGATCGTCTTAATGGGTCGCCGGGCGTCTGAAGTCACTCGCCTGTTGGCGAGCATATCGGTCGGACTCGGACTGGTGCTCTGCTCAGGAAGCGCCTTCGCGCAGGCTGAGTGGATCGCCACTGACCTCGGCACGCTGGGGGGCAACTCCAGCACTGCGTATGGCATCAACGAGGCCGGTTACGTTGTCGGTTCGAGCTTCACGGGCAGTAACGTCCAGCGCGCATTTGTGTGGAGCCCGAGAAAAGGGATGTCGGAGCTCGGCGGGTTGAATTTCCCTCGCGCCTCCTTCGAGGCGAGGGCCATCAACGACATCGGCGAGATCGTGGGCTGGTGCCGTGATGTTTATCCCTACGTCGATCGCCACGCATGCATGTGGACCCTGGGCGGGGGAAAGCGGGACCTCGGTACGCTGGGTGGCCTCTGGTCCGAAGCGAATGGCATCAACAACGCCGGTCAGGTGGTGGGCAACAGCGCCATGCAGAGCGGCTCTACTCACGCGTTCCTGTGGACGGCGGCGACGGGGATGCAGGATCTGGGCGCGTCGTTGGGGGGGTTCTGGTCCGAGGCGAGGGGCATCAACGACGCCGGCCAGGTAGTGATCGCGGCTCACAGCCTTACGGGGAACCCCTCGACCATCACGTTCCTGTGGACGCCGGGGAGAGGGATGCAGACGGTGGGCACGCTGGGTGGGTCCACCTTTGCGTACGGCATCAACGACGCCGGTCAGGTGGTCGGTTACAGCGAGACGACGAGCGGCGCCGGTCACGCGTTCCTGTTTACGGAGCCGACGGGGATCGAGGATCTAGGCACGCTAGGTGGGTCATTTACCGTGGCGCGTGCCATCAACAACGCCGGCCAGGTGGTCGGTTACACCGCGGGCCCTGGCCAGTCACGGGCGTTCCTGTGGACGCGGAGGACCGGGATATCGGATCTTGGCACACTGGGGGGCGGCCCCTCCGCAGCCTATGGCATCAACGACGCCGGCCAGGTGGTGGGTCTCAGCAGGATCGCCGGTGATTACTCCGAGTACGCCGTTGTCTGGAGCGGCCCGTGGAAGGATCTGGCCATCGATTTTGGTCCCGACGTCGGGCTGTGGACCGCGCATCCGGCGGGCATCTGGCGACAAGTAAATGGTCTGAGTCCCGACGCAACCGTCAGCGGTGACCTCGACGGCAACGGCCTCGACGATCTCGTCGTCGACTTCGGGGCGTATGGCGTCTTCGTGTGGATGAATCACATGAAGTGGCTGTTCCTTCATAGCGCGAATCCCACGCAGATGATCACCGGCGATTTCGACAACAACGGACAAGACGACGTCGTGTTCGACTTTCCGGGGTTCGGCCTGTGGCGGTTCAACAACAACAGCACGTGGGCGCCACTCCATGAACTGAGCGCGGCGCGCCTGGCCGTTGGCAACCTGGATGGCACTGGCGGCGACGAGTTGCTGGTCAGTTTTGCCGGCAGGGGACTGTGGCGCTACGGCGAGGCCAGCGGCTGGACGTTTGTCCACGGCGCCGATGTGACGCAGCTGCTGACGGCCGACCTCGACGACAACGGCGCCGACGACGTGGTGATAGCAGTCGCGGGGCTGGGAATCTGGAGCCTGGTGAACCAGACGACCTGGTCGCAGGTGCATGGGCTGAATCCCGTTCAGATCGCCGCCGGGGATCTCGATGGCCCGGGCGCGGACGACCTGGTGATCGACTTTGGTCCCGGTATCGGCATCTGGCCGCTCTTCAACAATACGACATGGACGTGCCTTCACGGGCTGTCGTCCGAAGGCCTCGTGGTGGCGGACGTCGATGGCAACGGCATCGATGACGTTGTCATCGACTTTGGTGCCGCCTATGGCGTGTGGGAATACGTCAATGGCAGCACGTGGCAACAGCTGCACTGGCTGAGTCCCAAGACGATGACGGCAGGAAGGCTTCATTGAGAACGCAGTCTTCCATAGATCGCGGAAGAAAGGGGCCGGCTATAGGGCACTGTAGTTTGGGCGTCACTCGCTTATTGGCGCGCATATCGGTAGGACTCGGGCTCGTGGTGCTCTGCACAGGAAGTGCCTTCGCGCAGGCTGGGTGGATCGCCACAGATCTCGGCACGCTGGGCGGCAGCTTCTCCTCTGCGTATGGCATTAACGGGGTCGGTGACGTTGTGGGCTCCAGCTCTACGGGGAGTACTTTCCAGCACGCGTTTGTGTGGACCGCGGCGATAGGGATGCAGGACCTCGGCTCGGTGGATTTCTCGTCCTCCTCCGAGGCGCGAGCCATCAACGAGGTCGGCCAGGTGGTGGGCTGGTGCCTTGTTTTTCGTCTCTTTCCCTACGATCCGTACGGCAGTCGCCACGCGTGCGTGTTGCGCGGGGGAAAGCAAGATCTCGGGACGCTGGGGGGCTCATGGTCCGAGGCGAATGGCATGAACAACAACGGTCAAGTGGTGGGGAACAGCGCCACGGCGAGCGGCTCTACCCACGCGTTCCTGTGGACGGCGGCGAAGGGGATGCAGGATCTGGGCGCGCTCGGTGGGTCTTACTCCTCTGCGTATGACATCAACGACGCCGGCCAGGTAGTGGGCTCGAGCGCTTCGCACGCGTTTCTCTGGACGCCCGCGGGGGGGATGCAGGATCTGGGCACGCTCGGTGGGGCCTTTTCCTCCGCGAATGGCATCAACGACGCCGGCCAGGTAGTGGGCGTGAGCGGCACGTCGAACGGCGCCGCTCACGCGTTCCTGTGGACGGCGGCGACGGGGATGCAGGATCTGGGCACGCTCGGTGGGTCCAGTTCTGCGACTGGCATCAACAACGCCGGTCAGGTGGTGGGTTACAGCGGCGGCGCGGGCCAGGAACACGCGTTCCTGTGGACGGCGGCGAGGGGGATGCAGGATCTCGCCCCAATGAGTGGGTTAATTTCCGGTGTCAAGGCGCCGGCGATCAACGATGCCGGACAGGTGGTGGGCACTACCAGGATCGTCGGCGGGCACGACCATGCCGTTGTCTGGAGCGGCCCGTGGAAGGATCTGGCCATCGATTTTGGTCCCGACGTCGGGCTGTGGACCGCGCATCAGGCGGGCCTCTGGCGACAAATATTTGATGTCAG
>Ga0310902_10000607_pt1 | contig 10521 bp, 8 predicted proteins | sample C24D3metaG_FD_203748 | JGI IMG/M metagenome (GOLD analysis project Ga0310902, IMG submission 203748) | Lab incubated soil microbial communities from West Virginia University Organic Research Farm, Morgantown, WV, United States - C24D3 | ecosystem: Environmental > Terrestrial > Soil >...
CAAGAGGTGCATTCGACATGATCGTCCTCGCATCCTCCTGCTCGAACGTCGGTGGTGCCGAGTGGATCAGCGCGAGTCGACGACGGCGAACGAGAGCGCGTTGGACTTCGGATAGCGTCGGTATCCGTCCGACCATGCCATCGAGTCGCCATTGACGACACTCACGTGAGCCGACGCAGGCTCCTTCAACAGTTTCGCGGGGATGACCGCGGTGAGTTGGGTGTCACTGATATACCGCGTTGACAGCAGGTCCGCTTCCACCCCACTTCCGGACCACACGGCGAAGCTCAGAGCGACTTGGAACCCTGAGCCCGTGATTGTTATCGTGATGTCGTCGATTCCAACTGTTAGGGTCTCTGGTGACAGCGATCTGACTGAAGGCGCCGTCACTGCGGGTGGCGTTGGCGAGCGTGGCGCGGACGAAGGGCCTGAAGGTGTCGACGACGTGCTGCAGGCCATAGAACTGACCACCAGGACGCCCAAGACCGAACCCCGGTAACAGATCTCGGTGGCCGTCCGGACCACCGATTTCCGTTCTTCCTCCCTGACGGGGAGCATTTCCTTTACCTCGACCTTGCCGAGGATCGCGACAAGAGCGAGGTGCGATGGGCTCGAGTCGGTGGGCGGGAGACCGGGACGCTGCTCAACGCCGGTTCCGCTGCGGTGTACTTGTCGGAAGGTTATGTTCTTGTCGCTCGAGGCGGCAGTTTGCTCGGCCAGCGGTTTGACGCCGATAGACTTCGGCTGGTCGGACAGCCCGTTGTGGTTAGTGAGAGCGTCGGTGTGTACGGAGAGGATGGACCTACAGGGCTGGGGATGTTTTCCGGTAGAGGTGACGCCGTCGCGCTGATGGACTCTCCGGCGCCGGCGCAGCAACTCTCCTGGTTCGACAGGGAAGGCCGGCGACTCGGAACGGTCGGGCCTCCCGGCGATTACCGCAAACCGGATATCTCACCTGACGGCACGCGGGCGGCCGTGGTTCGGATCGATCCCCGTAAGCGTGCGTCCGACGTTGTGGTCTTCGAGCTCGTCACCGGTATACAAACGCATATGACCGACGATCCGCAGCCCGACTCTGATCCGATCTGGTCACCGCGAGGCGACCGACTTGCGTTTGGATCCCTCCGCGACGGTCGCTGGCGCTCATTTGTGCGCGACACGACGCGGGCGGGGGAGGAGACTGCGCTGCCGGATGTGTGCATTGTGGTAAACGCGTGGTTGCCCGACGGTCGCAGTGTCGTGTGCACCACGCTTGGAGCCACTACCAGCCTTTTGAAGGTAGACGTCGATGGTGACGCATCGCCGACACGGATCATCGACGGTCTTGGATTCGCCGACGCGCGCGTTTCTCCAGATGGTTCGTGGCTGGCGTATTCGTCCGATCACCAGGGGCGCCGGCAGGTGTACGTTCTACGACTGAGTAATGGCGTTTCCAAATCGATCACGCTTGGAGCCGGCGGTTCACCGCGATGGCGTTCGGACGGGAGAGAACTTTTCTTTTTGTCCGGCCGAACCATGATGAGTGTTTCAGTCAACGCCGGCGAGGCCTTCAGCCAGCGACGCCTCTTCAACGCGCCAGTGTATGCAACGGACAGCCTGGAGGATTTTACTCCGTCGTTCGCTGTCTCTCCGGACGGGTCCCGATTCCTCTTGATAACGCCGAACGCCGCGGAGTCGCCCGCTGTCATTCGTATCCTTTCACCGTTCTCATCAGTGATCCACAACTGACAGAACGCGCCTTCATGAGCGCGCAACCATCGGCGGCCCTATTTCGCCTTCACGTACTTCGCGATCTCCTCGTGCGTGGCGAACCACACGCCGGGCTTCGACTTCATGTAGGTGATTAGCCGATCCAACATCGCGATCCGCGCCCGGTGTCCGATCACATGCGGGTGCATCGTAAGAATGAACAGGCCTCGCTCCTCATACCCACCGTCGAATTCCCCCTTCCAGATCGCGAACACTTCATCCGGCGTCATCGTCGGTCGCACGGTCGACGAGCGATCCATCCAGAAATAAGGGAAGTCGTCGAGAATCCATTCAACCGGGAGCTCCACGAGGCCGGTCGGCTGACCGTCGGCCATGACCTCGTAGGGATGGTCGTCGGCCATGAGGCTACTGTCGTAGAGCAGCCCTAACTCCCGCGCGATTTTCAGCGTCGATGGACTGTAGTCCCAAGACGGCGTTCGCATACCGGACGGCCGCTTCCCAGTAGACGTCTCCAGTGCTCGAGCGGCTCGTGTCAGTAGATCGCGCTCCGTCGCTTCGTCGAGCTGCGAGTTTCGTTCGTGAATCCATCCGTGCAGTGCGACTTCGTGGCGGCCAGATTTCGCAATCGCCTTCATCGACTCGGGGTGCAGCATCGCGCTGACCGCCGGGACGAAGAACGATGCGGCAACGCCATGCTTGTCCAGCAGCGACAGTACCCGCGGGAGCCCGGCGCGCGACCCGTATTCTCCCTGTGACAGCAATGCCGCACTCGTGAGTCCATCTCGGAGTGTCCCGGTCTCGTTGTCGAGATCGAATGACAGACCGACCGCCACGCGCGCCCCGTTCGGCCATTCTTTTGGCGTCAAATCGCGACCGGCGCGGACCCGCCCGACGATCGCGCGGATCTGATCCTCGGTCAATGTCCATGGCGGTTGCTGGGGCGGCGTTGGCGGCTGCTGCGCCGTTGCGGCGTACGCGAACGAGCCAAGGAGCGCCGCAAGAATGGCGGTGCGGTTCACGGGACTTCACCTGTTCCTTTCACAATGCTTGTCGAGCGGGCAGATGCTACCACGCGAGAAAACGGCTTCTGAGGGCGTGCGGTGACCGATGCCAAGGCCGCGACTCGAACGAACAGGCAGAGGAATCTCACGCCTCTCGTGCCATGATTGGTCGCTACCATGGCGACCGATCGACTTGGGCTCCACCAGATTGAGAGGTTGCGGTGATCGACGAGGCGCTGGGTCCGTACCGCGTCGTCGAGAAGCTCGGCGAAGGCGGGATGGGCGAGGTTTACCGAGGCCTCGATACGCGGCTCGGTCGGGCCGTGGCCCTCAAGGTGATTTCACCGCGCCTCATCGGCTCCGAGGCGAGCCGCCGGCGATTCGAAACCGAGGCCCGCGCCGCTTCAGCCCTCAACCATCCGGCTATCGTCACCATCTACGACGTCGGCGAGAGCGACGGCAGATCGTGGATTGCCATGGAGTTCGTCGAGGGGCGTACGCTCCGAGAGGTCGTCGCGCAGGGTCCCATTCCGATCCGGCAAGCGTGGTCCATCGCGCGACAGCTCGGTGAAGGACTTGCCGCCGCCCATGCACGAGGCATCGTGCATCGCGATCTCAAACCCGAGAACGTGATGCTGACCCCCGAAGGGGCCGTCAAGATCCTCGATTTCGGCGTCGCTCGCCAGGTCGTCGCCCCGTCGCTCGACGGCGGATCGGCCGAGACCGTGACAGCCGCGGGGACCATCGACGGCGCCATCCTGGGAACCGTCGGCTACATGTCCCCGGAGCAGGCGATGGGACGGAATGTCGACTTCCGCTCCGATCAGTTCTCGTTCGGCGCCGTCATCTACGAGCTGCTGACCGGCCAGCGTGCGTTCCAGCGTGCGACCTCTGTCGAAACCTTGAGCGCGATCCTGCGCGATGAGCCGCGTCCGCTGTCTTCGATCCGAGGCGACGCCTCCGACGTCTTTCAACGGGTGATCAGTCGATGTCTCGAGAAATCGCCGGAACAGCGGTTTTCATCCACGCGCGAGCTCGCGGTTGCCCTTGAAGCGCTGACGCCGGAATCCTCCGCCGCTCCGACCGAAACGGCGCACGACGAGAAAGCCGTCGCGGTCCGCGTTCAACCGTGGTTGTCGATGCGGTGGCTCGCCGCTGCGGCCGTCGCCGTCGCGGTCATCGTGTCTGCCGCGTACCTGTGGAATCGCCGGCACGACACCGCGCCGACAATCACGACGATAGCGGTGCTGCCGTTCGAAAACACCGCTCAGGATCAAGAGATCGAATACATGGCCGAAGGCCTGACCGACGGGTTGATTGATCACCTCTCGCGCGCTCGTGTGCTCACTGTCATGGCGCGCGCGACGGTGATGCGCTTCAAAAATCATCCGAACCCACAGGAGGTCGCGCGAACGCTCAAGGTTGGCGCCGTCGTCACGGGCACCCTGTCGCGTCGTGGAAATCAGATTGCCGTGTCGGCCGAGCTGATCAACGGGGCTTCCGGGGAACGCCTCTGGGCAAAGACGTTCGACCGGCCCGTCTCAGATCTCATGAGCGTCCAGGACACCATCGTGCTGTCGATCATAACGGACGGATTGCGGCTGCACCTGTCGGGCGAGGAAAAGGCGCGGCTGGGAGGGTTTGGCACCAGCGACCCCGAGGCCTACCGGCTGTTCCTGGAGGGCCGCTTCCTCATGCAGAGCGATACTGAGGACGACGACCTCGCGGCGCGGAACCTGTTCATACAGGCCACTGACAAGGATCCGCGTTTTCTCGAAGCGCATCTCGCGCTCTCGAGCACGTACGCCCGTGCCGCCAATGCGTACATGCCGCCGCGCGAAGCCATGGTGCATGCGGACGCCGCGCTGAAGAAGGCTGCGGCCATCGATCCGGACAACGTCGCAGTGCGCGTGGCGGTGGCCAGCCGCGACTTCGCTTTCAAACACGACTGGGCTGCCGCCGAGCGCGAATACCGCGCCCTCATGGACGATCCGGTCGTCCTCCGTACGGTTCAGTACCATCCAATCTCGCTCTTTTTTGTTGCGCTTGGGCAGCCCGACGAAGCCGTGGCCCTGGTGAAGCGGGCGCTCGTTGTGGATCCGGGAAACCTCGAATCGCGGGTGATGCTCGGAAACTTCCTGTTGCAGGCAGGACGGCTCGACGAGGCACTGCGTGTCTATTACGACATGTCGGCTGAATTGCCCGATGACCCGCGACCACTGTTCGGCGTCGCCGATGTCTACAAGCGCCGCGGCGATTTCACGCGCGCGGCGGCGGCCCGTTCGAAGGCGTACGAGCTGGTCGGCGACGAAGAAGGGGCCCGGCTGTTCGCGCGCGCAACGACCGACGCCGAATATGCCAAGGCCGAGTTGACCTTGGTACGGACCGAGCTCCGCGAGGCCGAGGCGCGGGTCGCGGCGGGCAAGTACGTGCCGCCGTTCGACGTCGCCCGCCTCCACGCGCAACTCGGCGACCGCGAGGCAGCCCTGTCAGGCCTGGAGCGGGCGGCGGGGGACGGCTATACCGGGTTGCAGCTGCTCAAGGTCGACCAGGCATGGGATTCGGTGCGTGCCGATCCGCGGTTTTTGGCCGTCGTGCGCCAGATACGCATTCCCTGACCTGCAACGTTAGATGGGGTAGTTTCCGTATCCTGTGGTAAGCTCAGGCGGTCTAGACTGGAGGCGGCTATGCGCAGGCGGCGAACTCTCGGCGTCGTGGTGGCGGTGCTGGCGTTCTGGATGACAGGCGACCTGCTCGCCTGCGGCGACAAGTTCCTGGTTGCCGGCCGCGGCACACGCTATCAGCGTCCGAAAACCGCCCGCGCCGCATCCGTGCTGATCTATGCCGATCCCGCATCGGCGATGGCGGCTTCCCTCAAGAAAGCAAAAGTCGAATCCATCCTCAAGCTCGAAGGTCATCGCGCCACCAAGGTGCAATCGCTCGAAGAACTGTCAGCCATCGTGTCGAGCGGCCGCTACGACGTGATTCTCACCGCGAACAGCGACTCGGCCAACGTGCAGCGACTGGTCAAGCCATCGCCTGATGCCGCCATTGTGGTCGGCGTCGATGATCTGGTGAAGAACCACTCGTTGCTTCAGGCGATCGACAACGCGGTGTCGCAGCGCGACCAGAATCTGAAGAAGACCCGAAGCTCATAAATGGCGTGGTGATTTCCTCACCCCGTCGCCTGCTTGCCCGGACGATCGTCGTCCTGCTGTTGCCCGTCTCGGCGTTTGCCCAGGCCTTTACCCCCCCTCCGCGTGTGGGCTCGGTCACATTTGCCTGGCAATGGGTGGACAACACCGGACATATCCTGACCGACGGCACGTTCCTCCCCGGCGGCGACAGCGTCACCACCAGTCTGCTGGGCGAGGTCGACTACGGCGTCACGGAACGATTTGCCGTGACGGCCTCCGTGCCGTTCGTTTTTGCGAAGTACACCGGAGCCAATGCGCCGTTCTCGGGACTCGAGCGGGATGCGTGCCGCTGCTGGCACGAGTCGTTCCAGGATTTCGCGATCAGTGGTCGATACCGCTTTGGCGACGAGTTCTGGGCCCTGACGCCCCAGGTGCGCTACATCACGCCGTCTCACGATTACCCTTACCAGGGAGAAGCGGTCGTCGGCGGAAACCTGCACCAGCTTCTGATGGGGGTCAACGCGGCCTGGCGGCTCGCGCAGGTCCTCCCGAAGGCGAGCGTCGAGGCCGGCTATACGTTCGGGCTGGTGGAGACGGTCGTTGAGGGCACGAGGCCGAACCGAAGCAATGTGACCATGAGTTTCGGGTATGCCCTGACGCGCGCCTTGTACGTTCATGGCGGCGCGCTGTTCACGAAGACTCACAGCGGTCTTACGGCGTTCGAAGTCGGGACCGCTCCTCCCGACCAACGGGTTCAAGCCGATCGTCTTCTCAAGATGCGCTTCTGGCACCTGACTGGCGGCATATCGTATTCGACTGGCTTTGCCGATCTGTTCGTCGCAGTAGAGCCGTACGTGTGGGGTCGCGATACTCACGACGGCATTGCGTACACCGCAGGAGCGACCTGGTACTTCGATTTTTCACGGTGACTTTGCTGGCTTTTCCTGCCTTCACGACAATTCACTGAATCTTCACCGTCCCATCAGGACTCCTCCGCGGCCGCGTCCGTATCCTCGGGCATGGGCACTGCGACACTTCGTTGGCAAACCACGAACCTCCTGAATCGTTCACGCGCGCGCCGGCAAGAGGATCGCGCGCCTGGCGACCGTTCCAGCGATCTGCATGGACCTCGCGAGAGCCAGCCGCGGTTCAGTCTTTCTGAACACTGGTTCACCAGCTGGGACGGCACGCGGCTCTACTATCGCGCGTGGCGGCCGTCAACTCCCACCACTCGGATTCTGGTGCTCTTCCACCGCGGTCATGAGCATTCAGGGCGATGGGATGATGTCGTCGCAGCGATAACCCCTGAGGGATTCACCGTCTTTGCCTGGGACGCTCGCGGCAACGGCCGCTCCGAGGGACCGCGCGACGACGCGGAGAACTTCGGGTGGTACGCCAGAGACGCGGAGCTGTTCGTTCGGCACCTGTCGGACATCGAACGTGTGCCGATGGAGCAGATTGCTGTCGTCGGTCACAGCGTCGGTGCCGCGATTGTGGCGGCGTGGATTCACGACTATGCACCGCGCGTGCGCGCGGCGGTGCTCGCGACACCGGCCTTTCGCATTCGGCTGTACCTGCCATTCGCCATTCCTGCGCTGCGACTGACGCAGAAGCTCGGCGTCATGAGATCCGTTTCGAGCTACGTGAAAGCTCGCGTGCTGACTCACGATCCGGCCGAACGGCTACGCCATGAGCGCGACGACCTGATCACCCACAGCATTTCGACCCGCGTGCTGATCGATCTGCACGACACGGCGACGCGGCTCATCGAAGACGCGGCCGCGATCCAGGTTCCGACGCTGATGCTGCTTGCCGGATCGGATTGGGTCGTCAAACAGAGCGCGCAGAAGAAGTTTTTTGAGCGGCTGGGGTCGCCGGTGAAACACCTGGAGAGCCTGCCCGGATTCTTCCACGACGTGTATCACGAAGCGAATGCGTCTCGGCCGCTGCAGGTGACGCGCGACTTCATTGAAGGAGCATTCGCGGCGCCGATGCCCCGGACGCCACTTCTGGACGCCGATCAGGGCGGCTACACGTTCAACGAGTACCGCTCGCTCTGCCGTCCACTGCGGCCACTCTCGCGAAAGTGGATCGCGTACAAGATCTTTGGGTCATTCCTGCGCTCGCTTGGCCGTCTCAGCGAGGGAATCCGCCTCGGATGGCGCAGCGGATTCAACTCTGGCCGAACCCTCGACTATGTCTATCGCAACCAACCTTCTGGTACCACGGCGCTGGGCCGATTCATCGATCGCCAGTATCTCAACGGCATCGGCTGGCGCGGTATCCGCGTCCGTCGTCAATTGGTCGAGCGCGCGATCAAGCACGCGATCGATGACAGACACGCGGCCAACGGCTCTGCGCACATCGTCGACATCGCGACCGGTGCAGGGCGTTATCTCCTCGACACGCTGAAGCGATGCACGTCGCTCCAGCTGACCGCCGAACTCCGCGACGCGGAGGCGTCGAACCTTGATGCAGGGCGAGCGATTGCCCGCTCCCTCGAGCTGACCAACGTGATCTTCACCCGCGCCGATGCCTTCGATCGATCCGCGCTCGAGCACATCGATCCGATTCCGGACGTGGCCATCGTATCGGGACTGTACGAGCTGTTTCCGGACAATCGACGGGTTCTGAACTCTCTTGAAGGGCTTGCCCGCGCCATTCCCGAGGGCGGTTTGCTGATCTACACCAATCAGCCCTGGCATCCTCAGCTCGAACTGATTGCCCGAGGTCTCTCGAACTGGGACGGCGAGCCGTGGATCATGCGGCGGCGAACGCAGGCGGAAATGGACGAACTCGTGGGCGCCGCAGGATTCGCAAAAGTGCAGATGGAGATCGATCCATGGGGCATGTTCACCGTCTCGATCGCCCGTCGTATCTCTTGAGCGGCGCGACAGCGATCGCGCTGTCGCTCCTGTTCGTCGTGATTTACGGCGTCGCGGGCTGGATCACCTCGCTGCGAACCGACGTTGGCACGTGGGCGTTCAGCTGGGAACAGAATCTTCCTTTCGTCCAGTGGCTGATCGTTCCCTACATGTCGCTCGACCTGTTCTTCGTCGCCGCGCCATTTTTGTGCACAGAGCGAACGGAGCTGCTCGTGTTTCGCCGTCGCATGTCGATGGCGATCTTGATCGCGGGCACGATGTTTCTTCTCATGCCTTTGCGATTTGCTTTTCCGAGACCGCAGCCGACGGACTGGACGTCCACCCTTTTCCACGTGCTGCACGGCTTCGATCGTCCCTTCAACCTCTTTCCGTCGCTGCACATTTCAATACTGATGATTCTCGGCGGCACGTACTACCGTCACACGCGCGGCCTGGTGCGGTTGCTCGTCCAGGGCTGGTTCGCGCTCATCGGAGTTTCGACGGTGCTGACCCATCAACATCATGTGATCGACGTGGTCGGCGGGTTCGCCCTGGGAATCCTCAGCTACTACCTGGTCCCGGAACGACGCCCGGCCGCACCCGTCACCATAAACGCGCGGATCGGCGCGTGGTATGTCGCCGGTGCGGTGGTTCTTGGCGTAGCCGGCGCAGTCTTGCAACCCTGGGGACTTGCCCTCTTTTGGCCGGCGATGTCGACCGCGATCGTCGCCGGTGCCTACTTCGGCTTGTATTCCGGCATCACGCGTAAGCAGGACGGACGGTTGCCGCTCTCGTCCACGATCGTTCTCGCACCATGGCTGGTCGCGCAGTACGCGTCATTGATCTACTACCGTCGTCATGCCACGGCCTGGAGCGTCTTGTCACCCGACGTCTGGGTGGGCCGTCAGCTTCGAGAGTGGGAAGCGCACGAGGCCGTCAGGCAGGGTGTGACAGCGGTGCTCGATCTCACCGGCGAATTCTCCGAGGTCCGCGCGTTTCGCGCACTTCCGTACCTGAATCTACCGGTTCTTGATTTGACTGCGCCCTCACTGGATGACTTGCGTGCCGGCGTCGAGTTCATCAACGCGCATCGTCTTCAAGGCATCGTCTACGTCCACTGCAAAATCGGTTACTCGCGAAGTGCCGCCATTGTCGCGTCCTGGCTGATCGATGTTGGCCTCGCCGCGACAGCCGACGAAGCGTTTGCGCGAATATGCGCCGTCCGCCCAAGCGTCGTCGTCCGACCTGAAGTCATTGGCGCGCTGCAGGACTTTCGCGGCACCGATCGAGCTGTCACGGCATCGCTGATTGAGGCACGGTCATGATCGAATCCACGTACCAACCGGCGGAACGACGTCCATTGGCGTCTCGGGATGCCGACATCGCGCGCCGCGTTGCCGGATGGCTGATTGCCAGGAACGTATCTGCGAACGCTGTATCGGTAAGCAGCATGGGCTTTGCCGCGGTTGCGGCGCTCTGTCTCGCCGAAACTCGCGGCACATCCGGCATTGCCGTGCGGTTTCTTTTTGTTCTTGCCGGGTTCTTCGTTCAGCTCCGCCTGTTGGCGAACCTGCTCGACGGCATGATAGCCGTCGGTTCGCGCCGGGCGTCACCGGTGGGAGAGCTCTATAACGAAGTTCCGGACCGTATCGCCGACGTTCTGATTCTGGTCGGTGCGGGCTTCGCACTCGGCGGAACATCAACGCTCGGTTATCAGGCGGCGCTGGTGGCGGTGATTACCGCGTATCTGCGGGCACTGGGTAATTCAGTCGGCGTCCGGGAGCTCTTCTCCGGACCGATGGCCAAGCC
>Ga0310902_10000609_pt1 | contig 10519 bp, 9 predicted proteins | sample C24D3metaG_FD_203748 | JGI IMG/M metagenome (GOLD analysis project Ga0310902, IMG submission 203748) | Lab incubated soil microbial communities from West Virginia University Organic Research Farm, Morgantown, WV, United States - C24D3 | ecosystem: Environmental > Terrestrial > Soil >...
CGTTGCGAACGTGCCGAGCGCCACGATGACCTTCGGCTTGATCGTATCGACCTGACGAAACAGGAACGGCTCGCACTGCGCCACTTCGTCTGGTTCGGGATTGCGATTCTCTGGAGGGCGGCACTTAATGACGTTCGCGATATAGACGTCGTCGCGCTTCAGCCCGATGGCTTCGATGATTTGCGTCAGCTTCTGCCCGGCCCGCCCGACAAACGGAATACCCTGGATGTCTTCGTCGCGTCCAGGCGCCTCGCCGACGAACATCAGATCGGCGGTGGGGCTGCCGACCCCAAAGACAATCTGTTTCCGTCCGAGCCTGCACAGCTTGCACCGCGTGCAATCGCCGATATCCTCGCGGATCGCCGCTAGCGTCGCGACACTGGACTCGCTGGACTCATTGGCGGTTTCATGACCGGGGGGAACGGGTCCTGTCGCCGGGCTGCCTGTTCCGAGCGTAGTCGAGGGGCCCCGTCCCGTCCTCGGTCCGAACAACGCGTGTGCGGGAGACGGACCTGCGGGCGTGGACTCCCTAGACTCTTGCGACTCCTGCCTCGCCGCCCACGCCGGATCCGTGCTGTACCCGGTGACGCCAAGCTCTTCGAACAGCTTCAGATGCTCGGCGAGCGCGTCGCGACTGATCGTCATGGCGTCCGGACGGCGGTACCGGCAAGCAGAAGCGTTTCGATGCGCTGCACGATTTGCAATGCGATCGCCGACTTGATTTGCCGCGGCAGCGTCTCCTCGCCCGACGGCGTCACCAGAGTGACTTCGTTGGCGTCGACCTCGAAGCCGATATCGGTCCTCGACACGTCGTTGGCCACGACCAGATCGATGCCCTTCTCGCGCTGCTTGCGTCGCGCGCCGGCGACGACGTCATCGGTCTCGGCCGCGAACCCGACGAGCATCGGCCGCCCCTTCCCGGCACGCTGCCGGCCCAACTCGGCCAGGATGTCCGGGGTACGGACGAGCGTCAGGGTGAGCGTGTCGGAGTCCTTGTGAATTTTCCTGGGCGCGGCGTCGGATGGCGTGTAATCGGCAACCGCGGCCGCCATGATGACCACGTCGGCCTGCGCCGCACGCGGGACAACGGCATCGCGCATCTCGGCCGCCGTCGTCACGCGTATGACTTCGACGCCAGCCGGCGGCGTCAGTTCCGTCGGGCCGCTCACCAGCACGACCCTGGCGCCACGCGCGCGCGCAGCACCCGCCAGCGCGTATCCCATCCGCCCGCTCGATCGGTTACCGATGAAGCGAACCGGATCCACTGCCTCTCGCGTCGGGCCCGCGGTCACCACCACCAGCTTGCCGCGCAGCGGTCCGGACGGCGTCAGCAGTTGCTCGGCCGCCGTCACGATATCGGCGGGCTCCGCGAGGCGTCCCTTCCCAATCCATCCGCAAGCGAGGTACCCGGCACCGGGATCGACAAAATAGGTCCCGCGTCTGGCAAGCGTATTGAGGTTTCGCTGCACCGCCTCGTGCTCGAGCATGTTCGTGTTCATCGCCGGGGCGATCAGCACAGGAGCCTTCGTCGCCAGGTACAACGACGTGAGGAAGTCGTCGGCGATGCCGTTGGCGAACTTGCCGATGATGTTGGCGGTGGCCGGAGCCACGAGCAGCAGATCGATGCTCGACGCCAGCGAGATGTGTTCGATGTCGGAATTCGCCCCGGGCTCGAACTGGCTGGTGAGCACCTTGTGCCGGGTGATCGCCTCGAAGGTGAGCTCGCCGACGAACTGCTTTGCGGCGCGCGTCATGACGGCGACGACGTCGTGCCCCTGCTTCTGGAGGCCGCGCACGACTTCGACCGACTTGTAGGCGCCGATTCCGCCACACACGCCAATCGCGATCATCGCCATGTCGTCACCCCTGAAACGTTTTCAGTATCTCGACCGCTTTCGGCCTCATGCACTCAAGCCTCGAGCGCTCGGCCAGCACGATGGACCTGATTCGCTCGACGCACGAATCGAGGTCGTCGTTGAGCACCACGTAGTCGTATTCCTTGAACGCCGAGACTTCTTCGCGAGCCACCTGCAGCCGCCGGTGCATCGCGTCTTCGCTGTCCTTGCTGCGGCCGCGCAGCCGTTTCTCGAGCACGTCGTACGACGGCGGCAGCACGAATATGGCGACGTGCGGCAGGCCTGTCTTTCGTACCTTCCGCGCGCCCTGCACGTCGATGACGAGCACCACGTCGTGCCCGCTCTCGAGGCAGCGCGCCGTATCACCCGCGTGCGTTCCATAGAAGTTGCCGAACACGTCGGCGTACTCGAGGAACTCGCCGTTGGCCAGCATCGCCTCGAAGCGTTCGCGGCTCACAAAATTATAGTCCACGCCGTCGCCCTCATCCTTCCGCGGCGCGCGTGAGGTGTAGGAGCGTGAGAGCTTCAGGCGATCGGTCACTTTGACCAATCGCTCGACCACCGTTGTCTTACCCGTGCCCGATGGGGCGGAGACGATGAACAGCAATTAGCTCGCCTTATTCGACATTCTGTACCTGTTCACGCATCTTTTCGAGCTCCGCCTTTGCGGCGATGACGAGGTTCGAGACGCGCAATCCGTCGGCCTTCGACCCGATGGTGTTGACTTCGCGATTCATCTCCTGCAGCAGAAAATCGAGCTTGCGGCCGCAGGGCTCCGGCGAATCCGCGAGCGATTTCCAGTGGGCGATGTGCGCGCGGAAGCGCGCCATCTCCTCGCTGATGTCCGAGCGCGACGCCACCCGCACGATTTCCTGCGCGATCAGCGCGGGATCGGCCGCAAGGTCGACGGTGAGCTCCTGCACGCGCGCGGCGAGCCGCGCCTGCAGCTCCTGCCGGCCCTGCTCGGCCGCATCGGCGATTTCTTCGAGCATGCCGCCGACCAGCGCGCGCCGTACTTCCAGGTCGGCATTCAGGTGATCGCCTTCGGTGCCTCGCATGCCGTCGAGCTGCGTCACCGCTTCGTCGACGGCGGACTCGAGCATTTCGACCAGTTGCGCCACCATGGCCGCGTCGCGCTCGACGGGCCGCTCCCGCACCGCCAGCGCCTGCGGCAGCCTCAGCAGGTCGCCGGGTGTCAGCGCTCCCTGGACGATGCCGCGACTCCGCGCGGTCTCGAGCGCGGCCGACAGGGCCACCGCCAGCGGCTCGTTGAACTCTACTTCGACGCTGGCCGTGTGGCGATACTGAACCGCGACGGCGAGCTCGACCCTGCCGCGGCCGATCCGTTTCTGCACGGTCGCGCGGATACGCCCCTCGGCCTCGGCGAGACTCTGCGGCACCCGCAACTGCAGGTCGAGGTGGCGATGATTGACGGCGCGAATGGTGACCGTAATGGTCGCCGCTTCCGACTCCCTCGTCGAGGACGCGAACCCCGTCATGCTCTTAATCATGTTTGCTCGCCGGCCCCGCCATCCGCCGCACGCCGATGGCTGGTGTCCCTGTCTCTGTTTGTTCCCGCCTGGGCTCGAGCAGCTGCATCTTGTACAGCGCCGCATACACGCCCTCGCGGCTCAGCAGGTCTTCGTGACGGCCGAATTCGACGATACGGCCACGCTCGAGCACGATAATCGCATCGGCGCGCATGATCGTCGACAGACGATGCGCGATGACGAACGACGTCCGGTTCAGCATCAGCGTCGCCAGCGCGTCCTGGACCAGCAGCTCGGCTTCGGCGTCGAGAGCGGAAGTCGCTTCGTCGAGAATCAGGATCGGCGCGTTCTTCAGCAGCGCGCGCGCGATGGCGAGACGCTGGCGTTGACCACCCGACAATTTCTGTCCCCGCTCGCCGATGCGCGTCTGGTAGCGGTCCGGAAGCGCCGCGATGAACTCGTGCGCGTGCGCCGCCCTAGCGACGGCTTCAATCTCGGCCGTCGGAGCCTGGATGGACCCGTACGCGATGTTGTTCGCGATCGTGTCATCGAAGAGCACCGTCTCCTGAGTGACGATCCCAACCTGCGCCCGCAGCGACTTGAGCGTGACGTCGCGGATGTCGCGCCCGTCGATCGTAATCATGCCGTCGCTGACGTCGTAAAAGCGCGGAATCAGGTTGACGAGGGTGGTCTTGCCGGCGCCGCTCCGCCCGACGATGGCCACCATCTGCCCCGCCGGCACCTTGAAGGTAATGTTCCGGAGAATGGCTCGAGGGTGGACGTCCTCATATGCGAACGTCACGTCGCGGAACTCGATCGTCGACGCAAACGGCGGCAAGGGTTGCGCCGTTGGAGACTCGTCGACCTCGGTGTGCGTATCGAGCATCTCGAAAATGCGATCGCCGGCGGCAATGGCCTGCTGGATATTCGCGTTCACGCGGCTCAGCTTCTTCGCCGGCGCGTACATCATCAGCAGCGCCGCCAGGAACGCGGTAAAGTCGCCGGCCGTCAGCCGCCCTGCCGCAATCTGCTCGCTGCCGTACCAGAGCGCCGCCGCCATGCCAATGCCGCCGAGCAGCTCCATCGCCGGCGGCATCACCGAGAGCGCACGCACGACGCGCATGTTGGTGCGATAGAGATACCTGAGCGCCTCGCGAAAACGGCTCGCCTCGCGCTCCTCGGCGCCGAAGGCCTTCACGATGCGGTGAGCGGCGAACGTCTCGGTGCCGACGTGCGACATCTGCTCCTGGGCTTCCTGGCTTCGCCGCGCCGTCCGCCTGATGCGCTGCCCGAGCCGCACCAGCGGGTAGACGATGATCGGCGCGCCCGTAAAGCACACCATGGCGAGCCGCCAGTCGATCCAGAAGAGGACGGCGGCGTAGCCGACCAGCGCGAGCGATTCCCGTGCGAGATCGCCGGCCGTCTCCGAGACCACCCGCTGTACCTGCCCCACGTCGTTCGACACGCGCGACAGCAGTTGTCCGACCGTGTTCCGCGCAAAGAAGCTCGCCGACTGGCCGAGGATGTGGCCGTAGAGACGATCGCGCAGGTCCATCACGACCCGCTGACCGACATCCTCCATTAGATATCCGGAGAAATACGACCCGAGGCCTTTCAGGAAGTAGAGGCCGACGATCGAAAGCGCGATGGTGCGCAGCCCCTGCTGATTCGGCAGGAGCTCGTCGAGGATCGGCCGGATGAGGTACACGACCAGCGCCGACGATATGGCATAGACCAGCATTGCGAGAACCGCCCAGGCCAGGCGGACCCGATAGGGCTTTGCGTAGCGAAGGAGCCGGAAGAACGAGTTCACTCGGTAAAGCGATATTTCAGCAGCACCCACAGCGCGACAACCCCGTCGCGCCACGTGATTTTCTTGCCTTCGTCATAGCCTCGGCCATCATAGGTGATAGGCACTTCGTATACACGATACCCGCGTTTGAAGATTTTCGCGGTGAGCTCGGGCTCGATGCCGAAACCATTGCTGTCGAGCGTAAACGACCGGAGCACTTCGACCCGCATGGCTTTATAGCAGGTCTCCATGTCGGTCAGCATCGTGTTGTAGAGGACGTTGGTCAGGAACGTGAGGAACAGGTTCCCGAGGTAGTGCGTGAAGAGGAACACCCGGTGGCGGCCGAGAAAGCGCGATCCGTACACCACGTCGGCGCGGCCCTGGCAGATGAGCTCGATGAGGTCGGGAAACTCCTCGGGTGAATACTCCGTATCGGCGTCTTGAATGACGACGAGATCGCCCGTCACTTCCTTGAACCCGAGGCGCAGGGCCGATCCCTTGCCGCCGTTCGGCTTCTGGAGCAGGTTGAACCGGTACCTGCCCTGGAGTGTACGCAGGATCTCCGACGTGCCGTCCTTCGATCCATCGTCGACGACGATCAGCTCGATGCGGATACCAGGCACCGCCAGCACGCGCGCGATCATGCCCTCGATCGTCTCACGCTCGTTGTAGACGGGCATGACCACCGAGAGGAGCGGGTCTGTGAGTCTCCCTTTGATGCCTGCCATTACCTGCCGACGGAATAGTACGTGAATCCCTGAGCTTTCATCTGCTCCGGGGTGTAGATATTCCGGCCGTCGAAAATCACAGGCGACTTCAACAGCTTGCGCATCCGGGTGAAATCGGGCTCGCGGAATTCGTTCCACTCGGTCGCAATCACGAGTGCATCAGCACCCTTGAGCGCGTCGTAGTTCTTGTTGCACAGCTTGATCTTGTTGCCGAAAATCTTTTTCGCGACCGGTTGCGCCTGCGGGTCGAACGCCTGCACCTTCGCCTTGGCCTCGAGCAGCCGGAAGATGAGCGGGATCGCCGGCGCTTCGCGCATGTCGTCGGTTCTCGGCTTGAAGGCCAGGCCCCAGACGGCAATCGTCTTTCCTTTGAGCGAGCCGAAATGCTGTTCGAGCTTGGCGATGAATCGAACCTTCTGCGCCTGATTGACGCGATCGACCGCCTTCAGGATCTGGAAATCGTAGCCGGTGTCGCCGGAGAACTTGATGAGCGCCTTGATGTCCTTCGGAAAGCAGCTGCCGCCGAAACCGATCCCCGGAAACAGGAACGACGACCCGATGCGGCGATCGGCGCCGATGGCCTTGCGCACCTGATCCACGTTGGCGCCGAACGCCTCGCAGACGTTCGCAATCTCGTTCATGAACGAGATGCGCGTGGCCAGGATCGAGTTCGCCGCGTACTTGCACATCTCGGCGCTCGCCGTATCCATCACCATGATGGGCGCGCCCGTGCGCATGTACGGCGCGTAGAGGTCGGTCATCAACTTCTGGGCGCGATCGTCGTCGACGCCAATGACCACGCGATCGGGTTTCAGGAAGTCCTCGACCGCGGCGCCCTGCTTCAGGAACTCCGGATTGCTGACCACGCTGAAGGGATGCGAGGTTTCCTTAGCGACAATCTCGCGCACCCGCTGCGCCGTGCCGACCGGCACCGTGCTCTTGTCGACGATGACTTTGTAGCCGTTCATCGCTTTCGCGATCTCGCGCGCGACACCGAGCACGTGCGTCAGGTCGGCCGACCCGTCTTCGTGCTGCGGCGTGCCAACCGCGATGAACACGATGCTCGCCGCGCGAACCGAACGGGGCAGGTCGGTCGTGAACTCCAGCCGCTTCTCCGACCGGTTGCGCTTGACCATCTCTTCCAGGCCGGGCTCGTAGATGGGCATGATGCCCCGGCGCAGGGTGCGGACCTTCGCCGCATCCTTGTCGATACAGGTGACGTCGTTCCCGGTTTCCGCCAGGCACGCGCCCAGCACCAGGCCCACATAGCCCGACCCGACCACCGCAATCTTCATCTCTGGATGCTCCGCTCAGAAACGGCTCCGGGACGCCTTTTCACCCAACGACACAAAAAGGCTCCCGGAGCCTTTTTTCCCGGACTCAAATCCGGCGACTTTAGCACAAAGTGAACATGCTTCCAACCCATTGACTCGAAAGGATATGCCGGGTGATAGGGTTGTGATAGGCTGCGACCCGTGCGGATCGTCATCGACTACCGGCCGGCACTCCGGACCCGCACCGGTGTGGGCGAACACATCCACCAGGTGATACGCGAGCTGGCGCGGACGGGCGGCGACGAAATCACCCTGGTTTCGAGCTCGTGGAAGGATCGCCTTCCGGCCAACATATCGGCCGAACTCCCCCGGGTCCGGCTGGTAGACCGGCGGATCCCCGTGAGCGCCCTGAACCTGGCCTGGCACCGGCTCCAATGGCCCCCTGTTGAGGCGATCGCCGGGGGCGAGTACGACGTCGCGCACTCCCCGCACCCGTTGCTGTTGCCGTCACGTTCGGCGGCGCAGGTGATCACGATTCACGACCTCGACTTCCTGTCGCACCCCGAACGCACGTCCGCGGAAATCCGCCGCGACTACCCGGCCCTCGTCAAGATGCACGCCGAACGTGCCGATGCCATCATCGTCGTGTCGCGTTTCGTCGCCGGCGAGGTACAGCAGCGGCTCGGTGTGCCGGCCGCGCGCATCTCAGTGTGCATGAACGGCGCGCCAGAGTGGGCCACACCGCCGGCCGCGGTCGATGCCGGCGGCTACATCCTGTTTGTCGGCACGCTCGAACCTCGAAAGAATGTGGGCGGATTGTTGAAGGCCTACGGCCGGCTGCTCGCCCGCAGGCCTCACGCCCCAAAGCTGGTGATTGCGGGGCGGAGCGGCGAGAACGGCGCCGGGACACTCCACGGGATGGACGAGGGGCCGCTCGCGGGACACGTCGACTATCGCGGCTACGTCGCGCCGGACCAGCGTGAGTCGCTGTATAAGCATGCGCAAGCCCTCGTGCTGCCCTCCTTCGACGAGGGCTTCGGCATACCCGCTCTGGAAGCGATGGCCGCGGGGGTCCCCGTGATCGTGGCCAATCGCGGCGCGCTTCCCGAAGTGGTGGACGACGCAGGGCTCCTCGTCGACCCCGAGGATCCGGACAGCATTGCCACCGCGATGGAGCGGATGATTGGAGACAGGAACTTGAGGGAGACGTGTGCGGCCCGCGGACTGGCGCGCGCGCGCCAGTTCACCTGGGCGCAGGCCGCGCGCGATACACGGCGCGCGTACGAAAGCGCCGTGCTCGGCTTCCGCCAGAAGTCCCGCCGGCTGGCGAGCGCCGAGTCCAGCATTAAAAGCCCCGATGCGCATCGGCATTGATGCCCGCGAGTTGTGCGGGAAGCCGACTGGCGTAGGCCGTTATCTGTCGGGGCTGCTCGGCCAGTGGTCGGGGGACGTCGCGGCGTCGCGGCACACGTTTGTCCTCTACGCCAACGAGAGCATCTCGACGCCGATTGCCAATGGCGAACTGCGAATCGTGCCAGGCCCGGCGGGAGCGGCGTGGGAGCAGCTTTCGCTGCCCGCCGCCGCCAGGCAGGATCGCCTCGACCTCTTCTTCGCGCCGGCCTACACGGCGCCGCTCCGCTTGAACATTCCCATCGTGTTGACCGTGCACGACATCTCGTTTGTCGCCCATCCGGAATGGTTCCGCTGGAAGGAAGGCTTGAGACGACGCACGCTGACGCGATGGTCGAGCCGCCGCGCACGCCTGGTGCTGACCGATTCGGACGCGTCGCGCCGGGAGATCGTGTCGTACTTCAGCATCGCACCCGAGCGCGTGCGGCGCATTTATCCCGGCGCTGTGACGCTTCCGCTGCAGGCGGCGCGACAACGCGATCCGCTCGTGCTTTTCGTCGGATCGGTCCTGAACCGTCGTCACCTTCCGGATCTCATTCGCGCCTTCAAGCCGATCGCGAAGCGGCATGCGGACGCACGGCTCGAGATCGTCGGCGAGAACCGCACGTACCCGCACCAGGATCTCCCGGCTGTCGTCGCAGCCGAGGATCTTGGAGCCCAGGTGTCGATTCGTGACTACGTGCCCGACGCCGAGCTCACGGCCCTTTACGGGCGCGCGCGAGCGTTCGCGTTTCTGTCCGAATATGAAGGCTTCGGCCTGCCGCCCCTCGAGGCGCTGAGCGCGGGCGTGCCGCCGGTGCTCTTCGACACCGATATCGCGCGCGAGGTGTGCGGCGATGCGGCGTTGTTCGTCCGGAATGGAGATCACTCCGCCATTACCGGCGCGCTCGAGCGCGTGTTGTTCGACGAAACCGTCCGGCGCGGGGTATTGGACGCCGCTCCGGGCGTCTTCGCGCGTTACTCGTGGCCCCGTGCCGCCGCCGAAACGCTCGCGGCCCTGGAGTCGGTGGCGTGACCGATCTCGCGATCATCATCGTGAGCCACAACACGAAAGCGGATCTGGAGGACTGCATTCGCTCGCTCCGGCAGCATCCGCCGCGCATCCCGCACGAAATCGTCGTCGTCGACAACGCGTCCGGCGACGGCAGCGTCGAGGCCGTGCGAACCGGTTGGCCCGACATTCGTATCATCGCCCTCGATCGCAACGTCGGCTTCTCCAGCGCCAACAACACCGGAATCCGGCAGACCTCGAGCGAGCTGGTGCTGCTCTTGAACAGCGATACCATCGTGCCCGAAGGCGCGATCGACAGGCTCGTCGGTGCGTTGCGCCAGCTGCCAGGCGCAGCCGTTGCCGGTCCGAGAATCGTCGACGCGAACGGTCAACCCGAGCTTTCGTTCGGCCGGATGATCGGGCCGTTCGCCGAACTGCGCCAGAAACTGCTCGTCCGGCGGGCGTCGCCCGCGACGCTGAAGGCAAAGACGACTCGTGTGCGTGAAGTCGATTGGGTGACCGCCGCCTGCCTCCTCGTCGGGCGGCGCCATGCCGAGGCCGCGGGGTTGCTCGACGAGCGGTACTTCATGTACTGCGAGGACGTGGACTTCTGCGCGGCGGTACGCGCGAATGGCGGCAAGGTGTACTTCACGCCGGCCGCCGAGATCGTCCACCTTCGCGGCCGGTCGTGGCGCGCCAGCCCCGCAGCCACCCGAGACCATTACCGCCGCAGTCAGCTGGCGTTCTACCAGAAGCACCATCCGGGCTGGGCGCCGATCCTGTGGTTGTACCTCGCCTTACGAGGAAAGCTGCCGCGCCGTACGGCCGATAACCGAGGGTAAGGGCAAAGCTACCGGATTCTCGCTCTTGCCCGTATATGCCCGAATTTTCCTGGCTGTGTCCCGAGTGCGGCCGGCGTGTGCCGAACAAGACGGCGATCTGCCGCTGCGGCGGTACGAGGGTGGAAGTGTTGTCAGC
>Ga0310902_10000611_pt1 | contig 10509 bp, 10 predicted proteins | sample C24D3metaG_FD_203748 | JGI IMG/M metagenome (GOLD analysis project Ga0310902, IMG submission 203748) | Lab incubated soil microbial communities from West Virginia University Organic Research Farm, Morgantown, WV, United States - C24D3 | ecosystem: Environmental > Terrestrial > Soil >...
CTGCTGACTTTCAGTATCATGACTCCTACTTCGTCGTAGCGCATTTCCACTACGTTATCGTCGGCGGATTGATTCTAGGTATTTTCTCAGGTCTTCACTACTGGTGGCCAAAAATGTTCGGACGCGTACTGAACGAAACGCTTGGTAAGCTGACGTTCTGGACATTCTTTATCGGCTTCCACTTAACATTCTTTATCCAGCATTTCCTTGGTTTGCTCGGGATGCCGCGTCGTATTTGGACGTATCTCGACGGTCTTGGCTTTAATGAAATGAATATGATTAGTACGGTAGGCGCGTTCTTGATGGGCTTCGGTACAATCTTCTTCTTATTGAATGTTGTCGTAACTTCATTCAAACCGAAAAATGCGCCGGCAGATCCTTGGGAAGACGGCCGTACGCTGGAGTGGACGATTCCATCCCCGCCGCCAGAGTACAACTTTGCTCAAACGCCGCTTGTACGCGGATATGATGCTTACTGGAAAGAAAAAGAGGACGGACACAGCGGCATGACGCCTGCTGAGCCAATTGGTCCGATTCATATGCCTTCACCTTCGATCTTGCCGTTCTTTATGGGTCTCGGCTTGTTCATCGCAGGCTTAGGATTTATGTATGCTCCGGATTGGGGTAAACTGTTCGGAACGTTGAATGCTGGTTATGCAGTGGGTATCGCAGGCTTGCTCATCTTGTTCGTATGTATGTTCTTACGTTCAGTAATCGATGATCACGGCTTCCACATTGAAGAAGAAGAAATCCTTAGAGATTTGGGGGGGAAAGCATGAGCGCGCATTCGCATGTAGAAGGTCAATTGCCTCATGAGCCCGAGAAGGCGACCCTCGAGGGACGCAATAAAGTATTAGGCTTCTGGTTATTTCTAGGTGGCGAGACCGTATTGTTCGGAACGTTATTCTCAGCGTTCCTTGCGCTTCGCCACCAAGTGCTTGACGGTCCGCACGCAGATGAACTGTTCAAGCTTCCGATCGTAGCTCTCGCGACTGCTCTCTTGTTAACGTCAAGCTTGACCAGTGTATTCGCTATCCATGCAATGCATGTGAACAAGGTGAAGGCGTTAATTAGTTGGCTAATCGTAACCGTAATTCTTGGCGCAGGCTTCCTTGGCCTCGAGATTTACGAGTTCTACCATTATGTACATGAAGGCCATGGCTTTACGACGAGCGCATTCAGTTCTTCGTTCTATACGCTCGTTGGGTTCCACGGCGCACACGTTGCTTTCGGTATAACGTGGATCACATTGCTTATCCTTCAATTGGCAAGAAAAGGTTTGACTGTTGTTACCGCACCGAAGGTTTATGTTGCCGGTATGTACTGGCACTTTATCGACGTGGTATGGGTATTCATTTTCACCGTCGTTTACTTGATGGGAAAGGTGGTTTAATCCATGGCAAGCAATCATTCAGCCACAGAGAAAAGCCCCAAGCGTCATAAGGTCGAAGGACCTAAAAAGCATATTATCGCATTTATTTTCTCTGTATTGCTGACGTTCATCGCGTTTGCGACCGTTATCAGCGGAGAAATAAATAAAGATTTCATTTACATTATTTTAATGGGCTTAGCGGTTTTGCAGGTGTTCGTTCAAATGGCTTTCTGGATGCATATGAAGGATCGTGGTCACACATTTGCTATTATGGGAATTTTGACTGGCGTATTCATCGTATTCACTTGTGTCATTATGGCCGAATATTGGGCTTGGTGGTAATACACCGTTTTAATTGGAGGAGAGGAGGGTCCCAAGGCTTGGGTCCCTCCTCTTTTGTAAAAAAAGGCTAGCGTTATTGAAAGGAGCTTCCACGATGCTTGGCTTACAATATTTTCGCTTCGAAGAATTGTGGACCCCAATGTTTCTGTTCGGAATGGCTGCTATTGTCATTCTATATTTCTACTTGATCGGTCCATGGCGGGAGAAGAACGAACCTGAGGCGCCAGCAGCAACAGCGCTGCAGAAGGTGATGTTCGTTTCAGCGGCCATTATGTTTTATTTCGTGCATGGAGGGCCTCTTAACCTATTAGGCCATCTTATGTTTACCTTTCATATGGTCAATATGTCAGTGTCGTACTTGATTGTACCGCCGCTTGTCCTCCTTGGAGTGCCTAGCTTCCTATGGCGCAAAATGTTCTCGGCTCCCTTCTGGAGGAAGCTGAGTCTATTCATGCACCCAGTTGCTTGTCTAGTGCTGTTTAATATGCTGTTTTCTATTTATCATGTCCCTCTTGTCCATGACTATGTGATGACGCACTTCTCGGTGCATCGTCTTTATTATTTTGTACTGCTTATTACGTCCTTTATGATGTGGTGGCAAATTACCGATCCTGTACCGGAGTGGAGAAGACTAAACGATTTGAAGCGGATGGCGTACGTGTTCGCGAACGGCATGCTTTTATCGCCAGCATGCGCGCTCATTATTTTCGCCAAAACGTCGTTGTATGCTATATATAGCGATCCTAACGTATGGGTTACGGCGATGGGATACTGCGTATCCGGCGACCCAACCCGGTTGCTGGACAGCTTCAGCGGTCCGCAATTTTTTAACTTGATGGATGTCGTAGAGGATCAGCAGCTTGGCGGTATCGTGATGAAGCTTATTCAGGAGCTTATGTACGGCATCATTTTGGCGTATATATTCAAGCAATGGTTTAAACGCGAGCATTCGGAAGATGATTTGCCAAATACGAATACCGGCACGGCTTAGTACTAATTATTTTGACAACAATAGGTGGGGTAACGTTGAACAGTTATAATATTATGCCGACAATTAGCACCTTCTTCATCGTGCTTAGCGCTGTGCTGGTAGCCGTAGGCTGGAGACTGGCGATTAAGCGCAGGCTTGAGGAGCATCAGAAAGTGATGTTCTATGCTGCGGTAGCTGCGACAATTTTCTTTATCGTATACGTATCGCGGACGATATTCGTAGGCAACACATCATGGGGCGGGCCGGATGGATTGAAGCCGTATTATCTCGTCTTCTTATTGTTTCATATCGTGCTTGCGACGGTTGCGGCCGTTTTTGGCATTACGACGCTTACGCTCGGCTACAAGAAGAAATTCGCTAAGCATCGTAAATGGGGTAAGGTTACATCGCTTATTTGGTTTGTAACTGCAATTACCGGTACGCTGGTATATATTTTGCTATATTTAATGTATCCAGGCGGACATACGAAACCGGTAATAGATGCTATTTTCGGATAAAGTAACGGACGGGTATGCAAAAGGAAAGCCATGTTTGCGAAAGAGATCGCTCTTTCGTAAGCATGGCTTTTTTTATTGAGGAAATGCTGTAAAACTAAATATAGTGGATAAGCTGGTTGAAAATAAATCTTATGGAAGAGGTTGACAATCGAATGCCTGGTGAATATACTGTGTATAAAGATATATACAGTGTATTCACTGTTTAATTGAAAGGAGCGGCTGCTGTGAGTTTATGGAAGGGTGCTTGGTATTTAGCGAAGCATGAGCTGGCTAAGGATCGCTGGAAAAGTCTCTTCACCTTATTCTTTATCGGTTATTTATTGTTATTCACCGTTCCGTTATTGAATGATGTGGTTGATGGAGAGAACGGAGAAATGCTAGGTTGGGCAACGGACTTTATATATTTGACCATACTTCCTTGTCTAGGCTTTGTTCTTAATCAAACGATGATGGGTTATTGGAAACATAATTCCTATACGAAAAAAATGGCGCATTGGAGAACATTGCCCATCTCCTCTAAGCAAATTGCGCTCGGGCGTATTATACAGCTGGCGATTGTGTTGTTTTCGGCTCAGCTTTTATTTTTCAGTTTGCAATTTCTATTCGTAAGATATATGGGAGCGGACATATCAGCCGGACATTTTGCGTTATATGGATTATTCTGGTTCGGCTACTCTTTGACGGTATCGATCGCGTACGCTTATTGGGAGGTCGGTTATTCCGGAAAAATGTATTTCTTTTTTAATCTGATATACATCGCCGTATTGCTCGTTATTTCGATTGGTTTAGCAGTGTTCAAGCTTGGAAATGTTGTTATTACATCACTGCATGCTATTGTGGATGGAGACTGGTGGATCGTGCTGGCCGCTATCGCTTTAAGCGCTGCAGCCGCATTCATAGGCGTTAACCGGATTGAAAACCGGCTGGAGAATCGCAACTATAGAGCTTAGTCAACTGTGAATGGAAGAAGGTGAAGGCCATGCGGCTGCCGATACAAATTAACGAGCAAAGCGCCGAGCCGCTCTATCATCAGATCGAAGTGCAGCTGCGTGCTTTGATCGTCAGCGGCCAGCTAATGGAAGGGACGCTGCTGCCATCGATCCGCGAGCTTGCTCAGACGGTGAAATGCAGTGTCATTACGATAAAGAGAGTATATAACGACCTGGAGGCGGAGGGCCTGCTCCGAACGCGGCAAGGAACCGGCACATATGTAGCGCAGGTTGGGGAGCAGGAGCGCGGTCGGCATCGGCTCGCTGCGGTAATTGAAGCTTTGGAGCAGGCGGTAATAGCCGGCAAACGGGTGCAATGTACAGAGGTAGAGCTGGAGACGATGTTTAAAGAAGCGATGAATAAACATTTTGACTAAAGGATGGGACGCATGATGGAGGAGACGATTGCAATTCAACTGGACGGCGTTGTGCAGAATCGTTCGAAATTCAAGCTGGGACCACTCCATATGAGCATTCCGGGCGGCTACATTACGGCGATTGTTGGTCCGAATGGCTGCGGCAAGAGCTCGACGTTCCGCTTGATGCTTGATCTGGATAAGGCGGACGGGGGCAGGATCGAGCTGCTTGGCCATCACGTGGGGCAGGGGATTGATATAGAGCTGATGAAACGAATTGGATATTTGCATGATCAGTCCTCTTCGCATGAGGATAGCATGAAGGGGACGGAAAAGGCTGACTTTCACCGCTTCTGGTATGACAGCTGGGATGTGAACCGTTATCGCGAGCTGCTGCATCTTCTTGAGGTTGACGATAACCAGACGCTTGGCAAAATGTCGAAGGGGATGCGCCGCAAATTCGAATTTGCGTTAGCGCTGGCGCATGGGCCGGAGCTTCTCCTGCTTGACGAACCATCCTCCGGCCTTGATCCGCTTGCATGGAAAACGATGATCGAGGTGCTGCACCGGTATATGGACCGGGGAGATCGTACCATTGTTATGACCTCCCATATTATTGAAGAAGTGAAACGACTTGCCGATTTTATCGTATTTATGGCTCAGGGCAGGGTGCTTGGCGTATACGAGAAGGATGAGCTGTTCAGCAGCTGGTTTACGTTATTTGTTAGCGGCGCCGAGCTTACTCCGAAGAAGGCTTCCGTTATGCCGGGGCAATGCGGCGTGGATCATGCGGGCGGAACGACATATCGCGTCACGACGAATAAAGCGGCGGAGGCTGAGCAATGGTGCGCTGCGGAAGGCTACCAGATCGTCAGCAGGCAAGCGCTAGAGCTGGATGAAATTATGAGTGTGCTACTTATACAGGACCGATTGAGCATCAGATCGAACTAAGCGAGGGGGAGCAGCAATATGAATCCGTTAAAAGTTGAACAGGTCGTTAAGCAATACGGAGATAAAACAGCCGTCAATGGCATTAGCCTTGAGGTGAGCGAGGGCGAGATATACGGCTTGCTCGGCGCCAATGGCGCAGGAAAGACGACGACAATGCGGATGGTGCTTGGCCTCATTTACCCGGATGAGGGCCGGATTTTGTATAACGGCAAAGGCTACAGCAGCGATCAGCTCCGCAATCTTGGGTATTTGCCGGAGGAAAGAGGCTTGTATCCGAAAGTGCGCGTCAGCGACCAGCTGATTTATCTCGCTCAGCTGCGCGGCATGTCGAAGAAGGACGCGGAGCAAAGCTTGAAGAAGTGGCTGGACCGGTTCGAGGTACCGGAGTATTACAATAAGAAGGTTGAAGAGCTGTCCAAAGGGAACCAGCAAAAAATTCAATTTATCGCAGGCGTTATCCACTCGCCCAAAATCGTTATCCTCGATGAAGCGTTCAGCGGCCTCGATCCGGTTAATGTCGAGCTGTTAAAATCAACGGTAAAGGAGCTGCGCGACTCAGGCACGAGCATCCTATTCTCCACCCATCGCATGGAGCATGTAGAGGAGCTGTGCCGGAACATTACTATTTTGCATCGCTCGAACGTCGTATTGAAGGGGAATTTGAAGGAGATAAAAAAGCAGTTTCCGAAGGAACGCGTTATTCTAAGCACGGAGAAGGAAGTAACAGGAATCGAGCGGATTACCGGCGTTACGAACGTTAACCGTCATGAATACGGCTATGAAGTAGGCATTGCTAACGAGGCTGCAGGAGCCGAGATTTTGCATCATGCCTTGGAGCAGACGACGATTACGAGATTCGAGATCAAGGAACCGACATTGAATGAAATATTTATTAAGACAGTAGGCGGTGATAGCCATGAATAGCTTTTGGACGGTTGTCGGCTTTACGTTAAAAAATAAATTCAGAGGCAAAGCATTTCTTATTACGACTCTTATTATTGCCGCTATTATGACCATCGCTATTAATCTCCCATATATTTTCTCGCAATTCAGCAGCGGCGACAAAGTGACCAGCATTGGCTATATTCAATCGAAGCAGGCGGAAGGCTCGGCGACGGGCGATCAGCTTAAAGCCTATTTCGAGATGCAGGAGAAGCCGAGCGTGAAGCTGGTTCCTTATGCGGATAAAGGCTCGGAGGCAGAGAACGAGAAGCAGCTGAAGCAGGCTATTACAGATAAAGACATTAAAGGCTACCTGGCATTTGGCAAAATGACGGAGAGCGGCTTTCCAGAAATGACGTATAAATCCGAGAAGCTGCTCGCTTTCGAGCTGACCAGCTCGATCCAAAGCGGACTTCAGGCTATTCGCCAGGCTACCGTTTTGCAGAATGCCGGTTTGACGGAAGCGCAGCTGGCTTTGCTTAATGCGCCAATTAATATCGCAACCGTTCAAATTTCCGCAACGGAAGACGCAGGCCATGTCGACCAAGGCAAGACGCCGGAGGAGCAGGGCGTTAATATGGGACTCGTCTATTTTATCGTCGTCCTACTGTTTATGGCGATCATGATTACGGGACAATTAATCGCATCGGAAATTACGGCAGAGAAGAGCTCCCGCGTGATGGAGCTGCTCATTACGAGCGTTTCGCCTCTGAAGCAAATGTTTGGTAAAATCGTAGGCATGTTTTTGGTAGGACTCATCCAAATATCCATTTATGTGATCGTCATTATCGTAAACGTGAATTTGCCGCATAACGATAAAATGCTGGGCCAGTTCAATATCGATTTAACGAAAATCGACCCTGAGCTGCTGATGTACGCGGCTTTGTTCTACTTAACCGGCTACTTCTTGTTCGCCACATTATTCGCAGCGGTAGGCTCAATCGTCAGCCGTACGGAGGATTTAGGCCAGGCGGTGCTGCCCATAACGATGACCGCGATGGCAGGCTTCTATATTTCCATATTCAGCATTTCAAGTCCGGACAGCATCCTAGTGAAAGTATCATCGTTCGTTCCCTTCTTCTCGCCATTCGTTATGCTGCTGAGATTAGGCTTGACCGATCCGCCGCTATGGGAAGTGTGGGCATCCATTGGTATCCTTCTCGTTACGATCTACGCTTCTGTATGGCTATCCGCGAAAATCTACCGCACGGGCGTATTGATGTACGGTAAGCGCCCGAGCTTTAAGGAGCTACGCAAGGCGATGAAGGCTTATAAGATTTAGAGAGTCGAGATTTTTATATCTGTGAGTAACGAGTATAATTGAGCCAGATTACGGTAATAAATGAGATAAATAATGTCATATGTTTGAGACAAATAGGAAAACCTTGATGACCAGATGCCTTGGTATATCAAGGTTTTTCCTATTGTTCAATATATCTTCATGTTTATTGTATCGAGAATTTGACCATACATGATCGAACAGTAAAACTAGCGCGATGCGCATAGAGACAAGAAAATTAGTCTTATTTTGAGATTATTAATGGTGGCGTATTGATAAATTTATTAATCTTGATCACTAGCGTTGCATTAATTTTATCTGAATCTTCATAACTTTCTGTTACTTATTCGTACGAACTTAAAAAAATCCTTTACAATGGTTATGGGAGGTAGTCCCTGTCCATAATCCACGAAAGGATTAGCGCATGGATAAGAATACCCTATTAACTAAAATGTTAGGGGGAAATTATGAGCTTGACTAAATCAGAAAAAAATAATAAACTCATGTATGTAAAGCTTTACATTCAATTTTGAGAACCCTTACAAGATGTTTTTTCTTTGCTAGGGGGGAGGTCAAATGAAAAGGGACATAAGCATAGTTGAGGTTGCCAAAAAAGCGGGAGTTTCCATTGCAACCGTTTCTCGAGTCTTTAATAACTCAGGTCCGGTAAAGGAAAGCACGAGGAAAAAAATAGAACAAATTATTGAGGACACCGGTTATTATCCAAACATGCTGGCAAGGGAGCTTGCTGATAAGAAAACTTCATTGATCGGCATGATCGTTCATGATATGACTGGTGAGGGTATGCCTAGAACGATAAATGGCGTCAATGATATTTTGGAATCATCCGATTACAATTTATTAATTGCCTGTACGAATGGGAATTTAGAAAATGAAAAAAGGCAGTTTGAAATTTTTAAATCAAAGCGAGTTGAAGGGGTTATATTCGCAACTGCCAGATTCACGAAAGAGCATGCGGAAGTCATTCAGAAATATTCAATTCCTGTGGTTTCGCTTTTGCAAGATACGGAGATGTTCAAAATTCCTTTTGTTGCGTTCAACAACTACGATCTTGGAAAAGAAGCAACGAAAAAACTAATTGAAATGGGACATACGAAAATTGGTTTTATCGGCGGACCGCTACAATCTGCAAACGCTGAGGAGCGATATAAAGGATATGCTGATAGTTTGCAAGAAGCAGGAATTCAGTTGGATAACGATCTCGTCATTAACGGGAATTTCCATATCGAAGATGGCTATAACAAGATGAAATCATTGATGGAGCGAAGCAAAAACATTACTGCTGTAATCACTGTGAATGATGGCGTGGGTATTGGCGCTATTAACTGCATACTCGATATGGGGTATAAGGTTCCCGAAGAAATATCGGTTTTAGCACTAGATGAAACTGTATTGGCTAAGGCATCCAGACTTAAACTATCAGGAATTCATTACTCTTATACAGAGTTGGGTAAAGCTGGAGCTCAAATGATCCTTCGAATGATTGAGAATAATCGATTGGAATTTGAAAAGTACGTTGTTCCTTATGAGATAAATATGAGAGAAAGCACATCAGATCGCAATTAATTGAATATCTAGAAAGCGCTTTAGTCATCATATGCATGGATTAAAGCGGTTTTATCGACCCAAATGTAAAGCTTTACATTCAAGGATGAACGGTATCCTCATATTAAGTGTTTTATTTAATCTAAAATGTAAAGCTTTACATTTCGGTTGAGCACTAGAAAAATTAAGCACTGTATGAGCCGGAATAGTATTCAGCACCTGATACTTCAGCCTACTGGGCTTTAGTATATAAATTACACTTAAGGGGAGAGTAGAAATGAAAAAGTGGGCACGAAACATTGCATCAGGTCTGGTTATCTCATTGCTCGGGGCTTCCTTGCTAGCTGGCTGCGGCAGTAAATCCAATGAGCCGAACAGCAATGCAGGAAGCAACGGCAACGAAGGAAGCGGGAAGGCTGAGCAGGTAGAGATTGAGTTTTTCTCTAATAAGGCAGAGAACATTAACACTTACAAATCCCTAATCAGTGAATTTGAGCAGAAAAATCCGAACATCAAAGTGAAATTCCAGGCGCCTCCTGAGCCGGATACTGTCCTTAAGGTTAGAATCTCGACGAACGATGTTCCTGATGTGATGTCCATGGGAGGCAGTGCCCATTATCGTGAATTCGTAGCTACAGGGGTGCTGCAAAATTATATCGGAGATGCTCTGCTTGAGAACGTTCATCCGGCCTACATTGAGATGATCGGTAAGATTCTCGGCGATAAGAACGACGGAACGTATGGCATCCCGTATGCAGCGAATGCGAATGGCATTATCTATAACAAGGAAAAGCTGGATAGTCTGGGAATATCTCCTCCGAAGACATGGGATGAGTTTGTCCAAGCGCTTGATAAAGCCAAAGCGGCGAATGAAATTCCGATCTATTTCACCTTGAAGGATCCATGGACAGGCATGGTTGCTCTGAACTCGATTGCAGCGAACCTGCAAGGAGATAACTTTGCGGAAGAAAAGAATCAAGGCAAAGCGAGTTTCAATGAGAGATACAGTGAAGTTGCAGATAAAATGATTAAGCTGATCGATTACGGCCATAACGATAACTTTGGCGTAGGATATAGCGACGGCAACACCGCATTCGCTAAGGGTAATGGCGTTTTCTATATCCAAGGCGTATGGGCGATTCCAGACATTTTGAAAGCAAATCCGGACATTCAACTGGGTGTGAGCGCTTTCCCGGCCACGAATGACCCTGCTGCTAATAAACT
>Ga0310902_10000613_pt1 | contig 10507 bp, 10 predicted proteins | sample C24D3metaG_FD_203748 | JGI IMG/M metagenome (GOLD analysis project Ga0310902, IMG submission 203748) | Lab incubated soil microbial communities from West Virginia University Organic Research Farm, Morgantown, WV, United States - C24D3 | ecosystem: Environmental > Terrestrial > Soil >...
CCAAACGAGCAGCCGTGGCGCCTCGCCTGCCGGAATTTCGGCCAGCACCTTGTCGACCGCGGCCGCCTGCTCGTCCCGCACCGCCGAGGATGCGTCGACCACGTGCAGCAGCAGGTCGGCGTGCACCGTTTCCTCGAGCGTGGCGCGGAACGCCGCCACCAGGCCGTGCGGCAGGTCGCGGATGAACCCGACGGTGTCGGAAACCACGAGGTTCCCCACCTCCGGAATCCACAAGCGGCGTGTGGTCGTGTCGAGCGTGGCGAACAGCTGGTCCGCCTCATAGGCCTTGGCCTTGGCGAGCGCGTTGAACAGCGTCGACTTGCCGGCGTTGGTGTAGCCGACGAGCGAGAGCGACAGCACCTCGCGCCGCGCGCGCGCACGGCGCTGAACGCTCCGTTGTTTTTGCAGCTGGACCAGCTTGGCCTTCAGGGTCTTGACCCGCGATGCGATGTAGCGCCGGTCCAGCTCCAACTGCGTCTCGCCCGGGCCGCCGGTCTTGCCGAGGCCGCCGCGCTGGCGCTCCAGGTGGGTCCAGCCGCGCACCAGGCGCGTGGAAAGGTGCTGGAGCTGCGCCAGCTCGACCTGCAGCTTGCCTTCGCTGGTCTGCGCGCGCTGCGCGAAGATCTCGAGGATCAGCTCGGTGCGGTCCATCACGCGCCGCACCACCTCGCGCTCGACGTTGCGCTCCTGCGCGGGCGAGAGCGCGTGGTTGAACACGATGTACATCGCGTTCAGCTCCTCGGCGGCCTTGCGGATCTCCACGACCTTGCCGGAACCGGCGTAGAGGCGCGGGTCTGGTTTGCTTCTCTTGCCTTTCAAGACCCGGTACCGGCGCACGCCGGCACTCTGCACCAGGCGCACCACTTCCTCCACGCTTTCCTCGTAGTAGTCGTCACCGAAATCGAGGCAGACGATGACCGCCGCCTGGGGATCGGCGGCTGCGACGGGGCGGTCTATCAAAGAACCACTAGCTCAGCTACTCGGCTTCCTTGTCCGGACCGAGGCTGATGGGGCGGGACGGCACGACGGTGGAGATGGCGTGCTTGTAGACCATCTGCGTGACCGAGTTACGCAGCAGCACCACGTACTGGTCGAACGATTCGATCTGGCCCTGCAGCTTGATCCCGTTCACCAGGTAGATCGAGACCGGGACGTGCTCCTTGCGCAGGGTGTTCAAAAAGGGGTCTTGTAGCAACTGCCCTTTGTTGCTCATGTTCTTCTCTCTTGGGAGTTTTGTGGCCGGCTTTGTAGCCATACTCTAATTGATTTTCTTGGGGTTTACTACCTTGGTGGGCGGCGCGACGTCACCGCATTGCGCGCGATGACGCAGTGCATGATCCATCAATACACAAGCGAGCATTGCCTCGGCGATCGGGGTGGCGCGCAAGCCGACACAGGGGTCGTGGCGTCCGGTGGTCTCGATGGTTGTCGGGTTGCCCCGGACATCGATCGTGCGGCGCGGAATGCGGATGCTGGAGGTGGGTTTCAGCGCGAGCGACACGGTCACGTCCTGGCCGGTGGAGATGCCGCCGAGCACGCCGCCGTTGTTGTTGGAGACGAAGCCCTGCGGCGTCATCTCGTCGCCGTGCTCGCTGCCCTTCTGTTCGATCGCGGCGAAGCCGGCGCCGATCTCCACGCCCTTCACCGCGTTGATCGACATCATCGCCCCGGCGATGTCGGCGTCGAGCCGGCCGTACACCGGCTCGCCCCAACCGACCGGCACGCCCGAGGCCACCACGTTGACGCGCGCGCCGCACGAATCGCCGCTTTCGCGCAGCTCGTCCATGAACTTCTCGAGCTGCGGAACCACCTTGGCATCGGGCGCGAAAAAAGGGTTGCCTTCCACGTCGGCCCAGGCGGAAAAAGCGATCTTCATCTTGCCGACCTGAGCGAGATATCCCCGCACCGTGACTCCGTAGCGTTCCTTCAGCCACTTCTTCGCGATCGCCCCCGCAGCGACGCGCACCACCGTCTCGCGCGCGGAGGCGCGCCCGCCGCCGCGCGCGTCGCGCATGCCGTATTTCTGCCAATAGGTGTAGTCGGCATGGCCCGGGCGAAACTTCTCGGCGATCGCCGAGTAGTCCTTCGAGCGCTGGTCCTCGTTGCGAACCAGGAAGCCGATCGCGGTGCCGGTGGTGCGGCCCTCGTACACGCCGGAAAGGATCTCGACCGTATCGGTCTCGCGGCGCTGCGTGACGTGGCGCGAGGAGCCCGGCTTTCTGCGGTCCAGCTCCTTTTGAATGTCTGCAGCGTTCAGCTGCAGTCCGGGCGGGCAGCCGTCCACCACCCCGCCGTAGGCGGGACCGTGCGACTCGCCGAACGAGGTCACGCAGTAGAGGAGACCGAAGCTGTTGCCCGACATGCAGAAATCATCTCACGAAAAACCCGCGCGTCTCGAACACGCCGGCGGCGAATGCCTTGCCGTTCGAGCGCAGCGTGCGCTTGAGCACGAAGTCGAACAGCAGCGGGTTATGCGCGCGGATATCGCGCAGCAGTTGCGCTGCGCTTTCCGGCAGCAGCTTGAGCGACACCAGGTAGTCGACCGAGAACACCGGCATCACGCCCGGCAGCGGATAGTCCGAGCCGTTCAGCAGGCGCGCGTGCCACGCCGAGCTCTCGATGGTGCGCACCAGCGCCGGGCCGGCACGGTTCACCTGGGTCATGGCCGAGATATCGCCATACGCGTTGCTGTATTTTTCGAAGACGCGAGCGAACAGCGCGAAGCTCTCGACGTACGGACCGTTAGGTCCCTTGTCGAGATCGCGGTCCTCGCCCATCGACGCGCAGTGCGCCACCACCACGCGCACGCCGGCCTCGAGCGCGCGCCGCAGGCGCAGCGGGTTGCCGAAGTCGTGCGCCTCGCGCCCGAGCACCGCGCGCTCGAGGCCGGCGTGCGCGATGAGCGGCAAATCGAAGTCTTTCATCTTTCGAAAGAACAACTCACACCGGCTGGACGCCGGATCGATGCCCATCGCCGAGGGCAGCCATTTGACGCCGCGCGCGCCGCCCTGCTTCGCCTGCTCGAGGGCCTCGAGCGCGTCCTTGCGGTATGGATGGATCGAGGCCACCCACTCGAAATCCTCGGCGTATTTCTTCGCCACGTCGCGCGCGTATTCGTTCGGCACGTAGAAGATGGTGTGGTCGAGGTCGGGCTCGCCGCTTTCGTGATGCGCGCGCTCGAAGGCGTACAGCACCACCTTCGTGCCTTTGCGCATGCCGTCGATCAGGTTGCGGATGCGGTCGACGTAGGCGTGGTCGACGCTGCCGGTGGCGTCGTGCGCGCAGCCGGCATTGAGGAAGAACAGGCGCCGGGCGTACTGCCCCGGGCTCAGCAGGCTTTCCGTCTGCGGATTGACGTAGATGCCGCTGCCGCCGTCGCCGGTGCCGATCAGGTGCGCGTGGCTGTCCCAGACCTTGGCCGGATCGAGCCCGTCCCAGGCGGCACGCACCAGCTCGTGGTCGGCCAGGCGGCGCGGCAGCCGCGCGTAGCACGGATTCCAGAAGCCCTGCTCGGGCCAGTAGCGCCATGCCGCGAGACCGCCCGCGGCCGCGGCGACGCCCAGTCCCCCTAGAAGAAACTTCCTACGCAGGCCAGTTCTTGATGTAGCCCTTGAGCATCTTGTTCTCGAAGTCCTGCTCTTCGAGAACCGCTTTGGCCACGTCGCGGAAAGAGATCACGCCGATCAGCTTGCCGTCCTGCAGCACCGGCAGGTAGCGCGCGCCGCTGTCGATCATGGTGCGGCGCAGGTCGTTGACCGCCATGTCGGGAGTCGCGGTCACCGGATTGCGCACCATGATCTCCGACACCTTCACCTCGCCGAGCGAGCCGTTGCGCGAAGCGATTGCGCGCAGCAGCTCGTGGAAGGTCAGCATGCCGACCATGCGGCCCTGGTCGAGCACCACCAGCGAGCCGAGGTTCTCCTTCGCCATGGTGGACACCGCGTCCACCGCTCGGCCGCCGGGCTCGATGCTGAGCAGCCGGTTTCCCTTGACGCGCAGGATCTCTTTCACTTGCATGGCGCGATCTCCTTGCAGGGCAATCCGAGTCAAGTCTAGTCCAAACCGGCTAGGATGTGTCGCCGTGGAAAGCATCGAGAAAGTCGCGCTGGTCACCGGCGGCGCGCAAGGCATCGGGCGCGGCATTGCACGCGCGCTCGCCGGGCGTGGCTGGCAGGTCGCGGTGGCGGACATCCGGCAAAGCGCGGACTTCTTCTTCGTGCGCACCGACGTCTCGCGCGAGGCCGCGGCGCGCGCCTGCGTGCGGGCGGTGGTCAAGCGCCTCGGCCGGCTCGACGCGCTGGTCAACAACGCCGGCCTCGCCGGGCCCGACGACGGGCCGATCGAGAAGCTCGAGCTCCGCAAGTGGAACCGGCGCATCGGCATCAACCTCACCGGCCCGTTCCTGATGGCGAAGCACGCGATCCCGCATCTGCGCCGTGCGCGCGGCGCGATCGTGAACATCGCCTCCACGCGCGCGCTGCAGTCGGAGCCCGACACCGAGGCCTACAGCGCGAGCAAGGGCGGCCTGGTGGCGCTTACCCATGCGCTCGCCAACAGCCTCGGGCCGCGGATCCGCGTGAACTGCGTCAGCCCGGGCTGGATCGCGCACACGCCGGTGCGCAGGAAGGATCACGCCCAGCATCCGGTCGGGCGCGTCGGCCGCGACCAGGACGTCGCCGAGCTGGTCGCCTATCTGCTGTCGGACGCCGCCGGCTTCGTCACCGGACAGAACTTCGTGATCGACGGCGGCATGACGCGCAAGATGATCTACGTCTAGCGCACCAGAATCGTCGCCAGCCCGAGCAGCATCCCCATGCTCACCACGTCGGTCGCGGTGGTGAGGAAAATGCTCGACGCCGTCGCCGGGTCGAGGCCGAAGCGCTTCAGCGTGAGCGGGATGATCGCGCCCGAGATGCCGCTCGCCATGCACGAGCAGATCATGGCGAGGAACACGACGAAGGCGAGCATCACCGGCTGCTGCTGGTGCTGCCCGGTGGCGGTGATGTACATGCCGACCGCGGCGGCGACGCCGACGCCGACGCCGTTCAGGCAGCCGACCCAGGTTTCCTTCATCACCAGCGGCCGCTCGCTGCCGGGCTTGAGCTCGCCGAGCGTCATGCCGCGCAGGGTGACGGCGAGCGCCTGGCAGCCGGTGTTGCCCGACTGGCCGGCCAGCACCGGCAGGAACAGCGCCAGGATCACCAGCCGGTCGATCGTGTCCTGGAACAGGCCGACCACCGCGGCGGCGAGGAACGCGGTGAGCAGGTTGAGCTGCAGCCACGGGTGGCGCAGCTTGAGGCTGTGCCACCAGTGCGTGGCGAGGCGCTCTTCCTTCTCGACGCCGACCATGCTGCCGGCCTGCAGCGTGATCTCGATTGCCTGCGCCTCGAACATGGTCTGGCCGCGCACCAGCCCGACCAGCCGCTGCTCCGCGTCGACCACCGGATAGACCGGGAAGTGCTTGTCGAGCACGAGGCGCATGGCGTCCTTCATCGGCATCGCTGCGCGCAGGGCGAACGCGTCACGCAGCATCACTTCGTCGAGCGTGCGGCCGCGCTCGCTGAACAGCAGGTCGCGCATGGTGACGATGCCGAGCAGGCGGCCCCGGTCGTCGACCACGTACACATAAGTAATGAGCGCGCGCGTCACCAGCTCGCGCAGCTCCTCGATGGTGTCGCCCACCGTGTGCTTCGGGTCGAACGCGGCGACCACCGGCTCCATCATGCGGCCGATGGCGTCGCGGTCGTACATCGCGTTGCGCTGCCACTGGCGCGCGACGTCGGCGGGCGCGCCGGAGATCGCGCGCTCGCGCGCGTCGCTCGGCAGCTCGTCGAGCACGTCCTGCGCGAAGCCCGGACTGAGGTGCACCAGCTGGCTGACCAGCCCGGCCGCCGGGAGGTCAGCGAGCTTCGCGGCCGCGCCCGCGGCCGAACGCGCCTTGATCTCGTCGGTGAGATCCACGCTGCTGGCGATGTCCATCCTTCCCCCTTGTTCTTCTGCGCTACAGCCCTGCGGCCTCTGCCACGAGATTTCTCAGCTCGCGATACAGCCGCGCACGCACTTTACCGTAGGCCGCCTTCCTGATCACATTGCGCATCTCGTAGGGGTCGGCCGCCAGGTCGTAGAGCTCGTCGACGCCTTCCTTGTGCACCCAGTGGATGAGCTTGGCGCGATCGGTGCGCACCGCCTTGTAGCTCATGCCGACGATCCACGGCCAGGCGGACTCGTTGTAGTACTCGACCAGGAACGATTTCCTCCAGCCTTTGCCGTTCCCCCCCAGCAGTTTCTTGAAGGAGCGGCCCTGGATCTGAGGCCCCGGCTTGCCGCCGGCCAGCTCGATCATGGTGGGCGCGATGTCGATGGCGAGCACCATCTGCTTCACCTGCGTGCCGGCCTTGACCAGCTTCGGATAGCGCACGAAGAACGCGGTGCGGATGCCCTCCTCGTAAGCGAAGCGCCGCTCGGCGCCGAGGCCGTGCTCGCCGAAGAAGAAGCCGTTGTCGCCGAGGAACACGATGCAGGTGTTGTCGAGGGTGTTGTTCTTTTCCAGCTCATGCAGAAGCATTCCTACGCCTTCGTCCACCGAGGCCATCATCGCGGCGCGCTCGCGCACCTCTTCCGGGTCGCCGACGTGGATCGGGTCGAGGAAGCCGCGCATGCCCGGGCGGCTGCGCAGCTCGAACACGTCCTTCCACGCCGGCTTGTCCTTGAGCACCTCGCTGAGCGGCTTGACGTTGGGGCGCGGCGGGTACTCGCGGCCGCGATAGAGATCCTGGTGGCGCTCGGGCAGCACGTAGCCCTGCATCGTGGCGAGGTCGATGGTGCCGTCCTGCTTCTGCTGCACGTCGGGATGCACCGCCTTGTGCGCGAGGAACAGCGCGAACGGCTTGTCGCGCTTGCGCGCCACGTAGGCCGCGGCGCGCTGGTTCAGGAGATCCGTGACATAGCCGGATTGCTTCGTTTCCTTGCCGTTTTCCCAGAACACCGGATCGACGATCGTGCCCTGGCCGCGAAAGCTCACCCAGTGGTCGTAGCCGGGACGCGGCGCGGCGTCGTTGCCCATGTGCCACTTGCCGATGTGCGCGGTCTCGTAGCCCAGGCGCTGCAGCGCAAGGTGATAGTTGGCGAGGCGGTGGCTCATCGCCTCGCGCCCGACGTTGTCGATGATGCCGTGGCGCGACGCATACTGGCCGGTGAGGATCGAGGCGCGATTCGGCGAGCACAGCGGCGTGGTGTGGAACGCGTTGGCGAACATCGCGCCCTCGTGCGCCAGGCGGTCGATGTGCGGCGACTTCATGTAAGGATGTCCCGACGCGCCGGTTTCATCGAAGCGCAGGTCGTCGATCAGGATCACGATCAGGTTGGGCTTCACGGCGTATTCTCCCCGGAGACAACGGGCATTTTCTCATGCACAATGTCTTTCATGACGCCCCGCGCCATCGCCATCCGTCCCGCCGAGCCGCGCGATGCGCAGGCGATCTCGGCGATGTCGCGCGACTTCATCGAATCGGGCCTCGGCTGGAAGTACGACGCGGCGCGCGTGCTGCGCGCGATGCGCGACAAGGAAACGCTGGCGGTGGTCGCCTGCGAGGGCGGGAAAGGCCAGGGCAAGGGCGCGGCGGCCGGCTCGGTGGCCGCTTCGGTCGCCGGCTTTGCCATCATGGAATTCGGCGACGAGCGCGCCCACCTCGTGCTGCTCGCGGTGCGGCCGTCGCACCGGCGCCTCGGCATCGGCCAGCGCCTGCTCGACTGGCTGCTCGAATCGGCGCGCGTCGCCGGCATGGCCAGCATCCATCTCGAGCTGCGCGCGGGCAACGACGCCGCGCGGCGCTTTTATCGCGCGATGGGCTTCTACGAAACCGTGCTGGTGCCGGGCTACTACCGCAGCGGCGAAGGCAAGAAGGAAGGCGCGCTGCGCATGCTGCGCGTGCTGAGAAATCCGGGCCCGGTGCCCTACACCTGGCGCCCGCCGAAAACCGAAGCGCCGGAATAGTTCACGGCACGATGGCAAACCCGATGCGCAGCTGGGATTTGTTCCTGACGTTGTAATCCAGGATCGATTCGCCGTAGCCGGCGAAGAACTGTATGTGCAGGTACGTGCTCACCGGGCCGAACTTCACGTCCCGGATGCGGCGCGACGCGTCGAGCAGCACGCTGCCCTTGCCTGCGGTCCCCAAGCGCACCACCGTGGTCGCGACCCAAGTGCCGGCTGGCGAATCGTAGCGCGCGCGCCAGTCGACGTAGCCGCGGTAGTCGTCGATGTCGCTGTTCTCTTCCTTGTCGAGATAGCTGTAGACCTTGGGCGTGAAGGCGAAGGTTCCGACTTCGGCGACTTTCCAGCGCCACTCGGGGCGCACGAACGCGATGTTGATGGAGCGCGAGCGCTCGCCCTGCCCGCCGTTCGACTCGTGCTCCACGCCCAGGCGCACGCCGTCGATCAGCAGGCGGGGAGCGTCTTCGAGGCGCTCCCACTTCCAGAAGAACGACGGCTGGTAGCTGGTGTCGCGGAACGCCTTCGATTCGCCCTCGAGGTCCCACAGCGAGTTCTGCGTATAGCCGAAGTACAGGCCCGACAGCCACGGCCGCTCCTGGCCGTAGCCGGCATCGAAGTCGAACAGGCGGTACTTGAACGAGAGCTGGAAGCGCGCCGACGTGCCGCCGCGGGTGCCGACCACGAAATACATCGGGTCGTTCTCCGACAGCGGCGGCTCGCGCCCGCCCGGCCCGAGTCCGGTCAGGGTCTGCACCGCGTCGCCGGCCGGCCGCACGACCATCAGCACCAGCACGTTCGAAGGGTAATCGCCGAGCTGCAGGCTCACCGACCCGCTCGCGGAAATCGGCATCGGCGCCGCATAGGTGCGCTGGCCGTTCAGCGCCGGCGCGGTCTCCTTCAGGGTGAGCGTGATCTCGGCGACGTCGACCTTCATGCGCGCCTCGAGCTCCTGCGGCAGGTTCTGTCCGGCGGGTGCGATCACCGTGAGCTCGAAGGGCTTGCCGGCCTCGGCGCGGCCGCTCTTCGACACGATCGCCCACTCTCCCTGCGCGCACAGCGCCGCGGCGTGCAGCGCGAGCGCCAGGGCGAGCGACAGCCGCGTCACGGCGCGCTCCAGTCCTGCGCCTGGGCGAAGCGCGCGATCAGGAACTCGACGAAGCGCCGCACCTTGGCGGAAAGGTGCTTGCGGCTCGGATAGACGGCGTAGATCGGCACCGGCGGCGGCGTGTATTCCTGCAGCAGGGGAACCAGGCGCCCTGCCCGCACATCGGGCCCGACAATGAAAGCCGGCTCGAACACGATGCCGGCGCCGCGCACCGCGGCCTCCGCGAGGAGGTCGCCATTATTGGAGTGCAGCGTGCCGGCTACCCGCACCGCGCGCTCGCGCCCCCCGGCATCCTGGAAGCGCCACACGTTGCGCGGCGTGACGTACTCGTACGTGAAGCAATTGTGCGCGGCCAGGTCCTCCGGCGTCTTGGGCGCGGGATGCGCCGAAAGGTACAGCGGCGAAGCGCAAGGCACGAGGCGAGTCTCGCCCAGCTTGCGCGCCACCAGGTTGCCGGCGCCGGCGGTGCCCACCCGCACCGCGAGGTCGAAGCCCTCCTCGACCAGGTCGACGACGCGGTCGGCGAGCTGCACGTCGAAGCGCACTTCCTTGTGCTGCGCGAGGAACTCGGCGATGGCGGGCGCGAGATGGCGCACGCCGAAGTTCACCGCGGTTGTCAGCCGGATCGTGCCGCGCGGCACCACCGCGGCCCGGCCGGCCTCCTGCTCGGCCTCTTCCAGGTCGGCCAGCAGTTGCACGGCGCGCTCGTAGAACGCCTGGCCGCTCTCGGTGAGGCTGACGCGGCGCGTAGTGCGGTTGAGGAGCCGCGTCTGCAGATGCGCCTCGAGCTCGGCGACGTGCCGCGAGGCCGCGGAGGTGGATAGCCCAAGCTTGGCCGCGGCCTTGGCAAAGCTCCCCAATTCAACGACTTGGGAGAAAACCTGGATGGCGTCGAGTCTATCCATTGTCCCAAAGATCGGCATTATCAATTGCCGATTTACGACTTTATCCCAATTTTATGCATCCCCATACTGTTGCCATGAAAAACGTCCTGCGTATCCACCGCCAACCCGAAGGGCACTGGGTCGGCGACGGTTTCCCCGTCCACACCGTGCTCGACTACCAGCGTCATCCCGAGCTTTCGCCGTTCCTGCTGCTCGACCACGCCGGTCCGGCGGACTTCGCGCCGGCCGACAAACCGCGCGGCGTCGGCTGGCATCCGCATCGCGGCTTCGAGACCGTGACGCTGGTGCTCGAGGGCGAAGTCGACCACGAAGACACCGCCGGCAACGGCGGCCGCATCGGCCAGGGCGAAGTGCAATGGATGACCGCCGGGTCGGGCTTGCTGCACAAGGAAATGCACAGCCCGGAATTCACCCGCCGCGGCGGCAAGTTCCATGCGCTGCAGCTCTGGGTCAACCTGCCGGCGAAGTCCAAGATGGCTGCGCCCCGCTACCAGACGCTGAGCG
>Ga0310902_10000616_pt1 | contig 10490 bp, 8 predicted proteins | sample C24D3metaG_FD_203748 | JGI IMG/M metagenome (GOLD analysis project Ga0310902, IMG submission 203748) | Lab incubated soil microbial communities from West Virginia University Organic Research Farm, Morgantown, WV, United States - C24D3 | ecosystem: Environmental > Terrestrial > Soil >...
GTTTGGTCCCTCCTGTTGGGTGTCGCGCTATCGCTGGCCGCCTTGATCGCCAGCCGCGACCAGGATGCCATCACCAACCTTCTTCGCCACGACATCGGCTCCCTCGCTATCAAAATTGTACTTGTAGTCTTTGTCGGCGGGCTCGTGCTGGTGGTGTTTCGAGAAAGACTATCCAAGGCCTTCGAGGCCGCGCTTTTTTGGACCGTCATCGGCCTCTTGCTCGTTGTTAGCTACAGTTATCGCCTTGAGTTGCGCGAAATTTCCGATCGGGTTATTGCTGAATTGGTGCCCGGCCACGTAGCGGGTCATGGGCGCAACGTTGAAGTCGTGCGCGGTCATGGCGGAGATTTCTCGGTCGCCGCCCATATTAACGGCACACGAGTTCCAATGGTCTTGGACACCGGCGCAACATCGGTGGTGCTGACACAGGAAGCAGCCAAGGCCGCCGGTTTGCCGATTGAAGTGCTCAACTACACCGTGAATATCGACACGGCTAATGGTCGCACGCGCGCGGCGGCGGTGACTCTCGATCGCGTTGCGGTCGGTGGGCTTACGGAACGCGCGGTTTCGGCCCTCGTCGTGCAGCCGGGGCACCTCAAGAACAACTTGCTGGGGATGAGCTTTCTCAACCGTCTGGAAAGCTGGGAAGTGCGCGGCGACAGGCTCCGCATGCGCGGAACGCCCTGAACAAAGCCAGCTAGATCATGCTGGCGGCAAAGCGCAGCGCAACCAGAATCAGAAAAATGCCAAATGCAATTTCCAGTTTTCGGCGCGGCAGCCAATGCGCCAAGCGCACACCATAGCTCGTCGTGTAACTCGAGACCGGCGCCATCAAGACCAGCCCGACGAGTGAGACGTAGCCGACCGAAAATGGCGGCAATTGTGCCATGTGCGGCCAGCCCGCAAGCATGTAGCCAATTGTACCGGCGATCGTTATCGGCACGCCCACCCCCGCCGATGTCCCCACCGCTTGATGCATTGGCCGTCCGTAGAGCGTGAGGACTGCATTCGAAATGGCGCCGCCGCTTACGCCGACCAGAGACGAGAAAAGCCCGGTAATCAGACCATAGATTGCAAGCATGCCACGGCCGGGCAACTGGTCGCCGAGCTTCCAGCGCTCGCCACCGAACAGCATGCGTATGGCGATGAAGGTGACAAAGACGAGAAAGGCGATCTTGAACACGAAGGCCGGGGCAAATGACGCCGTCACCGATCCAATTGCCACGCCGGCAATCGCAGGCAGCGCCCAAATTCGCACCACCTCGGGAATCACCGAGCCCTTTTTCTTGTGACCGAGATAGGAGCGCACCGTGGTCGGCACGATGATTGCAAGCGACGTCCCGATACAGGCCTGGATACGGATCTCCTCGGGCACCCCGAGCACGCGGAACACCTCGTACAGCACAGGGACAATGATGGCCCCGCCACCTATGCCGAACAGACCTGCGAGAATTCCGACCAGCACTCCAGCTGCAACGATCCAAAGGGCGAGCAAAGCGATCTCGCTGATCGGATATCCCAACAGCATGTGTCTCCAGCGGGCTGGGCGGGCTTACGCGGCGATGTGCGCCAAATCGTCGCCGCTGTCCAGCACCAGGGTGAGCGCCTCAGCCATGACATGCGCGCGGGCTTCAGGTTTGACCGCCGCAGTCGCCAGATGACGCCGGAACGCGCGCGCACCCGGCACGGCGCGGAACAAGCCGAGCACGTGGCGCGTGATCGTGTGCAAACGTAACCCGTTATCGAGTTGACGCTCGATATACGGAATCAGCGCCGCCGCAGCTTCTTTGGGCGTCTTGAACGGTGCGGCTGTGGTGAAGAAGAGCGGATCGACTCCGAGAAGGCGCCAGGGATCCTGATAGGCGGCTCGGCCCATCATCACGCCATCGAGCACGCCAAGGTGCATCTGAGCCTGCTCCAGGCTGGCGATCCCCCCATTAATCACGATCTCCAGGTCGGGATGCGCCGCCTTCAACCGATGCACGAGCGCATAATCGAGCGGCGGCACCTCGCGGTTTTCACGCGGCGACAAACCCTTGAGCCACGCTTTGCGCGCGTGGACAATGAGCGCATCGATACCGGCGCTCTTCACGGTCTCAGCGAAATTAAAAAGTGTGCTTACGGGGTCCTGTTCATCAATGCCGATGCGGCATTTGACGGTCACCGGCACCGCGACGGAGGCTTTCATTGCCGCCACGCAATCCCCGACGAGCCGGGGCTCGGCCATCAAGCAGGCGCCGAACCGGCCCTCTTGAACGCGATCAGACGGGCAACCGACGTTGAGGTTGATTTCGTCGTACCCGAAATCGGCACCGATGCGGGCCGATTGCGCAAGCGCCCGCGGATCGCATCCACCAAGCTGAAGACCAACGGGATGTTCGAATGGATCGAAGCCAAGAAGACGCCCGTGATCGCCATGCAACACCGCACCCGTCGTAAGCATCTCCGTGTAGATCAGCGCATGCCGTGTGAGCAGACGGTGGAAATACCGACAATGCCGGTCCGTCCATTCCATCATCGGAGCGACGCAGAAGCGGCGAGACAGCGTTTTCGGCAATTTGTGCAGTTTATCAGTCACTTTAGTTCTCTTGTTCACAGCCGACGTCGTACCGTTTCCGCCTCATTTTGCCCTATTTTGCCGCACATCGAAACTAACATACTTGGCGTGGGTTGCGATTGAAGGCAGCTTCTGTCTGGGTGCTATTTCCGCCATCGAAGTACAGAGAGCGGGGGCTCCGTGCAATACGAATCGTATCCAGCGCTTTTTCGTTCGGCCGATGATGCTTCGAACAAAAAGCAGAAGATTTACTTGCGCTTGATCGGCGCTGAGTACGCAGTCCTGCTGCTGGCTTCGGTCTTGTCGGACAGCGCGTTCAAAGGGGCCACATTCTACTTGCTGTATGCATTTGTATTTGTGCTGGCGGTGGTCCTGCTACTTACGAGAAACCTTTGGAAGCTACAGCAAGATTGGTACAGGTGTCGGGCCCTCGCAGAAAGCGTGAAGACACTTACGTGGCGCTACATCATGCGCGCGGCACCATTCGCCGATGGATTACCGCTCCAAAACGCGCGCGTCGAATTTCGAAATCAGTTGTACAGAACTTTTGACGCGAATAGGGCTGCTGCTGATAAAATCGATCCCAACTGGTCCGCAGACGACCAGATAACCGCCGAAATGGATCGCACAAGGGCGTCCAGTCTCGACGAAAGAAAAAAATACTATGCGGCCCACCGCCTGAATGATCAGCGCACTTGGTACATGCACAAGGCAGGAGAAAATAACAGGTCGGCGAGGAATTGGGTCATTGCAGCCGTGGTCGCCTATGTGTTGGCATTCGCATTGGTGCTCGCCCGTATTAAGTTCCCGGGTTGGGAGTATTTTTGGGGGATAGGTCCGATTATCGTCTTCGCGTCCTCCGTAATTGGATGGATGCAGGTCAAGAAATTTAACGAGTTAGCGGCGGCCTATACGGTAACCGCGCACGAGATCGGCCTTATCAAGCCGAGACTGGATGCGGTGGGCACCGAAAGCGATTTCTCTGATTTTATAAATGATGCCGAACTAGCATTCTCACGCGAGCACACGCTTTGGATCGCCCGACAAAGCAAATAGCCCAATGCTTCATCGGCAAACCGCAGCGTCTAATTGCTTCGCTCTTGCGATATCCGCATCACCGCCCTGTTGGTTGATTTTGAGTTTCGCCTTTCCTCGACGACAGAAAGATATCGCATCATTAGGATTCAGCCTGATGGCCTGATTGAAATCGGCAATGGCTCGGTCAAAGCCGCCTTTTTTTTCATAAGCCAAGCCACGGTTGCTAAAGGCGGAGCCAAGCTTGGGATCAAGGCGAATGGCTTCGGTGAAATCGGCGATGGCCCGGTCGTAGTCGCCTTTGTTGCCATAGACGATCCCTCGGCCACGAAAAGCTATGGCGTAGTTCGGATCTAGTCGAATGGCCTCGTTGAAATCGGTAATAGCTCGGTCGTAGCTGCCTTTTCTCTCATACACCAAGCCCCGATTGCCAAATGCAAGCGCATAAGTCGGATTTAGCCGAATGGCCTCGTTAAAATCGGCGACGGCACGGTCGTTGTCACCTTTATTGCCATAGGCGACACCGCGGCTGAGAAAGGCGAATGCATATTTTGGGTCGAGTCGAATGGCCTCGTTAAAGTCGGCGATAGCGCGGTCCGGGTTGCCTTTTCTGTCATAAGCTAAACCTCGGTTGCCAAAGGCCGGCGCATAGTTTGGGTTCAAACGAATCGCGTCGTTGAAATCGCTGATGGCTCGATCGTTGTCGCCTTTCGTCTCGTAGGTTAAGCCGCGACTATAAAATGCGAGGGCGTACTTGGGATCTAGTCGAATAGCCTCGCTGAAATCGGCGATTGCCCGGTCGTACTCGCCTTTCTTGTCATAGGCCAACCCCCTGTTCCTAAAAGCGAGAACCGACTTCGGGTCGAGTCGAACAGTTTCGCTGAAATCGGCAATAGCTCGTTCGTAATCGCCTTTGCTCCCATAGGCGATCCCTCGCTTGAAAGAAGCGAGGCCCTGGTCATCGGGGTTCAGCCGTATCGCCTCGCTTAAGCTCGCGATAGCTTTGTCATAATTTCCAGCGTTGATATCTGTGTTGCTTTGGCTCACCAGCGTGGTGTAGCGCGTTCGGGTCTCAGCTTCTGCCCGTTTGCGATCATCTTCCGCTTTGAGAGAAGCAAGTCGCTGCTGTTCGGCTATCGCCGCTGCTTTGGTCTTCTTCTCGTCCTCTGCCTTTGCAGCAGCGATCTGCTGCCGCTCGGCTTCGGCAGCAGCTTTGGCCTTCTTCTCGTTCTCTGCCTTGGCAGCAGCGATCCGTTGCTGCTCGGCCTCCTCGGCCGCTGCTTTAGCCTTCTTCTCGTTCTCTGCCTTGGCAGCAGCGATCCGCTGCTGCTCTGCTTCTTCAGCGTTGCGCTTCCCTTGCGTTTCAGCCGTCGCCGCCTTTACTTGACGGTCCAGATCCGACTTGACCTCCTGTTGCGTCTCCGCCCAGGGGGTCCACACCGAGAGCCCGATCCAACCGAGCAGCAGCAGCAGCAGTACTGCCGCAACGGCGCCCACGCCCGCCTTCAACCGCCACGGACGCTGCCAGACGAACTCACCACCCAGGGCCTCATTTACTCGTTCGATCAGTGCCTCGGCATCCCGGCCAAAATGAAGTTGGCGGACCTCAACCGCCTGGCGGCGCGCTAGCGCTTTGAGAGAACCAGGTAGTTCGCCCGCCTTCGGCATGCGGGCCCCATCGACTAAGACAGGGATGACACGAATGTTGCGGGCAAGTGCCGTTGCGATCTCGATGACAACGAAGTCGTCTGGATTATCGAGTCGTCGCCCGCCGTTCTCATCTTTTGCCTCGAGCCAGTGGAGACCAATAACCACCAGAATAATATTACACGCAGCGACTTGGCTGTTCAGATGTGCGACGAAGTCGACCCCGGCCGGAATGTGGTCGACATCCATGAAAATATTTTTTCGTCCGAATGTTTGTGACAATCGATCGTACAATCGACCGGCAGTGCTGATCGAATCATCTCGACGGTAATTTATGAAAATCGTACCCATGGGCCCTCGGGTCCCTGAAAGGCAACAAACCTTATCGCTGGGCGAGTTAAATCACTATTAGCTAGTTCACACTGGACCCGGTGAACGCGTTGGCCCCGCTCGCCAATATGTCGGGCAGCATTAGAAATAACTACCGCAGGTCAGTTCCCGTAATAGTGATCGAAAAAGGTAGTGGAGTAGTGCTTGCGCTATGCCTGACGATCACGGAATTGCGACGCACATCCGGCCGCCTAGTTGGCGTATACTGCCCGCCGGATTTATACGAACGACAGGTGCGAATGATGTTCGCGTTGCACCGTCAAACTCAACCATTGGCGACGTGGTTCGTTTTTCGAATCGTAGCGGTGTTTGTGCTCACGCTCACTTGTGGCCTCGCGTCTCACGCAGCAAAGGCCCAAGTGCGAATCGGCATTGGTATTGGAGGGATTGGCGGTGTTCTGCTAGACGATTCGTACAGAAGAAGCCAGCAAAGCGAGCAATACCAACGAAGCCATGGCGCAGCGGAAAGTAATTCCACGAAAAAATCCACCAAAGCCAGAAATCAGAAGCCGAAGAAAGACGACTCAAAAATCGCAAAAGACTCGCAGCCCAAGGTCAAGCCGCCCGAGCCTGTCGCCAGCGCGCCGCCGACCGCACCACTGACAGCCGGCCCACCGCCAACACCGGACAATTTTGGGCAATAATTATCGCCGCTGCGAGCCGATTCAAAGTGGTTCGCCTGAATGGCTCAGCGGAAGACGTTGTCCCGGCGCCCACCCCATCGAATAGGCGCGCATTACTGGAAACGATCTTCTGGACCACGCCGCTCTGGAGCAGGCGTATCTGTAGTCCGACGCTCCTGAGCACGATGTTCTTGAGTGCGATACTCTGCAGGAGGTTTGCGCTGGACTTGCCTCGGTGAGCGCTGGGCGGACGTCTTATCAGGTCCGGTGTAGAACTGATTTGGCCCGCAGAACCCGCCTACTCCGCTGACCGTTGCTTGGCATTGCTCAAAAGTGGTGAAACCACAATTACTGCCGCCGTTCCTGTAATTAGCGCACCATTTATAGGGATCGGCTGCGGCCCGATCGACAATCAAAAACAAAGCCGTCACCGACCCGACGGCGATCAGCAGCCAATATGCGTTCTTGTTTATGAACCGCTTCACGAAAGCAATTGGCTGAAACAACGTCGTATCTACCGGAGGCCAGGGACAGCCTGCGGCGCCGTGAAGGTACCCGGCCGTGCCGACTAGCGACAGCTTCATGATCCCCTCCTAGCACTGCTTCAAACTTTTCAGCTTCTGCGCGTGCCAAGGATTCAATCCGGGAAGCTAGGACTTTTCAGTCGAGCTTCGTCGCGATGGCAACGCCATCCGCTTGCATAATCGCAAGCATACCAAATTCACACCTTGCTGACACGCGAATGAACGTCCCATTTTGACCAATCGAACATCCAGACGGTGTTTCCATACCTTGCCATGCGCGGGCGAAGACTTTCCAGGTTGATGGCACGTGCAATCGACGAGGTTGCAGTCAACAAATGTTAAGGTTGCCTACGATCATTCTGTCGCGGCTCAATTCATTTGGTGCAATGGCAACGAGGTGAATGATGACAATGGTAGATACTGCGGTAGTTGCGCTTGCTGGGCGCAGGATCGATCTGCCAGAGGCGCCGGTGCCGCGATTCCCCCTCGAGAATGTCCAGGAAGTTGGGCGGCGTGTTTGCGAAGCTCTTTACGAGATGCATGCCGTCGCACTTGTCTGTTCAGCCGCTTGCGGCGCTGATCTCGTTGCTCTGGAGCAAGCCAAGCAGCTTGGTCTGCGGCGACGCGTCGTGCTGCCCTTCGCACCCGAACGATTCCGGGAGACCTCGGTTGTTGACCGTCCCGGCAACTGGGGTTCGCTGTATGATCAACAGATCGCCGCCACGGCCGCGGCCGGCGATCTTCTCGTACTCGACATTGCTACTGGCGGCGACGCCGCCTACGCGGCCGCAAACGAGACAATCGTTCGCGAAGCGCAAGCGCTTGCGCGCACTGTGCATCCCGATAGAGCGCACCGTTTGATCGCGATATTGGTCTGGGAAGGAGCGCCACGTCCGGGAAGCGACGCGACCGCCAGATTTCGAGATCTGGCCAGGCGCGCTGGATTCGAGGAGCAATCCATCTCGACGTTGTCGGTGATCCTTCAACAGGCTGTTGGCACAAACTCTTCCGCCCTGACGTGAGATCTGCTGAAAGGACAGCGGGACGAAGATGCAGCGGGCTTTTGTTATCCGTCCCTTCGGCAAGAAGACAGATGCCGCCGGCACTGCGATTGACTTCGAGCAAGTCCACGAGCGCTTGATTGCTCCCGCGCTCAAGGACGCCGGGCTCGGCGGGGGAACAACCGGCGAGATCATCGACGCGGGCAATGTCCGCGAGGATATGTTCTCCCTCATTATCGAGGCCGATCTGGTAGTCTGCGATATCACCGTACATAACGCCAACGTTTTCTATGAGCTTGGCATCAGGCACGCGTTGCGGAAGCGGCGCACCGTGCTGATCAAAGGTGACCCGGTATTAGATGCGACCCCATTCGACGTGCTGACTGACCGATACGTGCCTTACAGTATTGGTGATGCGGCCGCGGCGCGCACTGCCTTAGCGTCTGCAATCAGAGCGACGCTGGTAAGCGACCGCGAGACTGATAGTCCTGTGTTCAAGATGCTCCCGGCGCTGCACGAAATCGATCCGGCGACTGTGAAGGCGATTCCAACCGACTTCACCGAGGAGGTAGCGCGCGCTCGTGTAGCGAAATCTGCAGGCTGGTTACGTCTGCTGGCGTCAGAGTTGGACGGCCAACGTTTTCAGTGGCCGGCGCTGCGGCTGGTGGGAAAAGCGCTGTGGGATCTGACAGATTACGAGGGCGCGCAGGACACCTGGGAGCGAATCCGCGCCAACGATCCCGATGACATCGCTGCCAATCTCGCCCTCGGGAATATTTACGAGCGGCTATACCGAAAGACGCAGAAGCCCGAACTGTTAGAAGCCTCGAACCAAGCTATCGTCCGCGTCCGAAACAGCGAGAAAGCCTCGGCCGACCAACGTGTCGAGGCTCTCACCTTGGAGGGACGCAACGAGAAGACGCTGTGGCGACTGGAGTGGGACAAATTGAATAGTGTTGTCGAGCGCCGAGGTGCGGCCACCAACAGGAGGCTGCGCAAAGCCTACGAGGCTTACCGAACGGCCTATCTTTTCGATCTGAATCACTACTGGTCGGGACTCGCGGCACTACAACAAGGGACGATAGCGTTGGATCTGTCGAAAGAGGAGATGTGGCAGGACACGTTCGATAACATCGATCAAGCGCTGATCTATCGGGCGGAACTGAACCGACAACTTGCGGCGCTTCATCCCATCGTATCTCAGGCGATCGAGGCGGCGCTCGCTCGGATGTCCCGCAATGACCAGAACCGCGTATGGGCCGAAATCAGCGCCGCGGACCTTCTGTTTCTGGGCGAGGAGCGCCCAAGCCGGGTGATCGAAGCCTATAGAGAAGCGGTTCCAAAAAATGGGTTCTTCGCCTGGAATGCCGCGCGAGGACAGTTGGAGCTCTTCACAAAGCTCGGCTACAAAGTCGAACTCGCAAACAAGGTCATTTCGACAATCGACACACTCATCGTGCGGCCCGAGGTTGACGACATTGGCGACCTGCACGTGGTCATTTTTGTGGGTCATCGCATCGACAAGGCTGGCCGCGCCGCGCTCCGTTTCCCCCACGATCGCGAACCTCAGGCGCGCAATCTGATCCGTGAAGCGTTATCGAAGGCGAAAAACGGTTGGAGGCGTATTGAGGTTTTGACGTCCGCAGCTCCCGGGAGCGACATACTCTGCCATGAAGTTTGCTCGGAGCTCGGGATTGACAGCATTGTGTGCCTACCGATGCCCAAGGACATCTATGCCCGTTTCGCCTTCGGCGATATCGATAACTGGCCCTCGCGGTACCTTGAGCTGATTGGTCGGCGCCCGATTCTCCAGCTCAGCAACCAGGAAGGGTTGCCGCGATGGCTGGAAGGCAGCGGCATCAATCCTTGGGAACGCGGAAACAGCTGGGTGCTTGAGATGGCTCGGACGCGCGGCGCCAAAAAGATCACTTTGATTGCACTGTGGGACGGCAAGGCCATAGGTGACGCGCCGGGTGGTACCGCGCAAATGGTCCAGATAGCGCGGAAAGCGGGAACGGTTGACATTGTCCGTATCGATTCCAGTCAGCTCCTATCCTAACCGTTTTCGGAATTTAGGCTCGCAGATTGCAGTGTCCGGCTAAGGATGACCGGAAAAGTAGAGTCTCTCCAGATATTTTGGAGTGCCAGGCTCGTAATAGCGGGTTTTCCACGAGTCGTTCGGGACGAGAAATGATCGTGCGCTCTCTGGACCGGTCGCAGCTCGCGCACGGGCAAGCCCGCGAAACTGGAAGTGATTAAAGAGGCGCATGAATTCAGACAAATAAATGTCCGCAACTCGCCTGTCTCCTCGGATAATCAACATATTTTCGTCGTTCTTGCGCGTCGATGCGTCGCTGAAATTTGCCGAACCAGTGATGATCAGGGGATCCTCCCCAAGTGGATCAACAATCATGTATTTCGTGTGAACATATTTGACGTGAGCGTTCAACCCGGTGAGGTGCTCCGCCATCCATCGTTCGAACTCGTTGCGAGGCAGGATGTTGGCAATCGCCACTTCGTTGAGTGGAGATCCGTTGAGAAGGTCCATGTCCCTATCTGCGCTTTCCAGGAGAACGTAACGCAGATAAGGCTTAGGATGCTCGAGGACTTCTTCAAATAGGTCGTTGACGCCAAACGCTGCGGTGAGAAAGACCGCAGTATTCGCCTCATCCATCAGGCGCGCATACCATTCCAAAAGATCCAGATTGGACCG
>Ga0310902_10000617_pt1 | contig 10489 bp, 11 predicted proteins | sample C24D3metaG_FD_203748 | JGI IMG/M metagenome (GOLD analysis project Ga0310902, IMG submission 203748) | Lab incubated soil microbial communities from West Virginia University Organic Research Farm, Morgantown, WV, United States - C24D3 | ecosystem: Environmental > Terrestrial > Soil >...
GGATTAGGACATGCTAATTTCAAAAATACTCTGATGTCGCCTGTTGTTAATGAGGTTACTACAAAAATATCAAAGTGTGAAATTGATGCTGTAAAGAATGCCAATGAATGGAAATTCGAAAATAATAATTCTCCTTCCTCTGTTGATAAATCCTTCAAATGTAAATAATGCTATATTCAATGGTAACTGTCAATTGACTGCAGGTAAATATTCAATTCCTAGAATAATACTTTTTGATTTTAGATTTTTTTATTATGTAAATCGATTATTTTGCACGTATTATTATATTTTTTTTCTATACTGTGATCACATATGTAATTATTCATCAAGATCGAACGTCCACTGATCATACTAATGGCCTAATTACGTCATACATTTCTTCAATGCTGGAATTAGATAATTTTTCAATATGATTAAATTAATAACTTAATTTAATATCCGATTTCATCGTATGAATATACTATCGACTTTTCTTTTTAACCACTATTATGACATATTTTTTAACTAAAATTGATACTATTAATTTTTGTGTTTGATTCGCGTTTATTAAATCTTATGACGACACATAATAATATAATGATTTATTATGAAGCTAATATTTCTATATTCTACCAATAAAAAGTAGATATAAATCCTGTGTAACAGTATTCACATATGTATTTTTTGGTCGTAATTAGTACTAATACTAGAGAAAAGATTACTACTTAACCTTCATTATTAAATTTATGGAAAAATTATTTTGCTATACCACATAGATTGGCAGAATATATTTTCGCATGTGCTGCTAATATATTGGATAATTACATTTTCAACTTGTTACTATTTGATCATGTCATTTTCTAGTAACACTTAATTCGTGTATCTGATAGGGCTAATATATAGTACATTAGTTTATAGTATTGTCAGTCTCATCTTTATATTATAGATAGTATGTCGTAAAAATACGACCTATTCTTAACATCGAATAAATTCATTAAAAATTATAAATTAAAACAATATTTATATGATTAACCTATCTAATAATGATCAAATGGATTTTAATTCGCTTTGCAAGGATATTATGAATCTGGATTCAAAGGTTCGGTTTGCTGCAGTTTGCGATGATTCTGGTGACATAAAATATGGTGGTCAAAGAGAAGGAGTGACTAATCTGCTATCGACTGAAGAGACAAAAAGATCAAATCTACAAGCACTAGCTAGGTGGTCATTACGTAATTCGTTGAGCTCAAAAATTGGAAAAGGTCAATATGCCATGGCAGTATATGAAAAGATAAAGCGTATAACTATCCCATTAGAGAACGATCATCTTCTCCTGGTAACAATGGAAACAGACTCTAATCATGATAAGATAATAAATGACATATTATCTTTAATCAAAAGATAATAAAATCTATCTTAAATATTTTTTTACATATCAATTAAACTTCCATAAACTTTATCTTCTTTTTGTCTTCCATGTGATGATCCAATTCCAGTCAGACCACCAGTATAATCACCTGTAATTTCTAAAACATCTTGTGGTTCAGCCAACTCGCCAAGCAACTCCAGGGTTAGACGATGGTTTGTCACATAATGTGTTCCCTTGTCATGTATTGATGGAACCATCCCTGTTTTTCTTATTATATATTCTCTTTTAGCTTCTTCATCAATTCCAGATTTTGTAAATATCTCTACCATGTAAAAAGGTGCTTCTTCTGAACCCTCTTTTTCTCTAGATAACAAATCGTTAATTAGTCTTGGATCAACTTTAGGTAAATAGGTCTCATACAATGTTTGTAATCCTTGAAAAGCTCTCCTTATCTCTCGGATACCTGTCATAGGCATGATTGGCTATAATAGTATATGAGCATTTCTAATTTTTATAATTCTACAATTTTACCAAGTAAATTTTTCTCACACAATTATATATTCAAAGTGGAATTTATAATTCAATTTTTATTATTTTATATATTCAATTCTAAATATATGAATTACCTATGCGAACAAAATGGATTATAGGATTCATCGTAATTGTTGGTACGGTTATTAGTATATACACCTTATCTCCACTTTTTATCAGCAAGGAAGTTGAAGAACCGATACCAGAAAATCTTGCCATTGATGCCTATTATAAATTTCAATCACTAGATGATGTTGAACGTAGTAATATCGCTTCGGAGATGACAGACAGAGAAAAAAATATTCTTATGATTGGAGCTAATGAAATAAACAAAGAAATCAATGAAGAAATGTCTAACTCTACGGACAATTTATCCTTTACCCGAAATCTAGAAGGAACTTTTATTGGGGTTGATGATGGTATTCATAATGTGGATGGAATAGCAAAAATTCTTACACTTGTTGATGGATCAAAGATATTAAGGTTGGAAAATTTCAAATCAACTAACGGTCCTGATTTACACGTATATTTGTCAACTGATAAGATGGCTTCCAATTTTATGGATTTAGGTACCCTAAAGGGAAATATTGGCAATCAAAATTATCAAGTTCCGGTTGACATTGATCTGTCAAAATATAATAATGTTTTAATTTGGTGCAAGGCATTTTCTGTTCTATTCGGTAATGCACAACTAGTTTAGATGTTGAATCATTAAGTTGACTGTTTTATGTTAAAAATATGTATTGATACACATACCACTATTCCCCACACATTTAGATAACATAGAATAGACACACATCGTGATTAACTGCAGAAATCTCTTCTAAAGATAGGAGAGGTTATTTCATTTTGGCCTAATAGATAACTGGCATATTGAATTACAAAAGATAGAGAAGTAAGTAATTTCTTGCATTAAATACTGAAATTGTCGTTTATAAAATAAGAAATGCTATGACTAAAACCAGAAATTTAAAGAACGAAATTAATAAAGATATTTCAAAAAACGGATAGGGTAGGAAAAGGAAATTGAAAAATAAGCGAAAAGCCCTATTGTTGACCTCGAAATTTCAAGTTTTTAATTAAAATCATGCAACAATTATGGATCCATTTATTCAATAAGACTTTTAAGATTCATTGTTATATTGTATACGTGTTCTATACTTTTGTTATATAATTAAATCCGCTGTATTACTCTAAATCACTAAGAATTAATAATCTTAATATAACATATTTTAACATTACACAAAAATGACTAAAAAATCTTGCTCCATTTCTAATCAAGTTTCCAATCCATTTAATTACCTTCCTAAGGCAATGTTCTTCACAAAGGGTAAGGGAATTCATAAAGATCAATTGACCAGTTTCGAGCTCGCGTTACGCGATGCAAAAATTTCTGATCTTAATCTTGTCACAGTTTCCAGCATTAAACCTCCCAAATGTAAGGTTCTTAGTATCCTGGAAGGAAGAAAGTATCTTTTGTCAGGACAAATTACTTTTGCTGTCATGGCTCGATCTTCCACTAATGAACCAAATAGACTTATCGCAGCTTCAGTTGGCCTTGCAAATCCAAAAGAAGAGGGAAAATATGGATATTTATCAGAACACCATTCTACAGGAGAAACAGGTCAAAAAGCTGGTGATTATGCAGAAGATATGGCAATGGAAATGTTAGCTACAACCATGGGTCTTCCAAATGATCAATCCCTAAAATGGGATGAAAAAGAAGAACAGTGGCGATTGTCTGGAAGAATTTACAAGACACAAAATTATACCCAATCTGCAGAAGGTCATAAGGATGGTCTATGGACTACAGTATTGAGTGCTGCAGTTTTTATTCTCTAGTTATGTTATTTCAATGAGGCTTCTCTAATTTATTTTTTAAATTCCTGTTATCCCAATATTTTATATAAGAAAATAATAAGAATCAATCTACTGTTTTTAAAATAGATTAACCGTATAAATTTGGAAATAAATTTTCAAATTCTGTTTACACGATAATTGCTAACAATTATTATAAATATTATCTGACTTTCATAAATAATGTGGGAACCATAATGATGTGAGAAAAAAAGTTCCATCATTTAAATATTTGATTTATCACTATAGAATATTGGAAGATGATAACCCTGACAATTATGGTATATCAAATTTTAAAAAAAATGGTTCTAATAACATGATTCCAAGGTCAGCTTGGATAACTTTATTCATTCTAGGTTCAATCGATTTAATCTCGACAGCTAGTGAAACTATGATTCTCCCCGCAATCCCCGATATCATCGAGGATTTCGGTTTAACATATTCATATTCTTCATGGATATTGAGCTCCTTTCTGATATCTGGTGCTGTAATGACTCCTATCGCAGCAAAATTATCAATTATATATGGAAGGAAAAAGGTTCTCTTGTTACTTATTATGTTATACATTATTGGAACGCTTTCTGCTGGATTTTCACCAAATATGGTTTTCCTGATAATTTCAAGAATTATTCAAGGATTGAGTTTGGCAATATTTCCGATAGCCTTTGGCATCATTCAAAACGTCTTCCCTAAAGATAAACTTGCTATTGGTCAAGGAATAATCATTGCTCTTTTTTCATCAGGATCAGTGATAGGTTTGGTAATTGGAGGGTATATCATAGAGATCTTTGGCTGGCAGACAATATTCTTTACGGTTATACCTTTCGTTATTTTTATCGTTCTTTTTATTTACAAAAAAATAGATGTGAAAGACACGCTACACAAACCAATGTTGATAGTAGATCAAAATGATGCTATTAATAAAAACGACAAAACGAAAAATGAATCTAATCATATCAGTAAGAATAAGGATTCATATCTGCAACTTTTAGACTTGAGGGGAACTATATCACTTGCTATTGTGATTTCCTCATTTTTAATTATTTTAACAAGTCTGGAAAAAACAAGTTTCAGTTCTTACCCTATTATTGTACCTACATTTACCTTGCTAGCAATTTCCTGTTTTATTTTATTTATTTGGTTTGAAAGAAAGACGAATTATCCCATTATACCATTAAAAATTTTCAAAGACAAGACACTGGTCTATACTAATATTTTTTTGATGATCTCTGGATTGACAACATTTATGATTTATCAAATGTTACCAATTCTAGTTCAGAATCCAGAGCCAATTGGCTTTCACGGTAATGCGATTACAGTCGTACAGATACAACTTCCTTTTATGATCTCGCTTTTTATTATATCCACTTTATCTGGATTTATAGTTTCTAGATGGGGAAACATAAAACCTACTATTTTAGGTAGTATTATTGGATTTATAGGATTCTTATCTATTTTGCTATTTCATGATTCAGAAATATCGATAGGGTCAAGTTTAGTTATTGTAGGGGTTGGAATCTCTTTGATGCAGGTGGGTGGATTTAATATAATTACTACATATACTCCAAAGAAATTTTCTGATATTTCTGTTGGGGTGACTTCATTGCTTTTTATTGTAGGTATGTCAATAGGTCCAGCAATTTCTGCATCTTTTCTACAAAATTTTTTGGTTCCGATAGAAGAAATTGGGATATATCCATCTTTACAAGCATATAATCTAATATTTTTTACAGCTGTTATGCTGTCTTTGATACCGCTGATGTTAATATTTTTGATTAAAAAGAGAAATATTAAACATGTCAAATCTATTTAATTTTACATTATATCGTCCCATTACAATGAATATAAATCCTTTTGTGTATCTTTTAATTATTAAAATCGTTTTTCAAAAATTTATACCAAAATTAGTTGGAAAAACTTTAAGAGACATTTACACAATACTTTGTTATTAATGAGTCAGAAATTATTGGAATTTGATTTTCCAACTCTAGCCGAACTAGGAGATATGGGCAGGAAAAATAGAATTGATGTTTTTCGTAGATATTTTGCGACCAGTCGCTATAATAGATTACTAATTCAAATCGCATTAGTTCGATCAGCACTAGATAAATCCTCTGTAAGATCTGTTTCAGACTTGGAATGTCAACATAATCGAGATTTTATAAGAATATCGCAGATGATGAGTCAACTTGATTACCATAATGAGTTTCTAGAAGCAGTTAGAGAGGAAGAAACTGCATTAGAAAAAATAATAGAAGCATATGATAGAAAAATTAATCAAACTACGTCATGAAAATTCAGATGATCTATATTGCTCTTCATACATAAATCTATTTTTTGTTACTATAAATGTATTATCATGATTCTCAGATGATTTCAGTATTTTTTAAATTACTTCTGTAATAAAAAAAAGTAGAATAAAAACAATATATCAAAAAAAAGAAAACTGGGTCTAAAATCAAAGAGATTGGAGTATATATAACATGTACGTGTATAACAATAGTTACCTGCATCATTAAAATTTGCTTGATAGAAACAGAAAAAACCTGTGAAAAGATAACTAAATAATCTTTTTGAAGATAAAAGTAATGACCAACTTTACACAATTTTTTTATGAGTTCTAACTAAAATACTAAAGTGTATAATGTACTATAAACAAAATTTATTATATCTTTATAAAGAAGTTGTTTATAATCTATATTTGATGGGTTTTACTTTTTATTCTATTTATTACTAATTTAAAGATACATGTGACTATTTTTTTAAATCTTCTATTTTACCAAACTGGAAGTTTTCTTCCCTTTCAGACCAACGAAATAATTATTCAGGATACTTTCAATTCTTCATTGTAGAGAATTGTTTGTATGGCCAATAATTTTGTCATTTTTCATAATAATACAACATGCACATTTATTGTGGAGACAAATTTCAGAGTCATTATGTGCACAAATGGGACATACACATTCAGAACCTTTTTTCTTTGAAGTATATTTATTTTTATTGTAGAGATAATACCATGATAACATGAGAGATGAACCAAGTAAAAGAAAGAGTACGGATACCAATATTCCCGATTTTAGTATAAATAGTATAGCACTAATTGATAAAGTGGCTACGCCAGTTAGTAAAGGCCACAATGGAGTTTGGGAGTTGTTACTCATTGTTATAGTATTGATATATTTTTATATCTTATTTATATGTAGTAACTTCCTGGTATGATGCAGTTTCTATCTCTTCAGTATCTTTAGATTGCTTCCTCTTCATGCGTTTTTTTCTAACTTCTTTGAGGATTTCCTCAATTTCCTCTTTAGATAGTTTACTGATTCTTGAATCACATTCTAGTCCTTTAGAATCTAAAACCTCTTCAGTTAAATTTAATATTTCTTCTTTGTTTTCTTTTTCTTCCTGTGTCAACAACTTATAACTCATAAATCTAAAAAATGCAAAATCACTCATTTCAGATATTTATTATACGCATATCTTGTAGTTAACTCTTTACCCATTTTTAAAAGTATAAAATACATTTTCGTTCTATAAGTTGTCGAAGAACAAAAACAGTTCTAACAACGTTCGAAACATAAATGTGATATTCATATCAAGTAATGAAGATGTCTAATATTTTGGGTTTGATTTTTTATTTTAACAGCATTTCAAAAATTCAGACTGATTTTTTTTGATACGGAACCTGATTAATATTTTCTGAACATTTGTCTTGAAATTGTATAGTTTCAAAATTTGTTGGCTAAATACTATCTGACTAAAAGAGCGTAATCTAAAGACTCATTGTGTGTTTTTTATTGCAATGTCAATTAACAGTATGTGCTAGTACCTGTATGAAATCTCATAAATAGAGAACGTATCCCTAAAGCTGACATATCCGTGTTATTAGAGGTGTCACTGCAACAATAAATAGTCTACAAAGGCTAGATTCATAAAATTCTCCTATTCTATAATTTCAATAGGTGTACTTTAATATCTTCTGATAGGACACACTAATTAATTGAAATATTGTTCTGAATTTTCACTAAATTTATGCATTTGAGATTTCACAATTTATCTTATAATTAAATATCTGTATTCTTAAAGAATGTGATAGATGGAATTAATTAAAACCAAGATCCTTTTTGACGGTGTAAGCGAACAAAAAGACTCTTTTGTTGGAATAGAAAAGAATAGCATAAAGTACGTTGGTAAAGAAAAGCCACCTGGAAGACATGAAATAATATATGAATGTGGAGCTGTTACTCCTTCATTTATAGATGCACATAGTCATATTGGAATGGTCAGATCTGGAGAACCAGCGGATGAGGAAGAATCTAATGAACATTTGGATTCCGTATTTCCGCTAGTTAATGCTTTACATAGTGTCTATATGGATGATCCGTCATTCAAAGAATCAGTTGAATCCGGAATTCTTTATTCTGTAGTTTTACCTGGAAGTGGAAATATAATAGGAGGAAAAGCAGTCCTCCTAAAAAATTATGTATCCAATATTAAAGACGCATTTATTTCTGACGTTGGAGTGAAAACCGCCTTAGGGTATAATCCAAGGAGTACCGAAAAATGGAAAGGCAACAGACCATCAACTAGGATGGGTTCAATAGCATTACTTAGAGATTACCTGTTAAAAGCCCAAAAAGCTACCAAACTTGTAAAGATGAAAAAAAAAGTAACAGAAGAGTTGGAGCCATTAACAGAAATTTTCATCGATATTCTTTCTGGTAAAAATAAGTTGATGGTACATGTACATAAAGAGGATGATATAATGATCTTGTTGAATCTAGTTAATGAGTTTAAAATAAAAGCGATTGCAAATCATTTATGTGATGTATATAATGAAAGTGTATTTTCTATGCTTCGATCCTTTTCAATCCCGATAATTTATGGACCATTGGATTCTTTTCCTTATAAAGTCGAATTGAAACACGAAAGTTGGAGAAATGTTGAGAAGTTAATCAAGTCTAAAGCAAAATTCGCCTTAATGAGCGATCATCCTGTAATACTACAAAGAAATCTCTTCTATGGCTTGAGACATTTACTTCGCTTTGGTTTATCTAGGTCCGAGGCTATTTCAAAGATCACTAAAGAACCAGCGGAAATAATTGAAGCAAAAAAATTAGGTCATATCTCACCCGGGTATACTGCATCTCTAACTTTATGGAACGGCGATCCATTTTTGATGTCTAGTTACCCTAAAACTGTAATCGCAGAGGGAAAAATAGTATATAATGAATAAAATATATTCAACATCTAAGAGCCTTAGAAGTTCTGTTAATTTAAGAATGAAATAATAGATATCAGGTGTTTTAAATATGTTCCACATTCTATTTTAGCCACATTCTATTTTTGCTTAGAAAATTGCTTAAAGTTCACTTCCGTGAAAATCCCACCCTCTATGTAGACCTATTCTTATGTTCGTGTCAAAATTATATATCATATTGTCAATTTTCATGCAAAAAAAAGCATAAGGAATAATCAAATTGTTTTAGGTCATAAAAGAGTTATGACATTTTGTATATTTTTATTTATTTTGATAAAAACGTTTGATGTTGATATTTTTCCATAAATTTGACTTTTTTTTAATATTTTTTCTATACTCTTATTTTATCGATGGATTTGTTACTATGCGTGGGTCAGATAGCTTCTAAATTTATGATAGTAATTATCAATTGTACTATTTATACAAATGACAAGCTATTTATCCTTGAATATCATAACACAATTATAAATTAAATTCGGTCTATTTATCAGGTGGTTTCTCATTCGGTTAGCATGATCTATTTTTATTAGAAACATCGTTTACTTATAATGATTCGAAGATTTAGATACTTTCTATTTTATTGTTGACTTTATCATTATCCGTGTCTCAAATATCTGTCTCAATTCGTCAATAGTCAGAATCATGCCATAATATTCCTTGACATGTTCTATTGTTGTTTTGTAATGTTGAATGTTTGATGATGCTGTAGCATCAGAAATTAGTATAATATCATATCCTCTATTGAATCCATCTCTTAAGGATGTCTCAACACATATTGAGGTATCTATTCCGCAAAAAATCAATGTGTCAATGCCAATACTTCTTAGCCATACTTCAGTTTCAGTATCCTGAAAAGCTGAATCTCTTCTTTTAATTATTATATGATCCTTTGTGGTAGGTTTTATTTCTTCCAATATCTTTGAATCCCATGTACCACGTACACATATGGGCCTTTTTTTGATTCTTTCTTCCCTGGATACTGGTAAAATACGATGAGTTTTTGTCAAGAGATCTATGCCTGAAGCTTCTCTAACAGCTTGAGTATAAAAAATTGGAATTTTAAATTTTCGACACAAGTCAATCAATTCTTTTATCTTTGGTACTACTTTTTGGTAATTAGATACATTCATACCAAGTAAATCATAAGAACCGCCCTCACTAACAAATCCATTTTGAACATCTATTACTAGCAATGCTATATTTGCACTGGGGTAGAGATCCATTTGAGACATTATCTTTTTATCGTGTATCAACGTACGGTATTGATATTTAATTGTAATTTAAAAATTATAAATATGGTAGCTTTATTGCTAAAACATTTTTTCTTGATTGTTTCAAATTATTATTTTTTGTTATAGCTACAAATAATCTGGTTTAGATATTTTTTGTTATAACTACAAATAATATTGTCTAGATACATCTGAACTGTCGGGTCTGTTTTCCATAATTCTTGACTACCATATAAATAACCATATCTGTCAGAACTTCCAAGT
>Ga0310902_10000633_pt1 | contig 10383 bp, 7 predicted proteins | sample C24D3metaG_FD_203748 | JGI IMG/M metagenome (GOLD analysis project Ga0310902, IMG submission 203748) | Lab incubated soil microbial communities from West Virginia University Organic Research Farm, Morgantown, WV, United States - C24D3 | ecosystem: Environmental > Terrestrial > Soil >...
GACGGCGCAGCCGCTGTGGCGCATGGGCGAGCTCATCCCGGTCGTGGGCGAGAACTTCCGCGCCGTGCGCATCATCGCCGAGGGCGTGAACGACATCTCGACCGAGGTCGTCACCCCCGCATCCACACTCGCCGGCTCCTTCGCGCTGACCCGCGACCCCGCGACCGGCGGCTTCGACCTCGCGCCGCTGCGTGAGGCCACCGAGATCGCGACGACGGCCGACGCGCTCATCACCGACCTGCACGACGAGGTGCAGTCGATCGACACGAGCGCCACCATCGGCCAGGTCGGCGACGCCGTGAACCGCTTCGACGACATGCTGGGCACGGCCGAGGACGCGATCCCGCAGCTCAACGGCGCGCTGGCCGGCGTGGGCGCGCTGCTCGGCATCGACGGACCGAAGACCGTGGTGCTCGCCTTCCTCAACAACGCCGAGGCGGCGGCGCTCGGGGGCGGCCCCGCCGCCCAGACGCTCCTCCGCGTGGACAACGGCAAGATCGACATCGCCGAGCAGGTCTCGAGCTCGGACTTCCCGATCGGCGTGCCCATCGACCTCGCCGTCGACGACAGCGCGAAGCAGCTCTACGACTCGATCTTCCTCGACAACATGAATGCCGCGACCAGCCGGCCCGACTTCCCGACCGCCGCCGCGATCATCTCGGCGAACTGGGAGCGCACGAAGGGCATCACGCCCGACGTCGTCGCCTCGGTCGACCCGATCGCGCTGTCGCGCCTGCTGCAGGTCACGGGCCCCGTGACGATGCCCGACGGCGAGCAGCTCACGAGCGAGAACGTGGTCTCGAAGCTCCTCAACGAGGCGTACTTCCGGTACCCCGAGGGCGGTGCGGAGTCCGATGCGTACTTCGCCGGCGCGGCATCCGCCGTGTTCGCCCGCATCATGTCGGCCGAGTACGACATCTGGGCGATGGCCGACGCCGTCATCGACGCCGCGAACCGCGGGTCGCTCATGATGTGGAGCGCCGATCCCGCGACGCAGGAGCTCTTCGACGGCACGCGCCTCCAGGGAGTGCTGCCGCAGACCAACGAGGGCGCCACCGTGCTCGGCGTCTACTACCGCGACCGGTCCTCGTCGAAGATCGACTACTACCTGCGCACCGAGGCGACGGTCACCACGAACACGTGCAACCCCGACGCCCCGACCTGGACGGTCGAGACGCGCCTGCGCTTCGAGATCCCCGACATCGAGCTCCCGCCGTACGTCGACAGCTCGTTCTACGACCACTACATCACCGAGGTCTTCCTCTACGGGCCGGTGGGGGCGTCGACGGTCTCGGTCGAGGTGCCCGAGCCCGGACGGGAGACGACCACCGGTCCGTCGGTCGTCGACCTCGGCCGGCCGGCCGAGAAGTTCACGGTCCACCTCGACAACGGGCAGACGGCACTCGTGCGGGCGACCTTCCAGGGCGTCCCCGGCGACTACGGTCCCACCGAGGTGCGCACGACGCCGATGATCAACACGACGATCGTCTCGACGAACGAGGCGACCTGCGGCTGAGCCCGAGCGGATGCCGCGACGGCGCGCTCACGCGAGGTCGGGGCGCTCCCGGGCCGGTGGCGCACCGAGCGCCCAGAAGCCGATGACGGCGCCCACCAGCACGCCGAGCTCGTTGAGGAGGAGGTCGACGTCCGAGGTGACGTGATCGCGCTGCACGAGAAGCGGCGCGTACTCGACCGCCGCGCCGAGCAGGAGGACGGCGAGCACGGCCAGCCACGCCAGTCGACGGCCGACGGCCACGACCGCGAGGATCCCGATCGGGATGAACAGCACGCTGTGCGACGCGTATTCCACGAACTCGTAGTCGAACCAGCCGGGGAGACGCCCCTCCCGCTGCACGGTCGCGATCAGCCCACGGAGCCAGGGCGTGATCCCGCTGTCGATCGGGCGTGGCACCAGCAGGAGGAACACCGCGAGCGCGGCGTAGGCCGCGAGCACGATCGCGGCCCACCCGCGCGCTCGTGCGGAGACGGCCATCTCCCCAGCCTGCCAGAATGGACAGGGCGCGGTCCGCGCCGCCCGGAAGGAGACGCATGCGAATCTCGGTGATCGGCTGCGGGTACCTGGGCGCCGTGCACGCGTCGGCGATGGCCGAGCTCGGCCACGAGGTGGTCGGCATCGACGTCGACGAGCGGAAGATCGCGGCCCTCCGCGCCGGCCGGCCGCCGTTCTTCGAGCCCGGGCTGCCCGAGATCCTCACCTCGGCGACGGCGACCGGTCGGCTGCGGTTCAGCACCGACATCGCGGATGCCGCGGGCGCCGAGGTGCACTTCCTCGCGGTCGGCACCCCGCAGACCGTCGGCGGCACGTCCGCGGACCTGCGCTACGTCGACGCGGCCTTCGAGGGCCTGCTGCCGCACCTGGCCGACGGATCCCTCATCGTGGGCAAGAGCACCGTCCCCGTCGGCACGGCGGCCCGGCTCGCCGCGCGGCTCGCGGAGGAGGCCCCGCACGCGAGCCTGGCGTGGAACCCCGAGTTCCTGCGCGAGGGCTTCGCCGTGAAGGACACCCTCGAGCCCGATCGGCTCGTCTACGGCGTCGACGACGAGCGCGCGGCATCCGTGCTCGACCATGTCTACCGCGCCGCGATCGAGGCCGGCACGCCGCGCATCGTGACGGACTACGCGACCGCCGAGCTCGTGAAGGTCGCGGCCAACGCGTTCCTCGCGACGAAGATCTCGTTCATCAACGCGATGTCCGAGATCGCCGACGCGACCGGCGCCGACGTCACGGCGCTCGCCGACGCGATCGGCCACGACGCGCGCATCGGGCGGCGATTCCTCAACGCGGGCGTCGGCTTCGGCGGCGGATGCCTCCCGAAGGACATCAGGGCGTTCACCGCGCGCGCCGAGGAGCTCGGCCGCGGCGAGTCGGTCGCGTTCCTCAAGGAGGTCGACGCGATCAACCTGCGTCAGCGCCAGCGGGTCGTCGACCTCGCCGTCGACGTCCTCGGCGGCTCGGTGTTCCGCAAGAAGATCGCCGTGCTCGGCGTGACGTTCAAGCCCGATTCCGACGACGTGCGCGACTCGCCGGCGCTCGACGTCGCCGTGCAGCTGCTTGGTCTCGGCGCCGAGGTCGTCGCGACCGACCCCGAAGGCGTCGAGAACGCCCGGATGCGGCATCCGCAGCTCGACTTCACCACCTCGACGCGCGAGGCGCTCACGGGCGCCGATCTCGTCGTGCTCGTCACCGAGTGGCGCGAGTACCGAGCCCTCGACCCGGTGGAGACCGGTCGGCTGGTCGCCGAGCGCCGGATCATCGACGGGCGCAACGTGCTCGACCTCGACGCCTGGCGGGCGGCGGGCTGGCAGGTGCGCGGACTCGGCCGGCCCTGACCATGCCGATGCCGATCGAGGAGTACGCCGCCATCGGCGACTGCCGCACGGTCGCGCTCGTCGGCTCCGACGGTTCCATCGACTGGCTCTGCGCGCCGCGCTTCGACTCGGGGTCGGTGTTCGGAGCGATCCTCGGCGACCCCGAGCAGGGCCGGTGGAGCCTCCGGCCCGCGGATGCCGCGGCGACCGCGTCGCGAGCCTACGAGACCGACACCTTCACGCTCGTGACCCGCTGGGCGACGGGCGACGGCGAGGTCGAGGTCGTCGACTTCATGCCCATGGGCGGCTCCGACGAGCGCTGCGACGTCATCCGTCGGGTGCGCGGCATCCGGGGACGCGTGCGCATGGAGCAGGAGCTGCGCGTGCGGTTCGACTACGCCGCGACCCTGCCCTGGATGCGGCAGCTGGGCACGGATGCCGCGCCCGCCGTCTGCGGCGTCGCGGGACCCGATGCGCTGGTGGTGCACGGCCCGCGGCTCACGCGAAGCGACCATCGCCACATCGGCGCGTTCGAGGTGGCCGAGGGGGAGACGGTCGACCTCCAGCTGTCGTGGTTCGCCGCGCATCGCCCGATGCCCGAGCCGCTCGACGTCGCCACGACCCTGGCCACCACGGCGGCGTGGTGGCAGGACTGGGTCAGCACCGCGGTGCCGCCGGGCGCGTACGACGAGGCGGTTCGGCGCTCGCTGCTCGTGCTGCGGCTCCTCACCCACGAGGACACCGGGGGCGTGGTCGCCGCCGCGACGACCAGCCTGCCCGAGGACTTCGGCGGCGCGCGCAACTGGGACTACCGGTACGTGTGGCTGCGCGACGCGGCCCTCACGCTCGAGGCGCTCATGCACCACGGCTTCACGCACGAGGCGCAGGCGTGGCGGCAGTGGCTGCTGCGGGCGATCGCGGGGGACCCGGCCGACGTGCAGATCATGTACGGCGTCGCCGGCGAGCGACGGCTGCCCGAGTGGGAGGCGGGGAAGCTGCCGGGCTACGAGGGCAGCGCGCCGGTGCGGATCGGCAACGCGGCATCCGCCCAGTACCAGGCCGACATCTTCGGCGAGGTGCTCATCGCGCTCGACGCCGCGCGCCACGTCGGCCTCGACGACGACGACTTCTCATGGTCGCTGCAGGTCGCCCTGCTCGGCGAGGCGCAGCAGCACCTCGACCGTCCCGACTCGGGGATCTGGGAGATCCGCGGCCCCGAACGACATTTCACGCACTCACGGGCGATGCTCTGGGCGGCGTTCGACCGGGCGATCTGCGCGGTGGACTACGACGGCCGGCACGGACCGGTCGACGAGTGGCGCCGAGTTCGTACCGGCTTGGCCGACCGCATCGAGCGGGGCGGCTTCGACGCGTCGATCGGCAGCTACGTGCAGTACGAGGGCACCACGGAGGTCGATGCGGCGCTCCTGCAGCTCGCGCAGGTCGGCTACGTCGCCTACGACGACCCGCGGATGCTCGGCACGGTCGCCCGCATCGAGGCGTCGCTGCTGCGCGACGGGCTGCTGCGCCGCTACCGCACCGAGGCCGATGTCGACGGCGTCCCGGGCGACGAGAACGCGTTCCTCGCCTGCTCGTTCTGGCTGGTCGAGCAGTACGCCCACACCGACCGGATCGACGAGGCCGTCGCGCTGATGGACCGCCTGCTGACGTTCCGCAGCGAGCTCGGGCTGCTGGCCGAGCAGGCGGATCCGCTCTCGGGGCGGCAGGCGGGCAACACGCCGCAGGCCCTCACGCACCTCGCGCTGGTGCGCGCGGCCGACGCGATCGCGCACGCCCGGGGGATGGCGGCGCCGGGCGCGAGCCGGAGCGTCGCGCGGAGCTGCCGGCGCTGAGCGCTCGCAGGACGAGCACCGTCGCGAGTGCGCCCAGCGCGGACCCGAGCGTGTTGGCGACCACGTCGCGGGCGTCGGTCGTGCGCTCGTCGGTCAGCACCCGCTGACCCAGCTCGGCGACGATGCTGACGCCCGCGCCGATGAGCGCTGCGGATGCTGCGCGCACGAGCCGGGGCGTGCCCGCCGCCGCCGCCCACAGCACCCCGAGCGGGACGAACAGCGCCGTGTTCGCGGCGAACTCCACCCACGGGTAGCTCGCCCAGGCCGGGACACCGAGGGCGGCGAGGGCGTCGAGCACCGGATCGAAGCGCACGAAGCCGCCCTCGCCGTCGACGTGCGATGGCCAGAACAGCACGATCGCGAGCGCCACGGCGTACGCCGCGGCGACCGCCGCCAGCATGCGACGGCGACGGAGGAGCGATCGCCCCTCCGCCTCGGCCACGACGTGCGGATCCCCCGGCGCCGATCGACGATCGAGCGCGTCCATCCGGGAAGGCTAGCCGTGCGACGTTCCATCGAGGTTTCGTCGAGGCATCCGTCCGGTTGCGTCTGCTCGCCTGCGTCGGCCCGCCCGCCGTCGAGGTCGTCAAGTCGTCTCGCGATCGTAATGCGGGGTTAACGGTTTCCGGATAGCGTCGAAACGTCGCACCGGGGGGCTGCGCGCGACCTCGCACGTCCCTCCGCGTCCAGGGGAGGCGCGGCGACCGGATCGCGTACGAGCGGAGGACGCCCATGCAGCACCGGATCTCACGACGAACCCTCATCACCGCGGCGGCGCTGATCGCCCCCGCCGCGCTGCTCCCGAACCTGCCTCCCGATCCCGCGGCGCCGCTGTTCAAGCGCGACGCCGCACGGGGCGCGCGCGCAGGCGACGGCACGACCGTCACGGCGGCGTCGTCCACCGTGCGCTCGTACGGCCCGAACGGCACGCACTGGCCGGCCGACACGCCCTGGTTCGACGCGAGCTTCGGCAGGGTCATCGACGTGGCGTGCACGTGGGACGCGATCGGCAAGGCGATCGGCTCGGTGACCGACGCGCAGATCGCGTCGGGCGTGCACATCCGCGTCGCCCCGGGCACCCTGCCGGGCTTCGGATCGTCGTCGGGTTCGAAGCCCGCGCTGCAGGGCGTCGGCCGCGGCACCGCGACGAAGAACATCCTGGTGTCACCCAAGAACGGCTGGGGCACGGTCACGATCGCCGACGACGTGCGCATCCGCTCGGTGAAGGGCGTGACGTTCGCCCGCATCAACGGGCGGTCGATCCTGCTCACCGACAGCTCCGGCACGAACTGGGCGCAGTCGAAGGTGACCGTGAACTTCCGCATGACCGCCTCGAGCGGCATCGTGCGCGACTGCAACGCCTACGAGGTCGTGATGCCCGACGCCAAGGTCGACATCAGCGACCCGTTCGGGTACGCCGCGGGCAGCAACTCGATGATCACGGACTCGGTGTGGGAGGGCTGCTACTGCGCGCCCGTGTTCCGGCCCGCCGGGGCATCCGATCACATCGACACCCTGCAGATGTACGGGAACGGCGCCTACCGGGGCCTCACGATCCGGGACTCGCTCCTCTTCGGCTCGCTGAACAGCGCGCTCCAGCTCGGCGGGCCCAAGCCCGAGGATCCCGAGCTCGGCACGCCGTTCCTGACGCTCGACCACTCGATCCTCACCGCGCAGGTGATCGCCATGCAGGCGCGCTACCCGCTCCCGAACGGCGCGTACGCGCCCACGCTCGGGCAGGCGATCAACGGCAGCGGCGAGTCCAACCAGCTGTTCGCGAAGGACTCGTACGTGTTCGGCTCGATGTACACGACCAAGTGGGGCCGGGTCGAGAACAGCTTCACGGCCTACAACAAGGCGCCGGCGAACAACCCGGCCGTCTCGGGCGGGTGGGTGTACGACCCGGCCATGGCGACGGTGAATGCGAGCTGGTTCGACACGCGGTCGCCGAAGCCGACGGACGACTACCTGGCCTCGATCTGGAGCTGAGGCGCGGGCGGGCGCGGCCGGTGGCTCGGCCGGCGCCTCCGCCGGAACGGCGGCCGGCTCAGCCGCGTCCCATCCCGACGTAGCGCCAGCCGGCCGCCTTCCACGCGGCCGCGTCGAGCGTGTTCCGGCCGTCGATGACGGTCGAGCCTCGCGCGATCTCCTTCACGTGCGCCGGGTCGAGTCCGACGTACTCCGGCCACTCGGTCACGAGCACGACGAGGTCGGCGTGCCGCAGGGCCTCGTCGGTCACGTTCGAGTACAGCAGCTGCGGATGCCGCGCGCGGGCGTTGTCGATGCCCTCGGGGTCGGTGACCACGACGTCGGCTCCGAGGCCCTTGAGCTGCACGGCCACGTCGAGCGCGGGCGAGTCGCGCACGTCGTCGGAGTGCGGCTTGAACGTGACGCCGAGCACCGCGATCTTGCGGCCGAACACGGCGCCGCCCAGCGCCTCCTGCGCGAGCTCGACGACACGCCGCCGGCGACGGAGGTTGATCGCGTCGACCTCCTTGAGGAACGCGACCGACTCGCCGCGGCCGAGCTCCTCGGCGCGCGCCGTGAACGCGCGGATGTCCTTGGGGAGGCAGCCGCCGCCGAAGCCGACGCCCGCGTTGAGGAACCGACGTCCGATGCGCGCGTCGTGGCCGATCGCGTCGGCCAGCCGGGTCACGTCGGCGCCCGTCGCCTCGGCGATCTCGGCCATCGCGTTGATGAACGAGATCTTCGTGGCGAGGAACGCGTTGGCCGCGACCTTCACGAGCTCGGCCGTCGCGTAGTCGGTCACGATGCGCGGCGTGCCGGCGGCGATCGCCGTGGCGTACACCTCGTCGAGCACCGCGGCGTCGCGTTCGTCGTCGACGCCGTAGACGAGCCGGTCGGGCTCGATGGTGTCCTTCACGGCGAAGCCCTCGCGCAGGAACTCGGGGTTCCACGCGAGCCGGGCGCCGCTGCCGCCCGACGCGATCCGCTCGGCGAGGCGGCGGGCCGTGCCGACGGGCACGGTGCTCTTGCCGACCACGAGGTCGCCGGCCTTCAGCAGCGGGAGGAGGCCGTCGATCGCGGCATCCACGAATCGCAGGTCGGCCGCGTTCCCGTCGCGGGACTGCGGCGTGCCGACGGCCACGAAGTGCACGACCGCGTCCGCGGCATCCGCGAGGTCGGTCGTGAAGCGCAGCCGGCCGGACGCGCCGGCCGACGCGAGCACCTCGGGCAGTCCGGGCTCGAAGAACGGCGCGCGTCCGGCCCGCAACTGCTCGATCTTGACGGGGTCGACGTCGACGCCGACGACCTCGTGGCCGAGCTCGGCCATGGCCGCGGCATGCACGGCCCCCAGGTAGCCGCATCCGATGACGGACAGCTTCATGCGCGATTCCTCTCGTTGCAGGGACGGAGTGGGGTGCGTCGTCGCAGTGGTGGGACGGGCGGACACGTGCGCCGGGTCAGTTGCGCACCGTCACGGTGATCGTGGCGCTCGTGCCCTGGTTGCCGCTCGGGTCCTTCGCCTTCGCCTGCACCGGATACGACCCGTTCGGGTAGCGCCGCGCGTCGAAGACGGCGCGCCAGCTGCCGTCGGCCTGCTTCGCCGCGTTGCCGAGCTTCGTCGAGCCCGAGAAGAGCTCGACGGATGCCACGCCCGACGCGTCGGTCGCCGTGATCCGCACCTCGACCGACGAACCCGAGACCGTCGCGCCCGACGCGGGCGACGTGATCGCGACGGCGGGAGCCGTCGTGTCGGGGGTCGGCGTCGGTGTCGGGGTCGGCGTCGGGGTCGGGGTCGGCGTGGGTGTCGGGGTCGGCGTGGGCGTCGGCGTGGGCGTGGGGGTCGGCGTGGGCGTCGGGGTCGGCGACGGCGTCGTGTCCGTCGGGATCGTCGACACGAGGTGGCCGTAGTACCGCCCGGCGATCGGCCGCGTCGGGTCGCCGGCGAACACGTGTCCACGCGCGGCCGCAGCGGCGCCCTGCGCCCGGATGATGGAGATCACCTCGGTCGTCGACCGGCCGGCGCACGGGCCGTAGGCGTGGCATCCGAGCACGACGCCCGAGGCCGCCGCGGTGGCCATGCTCGTGCCGCTCGCGATGTAGCCGTATCGGTTGCCCTTCTTCGTCGTGTACGGGCAGGCGCCGGGTGCGGCGACGGTGTGCGCCTGGTCGGCCGCGCTCACGGCGAAGTTCGACTTCGCGACCGCGGTGTCGTCCGCGGTCGTGTCGCCGCACGGCGAGGCCGCCCGTCCGCCGGGCGCGCCGTCGTAGTCGGCCATGTTCGTGACGGCCAGCACCTCGTCGTAGTTCGCGGGCGACGTCGTGGCGAGATCCTTGCCCGAGTTGCCGGCCCCGGCGACGACGAGGACGCCGTCGCGCGCGAGCGAGCAGATCGCCTGGTGCACGGTGTCGCCGTTCGAGAGACCGCAGTTCCCGTCGTCGGCGCCGGGGTACGAGATGCTCATGTTCACGACGGCGAGGTCGTAGCGGTCGGCGTTCTGCGACACCCACTCGAGCCCGCACATGAGGCTCTGGATGGTGCCGAGCAGCTTGTCGTCGAGCACGCGGGCCGAGTAGATCGGCACCCCGGGCGCGATGCCGAGGATGCCGCGGTCGTCGTCGATCGCCCCGATCGTGCCCGAGACGCCCGTGCCATGGCCGTTGCCGTCGGCCTCCGTCCCCGTCGCGAGGCAGTTGACCGCCACGGCCCGCCTGAGGTCCTCGTGCACGCTCACCCCGGAGTCGAGCACGGCGACGTTCGGACCGGGCCAGGTCCGGCCCGACCCGGCGCGGACCGGCGGCTCGTCGGCCTCCACGGCGCCGACCGCGGGCGGCACCGTCTCCGCGAGGGCGACGACGGGCTTCTCGGGCACGATGCCCAGGACGCCGGGAGCCGAGTCGAGGCTCGACGCCTGCTCCGACGTGAGCTTCGCGGTGAAGCCCGAGATGACGGCGTCGTAGGTCCGGCTCGGCTCGACGTCGAACGCGTCGATCGCGGCGCGGCTCGCCGCGTCATCCGTGAAGCTCAGTGTGTAGGTGCCCGCCGGCAGCGGGTCGGCGGCCACGGCCGGAGCCACGACGAGCGACCCGACGAGCGCGGCCGCGGCCAGCGCGATGCCGGCCGCGATCGCGCGGCGGCGGTGTCCGATGGTTCGCCGGATGCCCCGGCGCTCGTCGGTGTGCATGGTGATCTCCCCCTGATCAGCTGCGTGCGGTCTCGTGGACGGCGACGGGC
>Ga0310902_10000635_pt1 | contig 10378 bp, 9 predicted proteins | sample C24D3metaG_FD_203748 | JGI IMG/M metagenome (GOLD analysis project Ga0310902, IMG submission 203748) | Lab incubated soil microbial communities from West Virginia University Organic Research Farm, Morgantown, WV, United States - C24D3 | ecosystem: Environmental > Terrestrial > Soil >...
ACCTGCCTCAGTTTGTTCAATCGGGTATAGTTTGTGGCCAATTGGATAAAGATTCCCCCGATTAAGATTCCCTGATATTACCGTTTTATTCGAAGTAACGTTATTCTAGGCTGCAGAAAAAAGTTTTAAAAAAACCTCCAGCTATGGAGGTTTTCGAAGAAGTATATTTCGCAAGCTGCCTTAGGCATACTGATTACATATTGAATGAAAATCGTATAAGTAAAAGAGGGATTGCTAGAGATGTTTTGGAGGGGAATAGCGTTTTTGCTAATCGTAGCTTTGTCGGGTTGGGTTCTCTATGTTGCCGTATCAACGGGATAAGCAGTTGTCTAGTAAGGAATCGGCTCCCTTTATTAGCAAATGCACGTTTTTTTCTTAACGCCCGTCTTGCCCATAGATACGGCCTTCTGGATATAATCAACTGCGGCAGGAACTTTACATGCTGTCTTGCCTACGTCAACATGCACCTTACCGATGCTTGCCGCAGCAGCCTCTGCTTCCTCTCGCAGCTCCCCTACATAAATGCCCGTTGAAATGACAAAGCTGTTCATCGTATAACGGACCCGGTTCTTCTCCATGTGGATGGTATCCTGCACGCGCTTCAGCAATGCACTTATTTCTTCCAAATCAAGCTGCTCGTCCGGCGTGAGCGACACATAATTCGCATAAACACTCCAGCCGCAGGTCGCAACCATTTCCTCGGGAGAATTGATCCATTCCAGCGCCAGCTCATGAGCAAATGGACTTTCGGCAGCAACCCCGGCTACCGTATACTCAGCGACCATGTACCAATTGGATTGCTTGACCCAGTGCTGCAGAGTCTCCTTCGCAATGGTTTTGGGATTGACCGTAAGTCCTGCCAGGTACATCGCATCGCTATTCCCTGATTCGAACAGCTTCAGCGCCAGCTCCTGATCCTTCTTCACATCTTTCACGAGCTTCTTCAAATCGCCGATTTTCACTCCGAAGATCGGCTCCATCGCCCCATGCCGCAGAAAAGTCATTTTCGTTTGTTCGTTTCCCAGACGCTTCAGCTCCTGCATGACTTCTTCATAGGTCATCTCCTTGTCCTCCTTTGAAGTTATACCACCACGCTTGCTGCTTATTTCTTCCCCTTCAGCACCATAGGGCCGATTACGAGCGCCATTCTAAGCAGCGGCGCGTCGCATATTTGCTGTTCAAATTGCCCCAGATGCCGATTGCTTCAGATTTGGCTCCTAAATAAAGGAGGTACGCTGTATGCAGCGGACCTCCAAGTAAATTCCCAATGATAGTCGCAGGAATACCTTCAATTACAGCAGTGTGCAAGCCTCGCCGCTGTGCGGACATTCTCCGTCCAGGCAACAGGATGCCCCTTAACATATAGATCCTCTCCGCTCTGCTTACTCGTGGTGTAAGACCAATTCAATCAATGTTCTTACCATAACACCGGTAGCGCCCTTCGGCTCCCAGCCTCTGCTTGCTTCCAGCCATGCCGTTCCGCCGATATCAAGATGCACCCAAGGCAATTCCTCTGCGAAATGTCCGATAAACAGCCCGCCTGTAATCGTGCCCGCATATCTGCCGCCGCTATTTTTCAAATCGGCTGCGTCGCTCTTGATCTGCTTCTTGTACTCCGGATAGGAAGGCAGCTGCCAAATTCTCTCGCCCGCACGCTCAGATGCCTTCTGCACCAGTCTGAATAGCTCCTCATTATTCGTCACCGCACCCGTAGCTTGCGTGCCAAGCGCAACCGATACCGCGCCTGTAAGAGTAGCTACGTCAACCAACCGTGTCGCGCCCCTTGTAATCGCGGTCGTCAAGCCGTCCGCCAGCACCAATCTTCCCTCTGCATCGGTATTTACGATCTCAACCGTATGACCGCTCATCATGCGCAGCACATCTCCTGGTTTAAGCGCACGGTCAGAGGGCATATTCTCAGCTGTCGGAATGACCGCAATGACATTGATCGCAGGCTTCAGCTCTCCGATAACGCGAATGGCTCCGAGCACCGCAGCCGCTCCGCCCATATCCGAGATCATTTCCTGCATCCCGTCCGCTCGTTTTAAGGAAATGCCGCCTGTATCAAACGTAATGCCTTTGCCGATCAGTCCCCAAGCCTCTTCGGAATCCGGATTGCCTTTATAGTGAATAACGATCATACGCGGCGGATTTATGCTGCCTTGCCCGACGCCAAGCAAGCCGCCCATCCGCTGTTCTGCCGCGCTCCACTCGTCAATGACTTCAATTTCCAAATCAAGCTCCCGCGACAGCTCCTCCGCATGATATGCCAGACGCTCCGGAGTAAGATCATTCCCGGGCAGATTAGTCAAATCGCGTGCTAAGGTAACTCCTTCAACGTACAGCTTCCCTTTTGCTATCCCCTGCTCCCATAATGCGGCGTCTTCTGCCGTTACGGCTGCTCCCTGCGGTACAAAAGCAACCTCTTTCAGCGTGAAACGTTCTTTCGGCTCGCGCTTCAGCGGCTGTCGCACATGAAGCGCCAGAAGCAGGCCTTCTGTTAGCGCCTGAGCCGCATGCTCAGCGCCAAGCTCAGCCTGGCCCTCCAGCAAAGCTGATGGCAGCAGCACTTGAACGGTCTCGGCATGCAGTTTTTTCAAAGCTTTGGCTGCAGCTGCCGCAGCCAGGCGCAGGCCAGTCGCTCCGCCTTCTAGCTCAAGTCCAACGAAAACGATATGTGCTGCCGGATAAAGTCCCAATGTCGATAAAATTTCGGTTTGCTCCGGTTCAGCCTTAAATAATCCTTTGGCGTACAGTCCTCTAAGCGCATCATCGATTTGGGGCTGTACGATCGGGCCCGCTGTTCCTCCAGGAACGAGCTCTTTTTTGTTAACGAAACGAATGACTGCATCCGCAACCGCTTGATCTGTACCTCGAACCCCATATGTAAATTGAACACTCATTTGTATTCCCCTCGCTCTCGTCATGTATAAACCAGTATATGAATCGATCATATTCGAAAATTTTCAACAAGTTTTTCAAACTCATTATATCGGACGTCCGTCTACTTTTCCAAGTTTATAATTTAAAAAAGCGAAAAGCTCCCCTCCTGTAATAGGGAGAAGAGCGTTTCATCATTCTGCTAACGGCAATGTAATGATAAATTCGGTTCCGACACCTGCTTTGCTGTCAACTCGAATCGTTCCGCTATGATTGCGGATGATCCGGTAGCTCACCGATAAACCAAGTCCCGTACCCGCCTGCTTCGTTGTAAAAAAAGGATCGAACAGCCGGCTCATCGTCGCCTTATCCATCCCTTTGCCGTTATCCTTAATTATAATTTCGGCAAATTGGCCATTGCTGCGCGTTATAATATCGATTAGGCCTCTTCGTTCGCTTTGCACCTCTTCAACGGCATCAAGCGAATTTTTAATAATATTCAATATGACCTGCTTCACCTGCTTCACCTCGATCGAAACGAGATGCTCTGAACTATAGCATTCCGATTTGATCTCGCAATTCCGCATCAATGCTTCACTTTCCGTTAGAAGCACGACTTCCTTTATCAAATGATCGATAGAGACCAATTGCTTCATCGGTGCAGATGGCTTAGACGAGTTTAGAAATTCATAAATGATATCGTTGGCTCTGTCGATTTCCGTCAAAATAATACGCGCGTATTCTTCCTTGCCTACTTCCAGCAAATAAGGCCGAAGCAGCTGAATAAAGCCGCGAATGCTCGTTAAGGGATTGCGAATTTCATGAGCAATAGCAGCAGCAATTTTTCCAAGCATGGCAAGCTTATCATTTTGCAATGCCGTCTGTTCAATTTGCTTATATTCCGATACGTCTTTGACACTAATTAAAAAATCTCCGTCTAATTGATCACCGTATGTAACCGTAACTAATAGATGTTTGCCATCCTTGTGTTGGAATTCATAGTAGCGACTATGCATAAGAAACATTTCTTTGTATAGCCGTAGAATAGTTCGCTTTGTGCTGATTGTAAGCTGCCGATGCCTTAATATTTCTTTTATTGTACAACCAATTAATGTTTTTCGAGGAATGTCTAACAATTTAGCCATTTGCACATTAATAAACGACAAAATTCCGTCGCTGTCAAATAATGCGATTCCGCTGTCCATGTGCTGCAGTACGTTTTCATATTTATTTTTGACCATTTCAAAGGAACGGTTCGAACGGAACAGCATCTCGCGCATTTCAGTGAATTTCTGATCAGTTGTTCGTTCAGGCTGCAATCGAAAACGACAGGCTACCATGATTTCCATCAAAAAAACGAAGGAACGGTTGTATAATCGTACAGCCTCCTCCGAATCGACATTTGCGGCTAAAGACTGTATGCACTCCTCATGTACGGCAATGATTTCTTCTGGATTTATTCCGTAAAGCTCCTTGCCCAGCTCGTTGGCATGAAATAGTGATACTTCCTTACCACTACGTATGTACTCGGCAAGCGCCGGGAAATAGCGCTTTCGAATGGCCTGCATCATGTACTCCTCCCCGGCAACGTCTCTAAAAAGATAACGGTTACAGTTAATACTAATCATAGGGCGAGTTTACAATCGCTGTCAATCGGAAATCCTGTCGAATTTTGTGCAGCGAGTGGGAAAATAGTCATGCCATTAGCCAATTAAGACTCTAATCAACGCTTGTCTATTTTCCCGCTTTTTTACTTACAAAGCTTACATAGCAGCATTAGTCGTCATTGCTTTGCTCATTTCTGCCATCCTGTTTATCCTTATCCTGCTTCGTACCGGAACTCTTTTCATCGCTATTTTTGTCGTCTCCGACATTATTTTCCCGTCCGCTTCGATCATCATTTCCGCTATCGTCACGGTCATTGTTGCCGTTGTTTTTTTGATCATTATTATTTTGCTTCCAATTGTCTCTCCGGTCATGCTCATCGTCGTTGTCATCATCGTTATTTGAACGATTCCAATTGCTGTCTCTTTGATTTTCTTTATTTTTGTTATCCTTCTTAACTTCATTTGACTTATTAGGAGAGTTTGGCTTCATCAATTTTCCCGGAGTTATTGTCGGAAGAATCGTCCAACCTCTATTTTTCCACGGCTTATTAGTCTCTAGCGCTCTATTCACTCCGTTACTAACGGGCTTCTCTGGCTTCTCCGCTTTCACCGGTTTATTGATTTTCGGAGTAGCTGAAGGCTTAGACGCATTTGACTTTTTATTAGCCTTTTGCTGCATGGCCTTCTCCTCTTGCTCGCGTGCCACAAGCTCCTTCAGCTTCTTCTTGCTCGTATCTTCCGCATTGTCGACGATCGTCTTCACACCGCCAATGGGCTCCGTCACTTTGTCAATAGATTGCTGCTTCAGCTGCTCTAATTCGAGCTTATAGCCTTCATCTTTCGCCATCAAATATACAGCCATCTTGCCTGAGGAAATGCCGTTCGCGGCTGCTTCCTGACGCACCTCATTCGGTACCGATAATGTTGTAATATTCGCGCTGGCCGCCTCCGCTGCAAGCTGAGCTAATACGCTACGAAGCTTCTGATCGACTTTTTCCGTCAAAATATTCTCAAAATCGATTTTATGTGCGGATTTGTCGTCAATCAGCACGCTGGCAATAAATATATCCTTGTTCGGAGTATCGAGGTAATGTGAGCCTTTAGCCCTCTCCAAAATAGAAGCGGCTACTGTCTCCACATTTACTCCTTTGTAATTGAGCCCTTTAATAATAATCTCGCCGTCCTCGTTTAAGGCGCGCAGCTCGCGTACCTTCTCATTCCCGTCCACGCCTAGCTCTACGCTCGGATTAATATCCATGCTCATATAAGCGACGACAGGATGCGCATCGCGCAGCATGAAGAATAGGAACGGAACGAACAGAAGCAGAACAATAGCTGCAGCGCTGCTATACCTATAATAAGGCTTAAACGCGCGAGGCTTCTTACACTCCTCTTCAAACGTAATCTCTTCACCAATTTGCGGCTTCCCTTGAATAGGTGCTTGCAAGAATTGTCCGTCTGCCGTCATTACAACTGCATGCTGCTTATGAATGCTCATTACGACTCCACGTTTCATTTGCCTGCCTCCTTATTCGTATCTAACTGGTCACCGGCTATATTTAAATAATCGTGCATAAATGGGTATGTGCCCGAAATAACGAGTGCGATAGCGATAATATATTTCCGGTTTCGCTCTACCGTTTTGCGAGAAACGCCGCACATGGCAGTTAACTCTTTTACAGCAAGCTTATTCGTTTGCCTTAGCGAGTCTAACAAATCTGTTTCACTTACGAGAGTTTGCGCAATTCCGATCAACAGCCTTCTGGAATCCGCATGCTTGGGCGACTGCTCGACCAGCTCTGCGAAAGTGATGCCGAATTGCCCAAGCTCCTTATTAAGCTCGCTGATTTCGTGGCGTCTCTCATCCTCGGTCCGTTTTATTTCAAAGGCAGTAATCGCTTGGCTCGTCTCGATGGAATTGTAATGCGGCTGTTCCTCATCCTCAGAATCGAACATGCTGTAAGGTACGACCTGAGAATGCCTTTGCTCTTTTCGGACATAGTCAATAAGCCGACGGCGAATGACGGTTTCAGAAAATCCGATGAACGATTTTCCAGCATGACTGGAGAACTGATTGATCGCTTCGTTAAAAGCTAACAGCGCCACGCTGAATTCATCATCCCGATTCGGATCTATATACCGTTTGCAAAATCGACTTGTTACTTTCATTATATAAGGTTTGTAGTCTGCTATGAACTGCTCGCGCAGCAGCTCGTCACCTTGACGAATTTGAGCAACCCATTGTTCGGGAGTGAGCTTCTGCCCATCCTCCGCAGCTTCGGCAGAAGCAGATTTCCACAGAAAGCGTTTGAACAATACAAGTAACAACCGCTCCACCTCACTATTAGTATGATTCGTTTGTGCCTGCCCGGTTTCGGGGGGTACATTATGAGAAGATCTTCATTTTTTCGAAAAAAGAAAAAGCCTCCGAAAAGGAGGCTCACCATTCGTGTTAAAATACTAAACGGATGTACGGCGTTGACGGAGCTTATTCCTTCTGCTGTTCAGCATCCCAAGACGCTTCTTAAGTACAAGCTGCCATTCCGTATCCTCAATCTGCTTAGCGAAGCTAAGCAAATCAAGCGCCATATCAATTTGACTGTGGACGACATCCATTGGATCCTCATTTTCATGATTAACGCAATTTTCAAGCAGCGCCTTGCCTTCTTGCTCCACGTACTCCTGAAAATCAACTTCGGCAGCACCGTCGCCATGGGCATATTCAGCTAATATCTCATATTCGTTTTCGATTAAATAATGAATGTCTACACGGTGACATACCGGACAAAACATAATAGGCACATTATGGATATGGGTACGGAAATGCTTCAGCGTACCTTTTGTTCCAATCATACTAGCTCCACAGCAAAAACTCATTGACGACCCCTCCTAAAGGTTTGCGGTGCAAACCTACATCGTAAAAGCATCAACTTAGGTTTGCGGAGCAAACCTAGTATTGTCAAAAATATAAGAACGCAAAAATTCAACCTGATACATGCTTATATTTCGCCGTGAATCGAGCCTTTGCCGCCAAAGAACGGCATCAGCTGTGCCTCTAGCTTTGTGGCTATGTATACCTTATTCGCTTTGCATAGGTGCAATTCCTGCTTAAGCATCACAATATGCGCCTTACGGCCTAAATGATAAAACAAAACCCACGCCATGAAATGGCGCGGGTTTTGAATAATTCGGAACGAAATATATTATTTCGCTACCAGAGTTTGTTGGCCTGGTTTCCAGTTGATTGGGCAAAGTCCGCCGGATTGCAAAGCTTGCAATACGCGAAGCGTTTCGTCAACGCTGCGGCCTACGTTGTTGTGGTTAACAACTTGGTATTGAACTTCGCCTTCAGGGTTGATGATGAATAGGCCGCGAAGCGCGATACCTTCTTCTTCGATCAATACGCCGTAGTCACGAGCAACGCTTTTCGTGATGTCTGCAGCTAGCGGGAATTCAAGCTGGCCTAGGCCATTATCGTTAACCGGCGTGTTGATCCATGCGCGGTGGCTGTGTTTGCTATCAATGCTGACACCAAGAATTTCAGTGTTTAATTTGCTGAATTCAGCAGCTGCCAAGCTCAAAGCTGTAATTTCAGTTGGGCATACAAATGTGAAATCAAGCGGGTAAAAGAACAATACCAACCATTTGCCTTTGTAATCCGCAAGAGAAGCTGTACCGAAATCTTTACCGTCACCTGTTGCTGTTTCCATCGTAAAATCCGGGGCCTGGCGGCCTACCAAACGTTCTGCCATAATAGAAAACCTCCTTGACCTATCCATAAATTTTTATTGTTTATGCCACTTCATCTGTGTGACTTACCTAGTAAATAGTATCACTAGTCTAGAATGAAGTCAATATTATAATCAATATTTATTTATAATAATTATAATCTAGAACTTACTTTTTAAGAGCGGCTACGATCAAATCGCCCATCTCCGAAGTTCCGATTGCTTTGCTCTTGTCAACAGCGATGTCGCCTGTACGGTGGCCGGCATCAAGCACTTCTTTCACGGCAGCTTCAATTGCCGCTGCAGCTTCGTGATAGCCGAACGTTAGACGGAACATAAGTGCTACAGAAAGAATAGTTGCAATTGGGTTGGAGATGCCTTGACCAGCGATGTCAGGAGCCGAGCCATGCACCGGCTCGTACAAGCCAAAGCTTCCCTCGCCCAGCGAAGCAGACGAAAGCATACCGATTGAACCAGTCAGCATCGCAGCTTCATCGCTAAGAATATCACCGAACATGTTTTCAGTTACGATTACGTCGAAGCTTGAAGGACGACGAAGCAGCTGCATCGCACAGTTATCGACAAGCACGTGCTCCAGCTCAACCTCTGGATATTCAGGCGCAATCCGGTTAACGACTTCACGCCATAGACGGGATGTTTCAAGAACGTTCGCTTTGTCAACTGAAGCAAGGCGTTTGCCGCGAGTCATCGCGATATCGAATGCTTGGCGAACGATACGCTCAATTTCTTGTACATTGTATACGCAAGTATCAACCGCTTCTTCGCCGCCAGCGCCTTCACGACGGAATTTCTCGCCGAAGTAAATACCGCCAGTCAGCTCGCGGACAACGATCAGATCAGTGCCTTCAAGAACTTCCGGCTTCAATGTCGATGCTTCCTTCAAGCAATCGAACACAGTAGCTGGACGGATGTTCGAGAACAAGCCCAGCGCTTTACGAATGCCGAGCAAACCTGTTTCCGGGCGAAGCTCCTTCGAGTTGTTGTCCCATTTCGGTCCGCCTACAGCGCCAAGCAATACTGCATCTGCGCCTTTGCAAATGTCGAGCGTCTCTTGCGGCAGCGGAGTTCCTTTCTCGTCGATTGCAATACCGCCGAACAAGCCGTGCTCCGTTTCGAATTTGTAACCGTAAAGCTCCTCGGTTTTTTTGAGCACTTTAAGCGCTTCGCCAACAACCTCAGGTCCGATACCGTCGCCGGCAATAACTGCGATTTTTTTTACATCTGACATAATAAAGTAACACTCCTCTTTTTCAATTAAACTTGTCCGTCTAATGTGCCCGGGTACCCCATCATTCAAACAAATCTATAAACTCATTCTCAGTCTATTATCATTTGTACCATAAATCCCGAACGATTACAAAGATATAAAATCTATTGGCTCTATAGACTGTGACTATAGAGGTTGCCTTTACGCATACTCGCCCTATTTCACTCTAAATAAAAAGCTCATTGCCTTTTGTTCAAAGGCAATGAGCCGTTCATCAATGAAGGTTAGATCAAGCTCATCTTATCGCGGCGGCCTGGAGACTTGCGTTTTTCGATCAGACGGTTAAGCGCGTCGATATATGCCCGAGCACTTGCTTCAAGGATATCCGTGCTTAGTCCGCGGCCTTGCGCGGAAACTTCATCCTGCTTCAGAACAACGTGTACCTCGCCCTGTGCATCCTTGCCTTGTGATACGGATTTGATCGAATACTCCTCAAGCTCTACATTCTCCTGCGTAACCTTATCGATAGCATTGTAGATCGCATCCACGGAACCGTTGCCGATTGCCACTTCTTCTGCGACCCCGCCCTCGACTTTACGAATTCGAACGGAAGCGCTTGGAGTTGATTGATTGCCATAGCTCACCTGAATCGTCTCCAAGGTGAAAACCTCCGGCGTATCAACAAGCTTCTCCTCGAGCAAAGCGAGAATATCCTCATCGCTGACGTTTTTCTTGCGATCAGCCAAATCTTTAAATTTGGCGAACGCAGCGTTAACCGCTTCTTCATCAAGCTCGTAGCCTAGGTCGATCAGCTTCTCGCGGAATGCATGGCGTCCGGAGTGCTTGCCGAGCACAAGCTTTGATTCCTTCAGGCCAATCGTATCCGGTGAAATGATCTCGTAGGTCGTTTTTTCCTTCAGCATGCCATCCTGATG
>Ga0310902_10000640_pt1 | contig 10346 bp, 9 predicted proteins | sample C24D3metaG_FD_203748 | JGI IMG/M metagenome (GOLD analysis project Ga0310902, IMG submission 203748) | Lab incubated soil microbial communities from West Virginia University Organic Research Farm, Morgantown, WV, United States - C24D3 | ecosystem: Environmental > Terrestrial > Soil >...
GAAGTAGCTGCGAGACGACGACGTGCGCTACCGGCGCCTCCGCGCCGGGACGATCCCGGTGAACGTCGAAGGGTATGCGAGCGCTACGGGCAAGGGTCAGCTGAATCAGGACCTCTCGGGGCGCCGCGCCGACAAGGTGATCAAGCTCTTGAAAGACGAGTTGGGATCGTCCGCCAAGATCAACCGATTCGCACATGGAGAGGACAACCCGGTGGAGAAGAAGGAGCTCGAGGATCAGAGTCAGCGCCGGGTCGACGTCTGGTTCGAAGTTGACGGTTAACCGACTCCCTGTCATTCGAGGGGAGCCCGCGCGTTGCGCGGGCTTCCCCTCGGAGTGACGCCGAAGCGCCGGGCCAGTGCTACTTACTGGGCGGCGTGACCGTGTAGCCCTGCGACACGAGCACAGCCAGGTTGTCGTAGGCCTCCCACGATTCCACGACCTTCCCGCCAGCGATGCGATCGATGGTGATGCCGTTCATCGTGAGCTGCTTCTTCGTGTTCTTGTTCGTGCCGACGACGCGCCACCGCGTGATGATCCGGTCGCCGTGAGGCAGCTGCTCGACAACGGTTCCCTTCATGTCGGGATAGTCGGTGAACACGCTACGCAGGAACGCGTACGTGGATGCGTGCGTCGCGACCGTGTCACCGGCGGTTCCGTGCTCCGGATAGGAAGGAGCGTTGCACCGAGCGACCGCGGTCGTGTCGTGACGGACCCAGATGTCCTCGAAGCACTTGCGAGCGGTGGCGAGGTCCGCGCCGCCCTGAGCGGCTACGGGTGGTGCCACGAATAGAAGCGCCGCAGCGGCGAGAAGACGTGACGCGATGGCAACGCGAGACCAGCGAGCGGATGCGTGCATACGACTCTCCTGATGAGCGGCTTGAAGCCCGAGAGACATAAGCGAGCCCGCGTCGGTTCGCGAGCAATAAGCTACACCCGCTTCCCGCTTCCCGCTTCAGGGCCAGAACACCCGCACCGGCCTCTCGCTCGCGACGATGGTGCCGTCGCCGAGTTGGCCGTTGCCGTTGTCGCCCCAGCAGTAGACCGCGCCGGCCGTCGTGACACCACAGCTGTATCCGGTGCCAGCCGAGATGCGGCGAAACCCGAGCCCACCGGCCACCGCGACCGGCGCCGACCGGTGCTCCGACGTGCCGTCGCCTAACGCGCCAAAGTTGTAGCCCCAGCAGTGGCCCGTACCAGCCTCGGTGACCCCGCACATGGTCGCCAAGCCCGCCGAGATGCTCTGGAAGGTTGCTCCCCCGGCTACCGGCACTGGTGCCAGCCGCCGGGAAAGGGTGCCGTCCCCGAGCGTCCCGAAGGAGTTCAGCCCCCAGCAGTAGGTCGCGAGCTCGTTCGTTACGCCACACGTCGACATTCCGCCGGCAGCGAGACCGAGAAAGGTCAGCCCGCCCGCGACCGCTACAGGCGTCGTCCGCATGACGGCCTCGCCGCTTCCCAGCTGGCCCTGTGCGCCAAGCCCCCAGCAGTACGCTGCACCGTCGGTCGTGACGGCGCACGTGTAGTCGCTCCCCGCCACGATGCTCTCGAGCAGCAGTCCCGCGGCGGTCGCCGTCGGCGTCAGGTGCGTGCCCACAGTGCCGTCACCGAAGGCGCCGTTGGGACTGGTTCCCCAGCAATACGCCGTGCCGCTCGTTGCCACACCGCACACGTGCGAATTCCCGACGGCGATGCTCGAGAATGTGAGCCCGCCAGCGACCGGCGTGGGCGTTAGGCGATCGGACGTCGTGCCGTCGCCGAGCTGGCCGCCGGCGTTATGTCCCCAGCAATACGCGGCACCTGCGACCGTCAGCCCGCACGTCACACCATCGACCTTCGAGACGGACAGGGTCTGGAACGCGAGCCCGCCTGCCACGGCCACCGGCGTCGAGGTCACGACCGCCGTGTCCCCGTTGCCGAGCTCCCCGTGTCCGTTGAATCCCCAGCAGTACGCGGCGCCGGTGATCGTCAGCGCGCAGGTGTGCGCACCAGCGAACACGAGATCGACGAGAGGACCTTCGTGTGTCGACTCGGTGACGGTCAGGGTGATGGCCGCCTGCTGTGGCGCTACACCGTCGGCCGTCGCCATCACGACGAGTGGATACCTGCCCGCTATTAGTTCCGCGGACGCGGCGAAGGTCAGCGTGGAGCTGTCGGCGACGCTCGTGCTAGCGACCGAAACCGTCAGGCCGAGTGGTGCACCCGTGACCGTGTACGTGATGGCGCTCGCGAAGCCATTGGCGCGCGCGGTCCTGATGAACGTTCTGATGGTGGTGCCCGCCGCCACCTCGGCCGTCTGCGTACCAAGCGTGATTGCGAACGCAGGATCCTGCGCGACCACAGCTGGGTCGGTGGTGATGTTCACACAGGCCTGAGCAGCGATCACGAAAACGAACATGCCCACCACGGCTCGCCGCGGTGGGTGAATGGAATGACGGAGCATGAGGATGTGCGTGGAGAAGATTGGGACCCCGTGCGTTCACGGGCCCGTCTCCTACACGGCAATCCACGTTCGAACCGGACACCCGCGCGACTGCGCTTATCCGCGATGGCGCTCTGTGACGCGCTGGGCGTTAGCGAGGATGCAAAAGGGCGCTATGGCCAGGTCTGGCCATAGCGCCCGAGTGGGCGTCGGAACGATGCATCACTGGAAGAAGTACCGCAGTCCCACCTGCGCACGCCAACGCGACAGAAGATCCGGATCGTCGATGAACGTCGTCGTCGCACCCGAGAAGTTGAACACCGGCGCGCCGCCGGAGTTGAAGTTCACGAGCGTGAGTGGTGAGGTGGCCGCCGAGCTCGCGACCTGCCGGACGCCCCAATCGGAATTGAGCAGGCTGCCGACGTTCAGCAGATCGAGGCTGAGCTGAAACGTGTGGGTCCGTTCGCCCGTGCGTGCGAACCCAATGTCCTGAAGCACGCGCACATCGAGGTTGTTGTACCACGGGTTCACCGCTCCGAACCGCTCGGCGATCTCGCCGCGGTGCTTGCTCAGATAGTCGTCCTGCTTGATGAACGCGTCGAGCTCCGCCCACTGCTGTGCTGGCGTCCGGTTACCGTTTAGCGGGCTGGGAGGAGCGAACGCGATCTCCGTTTGCGAGCGCGGGATGTAGATGAGATCATTGGAATACCCGTCGCCGTTCACGTCGCCGGAGTAGATGAACGAGTACCGGTTGCCACCGGCGCCCGCGAACCGGTTTCCCTCCGCCACCTCGAAGAACGCGCCGAGCTGCGTGCGGAAGCGCGGCGACCACGTCTTCGTATACACCGCGTCGGCAACGATGCGATGCCGCTGACCGAACTCCGAGAAGCTGAGCTCCGGCCTGTTCGGATCACCCTGCACGGGCTGGTTCTGCCAGAGCACGCTCGCAATCTCGGTGGACTTGAGATTGTTCTTCGCGTCCGTGTAGCTGTACCCGACGCCGACGTTCGCCGACGTGCCAACCGCCTTGCGGAGCTGCGCCGTGACGTTGAACGAGTAGCCTTCGTCAGTGTTGTCGATTACATAGATCCCCGCCCCAAAGTCCGGGTTGAGCTCGTTGTTCCCGGCTCCCCCGTAGTACGGCCGTCCATCGGGCAGCGTCCGCTTCGGCGTGACCAGATCGGCATTCCTCATGAAGACGTTGTTGATGTCCTTCGCGTACAGGAGCTCGAGCGTCCCCCGCATTCCCCACGGCAGCTGCTGATCGATGGCGAGATCGCTGGTCCACGACTGCGGCCACTTGAAGTCGGGATCCATCGCGTTGAGGTCGAACGACTGCTGCAGCACCGAGCTGTCCTGAGTAGCCTTGGGCGGGGCGGTGGGGTACAGATTCGGATTCGCGCCCGGGTTGGAGATGACGTTCCCGATCCAAACGAATGGCATCCGTCCCGTGAAGATCCCGGTCCCGCCACGCAGCTGCGTCTGCCGGTCGCCGACGACGTTCCAATTGAAGCCCACGCGCGGCGAGAAGAGCGGCTTCGCGTCAGGCAGGCGACTCTGATCCACGACCTCCGGCTGGCGGTTCTCGTCGAGCGCGGTGAGACCGCGGGAGTACGGATTGTCCACCGGGTCCGTGAAGTAAATGGGCACGTCCATCCGCACGCCGAGGGTCAGTGTGAAGCGGTCGTTCAGGAGCCATTCGTCCTGCGCGTAGAGCGCGCCCTGTCCGCTGGAGATGTCCTCACCCTTATACGGTCCACTCCCGATCATGCCTCGGAGGTCGATCTGATTCGGGTTGTTCGGGTCCGTGAGCTGGAAGAACTGCTGAAGCGAGGAGAACATGGTCCCTCCGGGCGGGTCCCCGATGAAAAACCCGTTCCGGAAGATGTTGAACGAGTTGAAGAACGAGAACGTCTCGAAGTTCGCTCCGACCGTGAACGTGTGGCTCCCGCGGAAGAAGCTGAGGTTGTTCGTGAGCTGCCACACATCCTGGTCGAGGATATTGTGAATCGAGAACGGCTCGTGACCGGCGGTGGTGTACGTGATGCCTCCCTCGCCGATCTCGATCGTGGGGAACGGATCGCTGAACGCGTCGCGATTGTCGCGGAACCGGTTGTAGCTGGCAAAGAACCGGTTCGCGTAGCGCGTGGACCGGCTGTTCAGCTCGGCCGCGACGGAGTTCAGATGGTTGTTGATCCGATAGCCCGAGTGCTGGAACGGCAGGCTGCTCGCGTTAGGCCCGCGGCCCGTGTTCGCGAAGCTGAGGACGAACGGATGCGGCGGCAGGTCGCGGCGCGCGTTCAGGTAGTTGTACCGAAGCGTGAACGTGTTGTTGTCGTTGATGTTCCAGTCGAGCTTCGCCAGCAGCTTGTCGTTGTCCGTCTTGTTGACGTATCCGTCGTACACGCCCGGATCGTAGTCGTACGCCGAGATCAGGCGCTGGCGGATCTGGTCCATGGTCTCCGCACTGACGCGCGAGATCCCGAATCCGGTCGCGCCACCACGGCTCGCCAGGAAGTTCGATCCCGGGTCCTCCGTGCGCTCGAGCTCACCATTCACGAAGTAGAACAGCTTGTTGCGCGCGATCGGACCGCTCACCGACAGCCCGGATTGCAGGAACTTGAGGTCCGGATTGGCCACCACCTCGGACCCGCTCACCTTGTTGCCCTGGAGCGCGTCGTTGCGCGCGAACGAGTAGATCGAAGCTTTCAGTTGGTTTGTGCCGCTCTTGGTGACGGTATTGATGCTCGCCCCGGTGAACCCACCCTGCCGGACGTCGAACGGCGCGATCGACACCTGCACCTGCTCCACCGCGTCGAACGGCACCGGTTCGGCGTTCGCCTGCCCACCGGGTGCGGGATCGTCCAGGCCGAACGAGTTGTTAAAGTAGGATCCGTCGAGCGAGATGCTGTTGTACAGCCAGTTGCGGCCGGCGAAGCTGAAGTTGCCATCGCTCCGCGGGTCGATTCGCGTCAGGTCCCGCGTGCTCCGCTTGATGGACGGGAGCGCGATCACCTGGGCTGGCGTGACGAAGGTCGCCGCGCCGGTGCGCTCGGACTCTTTCTGCTCGTTCCGGGCGCCCGTGATCTGCTGGCCTGCCAGCACCACCGCCGTACGTATCAGGCGAAAATCCAGCCGGCGGGTCTCGCCAAGGTTCAGGAACACGTTCTCCTCGCCCTTGGGCTCGAAGCCGAGGTAGGTCGCCGTGATGCGGTACGGACCGCCGATCCTGACGTTAGGCAGCGTGTACGCCCCGCCGCTCCGGGCGGTGGCTCGGTACTGCGTTCCACTGGGAACGTGCACCGCCACAACCGTCGCACCGCTGATCGGCGTCGCCGCCGTGTCGCTCACGAAGCCGGTGACGGCCGCCGTTGTGACGCCCTGCGCCGGTGCCACACCCGGCGCGGCCATGACCGCCAACGCCAGCACAACGAGTGACGGGCCCAACGTGGAGAAACGTGGCATCTCGGCCTCTCGAACCGGGTCTGGACAGGTCGGTGGAAGCAGCGCCGCTTCCGGTCCGAGGCAAACGCTACGTCCGCCTGAGAACGCGTCAAGGCCGGACTGGATGAACGGATCGAGCGCCGCACCTCGGCGGTCGTGAGTCGGCGGCTGGAAGCCAGCTTCCTGGTATGGTTTGTTGCGTAAGCCGAACCAGGGAGGCACTGTAGTTCAGTCTACACCACGCACGTTCGGCCGCAAACGATCATGAAGGCCCGCTTCGACGCCGGCACCGACGTCGCAATGATTGGCGCATGGGACGCCCAGCGCGGAGCCCAGCCGTTCACCACCGCGGAGTTCGAGCAGCTCTCCGACTCCCTGGAGGCTGAGGCCGACGCGGGGCACGCCTTCTTTTTGCGCACGAAGGCCGACGGTGGTGGGCCCGTGGATGTGTACATCGACGAGCCGATCCCGGCCGAGCTGGCGGAGCGCCTAACGCCGCTCGGTGACGCGTTCGTCCTCGCCTTGCCGTCCGGATCCCTGACGGTCGACGGCGCGGAGTACTACCGCCCGAAGAAGCCCGACGCGGCGACGACGGCGCGCGCCGTCACCGTGCCCGCCGGCGACTACGCGCTCCGGTGTTACGCGGCGAAGGATGAGGAAGCGGCCGCGACGCCTCGCCCCGAGCGTGAGCTGGAGGCCATCCTCGGGAAGGACGATCTGCGGTACTACGACCGCGTCACCCGCGGCGGCTGCGTCGTGGGCCTTCTTCTCCTGTTGCTCCTTCCCGCCCTGTGGCCATTGGTTGGATTGAAGATCGCGTTCGCGGTTACCGCCGTGATCGTTGTCGGGTACTTCAGCGTCCGCGAGTTGGTGTTGAGGCGGAACGCGCGGTTCGCCAGGCTCCGCGAGACGATCAGGGCCTTTCGCCTTCGATATGACGAGCCGGTGTTCGTGCTGGAGCTTCGTCGCGTCCCCAATCGCGGGGGGCTGCCAGGCAACTCGGTTTGAGTGGAGTAGCCACCGGCGGCCGCTCCAGCGCCGGAGGCGCCGCGCTGGAGCACCGCACATGCCGCAACGCCACTGCCACGCGGTAGCGTCTTCGTGCATACTGACCCGATGGACGAGACGACATTGCCTAGACCGCGCCGGATCGTCATCGGCGCGGCCGCCCACGCCGAGCTGGCGGCGCGGCTGCGCGAGCGTCGTGGCGACCTCGAGCTGCGCGGGGCGCGGTACACGGACATCACTGCCGACGACCTGTCGTGGGCAGACACCTACCTCGGCTTCAGGCGACCGCCGCTGCCGACGATGGGCAACGTGCGATGGGTGCACTGCACCGGCGCGGGCGTCGATGCGTGGCTGTACCCCACCGGGCTGCCGCGGAACATTCTGCTGACGAGAACGTCGGAATCGTTCGGCCCGTACATCGCGGAATGGGCGCTGGCCCGCGCGCTTGCCGTTCGGCAGCGGATTCTCGAGCTGGCGGAGGCGCAGCGGCGGCACGAGTGGATGCTGGGCGACGTCGGCTACGTTCGGGGGTCGCGGGCCGTCGTCGTTGGCACGGGTGACATCGGCGCCCACATCGCCCGTCTCTTCTCCGCGTTAGGCGTGGAGGTGCACGGCGTGTCGCGATCGGGCCGGGGTGATCCCTCGGTGTTCGCGTCCACGTCGAAGGTCTCGGAGCTCCGCGCGCTGGCCGCGACGGCGGACTGGCTCATCGTCACGTTGCCGCTGACGTCGGAGACGCGCGGCCTCATCTCGCGCGACGTGCTGAGCGCATGCCGAGGGGCCGTGCTGATGAACGCGGGACGCGGCGCGGTGGTGGACGAGGCGGCGATTCCGGAAGCGCTGGACAAGGGATGGCTCTCTGGCGCCATGCTCGACGTCTTCACGGTCGAGCCGCTGCCGGCGGACTCGCCATTGTGGGATGACCGGCGCGTGATGATCTCCCCGCACAACTCCGGCCCGACGACCACCGACGGGGCGATCGACGGCTTCCTCGAATGTCTCGGCGAGATCGAACGCGGGCAGAAGCCGACGCGTACGGTGGATCGGGATCGCGAGTACTAGCTCTGTCATCCCGAGCGAAGCGAGGGATCTTGCTTGCGTCATCCCGTTTTCAAGGGGTCAGAGCCCTTGAATTCGAGATCTTTGCACGCCTCGACGTCCTTTGAATTCAAGGGCTCTGACCCCTTGAAAACGGGATGACAGAAAATCGAAGTCTGACCCCAATTCCCCAGACCTCAGGAGGCGAAACGCATGCACCAGCTCCGAGTCATCCGCGCTCCGCGCATGGGAACGGCGCTGCTGGCGTGCGCCTGCATCGGCGCGTTAGGCGTGGCCTGCAGTCAACCAGCCGAGCGCGATGCCACGCGTGCCAGTGCGTCTACTGCGACAGGCGTCGTCGAGGAGGCCCGTACCTTCATGGAGGCGTACGCTCGCGACCTGCTGGCCGGCGATCGTGCCGCGGTCGGGGCCCGCTACGATCGGAGTGGCGCGTATTTCCTCGGGAACGGTCGAAAGGAATTCACGCCCTACGACTCGATCGTGGCGCAGTACGCTGGGGCGAGCTGGAAGCCGCCGGCGTCATTCGGGTGGCGCGACCTGTCGTTCGAGCCGGCCGGACCTGACGCGGTCGTCGTCGCCGGGCAGTTCGTCTGGGGCGCCGCAGCGGGTGCCCCGTCCCTGACGATGTCGTACACGGCGCTCCTGCACCGTCAGGAGGGTGTGCTGCGCATCCGCGTGGAAGACGAGTCGTTCGATCCGGCCACCCTGACGCCGCGCCCGTCCAGTGACGCCACGCGCAAATGAGCTCGGCTGGGATGGATACATGTAATTGACTACATGTATGACACCCATGATATTGAATGTATGCCAAAAAGAACTCCTCGTCCGGCTAAGGAGGTCCGCGAACCGGTCCAGGTCTATCTCGCGCCGGACGACCGCGATTTGTTGAATCGGCTCGCCGCCGAAAATGGCTTGAGCAAGGCCGAGGTACTCAGGCGCGGCATGCGGAGCTTCGCGCGCGAGCAGAGCGGTGCCAGCCCGATGCTGGCATTCATCGCCGAGAGCCAGCAGGGCACCTGGCCTGACAGCGTCTCCGCCAGGCACGACGAGATTCTTGCCGAGACGTATCGTGCCACAACCAGGAAGCGTCGGTGACGGCGAGGTTCCTCGACACGTCAGGGTGGTTCGCGGCGCTGAGCCCGAAGGAAGCAAAGCATCGTGCCGCGCATACCGCCTATCGCGCCTGGATCGAAGGCGGAGATGATCTGGTCACGACCAACCTGGTCGTGGCCGAGATGCAGATCCTGCTGATGCGGTTTCGTGGCGCTGATGAGGGTTTGCGATTCATAGACAGCCTGTACAAGGATCCCTCGCACGAAGTCGTGTTCGTCGATCGCGCCCTCGAGCGAACGGCGGTGGACCACTGGCTGCGGCGCTACCGCGATCACCCGCTCAGTCTTGCCGATGCCGTCAGTTTCGAGGTGATGCGCTCACGCCGCATTCGGCAGGCGCTGGCGCTCGACGACCATTTCGAGCTCGCGGGATTCGACGTCCTGCCCTGACAGTCCAGTCATTCCGAGCGCATGCCAGAGGCTCTGGCAGTCATTCCGAGCGGAGCACCGAAGGTGCGGAGGCGAGGAATCGCACTCATCCTGGTAGAGGGGCCTCTCGGTCGGGACGAGTGCGATTCCTCGCCTCCGGGCCTGCGGCCCTACGCTCGGAATGACAACGCCCCCTCCGCTCGGAATGACCTAATCCAGGCGCATCGCGATCACCGGGCTCACCCGCGTCGCCTGCCGCGCCGGGATCCAACTCGCCAGCACGCTCACGGCCACGAACACCGCGGCGGTTCCAACAAAGCTCAACGGATCGGTAGCGCTCAGGCCAGTCACGAGCCACGCCGCCAGTGCCTGCGTCACGAACGCCGCCAGGCCGAGGCCGAGCATCACACCGGTCGTCACCAGCACCGCCGCGTCGCGGATGACGAGCCCGACGATGCGCCGGCGCGTCGCGCCTAACGCCGACCGGATCGCGATCTCGCCCGTGCGCCGGCTCACGTTGTACGCGATGATCGCGTACAACCCGAACGTGGCGAGGACCAGCCCCAGCATCCCGAGACCGCCGAGCACTGCCGCTCCGATCTGGCTTGGCAGCATTGCGAACGCGAGCGTCGACCGCATCGGCTCGGCCTCGACCGCGACCGCGCGGTCGAGCGCTCCGATCGCCTGGCGCACCGGCGCGACCAGTGACCCCGCATCGGTCCGCGTCCGCGCGAACACGAACGCGAGACCCATCCCATCCGGATGCTGCAGCAGCGGGTAGTACAGTGCGGCGCGCTGTTCCTCGCCGATGGTGTTGTGCTTGCTGTTGGCGACCACACCGACGATCTCGACATCGACGGGCGGAGCGAGCTCCCCTTCGCCGGTGAATCGAAGCCGATGGCCGACGGGGCTCGTCCCATTGAAGTAGCGACGGACG
>Ga0310902_10000648_pt1 | contig 10278 bp, 10 predicted proteins | sample C24D3metaG_FD_203748 | JGI IMG/M metagenome (GOLD analysis project Ga0310902, IMG submission 203748) | Lab incubated soil microbial communities from West Virginia University Organic Research Farm, Morgantown, WV, United States - C24D3 | ecosystem: Environmental > Terrestrial > Soil >...
ACGTGGGTGGCTGCGATTGGCGAACTGGAAGATGGGAGCGACCAGTTGGACCGCAGCGGTGCTCGTTACCGCGGTGGCCGTCATTGCGGCTCCTCAACCGCCGGCGCCTCAGCAGACTCCGCCAGCAACGCCGGCGCAGACACAGCAGCCTTCCGAAGTCTCCCTCGTCATCGCCGGTGACCCGGGAACGCCGCCGCGATTGGCCGTTCCTGACTTCGTGGCGCTATCGTCGGAGGCGTCGGAGGTCGCGAAAACGATCGGCCAGGTCTTGTGGGACGACTTCAACTTCGAGCAGGAGTTCTACATGCTCCCGCGCGATACGTATTCCACCATTCCGGTCGCGCGGCGTCCCGAGGAAGTCCCGTTCGGCGACTGGCGCGAGCTGGGTGCCGATGCCGTCATCTTCGGAACAGCGCAGCAGTCCGGAGGCAAGACGGTCGTGCAGGTTCGCCTGATGAACGTGCGAACGCGCCAGACCGTCTTCGCCAAAGAGTATTTCAACGCGACCAATCCACGCGCTTACGCCCACACGATCGCAGACGAGATTCATATGCAGCAACGAGGGCTGCGTGGAGTGGCGCGAACAAAGCTGGCGTTCGTCTCCGATCGCAACCGCGAGAGCTTGAGCGGCACCGTTGAGAAGCGCGAGGTCAAGGAGATCTACATCGCGGACTACGACGGCGCGAACGAGCGGCGCATCACGGTGAGCCGTCAGCTGAACCTGACGCCTTCGTGGTCGGCCGACGCACGCGCGCTCGCGTATACGACCTACCGCCCCAGCCCTGACATCTTCGTGTCGTTCATCTATCAAGGGTTGCTACAGAACCCGACCAAGGGTGTGGGCACCAATTACATCCCGGTGTTCTCGCCCGATGGGACCCGCATCGCCTTCATGTCGGGGCGTGACGGCAACCCGGAGATCTACGTGATAAACATCGATGGCTCCAATCTGCGTCGCCTGACCAATCATCCCGCTGGCGATGGAACCCCGACATGGTCACCGAACAGCGAGCAGATCGCCTTCGTGTCCGATCGCACGGGTACACCGCAGATTTATCTGATGGCGGCCGATGGCTCGAACGTGCGACGAATCACCACGAACGAGTCGTGGGCGGATCAACCAACGTGGTCGCCGCCGCCGTTCAACGAGATCGCGTTTGCTGGCCGGACGGGCTCGGGGTTCGATATCAAGATTCACGATCTCGCCTCGAGTCAAACACGCCAGATCACGTTTGGCGAGGGTTCCAATGAACGGCCTTCGTACTCGGCAAACGGACGGCATATCGCCTTTACATCCACCCGAAGTGGAAGCACGCAGGTATTCACGATCGGCCGCGACGGGAAGAGCCTGAGGCAGATCACCCGGACGGGAAATAACCAGATGCCCGCGTGGTCGAACTGAATGGTGACGGCACATTCGTGAGGAGAGTCATGCACAGAACGAGACGGGTCACGCTTGCAGTCATGTTGCTGGTCGCGCTGGTCGTTGCAGGATGCGGTGGCAAAAAACCCCCGATTCCGCGGCCGCAGCCCGCTCCGCCGGCAGATCAACCAGCCGCCGTGACCAATGCCCCACCTGCTCCGCCGACGCGTGTCGACGATGCGTTGCCGGTACCACCACAGCCGTTGGCCGACGATGCGGTCGCCAATCGATCGCTTGACGAGCTGAATCGTGATTCACCGCTCAAGCCGGTCTTCTTCGGGCTCGACAGCGCCGATCTCGACGACGCCGGTCGTACCGCGGCAAGCGCCAACGCGGAGGTCCTGAAGAGGTATCCCTCGTGGATCATCACGGTTGAGGGACACTGTGATGAACGCGGCACGGCGGAGTACAACCTCGCGCTTGGAGAACGCCGGGCGACAGTGGTGAAAACATATTTAACTTCACTCGGGATTTCGCCCGAGCGCGTGCGCACGGTGAGCTACGGCAAGGAGTTTCCATTCAGTCCGGGGCATACTGAGGATGCTTGGGCGCAGAATCGCCGCGGCCATTTCGTGATCACCTCTCGCTGAGGAACAGGATGCTGAACATCAAGACAACTGCGGCCCTGTTGTTGGCGCTGCTCCCCGCGATGGCAGCACCCGCGGCCGCGCAAAATCGTGAGCACCTTCAACTGGCAGCCGAGCTGCGGATGCTCCAGGAGCAGAACCAGCAGCTCAGCCTCGCTCTGACACAGTTGACTGAGGCGCTGAAGGCGGTCAACGCGAGATTGGATACGAGCGAGGAGTTCCAGCGACGCCGTTTCGCCGACCAGGAAGTCCTCGTCAAGAATCTCGGATCCGATCTCGGGACCATCCGTGAGCGCACCCAGGATACCGACACGCGTCTGCGGACACTGAAGGACGAGATCGATGCGCTCCGGCAGACGTTCCTGTCGTTGCCCGCACTCCTTGCTCAATCGCAGACGAGCGTGGCACCGCTTGATCCGGGTAATCCGCCCCCGACCACGACGGCCCCTCCAGCAGACGGTGCGACAACGGCTGCGCGTCCGCCTGCTCCGGTGCTGACGCTTCCGGACACGGCGGGGCTATCGCCGAATCGGGTGTTCGATACGGCCTTCAGCGACTACTCCTCTTCTCAATACGCAAGCGCGATCGCGGGATTCCAGCAGGTGATCAAGAACTTCCCGACAGCGGAGCGCGCCGATGACGCGCAGTTCTTCATCGGCGAGTCGCTCGTCAACATGAATCGCCTCCCCGAAGCGATCGACGCGTACAATCTCGTGATTCAGCAATATCCGAACGGGGACCAGGTCGACATGGCGTACTACCGTCGCGGCTTCGCGGAGTCGCTGATGGGTCGGACCGACGCAGCGAGGGCTTCGTGGGAGGAGGTCGTCAAGCGATTCCCGAACAGCCAGGGCGCATCGCTGGCGAAGCAGCGACTCGCGGGTTTGAGCCGCACGCCTCCAGCAACGCCCGCTAAACCCTGACCTCGGCTGTCACTCACCGATCGTACACTTCAGGACGTAGTGTCCGGCTCGCCAATGCACTGCGGTGCGCACGCGAAGCCGGACGTATGAAGCGGGCACGGCAGCAGCTACTGCAGCCGTAGGGGCGGACGGCCGCCCGAAAGGAAACGACATGGGAAGTGTGAACAAGGTCATCCTCGTCGGCAACCTGGGTCGCGACGCGGAATTGCGCTACACGCCTGGAGGAGCAGCCGTTGCGACGCTCAACCTGGCGACCACCGAGGTCTGGAACGACCGGAACAATCAGCGTCAGGAGAAGACCGAGTGGCACCGCATCGTGCTCTGGGGAAAGACGGCTGAGAGTCTGCAGGAGTACCTGACGAAGGGAAAACAGATTTACGTCGAAGGCCGGCTGCAGACGCGGCAATGGGATGACAAGGACGGCAACAAGCGGTACACGACGGAGATCAAGGCTGACCGCGTCACTCTCCTCGGCGGCGGTGGGGGCGGGCGTGGTGGCGGGATGGATCGTGGTGGCTCTCACCCGCCTGGTGGCGGAGACGAGCCGCCGATGGAGCCGATTACGGACGACGATATCCCGTTCTGATGATCGAATCTCCCGCGCAGGCTCCTAAGCCTGCGCTCTACGCGACGTGGCACTCCGACCCGTCAACAGTGTGTAGCGCGGGGGCTTCAGCCCCCGCGTGGATTCTTACGTTCCCTGTCGCCCGTATCGATCTTCCAATCTGACGACGTCGTCGAGTTCTGGCGTCGATGCCTCGAGCACATCGCAATCCTCGATCGCCGTCATCCGATGCACGGTCTTCGGCGTCACATGGATCGAATCGCCAGGCTTCATTTCGATCTTCTTCAGCTGACCATCGACCTGGATCTCGTAGAGCAATCTGCCGGAATGAAGGTAGATCGTTTCCTCTTTCAGATTGTGGTACTGCAGGCTCAACGCGTGCCCGGCGTTGATATGGATGATCTTCCCTACATACCGCGCGGTCTTGGCCCAATGTAGCTCGTATCCCCACGGCTTCTCGACGCGCGTGACGGTGTTCTCCACTCCTTATCCCTCTCTTCCGACCTCGTTCTTCGTCACCTCTTCTTCCAGGTAGCGCTCGATCTCTTCCACGGTAGCCAGTGTCAGCACCCGGGCGGCGACGCGAAGCATCTGGTGGGCGCTGGTGTCCTTCACCACGCGTCGCGCCATCGGAATGGCGCCGGGCGTCATGCTGAATTCACGGAGCCCGCATCCGATCAGCAGCTTCAGCAGCAGCGGATCCGACGCCATCTCTCCACACACTGAGACGGGAATACCCTCGCGTGTCGCCGCGCGGCGAACATGGCGTATCAGCCGCAACACCGCCGGATGAAGCGGCTCATAGCGGTTCGACACACGGTCATCGGTCCGGTCCACGGCCAGCGTGTACTGGATGAGATCGTTCGTTCCGATCGTGAAGAAGTCCGCTTCCTTCGCCAGTAACGATGCTGTGAAGGCGGCAGACGGGACCTCGATCATGATGCCGACCGGCACCTCGGGCACGGTGATTCCGCGCGATCGGAGATCCTCCTGAGACTCGAGCAACAGAGCCCGCGCGTCACGCACCTCCTGCACCGACGCCACGAAGGGGAACATGATGCGCAGCGGACCGTGCACCGCCGCCCGAAGCAGCGCGCGAAGCTGTGTCTTGAAGATGCGCGGCTGGGCCAAACCGAACCGGACGCCACGCAGCCCTGCGTGTCCACTTCGCTGCGGCTCAGGGAACCAGCGCGCGTCGAGCGCTGCATCGACCAGCGGCCGCGCGAGTTGACGTTCGTCGACGTCGAAGGTCCGGATGGTGACCGACCGCCCTTCCATGCGTTCCACCAGCTGCCGGTACTCGTGATACTGCTCGTCTTCGGCCGCCATGTCGGGAGGGCCGCCGACCAGCATGAACTCGGATCGATACAGGCCGATCCCTTGAGCGCCCGCGCTCAATGCGGTCGGAACATCGTCCGATCGCTCGATGTTGGCGTGGAGGACAATGGCCTCGCCGTCGTTGGTCTGAAGCGGGCCGTCGACGTCGTGCGCAACGACGGTCACCCGCGTCGTTGTCGCCCGCCCTTCAGCCTCGTGCCACAGCGCCGGCGTCGGATCGATCACGACGTCACCGGTCTCTCCGTCGATAATCACGGACGCGCCGGGCGGCACGCGCCGGCTGACGTCGTGAAGCCCGACGACGGCGGGGACCCCGAGCGAGCGCGCGAGGATCGCCGTGTGATACGTGCGGCTGCCCGCATCCGTCGCGAACCCCTTGATTCGCGTCCAGTCGAGTTGCGCCACGACCGACGGGGTCAACTCGTCAGCGATGAGGACGCACGGCGCATCGAGATCCTGCAACCTGTCGCGTGCCCCGCCCTTGTCGTCACGCAGGTTCATGCGCAGCCGGCCGGCGACATCGTGCAGGTCGCCCTTGCGTTCGTGCAGGTACGGATCGTCGATGCCGTCGAACACAGCCGCCGCTTCGTCGAGCGCCCGCTGCACGGCCCATTCCGCATTGACGCGTTCGTTGCGCACCACTGCTGCCGCGCGCCCGACCAGAATCGGGTCGTCGAGCATGAGCAGTTGCGCGTCGAAAATCGCGGCCAGATCGGCGCCGCGAGCGGTCGCGATGCGACGCCGGATCTGTTCGAGCTGGCTGCGCGATCGTTGACGGGCGCGCTCGAGCGCCGAGAGCTCACGCGCCACCCCGTCTGGCCCGACGGGAAAGCGCAGCACCTGTGTCCGCTGAATCGCGACCAGCGCCGGCCCTACGGCGACGCCGGGCGATACGCCGATGCCGTTCAAGCGCTCCACGATTCCTCACCAAATCCTGATTCGACGAGCTCGGCGAGCGCCGCTACGGCACGATCCTCGTCCGGACCCTCTGCCATCACCGTCAGCGTCGTCCCGCGCGAAGCCGCCAACAACAAAATGCCCATGATGCTCTTTCCATCCATGACCTTCGAGTCACGCCCCACGCGTATTCGCGATTCGAATCGCGTCGCGAGGTGAACGAACCTGGCCGCGGCGCGGGCATGCAGCCCGAGCTGGTTCACGACCGTCACGGATCGAGATGTCAAACGACCATCTCCGAATCTCCAATTGCCGACTTCTACGCTTTCTCCCCACGCAGGAGATCGGATGCCACCCAGATCGCGTTGCGGCCTTGCCCACGAATCTCGCGCGCTGCCGTGAGCACGTCGTCCTGCTCGGACAGATTTGCGAGCTTGATGAGCATCGGCAGGTTCACTCCCGTGATGACTTCGACGCTCCCCTGCGCCAGGAACGACATCGCCAGATTCGACGGTGTTCCCCCGAACATGTCCGTGAGGATCAACACGCCGCCACCCTTGTTGACGCGCGTGATGGCCTGCTCGATCTCGTGACGGGCATCTTCGGTATCCTCGTGCCAACCGATGGACACGGCCGCAAATCCGGGCAGGTCGCCGACAATGGTCTCAGCCGCGTTGACGAGCTCAGTCGCCAGTTGCCCGTGGGTCACGACGACGACCCCGATCATGATGCGACCGCCACTCGCTCGTTACCCATCGCGATGTTTCACGCGCATCCGCACTCCTGGCGTGTGGTCCAGCGACCGCTTGAGCGCTTCCGCGATCATCACCGATCGATGTTGCCCTCCAGTGCAGCCGATGGCAACAGTGAGGTAACTCTTGCCTTCGGATACATAGTGTGGCAAGGCGAACTTCAGAAACTGCGTCAGGCGATCGATGAAATCCTTCGTGACCTGGTGCTTCCGCATGAACCGCACGACCTTGGGGTCGCGTCCTGTCAGATGACGCAAGCGGTCGACGAAATGCGGGTTCGGCAGACACCGCACATCGAACACCAGATCGGCCTCGGCGGGCGCGCCATGCTTGAACCCGAAGCTAAGCAGGTTCACGACCATGTCGGCGCGACCACCCTCGCTGCGCATCATGCTCCCGAAGACGTCGCGCAGCTCGTGGACAGTCAGGTTCGAGGTGTCGAGGATGACGTCGGCGATGGCTCGAATCGCCAGCATCTTCGTGCGCTCCTCGTCAATGCCCTCGGCCACCGAACGGTCGGGCGCCAGCGGGTGCGGCCGCCGTGTCTCGCTGAACCGCCGGACGAGGGCGGAGCGATTGGCCTCGAGGAAGATCAGTTTGGCGTCAACGCCAGGAACGCTGCGAAGCTTGCGATAGATCGGTGGAAAGTGAGTCAAGAACCCGCGTTCCCGGACATCGACGACGATCGCCACCCGCTCGAGGCCGGCTTCGCCGCGCGTGCACAGCTCAGCGAAGGTCGGGATGAGCTGCGTGGGAAGATTGTCGACGCAAAAGTACCCAAGGTCCTCGAGCGCATGAATAGCATGTGTCTTGCCGGAGCCTGACAGGCCCGTTACGACCATGAACCGTGTCGAGTGACGGGTAGAGCGTTTGCGTTTCTGTGCCCTCCCGCTGGGTCGACGAGGACTCATCGCGACCCTCCGGAGCGAGGCTCTTCTTCAGGGTCGGACTCGCTCTCCTCGTCCTGCAGCTGTTGTTCGAGCCGGTTGACGAAGTCGCGCGCGGCGTTGAGGCCACGCGAACGCAGCAACTGGTTTCTCGCTGCCACTTCGACCAGCGTGGAGAGATTGCGGCCCGGAGCGACCGGCATGCAGATCAGCGGCACCTTCACGCCGAACAGCTCGTACATGTTCTCATCGAGACCGAGGCGGTCGTATTCCCGATGCACGTCCCACCGTTCGAGTTGCACGACGAGCTCGACTCGCTTCGCGGCACGTGTTGCCGCCACACCGAACAGGTCGCGAATATTGATGATGCCCAGACCGCGCAGCTCCATGTGAAACCGCGTCGGTTCGGGACAGGCACCGAGGATCACCGAATCGCCCCGGCGCCTGATCTGCACCGTATCGTCAGCCACCAGCCGATGACCGCGAACGACCAGATCCAGTGCACACTCGCTCTTGCCGATGCCGCTGTCACCGATGATCAAGACGCCGAGGCCCAGGACGTCCATGAGGACACCATGGATGATCTCGCGAACGGCGAGCGCGTCATCGAGCAGCGCACTGATCCGCGAGATGGCCACAGGCGTCGACACCGACGTGCGCAGGAGTGGCACCTGGTGATGATCGGCGGCCGACCGCAGGTCTTCGTGCGCATCCCATCCGCCGGTGATCAGCACGCAGGGAATATCGTGACTGAAGGTCGTGTGCAACACGGCGACGCGTGCGTCGTGCGTCAGGCTCTCGAGATAGCGCACCTCGCTTTCGCCGAATACGACGATGCGCCCGGGACGGAGATACTCGTGGAACCCGGCAAGAGCCAGGCCGGTTTTCTGAATGTACGGACTAACGATGCGGCGCTCGAGTCCGCGCGCTCCGCTCAACAGCTCGAGCGACAGACTCGCCGGGCCTGAACCGCGATCGACCAGGCCCGCGACCGTCAATACGGGCTCCGCCATCGTGCGGCCGCCTACGCCTCCGGCTCGATCAGGCCGAGATTGCCGTCCGACCTGCGAAACAACACGGTGATCGTATCGGTTGCCGAATTGCGGAAGACGATGAACGCATCGGCGGCATCATCGATCTCGACGGCCGCGTCCTCCACCGACATCGGTTTGACGGCGTACTGCCGGGCGCGAATAATTCGGCGCCGCGGGGTGGATGTCGACCGCGGTGCCGCGTCGATTGACGCCGACGCCGCCTTGACGGCCGACGGACCTCGCTTGCGCCCGTCTCGCTTCCCTTTCAGCTTTCGCGCCTGCTGGTCGACCTTGTCGGCCGCGCTGTTGATCGCCAGCTCGATGTTCTGACCGGTCGCCTCGCCGTGCAGAAACCGCTCGCGGCGCGCGTGCAAGGTCACTTCTGCCCGAATTCGTGCGCGCTCGCGCGTGAGCACGACGTGCGCGGAGACAGCGCTGTCGTTGAGCAGGCGAAGCGTGTGATCGATTCGCTCCTCGACGAGCGCTCGCATGACCGGGGTGACGCCGAGATGTCGTCCTGTCAGTTCGAGCCGCATAGCGACCGCAATCCACTCAGGGCCGAGGCCCGAGGTCTCAGTACAGCACCTTGCGTTGGTTGGATGTGGGAATCTTGAGCTCTTCTCGATATTTCGCAATCGTCCTGCGCGCGAGCTCCAGGCCCTCGCGTTGCAGGATGCTGACAATCTTCGAGTCACTCAACGGCTTCCTCGGATCTTCCTGCTCGATGATCTTGCGGATGCGCTGCTTGATGGTGACGGAGGACACCGCTTCCCCGTACGAGCTCGAGATGCCGCTGTGGAAGAAGTACTTCATCTCGAACACGCCCTGCGGCGTGTGCATGTACTTGTTCGTCACGACACGACTGACCGTCGACTCGTGCATGCCGATGTCGTTGGCCACGTCGCGCAGGACCAGCGGCCGCAGGTACTCGATGCCGTGATCGAGGAAGTCACGCTGGAAGTTGATGATGCTCGAGGCCACCTTGTGGATGGTCTTCTGACGCTGCTCCACCGACTTGATCAGCCACAACGCCGAGCGGAACTTGTCCTTCACGTAGGCACGAGTCTCGTCGGTGTTTTCCGCCACGTTCTTGTCCAGCAATCGACGGTAGACGGGGCTGATCCGGAGTTGCGGCAGCCCTTCCTCGTTCAGGGCCGCCACGTATTGATCTTCGATCTTGACGATGTAGACGTCGGGAATGACGTACTGCGATTGCGACGGGTTGTAGCGACTGCCAGGTTTCGGATCGAGATGCCGGATCAACTCGATGTGCTGCTTGAGATCGTCGATCGAGAGACCGAGCTTCCGTGCCAGCTCCGGGACCTGATGATTCTGCAGAAGCCGCATGTGCTCGGTCACGATTTGATCGGCCGGCGTTCCTGCCATCCCCAGGTGCCGCAGCTGCAACAAGAGGCATTCCTGCAGATCGCGCGCCGCGACGCCAATTGGATCAAAACCCTGCACCAGTTTCAGCGCGCGCTCCACTTCCTCCATCGGCCATGGGCCCATGCCGGCGAGTTCTTCCACCGTTGCCACGAGGTAGCCATCATCATCGAGGTTGCCGATGATGGCCTCGCCGATCTCTCGAATGACCGGTTCGTCGGTCTGCATCGACAACTGCCAGAGCAGGTGATCGGAGAGCGACTGTCCCGTCGACAGCGTGTTCTCGATCGGGGGCAGTTCCTTGACCTCCGTCGGTGTTCGCGGCCGATACCCGTCGTCAAGGTAATCGCCGAAGAAGTACTCGTAGTCCTGGTCATCCCACGAGTCGGTCTTCTTCTCTGTAGGCTTCTCCTCCTGCTTTTCGGGGGTCGCCTCAACCGGCTGGAGCTCCTCCGTAGGAACCTCCTCGAGCATCGGGTTCTCGACCAT
>Ga0310902_10000649_pt1 | contig 10266 bp, 9 predicted proteins | sample C24D3metaG_FD_203748 | JGI IMG/M metagenome (GOLD analysis project Ga0310902, IMG submission 203748) | Lab incubated soil microbial communities from West Virginia University Organic Research Farm, Morgantown, WV, United States - C24D3 | ecosystem: Environmental > Terrestrial > Soil >...
GTTCGGCGGCGTCGGTCTTGAGGTCGGCAACGTCGCCAGCCTTTCCGGCCGCTTCCGGAGCCTAGGCCGTTTATCGGCCAGCCAGCCGGTCGAGCTCCTGACAAGCCGACGCCGCCGACCACGCGCTGACGCTGACCGGTCTGGCAATCCCAAGCAGGAGTCGCTCCAGCAGTAGCGGTCGTGAGTTGTCAGAGGGACATTGGGGCACGACCAGTCGGTTGCCTGAGAACTCGCTTCACTGCTACCAAGAGAACCACGTGGTTGCGATAGCGTTTTCAGAGGCGTTCGACGGGGGAGCAGGGAGCGGCAGGTGGATCTCGGCCTCTGGGGTTGTCTCACGATATTTGCTGCGGTGATGGCATTTTTCTTCGCCGCTTGCGTACTCGTGTTCGTAAGGCGGATGGAGGATCGCACACCCGCTGCGCTGGGCGAAGAAGTTGGTGCCCATAAAGCGGTTCTCGCCAAACTGCGCAAGCGCGAATCGATGTCGCAGGAAGAAGTAGATTATGCGGGCGAACTAATTTCTGACGCTCGATCACCGCTCGCGTACGCGATGCCCGCCGTCCTCTTCACTATGGGGTTCTTTTACGTCGTTGGCTGTCTCTTCATGCTCCACGAAGATGGCGGCAACCCCTCCTTTCGAACGTTCATCGGGGGCATCCCCATGTTGACCTCCATGAACATCGTCGCGCAGCTGCGCAGGGTCGCACGGTTGAAGGGGCGTCTGCAGAACGCTCCCTTGTCGGTGCCCGAGTCATCCGGGGAGCTCTCCACCGCTTAGCGTGCCGGTGATTCGGAAGTGTGCGCCGGGTCCCCGTCTTCCCACAGAGGCAGTTGACGATCTGCTTGGCGTGCCTGAAGCATTCTGCGGGCGGGGCGGGTGCGAACCTTTTCCGGCCACCAGAACCAGCGCCCGATCAGTGCTGCGATGGACGGCGTCATGAACGAACGCACGATCAGTGTGTCGAACAGCAGACCAAGGGCGATCGTGGTCCCGATCTGACCGAGAATCCGCAAATCGGAGAACATGAATGAGGCCATGGTGGCCGCGAACACCAGACCGGCGGCGGTCACCACCGCGCCGGAGCCGGCCATCGCACGAATGATGCCCGTCTTCAAGCCGGCGCCGATCTCTTCCTTGAACCGCGAGATCAGCAACAGGTTGTAGTCCGACCCCACGGCCAACAGCAGGATGACGGCCAGCGCCAGCACGATCCAGAACAACTCGACACCGAAGATGTCCTGCCAGATCAGCACCGAAAGCCCGAAAGAGGCGCCCAACGACAACGCCACGGTGCCCACGATGACGAATGCGGCCACCAGGCTTCGGGTGATGAACAACATGATGAGCAGAATCAGGCTCAGTGCGGCGATTCCGGCGATCACCAGGTCGTACTCGGCGCCGTCGCGGATGTCCTTGTAGGTCGCTGCAGTCCCGGCGATGTAGATCCTGGATCCCGCTAATGGCGTGCCCTTGATGGCCTCCTGCGCGGCGTGTCTGATCGCGTCGATGTGCGAAATGCCTTCGGGGGTAGCAGGATCGACGTCGTGGGTGATGATCATGCGTGCGGCGTGACCGTCGGGCGAGAGGAACAGCTTCAGGCCGCGGAGGAACTCGGGGTTGGTGAACGCCTCCGGTGGTAGATAGAAGGAGTCATCGGTTTTCGACGCGTCGTATGCCTGGCCCAGGGCGGTGGCGTTCTGCAGTGCCGCTGCCGTCTGGTCGTCGATGCCCGAGGTGGTGGCGTAGTTCGTCATCGTCAGGTCGCGGTTGGTCTGCTGATTGGCGAGCTGCGGGGGGATCAGCGCCAGCAGTTTCGGCTGCAGCTCATCCAGCTTGGTGATGCTCGCCGAGACGTTGCTCAACTGGTCGGTCAGCGCGTCGATGCCGTCCAGCGCGTCGAAGAGGGACCTCAACGCCCAGCACGCCGGGATGTCGAAACAGTGTGGCTCCCAATAGAAGTAGTTACGCAGCGGCCGGAAGAAGTCGTCGAAGTTGGCGATCTTGTCGCGCAGGTCCTGCGCCGTGGCGACCGTCTGCTTGAACGCCTCGGTCTGCTCGTCGGTGACGGCGCTTGACTGTTGTTGCAGCGCATACTGCTGGCGCAGAACGTCGATGGAGTCGTTGATCACCTTGACCTGTTTGAGCAGATCGGCGGCGCGGGCCTGCTGATAGGGCAGGTTGTTGATCTGCGCCGAACTGCCCGCGCTGATCTGGAACGGGATCGACGTGTGATCCAGTGGCGTGCCCAACGGTCGCGTGATCGACTGCACCTGCGCGATGCCGTCGGTGTGGAAGACGGCCTTGGCTACCCGCTCCAACAGGATCATGTCCGTGGAATTGCGCAGGTCGTGGTCGGCCTCGATCATCAGCAATTCGGGATTGAGCCGGGCCTGGGAGAAGTGGCGCTCGGCCGCCGCGTAGCCGACGTTGGCCGGGGCGCTGGCAGGCAGATAGGGGCGGGCGTCGTAACTGGTCGTGTACCCCGGCAGGGCGAGCAGACCGATGAGAGCCACGGCGATAGTCACCACCAGGATGGGGCCGGGCCAACGCACGACGGCTGTCCCGATGCGCCGCCAGCCCCGGGTGCGCATCGCGCGGGCCGGCTCGAACAGACCGAAATGGCGGCCGATGCTCAGCACCGCCGGCGCCAGGGTCAGCGCGGCCAGCAGCGCGACGAGGACCCCAATCGCAGCGGGAATGCCCAGGCTCTGGAAATACGGGAGCCGGCAGAAGGTCAGACAGAACACGGCGCCGGCAATCGTCAGGCCCGAACCCAGGATGATGTGCGAGGTCCCCCGGTACATCGTCCCGAACGCTGATACCCGATCCTGCCCGGCGTGGCGTGCTTCGTGGTAGCGGCCCAGGATGAAGATCGCGTAGTCCGTCCCGGCGGCGATGACCAGCAAGGTGAGTAGGTTCGTCGAATACGTCGACAGTCCGATGATTCCGGCGTTCGCCAGCAGGGCGACGACCCCGCGCGACGCGGTCAACTCGATCATCACCGTGAAGATCACGAGAAGCACCGTGGTGAACCGGCGGTAGAGCGAGAACAGCATCACCATGATCACCCCGATGGTGATCAGGGTGGTCTTGAGGGTGCCCTTGCGGCCCACCTCGAACTGATCGGTGACCAGCGGTGCGGCGCCGGTGACATAGGCCTTCACCCCGGGCGGCGGCGGCGTCTGGTCGACGATGTTGCGAATGGAATCGACGGACTCATTGGATAGCGACTCGCCCTGATTACCGGCCAGATACACCTGCACCAACGCCGCCTTGCCGTCGGTGCTCTGCGAGCCGGCCGCCGTCAGCGGATCACCCCAGAAATCCTGAACGTGCTCCACGTGCTTGGTGTCCTGGGAGAGCTTCTTTATCAAGCCGTCGTAGTAATGGTGCGCGTCGGCACCGAGGGGCTGGTCGCCCTCCAGCACGATCATCGCCGCACTGTCGGAGTCGAACTCGTGAAACACCTTGCCGATCCGTTTACTGGCCTGCAGCGACGGCGCATCTTGCGGACTCAGCGAGACGTTGTGCGCTTGGGCAACCGTCTCCAACTGCGGCACGAAAACGTTCGTGAGCACCGCCAGGCCCAGCCAGAAGAATGCGATCAGCGGCGAGAAACGCCGGATCGCGTCCGCGACCCGGTCTGTCCTCGACTGGCGTTCGGCCTGATGGGTGCTCATCCGGACTTGTCCAGGCAGTAGGTGAAGGCGTTCAGGGTGTTGGCCGTTCGCGTGTCCTTGAGGACGTCATCGATCTTGATCCGGCAGCCGATCGAGTCGGAATTGCCCTGAGCGGAGACGTTGACGAACACCGCCACCAGAAGCATCCACCGCGGCAACAATCGGCTTCCGATCGAAAACCGCGGCATCCGTGACCCTTTCGACGAGCGGCGACGTCCGGACGGTAGAAGATCTCGGTGATGGACGGCCCGCGTATCAACTAGGTTGACGGTACGATACGGGACCGGACACCACAACGGCACCTCAGGCATTGTGCCGGGTAAACCTGGGATGGTGACCTCGTCGACCACGTCGTGCCGGCGAGTCACCTCCAACTTCCTCGTTGACTCACTGTCCACGAACGTTGCTCGGGAAGTGACCAGCCGAACCGCACCGCGCACATTCGCACCGCGGTGGTGACTAGGACGCACACAGCCGCGGCGACATGGACGTTTACAGCAGTTGGTGAACAGATTTGTCACCGAGTGCGTTTGGCCGCTATGCGATCTGGTGTAGGGAAACGGGTTGGGGCTTATCGCAGATCGCGAAAGAAGGCGCGGATGTGGTCGGTGAGCAGCTGCGGCTCTTCGAGAGCGGCGAAATGTCCTCCCCGAGTGGGGATATCGGTCCAGGTGGTGATGTTGTTGGTCTGTTCGGCGAGGCGACGGATACCAACGTCGTGAGCGAACATGATGGCGCCGGTCGGCACGCCCGAGAATTGAGCGGGTGGCCCCCACGAGGCCTGGGCATAACCGACATAGGCCGCCGACCCAGCGGAGGCGGTGAGCCAATAGATCATGACGTTGGTCAGCAGCCGATCGCGATCGACGATCGCATCCGGCAGGCTGTCCAGCGGGTGTGTCCAGGCGCGGAATTTGTCCACGATCCAGGCGAGCTGGCCGACAGGTGAGTCAACCAGCGCCGCGCCGATCGTCTGCGGTCGCGTGGATTGAATCGCGATGTAACCGAACTCGTCCTGCATGAACTTCTGGACACGTTCCGCCCGGTCGCGTTCAAGATGGGTCATCGACGCGAGTTCATCCTCGCTAAGCTCGCCGGCCGGCATGCCGATGCTGCCGTTGACGTGCACCCCAATGACCCGCTCCGGTGCTGCGCGCCCGGCCGCGGGCGACACGCTGGCACCGATGTCGCCCCCTTGCACCCCAAACCGGTCGTAGCCCAACCGACTCATCAGCTCGAGCCAGGCTCGCGCAATCCGGTCGACATCCCAACCCGCGTCGGGTACCGGGCCAGAGAATCCGAAGCCGGGCAGGCTGGGAATGACTAGGTCAAACGCGTCGGCGGGGTCCCCACCATGGCTTCGCGGGTCAGTCAGTGGCCCGAGTACGTCGAGGAACTCCACAAATGAGCCCGGCCACCCATGGGTGAGTATGAGTGGCAGCGCGTCAGGCTCGGGTGAACGCAAGTGCAGGAAGTGGATGGTCGTACCGTCGATCTCGGTCGTGAATTGGGGCAGCTGGTTCAGTTCGGTTTCGGCCGCCCGCCAGTCATACGCGCGGTCCCAGTATGTGACGAGTTCTTTCAAGTAGGACACCGGAACGCCGGTATCCCACCCGTCGCCGGGCAACGGCGCGGGGAAGCGCGTGCGGCGCAGCCGGTCGTGCAGATCGTCGAGCTGCGCGTCCGGAATCGCCATGCGAAATGCCGTGATGGGTTCTGTAGTGGTCATGCCTCCAACCTGCCGCTTATAGCGGACAGATCCTGTCCTAAGACTCAGGTTGTAACGGCTGCCCCCTGGTTAGTGCGTGCTGGCGGCAGGTCGCACGATCATCTCGTTGACGTCGACCTCGGGCGGCTGTGCGATCGCGAATGCGCGGTATCCCTGCATGGCGTCGCGGGCCTGTTCATCTGAGATCGATTCCGCGAGTTCGGATTCGGTGATTCCCGGCGAGATGACGCAGACCCGCACATCGCCGGACGGTTCATCCGATCAGCGCTGTCCATTAAGCGGCTGTCAGGTGGGCGGTAGTTGTCCAAGTTGTTGTAGCGCGGAGTACAAATTCGCTACGCCCCAGTGGTCGGTGATCTTTCCATCGCGAACACGCATGGCGTCGACCGTTTCGAAATGAACCGCCTTGCCCGTGGGAGCGATGCCGAGAAAGTCGCCTAGGTGGGTACCGTGGTAGGTCTTGAACGTGGTGACGATGTCGGCATCGACCGTTTGCCAATGGATCTCGGGTCGAAAATCGGGAAACGCTTGTCGCAGCCGGTTGTAGAGGACGCGAACGCCGGCTTTGTCGGGCGTAGTGCCCGGCTGGGGGGTGTGGTCGACGAAATCGTCGGCGAACAATTCGTCGAACAGGGCGAAGTCACCCTGGCCCTGAACTTGTTCCGTGTTGAGCCTCACCACTGCCTTGACGGCCTCGGCGTCAGTGTGCGGTGGCGTCGTCGCCGTGGGCTGTTCTGGGCTGGTCATTGGCTGGCTTTCTGTCGAGTTGGTGGTGGTAACCAAGAATGTTCCGTTTGGATTCCGCGACGCGGCGACCGACTTGTACCTGGCCTACGAGTGCCGCGACGAGGTCCGCCGCCCATTGATAGTTGGCTTTAGGTGCGGGTGACTGGTGCGAATGAGATTGGCGGTCGGCGCTGGGGGGTCGGGCTCCAAAGTCAACGCTGCAGTATCGGCCAGCGCCGACGACCAGACATCATCTGTAGGCGGCCCGTTGCGTCTCCGTCGGCGTGATTCGGCCTGCGGCTAGGAGAATTCTCGCCACGATCGCGCCGAAGATGAACCCACCGACGTGTGCGAAGAACGCGACACCACTGCCACGTTCGTTCGAGGGGTGGAGCAGCGCGTAGTTGCCCTCGAAGAACTGGTAGAGGAACCAGCCACCGAGATAGACCCACGCCGGGATGCTGATCGGGAACCACACTAGCAGCGTGCGGATGCGTGACTTGGGATAGAGCACGATGTAAGCGCCCAGCACAGCAGCGATCGCGCCGCTGGCGCCCAGGTTGGGTATCTGAGCGTCGGCCGCCGTGCCGAAGAGCAGGGTGATCCCGGTTTGCAGCATCATGGCCGCGAATCCGCCGGCGAAGTAGAACACCAGATAGCCGAGTCGCCCGAACGCATCCTCGACGTTATTGCCGAAGATCGCCAGGAAAAGCATGTTGCCGAGGATGTGGTCCCAGCCGGCATGCATGAACATGGCCGTGATCCAGGCGACGCCCCAAGGCAAAGCGCTGTGACAGGCGTTGTCGACGTCACAGGGATAGAACGACGCCTGGTTGACCGCCGCTTCCCCGTTGGGCAACTCGAAGAACAGGAAGACAGCGAAGTTCGCCGCGATCAGTGCGATGTTGACGACCGGGAACCGCCTCGATGGGATGCCATCGGAGAGAGGGATCATGTGAAATCGTTCCGGAAGTCGCGGCCGCGGTCGGAGCCCTGGGAAGCGGTTGCAACGAGATTGGGCATGGGCGCCTCCGTCTGCAAGCGCATCGCTAACGATTCTGTCGTTGGTATTTAATCGCCTCGATGGCCGAGCCGTCGTTGTCCCGCACAACAACGTCGGCGCGACGACGGTGTACGGGCGGATATCTGCTGGTCGGTTGCCGACGTCTAGGGTTCACTACTGCGTGGACGTTTGAGCTGTAGACATCGCGGGCTGTTCTTCGAAGACACACTTTCAGATTGCCGGGCCACGAGCCCTACCGAGGAGGCGTTCATGAAGGGGAAACTAGACACGATGTCGCTGATCTCCGCGGCGATCGCGGTCGCGATCTGGGTTCTGGTTATCTGGACGGCCATCGCGGCGATCGTCGCACACATTTAGTCCGTTCAACACAGGACGCGTCGCCGCATACGCTCGAAGATGTCGAGGTCTTCGGGTGTGGGGCGGAGTGGACGACTTAGCCCGTGTGTCGGCTGCCAGGTGAAAGGGACCACTTCAGGGCTGGTTTTGCCATGAGGATGGGACCACCTGTTTGCCATTGATGGGACCACCTGGCTGGCGTTTTGCCAGTTATGGGACCACCCCGGCGTGGCTTCGGGGTCTTCCGGTTGTTGGGCCGCTGTATTGGCCAAATGAGCTACCGGGAGGTGTCGGTGATCGAGATCGTGGAGATGCTGCGGCTGTGGCTGCAGGGGTTGGGATTGCGGGAAGTGGCCCGGCTATCGGGGACTGACCGCAAAACCGTTCGCAGGTACGTCGACCGGGCGCGGGCCTGCGGGCTGGACCGTGACGGCGGTGATTGTCAGCTCACCGACGAGTTGATCGCGGCAGTGATCGCCGAGGTCCGCCCGCACCGACCAACGGGCAAGAGCCCGGCGTGGGAAAGCATCGCCGCCGAGCATGAACAGATCAAGACCTGGCTCAAGGACGGGCTGACGTTGACCAAGATCCACACCTTGTTGGGCCGCCGCGGTGTGGTGGTGTCGTATCGGACCCTGAATCGATATGCCACAACAGAATTGGACTTCGGTCGGCGTCAGGGCACGGTTCCGGTGGCCGATTGTGAACCCGGCGCGGAGGTGCAGGTCGACTTCGGTCGACTGGGCATACTCACCGACGCCATTGATGGCCGGCGTCGGGTGGTGCACGGGTTGATCTTCACCGCGGTGTACTCACGACACATGTTCGTCTGGCCCACCTACCGCCAGACCTTGGCCGATGTGATCGCGGGGTTCGAGGCGGCATGGGAGTTCTTCGGCGGGGTGTTTTCGGTGGTGATCCCGGACAACATGAAAGCCATCGTCACTGCCGCCGACGCGGTCGAGCCCCGGCTGAACGACTCCTTCCGCGAGTATGCGCAGTCGCGGGGCTTCGCGATCGACCCGGCGCGGGTCCGCAGCCCGAAAGATAAGCCGCGAGTGGAACGCATGGTGACCTATGTGCGGTCGAATTTCTTTGCCGGAGAACAGTTCCGGGACCTCGACGACTGCCACTCTCGAGCCCAACACTGGTGCAGCCATATCGCCGGGACGCGGATCCATGGCACTACGCGGCTGCGGCCAGCCGAGGTATTCACCGTCGACGAACTACCGCACCTCAAGCCGGTGCCCGAGACGGTGTTCGACATTCCGTCCTGGACGCACCCGAAGGTGGCACCGGATCGGCATGTGCAGATCGCTCGAGCGCTCTACAGCGTGCCCGGTGAGTTGATCGGTAAGCGTATCGATGCCCGTGCTGATGCCCAGACCGTCAAGTTGTACTGGCGTGGGGAGTTGATCAAGGTGCACCCGCTGGTGGCGCCCGGGCGCCGCCGCACCGATCCGGCTGATCTGCCCTCGGAGGTGTCGATCTATGCCATGCGCGACATCGCCACCTTGGGTCGCAAAGCTGCCGCCCACGGCCCCCACATCGGCACCTATGCCGCCGCAGTGCTGGAGCATCCGTTGCCGTGGACCAAGATGCGCCAGGTCTACCGGCTGCTGGGTCTGGTGCGCCGCCACGGCGCTGAAGCCGTCGAGGACGCCTGCCGCCGCGCCCTGGACGCCGAGGTCATCGACGTCGGGCTCATCGAACGGATCCTGACCCGCAATGGCGGCGAACAACTGCCCCTGATGCCCAAACCGCCCACCCAGGCATCGCGGTTCGTGCGCCACAGTTCGGATTTCACGGTGCGGAGGCCCTCATGAGTCCCGCCCGCCCCGATGCCACACCGGCGGCCAAGCCGATCGAGGTTACCGGCGAACTCAAAGCGCTGATGCGCCGCCTGAAGCTGGGCCAGCTGCTCGACACGCTGCCCGAACGACTGGCGTTGGCCCGCACCAACCGCCTACCGCACCATGACTTTCTGGAGCTGTTGTTCGCCGACGAAGTCACCCGCCGTGACCGCGAATCGGCGGCACGGCGCGCCAAAGCCGCCCACCTCGACCCCGCGATGCAGCTGCAGGCCTGGGACGACTCGGCCGCGGTGACCTTCGACCAGCACCTATGGGCCGAACTGACCTCGCTGCGGTTTCTCGCCGATGCATACAACGTGCTCATCATGGGGCCGGTCGGAGTGGGAAAGACATTCCTAGCCAACGCATTAGGACACATCGCCGTCCGCCGCGGCCACACTGTGCACACCGAACGCGCTGACAAACTGTTCAAACGCCTACGCGCAGCACGCCTGGACGGCACCTACGAAGATGAGATGCGAAAACTGCACCGCGTCGAGCTCCTGATCATCGATGATCTGGCGCTGCACCGCCTGGAAGTCACCGAAACCAGCGACTTCTACGAACTCATCGTCGAACGCCACCGCAAGGCCTCCACCATCATCACCAGCAACCGCGAACCACCCGAGATCCTGACCATGATGGCCGACCCCCTGCTGGCCCAATCCGCGATGGACCGACTGCAATCGGCGGCCTACGAACTCGTCGTCGAAGGCCCGTCCTACCGCCAACGCCAAAAGCCAAAGCCGGCCCCTCCGACTACGTCGGATTGACCGGCACAACCGCCATCAGTCACCATCGACACGGCCCGTGGCCGCAAGACCAACTGGTCCCATCCTCATGGCAAACCAGTGGTCCCATGACCCTGGCAGGCGACAGCAGTACATAAGCGAGCTCTCTTGATCAAAACCAGC
>Ga0310902_10000650_pt1 | contig 10266 bp, 7 predicted proteins | sample C24D3metaG_FD_203748 | JGI IMG/M metagenome (GOLD analysis project Ga0310902, IMG submission 203748) | Lab incubated soil microbial communities from West Virginia University Organic Research Farm, Morgantown, WV, United States - C24D3 | ecosystem: Environmental > Terrestrial > Soil >...
GTTCGAATCCGTTCGTTTCGAAAGAAACCTACTGAGCGAATGCCCTTTCGTAATTCGTCGTTGGTGTGGTCCAAAAGAGGCGCACGCGTCTTTAGGACTTTGGCAAACTAACACGATGAAAGTGCTCTGTAAACACTCTTTCCGAATTACAAGAGAACCGCAATGATTGTAAGAATCCGCCGGATCTACTTACGGTTGAGTAGTTTGGCGGCGGCGCTGGCGGAAGAAACCACGGAAGAAACGGAGCCGGCACTCGTGAGTAAAGGCCGCGTCGGGGTCTCGAAGGGCCAAGTTCTTGAGCCAACCAAGCCCATGCGCGAAGGTCTGTTTGTAGAGATGACCGGGCACGTCGGCAATGCGAAAACTCGATCGTTCCCAGGCCGGATCACGCATCACTGCGTAGAAATGCCCGTGGCCCGTGTGCCACCGGCGATGATAGGTCTTTGATAGTCGCTCGACTTCCACCGGCGCTCTCGCGATCATCTGCGGTAAATACAGCCCCTGCTTACCACTGCGGCACACGCGCATCAGGAACTCCGTGTCTTCCATCGATCCGATCACGTCTTTCACGCGTTGCAGGTGAGGTGAGAACTGGCCCACGTCGTCGAACACGCTGCGGCGAAAAGCGATGTTGGCGGTCAACAATCCGCGCGGACTCTCGCCGGCGATCGTCAATTCTTCTGGTCCATAGTCTAGTAACGCCAGTGGTGACCAATGGTCCGTCGTCAACCACGAAGGAGGCGCTCCAGGCCATTCGGGCAACACTCTGCCGCCGACAAACGAAAGATCCTTGCGTGTAGCGAGTGCGGTCGAGAGCGTCGTCAACCAGTTGCTGTCAACGGTCACATCGTCATCAAGGAAAGCAATGACGCCGGCTCTGGCAGTTTGCACGCCCCGGTTTCGCGCGTAAGCGTTTCCCTGTTGCTCTTCGCGAACGTAATGCACCTTGCCCGGATGCTGGTCCACCAGAGCCCGCGCGACAGTTTGCGTGTCGTCATGCGAGTTGTTGTCGACGATTACGATCTCGAAGCTGACGCGCATGTCCTGGGCCAACACACTGCTGACCGCATTGCGCATCAGCGCCGATCGATTGTAGGTGGGAATGACAACAGAGACTTCGAAATCGCTAGCCATCCAACTGCACTCCCAGCGAAGGCTGCTTGAAGTTTGCGTCTTTACGAAAGTGGCGCCCGTAAAGCAGGCCCAACCAGTCCCAGACGCCGAGTTCGGCGGCAAAAGCCTGCGCCGGATTCCGCGGTTTTACGACAACATGCTTTGCCGTGGTTAAGAACCCGCGAAAAGCGTTCCGATAATGCCATCGCGGAATCCCAAACAGGTAGGCGCACGGCAGTTTTCTCGTGCGATCGAGGAGTCCGAGCGATACGCCACGCCAGAAACACCAGCGACGAAAGTAACTCTTCGTTACCCGTTCCGGGGGGATATGGTGATAGATGATGAGGTGCGGCAAGTACATGCCTTTCGCGCCGTTGGCCAGCAGACGCCCGTAAAGCTCCTCGTCTTCGCCAGTTAACAATCCCTTGTCGGTGCGGCCGAGCCACGTCGTATAAGGCCCGACACGAGACAAGATCGCCCGGGTAAAGACGACGTTGCCGCCCATCAGAATGCCGGGATAGTCGCGATCGAAGGGAACTGCTTTGTCGCCGCCGTCAACCCAACCAACCACACCGCCGTATTCACGCGGCAACCAGTCAGGCGGCGTAATGCTCCAGCGCGGAACATATGGACCACCGATAAAATCCAGTCTCCCATCGCTGAACGCTTCGATGGCTGCCCGGTACCAACGTGAATCGATCTCTTCGTCGTCGTCGATGATGCCGACCAGGTCGCCACTCGTTGCGGCTATGCCCGCGTTAAGCGCATGTGATCTGCCCTGCTGTCGTTCGAAGCAATACTGAATTCGCTCGCCAAACTTCTCGCGGAACGACTCGATCACCTGCCGCGTCCCGTCAGTCGAGTTGTTGTCGACCACGGTAATCGTCACTTCGACCCCCGCCGGAATCTCGGCCGCAAACAAACTGTTCAAAGCTAACGGAAGCAGGTCCTGACGATTGTAGGTAGGAACGATTACATCAAGGCGCATCAGTGGCTTTCAGTAAATACGTTTGAGTTCGTCGGTTCCGGAGCGATCTCTGATGAGGACGGTGTTCGCGGTTTATCGATGCCGGTCAATTGGTGGTCCGGTTGCTTTGCGAGCAAACGTTCGCGCGCGGCGAAGGCCCAACTCACTAAACCCGGCGCATACCGCAGTAGAAAGATCACGGCCGCAAGTTTCCGTCGTCGCAGATGCTCGTTCGCTTTCTCAAAACTCGCGCGCGCTGTTGCGGCGTTGCCGGCGGTCAACGCGTGCTTGCCTTCGAACAGATTAAGCATCGCGCGGTTGGCGGCGATCTCTTTGTTCAGAACTTCCGTTTCCGACGGCGTCAGTTCGAACCTCGCCGCGCATTTCTCGAACACGGCGAGAAGATTGCGCGTCATCCAAACTCGATCGGATGAGAGACTTCCGTCATGACGACGGTATAACACCAGCGGACGACGGTGGTAAATGATTCTTCCGCCGCGCTTCACGATCCGCAACCACAGATCGAAGTCTTCACAACTTCGAATACTCTCGTCAAACATACCCGCTTCACGGATCGCACTCAGTCGCGCCGTGACGCACGTCATTACCACGCACTGCTGTAGCACAAGCGACTCGAAGTTCACCTCTCCTTCCGACGGAGAGACTTTCATGAACTCCAATTCGGCAGTTGCGCCATCGCCGATGATGGTAGCGTTGGGATAAACGAGAGTGACGTCCGGATTGTCCCTTAGGATTCCGAGTTGCACTGCGAGATAGTCAGGCGTCCATTGATCGTCGGCATCGAGTTGCGCGTAAAACTCACCGCGCGCGCGCCGTATGGCGGCGTTCCGCGCGGCGCTGACGCCCTTGTTCTCCTGCGAAATATAGATAACTGGGAGGGGGTGGGCGTTGATGATGCGTTCGAGTTCCTCGCGATCGTCCGAACCATCATTCACGACGATCACTTCGTAGTCTGTGAAAGTTTGTGCTTTGACGGAATCGAGTGCCTGGCTGATGTAACGGGCGGAGTTGTAGACAGGAATCACCACCGTTACGGCTGGAGTTTTTCGCGACGAGTCGTGGTCAGTGGACGTCGTCATGAATCATCTGTCCTGCTACAACGGAACCGGCAGTGCTCGCTTCTCTCCCCGCCAACCGCGCATACGCAGCCAGCCATTTCTCCCTGACAGCTTCCCACTTGTAAGCCGCGCACTCTTCGTACGCATTGCGCGCAATGGACGACGCAATCTCCGGCGACTCGAGCAAATGCATCGCCCACGCGGCCATTGCGTCGTGATCGTTTCTCGGCACCAGCAGACCTGTTTGCTCGTGAGCAACGATGCAACGAATGCCGCCGGCGCTCGTCGAAATCACCGGCATGCCCGTCGCAAACGATTCGAGTATCGAACCCGGCATGTTGTCGATGTTCGAACTATTGAGGAAGATGTGCGCCTCGTCGTAAAGCTCGTGCATCTTGTGCGGCGCGACGCGCCCGCGAAACTCGACGTGCTCCAACTTCAACTCACGCGCGAGCGCTTCGAGCATCGTCCGTTGGCTGCCGTCGCCCGCGATAATCAAACGCGCCTCGGGAAACTTCTCCTGGATCTTCGCAAACGCGCGCAGTATGCAGGCGACGTTATACAACGGATACAGATTGCGGTTCGAAAGAAAGATCGGCAACAGCGGTTTCCGCTCTTTGAACCGGAAACGATCGGGATCGATGATGTTTGCCACAGCGATCGCGCGCAAACCAAACTTCCAGAACACATCGATGAGGTATTGCGACGGAACGACCAGCTCGTCCGCCAGACGCATGATCGGAACTGACGTGCGCGGCCAGCAACGAAGGTGATCTTCCGCCTCGCCGCTGCGATAGTTCAGCACCACTTTTTTATTGAATAGCCGGGCGATCAGTATCGCCGGCGCGGGCGCCAGTAAGAACGACAAGTAGGACGCCGAGAAGGTATGCACGATGTCGTGCCGAGGCACCTGGATGAGCAGATTTATGCAGTAGACAAACGAAGTAACGAGCGTTCGCACGTACTTGATGGATTGTAACCATCGAAGCGGCCTGGGTAGCCGCGGATTGTGCGGCACGAACGAGACTTCAAAGTTGGGTTCGTGGCTGAGGTGATCGAGCAGGTAGTTGGCCTGCACCGCCTGGCCGCCGAGAATTCGCAGCGCCGGCGCGACCAGCAGCAGTCGAATCGGCCTCTCGGTAGAGTCGTTACTTCGTGAAACGTCAGTTACCCTCATCTCTATTCACGTCCCACGCGCCTCTTGAAGTTACGGAACTACAAGTCCCGTCTCCCCGGTCAAGAGTGCGTTCAAGTTGATCTCGCGTGAAGTGAGGGTCTGAGCTGATCGCAACATTTCCACGCAAACCAGTGTTGCTCGAGCACCGTCCCGAACGGTTATGTCGGGCGATTCACCTCGGGAAATGCTACCGAAAAATGAGTCTAGTTGGGCTTCGTAACCTTTGTGTGCCCACAACGTCGATTTAGTGTGTTTGAAATTCGACACTGATTTAAAGCGTTTGAAGTCCTGCACCATTGATGTCACCCCCTGGGCAAACACTTCGACACGCTCGCCCCCAGCGCGTTTCGAGCCGAGGGTCGAATAATTCAAAGTGGCTACGGACCCGTCCGCGAAGCGAAACGTCGCCACCAGGTTGTTCTCGCCCACGGGATCCGTTTTGCCCGTCGGCAGCGTGTAGGCCGAAACGTTGATGGGCTCGGATTCGAGTAACCAGTACATCAGATCGACGAAGTGCACGGCCTCGCCAATGATCGCGCCGCCAATCGACGGATCAGCCATCCAGTAGGAACCGGAGATGCCGGGCGAGCTGACGCGACAATCAATCACCGCTGGACCTGTGCGGCCGCGCAGCGACTGCTTCAATTCTTTGTAGAACGGTGCAAAACGCCGGTTGAACCCGACTGTCAACTGATTGCCGGACACGGCGACGGCGTTGTAGAGCTCGCGACATTCCTCCTCGGTGATCCCCATCGGTTTCTCGACGAACACGTGCTTGCCGGCCATCAACGCTTCGTACGCCTGCGAGAAATGATGTTGGTTGCGACTGAGCACCATCACCACGTCGACCTGCGGATCGTCGAGCACCTGTCGGTAGTCAGTGCAGAAGTACGACGCACCGAACCGGCGCGCATACGTATTGCCGCGCGCACCGCTAGCGGAACACACGGCGTGCAAACTCACATTCGGAATCTTCGACAGACTCGGCAGGTGCGCCCACTTCGCGAGATTGCCCGCACCGACCAACGCGACCTTAAGATCAGACTTCGCGCCGCGGCTCTTCAACATCACCTTACGTACGCGTTCAGGTGTCCCGTTACCGTTTACCGAAACTCGTTCGGGATACCGCAACAACACACCCAAACTATTCGACGCCGGATCCATTACCGTGCTGTAAGCCTGCGGCGCATCTTCAAGACCGAACTCGTGCGTGATCAATGGCTGGATATCGACACGGCCCAACGCCACGAGACGCAGGAATTCCTCCATGTTGCGTTTTTCAGTCCAGCGCACATAGGCAATCGGATAATCGCGTCCCCGAACCTCATACTCCGGGTCGTAACTTCCTGGTCCATAAGCACGAGACATCAGGAGCCTGATCTCCTTCATGTACATCTCGGACCAGGGGAACTCGATTTCGACTGCGCCCACAATTACGATAGTTCCGCGGTCGCGACAGATATCCAGGGCCAACTTGCACGGGGCCGACGACTTCGACGCGGCAGCGACGATCACGCAATCAGCACCCAAGCCATTGGTGATCGAGCTGACCTCTTCGGCGATCGAGACGCTACCGTCGAGACCATGGTCCACACCGCCCTTCTTGGCCAACTCCACGCGATCGGAACGCAGGTCGATGCCGATTACGCGCGCACCCTGAAGTCGGGCCAACTGGGCGACCAACTGCCCGACCAAACCCAGGCCGATAACCGCGACCACATCGCCGACACCGACTTCCGAAATCCTGATCGAGTTGAGAGCAATACTCCCGAGCGTGGTGAAGCACGCATGCTGGAACGGAACTTCGTCGGGTACTCGGACGATCAAGTTCTGCGAAGCGAGGATCGTTTCACCGTGACCAGTTCCCTCACCGCCGTAAGCGACACGATCGCCGACGTTGAACTCCTTCACCGACGGGTGGCGCTCTGAAATGATGCCGGCGCCTGCATAACCAAGCGTCGCGTATTCCTCGAACTTCGCGCGCACTTCGGTGATCGTTGCGAGCGGCCCCATCGCCTTCAGTCCGTCCCAAACCTTGCGCAACTGCGATGGGTTTTCGGCAACTTCCTTGATGATTCCCTCGTGAATGCTGGCGCTCTCGGTGCCGCTACTGATTAACGAATACACCGGATTTACGAGCACGTGGTGCGATATGACCATCGGCTCGGGCGCCTCGGCTACTACGATATGACTTAGTCCTTTGCGATAAACCTGTTTCATCTCTGGGGGATCTCTCTACAGTACTGAATCAGTCTTTGCTACCGTCACGCGGCCCTGGTTGGCGCTGTTTGAACTCAGAAAAGCGCCCTGCTCGTTGGTGAGCTCGCGATAAACAGTGAGCCACTGATCGCGGATGTACGGCCACGTAAACTTCTTAGTCGACTCATGCGCATTGCGCGCGAGCTTCAAGGCAAACTCGTTGTCGTTAAGCAGACGAAGCGCAGCGGCAGCGAGCGCCTTGTGATCGTCCCGGTCCACTATTAGACCACTGACTTCGTTCGTCATTATGTATGGTATGGCGCCGCCGCCATCAGTGGTGACGACGTTCAAGCCACACGCCATGCTTTCAGTCAGCGAGCTGGGCATGTTGTCGATGCTCGTCGCAGAGAGATAAATGTCCGCCGCATCGTACAGCGCGGGCATGCCTTCAAACTTCACAAAACCTATGAACTCCGTCTGGCGCAGTTTCAACTCGCGTGCGAGTGCTTCCAGATCGCGTCGTAAGAAACCATCAGCAGCGATCGTCAACCGTGCATCCGGATAACTCTCCTGAATAATCGCAAACGCACGAAGCACACAGGGCACGTTATAAAGCGGTTCGAGTAAACGACTCGTCAGAAACACGGGCCGCAACGGCTGTCGCTCGCGATAGGTGAACCGGTCCAGCTCGACGATGTTGTGAATCGCGCGCGCGTGCAAACCATATCGCCCAAACACGTCGACAAGATAACCCGACGGTACGACGACTTCGTCAGCCCACCTGATCGTCGGTACTGCGGAGCGCCACGTCTTGAGATGATCCTCTGCTTCGCCGCTGCGATAGTTCAGGATCGACTTCTTGCCGTAGAGCCGCGCAATCCCCAGCGCTGGGATCGCAGACATCGAATAGGAGTAATAAGACGCGCAAAAGATATGAATGATGTCGTACTGGCGCACGCGCCAGAGCAGCAGGGCGATGTAGTACACCGTCGTCACCACCGTACGCACGTACTTGATCGCCTGCAGCGATCGCAGAATTCCTGGGAGTCGCGGGTTGTGCGGGAGAAAACCGATCTCCAAATTCGACTCCCTTTTGAGTCCTTCCATGAGCCGCACGGCTTGTCGCGACTGCCCGCCGAGAATATCGAGCGATGGTGCGACTATCAGGACTCGCAATTTGTTCGTTTCGCTTGCTGCCATTAATTTGGATCTACTCGCGATAACCGCGATACCCACGCCGGAGTGCTGGACGTCAGCAATTCGGTGTACAGGCTCTCAACATTCTGAAGTTGCTTCGCACTGGAAAACTTTTCATTCACGCGCCGCCTGCCGGAGTCACCCATCTCGCCCGCGCTCTCCTGGTCCAGCAACAGCGAGACAATGTGTTGCGCCAACTGCTCGTGATCGCCGACCGGTACGAGGTAACCCGTCTCGCCGTGAACGATCGCCTCGCGCGCGCCGCCGACGTCCGTGGCGACCACCGGACGGCCTGCCGCCATGTACTCCAGAATCGCGTTCGAAAACCCTTCCGAACTCGAGCTCAACACGCAGACGTGCGAGATCGACAACACCGAACCTACGTCCTGGCAGCGGCCGATGAAAAACGTCCGCTCCGCAATGCCGAGCTCGCGGGCCAGCGCCTGCGTGGCTTCGAGCAACTCGCCCTCACCAGCGATTATAAACGCAGCGTCAGGCACATTCTCATAAACCTGTTTGGCAGCACGCAAGAATGTCGGATGGTCCTTGAAACAGAAGGGCTCGGGCTGCAACACGTGCGCGCGCATGTTAGCCATGATCGTAACGAAACGCGCCTGTTCGGGAAGATTGAGTGACCGCAGAATCTCGCTTCTGTCCGCGTGCGCCGGTTGTACGCGCGCGAGGTCCAGCCCGTTGTAAATCGTGCGCACTTTCTGCGCCGGCACGCCTTCGCGAATCAGTTGTTGACGCACGTCTTCGCAATTGGCGACCACGGCGTGGGCCACTCGATACGATGCGCGTTCGACAAACCTTTGCATCTCCGGACGCACGGCCGATTCTCTTCGCGAAGCAATTCGCGCCTTCACGCGCGCGATCCCCGCCGCCGCCATGCCGAAAATGTTTGTGTAAAAGTCGTGTGCGTGGACGACGTCGATCTCGTGCTTCTTCAAATACTGCACGAGGCGTCGCAACTGACCAGCGGCATGGAAGTCGTAGAAGCTGTTGAGTCGAAACTCCGGGATGTCGCGCAGGCCGAGGCGATTGATCTCGTCCAGCAGCACTCCTTCACGATCCAACGTGACCACGAACACGTTGCAGCGTCCGCTTTCCACGAGCAGTCGCGTTAGTTGTACTGCCTGTCGTTCGGATCCACCCTGATGGAAGCTGCCGATCAGTTGTAGGGCGTTGTATCTCAAATTATTTTGCCAGCACCATCGCCGCTGCATCTCGCCAACCAATCGGATGGGCCACAGGCGGCAGCTCCTTTGTCATCACGCGATCGATTCCGCCCTTGCCCCAATCGCCTGACAAGACGATCTCGTTCGGACGCGCCGAAGAAATGGGCCAGCGGAAGTTTCCAAAGGCTTCGCGCACGATCGGCAGCAGTTCGGGGTCGTAACCAAGCAATTGCGCGCCGAACCAGTCGACGCACGCTGCGTTGTTGCCGGCGAAAAGCAAACCGAGCGGAAGCGGTTGCGGGGACAGTGGTCCGTCGCCTTGTCCGGCGACTACTGCGTCGGCCAGGTGCACGACACGACGCTGTGGTCCGTCGTTCATCGAGCCGTTCGTCGCGCCGTAAATCAGTATGCGATTAAGATCGAGTCCGGTACGCCAGATCGTATCGTTACCACTCCATGATCCTTCGATTCCGAGATCGTCACCGATCAAGTGCAGCACGCGATTAAGCTGCGTGGCCACGCCGCCCCAGATGCGTCCTTTCGTGCCGGCGTCGGTCAGGTTCTGCTGGTCGGCCGCGTATTCCAACATTCGTTTGACGCGCGAGTTGCCGGGATAGCAGTCGCCGCCGAGATCGGCGCCGCCGATGCGATGATGCGGCAGGTACTCCTTGTTACCGTTGATGCCGATCAGGTTCTTCAGCGCACAGGTAATGCCGGCCTTCTTGTGCGTCTTGAGTTTCGGCAGGTTGATAACGACGTCGGCGTCCAAAACGTCGCGGGCGATCAGGTAGCGATGTCGTCCCTTGCCGTGCGTCTTCGCCATCAGGCGGGGGTCGTAACACGTCACGCGGAAGTCGTCTGTTTCATCGGTTATCGGCTCGAGCAGACTGTCGGAGGCAAGGTCGAACAGCACGAACTCGTCTTCCGGAAGTTTGTTCTCTTCGGCGACCCGAACACCATTGATGTACTGGGCAGTGGTGCGACGGAAATCCTTGAGACCGTGAAAACGCGGGTCTTTCCTCTTCAGGTTTTCGGCCCACTCAGCCAGGTTGCCATTTTCGATCAAGGCCGCGAAGTCACACGTCTGAATCGGCGCATCGCCTACGACGACCTGGGCAGGATCAGCTTTCAGAACCGCATTCACGACCGCCTTCACGACTGACTGATGCGTGATCATGGGGTCCATGCCGCCGGTGCTTTGATTGTGGTCCAGAACCCAATTCGGCTTGATCAGCACGCGTGCGCCGGGCGGGATCAAATCGCCGAACGAACCTTTTCCTTCGCGAGCCCAACCCAACTCCTCAGCGAGACGTTCGACAGCACGCGCCATCGTTGCGCCATCATTTTCGCGATAAG
>Ga0310902_10000655_pt1 | contig 10240 bp, 9 predicted proteins | sample C24D3metaG_FD_203748 | JGI IMG/M metagenome (GOLD analysis project Ga0310902, IMG submission 203748) | Lab incubated soil microbial communities from West Virginia University Organic Research Farm, Morgantown, WV, United States - C24D3 | ecosystem: Environmental > Terrestrial > Soil >...
CCGTAGAAATTCTCGGCCGCGACGACGGCGATCTGGTCTTCAGCGGCAAGCGCGGGAATGCCGTGGACGATAAAGAATGCAAAGGCGAGGCCGACGAGTGCGGCTTTCATGGAAGGCCTGTTTCGCAGTGCTTTCCCTTAAAATGTAACATTATAACATTCAGATAGCAAAACAGGACGCCCTCGGGCCGAAAAACTTATGTTTTAAAATAGCTTAAGCAGAAGCCGCGGCTTTTCATTGCGCGTGGATGTTCCCCTCCTTGACCACGCGGCCCCATTTGGCGATCTCGGTCTTGATGTACTCGGCGAACTGTTCCGGGGTCATCTCGACGGTTGCCGCACCCTCGCGGTCGAAAGCGGCCTGGAGTTCGGGCGACTTCAAAGCCTGCTGCGACGCCGCATAGAGCTTGTCCGCGAGAGGCTGGGGCAGCCCCGCCGGCGCGGCCAGGCCCCACCAGTTATCCGCGACATAACCGGGCACTCCGGCTTCCGCGATCGTCGGCACATCCGGGAGAACGGGGCTGCGCTTGGCGCCGCCGGTTCCTAACGCGATCAACTGTCCCGATTTGATGAACGGCGTGGTCTGCACCAGCGACGAGAACATGATCTTAACGTGGCCTGCGATCACGTCCTGCATTGCCGGTCCGCCGCCTTTGTAGGGCACATGGACGATGTCGACGCCCGCCTGCAGTTTGAACAGTTCGGCGCCCAGATGCTGGAAGCTGCCGACGCCCGCCGATGCGTAATTGAGCGAGCCGGGCTTCTCCTTGGCCATCGCGACGAGGTCCTTCACCGATCGGATCGGAGATGTCGGATTGACCACCAGTACGTTCGGCCCGGTCGCGAATATTGAGATCGGTGTGAACGACTTGATCGGATCGTATTTGAGCGTGTAGAGCGCCGGATTGACGGCGTGCGCGATCGATATGATGCAGATCGTGTAGCCATCGGGCGCGGCGTTCGCGCAGGCCTCGGTACCGATCGTCCCGCCGGCGCCGCCGCGGTTATCGACATAGACCTGATGCCCGAGTTTCACGCTGAGTTGTTGTGCGACCAGCCGGCCGACAACGTCGTTGCTGCCGCCCGGCGGAAACGGAATGATCAACCGCACGGGTCGGTTCGGATAGTCATCGGCCGAAGCGTTCGGCGCCAGCGCGAACAGCAGCGACGCAGCCATCATTACTCGAGACAACAGTGTCAGCATGACGTCTCCCGGATTGCAGAATTTTTTCAGTGCCAATATGGCGGGTAAGCCGAGTTCTTCTGCTCGGCGTCGAGCCTGCGCAACATCGCCGGCCATTCAAGCACGCCGTAGGGTCTGCGCGTGCCTGGCTGATACATGTGCGCGGTGTGCGCCAGCACATTTTCGCCCGGCATTGTCAGTTCCGTTCGCGCTGCCATCGCATCCACCTGCGAGCGGCAAGACAGTTCGAGCTGATACATCGTGTTGAACGCCTGCTGCACGGTCGCGCCGCAGGTCAACAGGCCGTGGTTACGCATGATCAGCGCTTCGTGCGGGCCGAGATCGCGTACCAGTCTCTCACGCTCATCGAGTTCGACCGCCGGACCTTCGTAATCGTGATAGCCGATGTGGCCGACGAAGCGGATCGATGTCTGCGACAGTGGCAGGAGGCCGCATTTCATCGCGGAAACCGCCATCCCGGCGCGGGTATGCGTGTGCAGCACGCAGGCAACATCGGGACGCGCCTTATGGATCGCGCCGTGAATCACATATCCGGATTTGTTGATGTCGTAGTCGGTGTCCGGTTTCCAGAGGATCTCGCCGTCGACATGTATTTTGACCAGGCTCGAGGCCGTGATCTCCTTGTAGAGAAGGCCGTAAAGATTGAGCAGGACGACATCGTCTTCGCCGGGAACGCGCGCGGTTATGTGGTTATAGATGAGGTCGGTCATGCCGTAGACATCGACCAGGCGATAGCAGGCGGCGAGTTCTAGACGGGCCTGCCATTCCTGCGGCGACACCCGGTCCTTGATCGACGGAAAATCAGTCGCATAGTTCATGGCGTTTTCCCTTGGCCCACCGGACGTTGATCGCCCTGGCATTTTGTCGCCCAAACATAGCTCTCCGGGCGGGTGCGAGGAAAGGGCGGGGCTGGGACGGACGATGGTCTCTGGGCCTTTGTAGTTGCGCCCGAGATTGCCTATATCTCCGTCCTCATGGAGATCCAGTCTTCGATGCCCGCCCCTGACTCCTCTTCAAAAATACCCGTCACGGTTCTCACCGGCTACCTCGGCGCCGGCAAGACCACGCTTCTCAATCGCATCCTGTCCGAACCGCACGGCAAGAAGTTTGCGGTCATCGTCAATGAATTCGGCGAGATAGGCATCGACAACGACCTCGTTGTGAATGCCGACGAGGAAGTTTTCGAGATGAACAACGGGTGCATCTGCTGCACCGTGCGGGGCGATCTCGTGCGCATCATCGATGGCCTGATGCGACGCAAGGGCAAATTCGACGCGATCATCGTCGAGACGACGGGCTTGGCGGATCCCGCGCCTGTGGCGCAGACGTTCTTCATGGACGAGGCGGTCGGCGCGAAGACCAAATTGGATGCCGTCGTCACCGTAGCTGATGCCAAGTGGCTGGCGGATCGGCTCAAGGATGCACCCGAAGCGAAGAATCAGATCGCATTCGCGGATGTCATATTGATCAACAAGACCGATCTGGTGACCGCCGAAGAATTGGGTGAGCTTGAGGCGCGCATTCGTGGTCTCAATCCCTACGCGCGGCTTCACCGCACCCAGCGCGCCAAGATCGACATCAATGAAGTGCTCGGCCGCAACGCCTTCGATCTCGATCGTATTCTCGACATCGAGCCGTCGTTTTTGGACTCCGATGATCACCATCATGATCATGACCACGATCACCATCATGATCACGATCATGAGGACGGCCCTCACCATCATCATCATCACGGAAACGGCCTCAAGCACTATCACGACGAGGAGATGCAGTCGGTTTCGATCAAGACCGACAAGCCGCTCAATCCAGACAAGTTCTTTCCCTGGGTTCAGGATCTCGTCGCCAAGGACGGTCCCAGTATTCTGCGCTGCAAGGGCATATTGTGGTTCAAGGATGACCCCGAGCGTTTTGTCTTTCAGGGTGTGCATATGATCCTTGATGGCGACCACCAGCGCTCCTGGCGCGCTGACGAGAAGCGCGACAGCCGTATTGTCTTCATCGGCCGCAATCTGCCGGAAGATAGAATCCGGCAGGGCTTCGAAAGCTGCATCGCCTGACGTGAGCGACACGCCGGCCCCCATTCCTTCGCTCGCCGACCGAGCGCGCCGCGTAAATGCCGGCGCGCCCGTTGTTGGCGTGCATTTCCTTGGCAAAACGGCAGTGTTCGTGCTCGGCGAAGAGGATCTGCTCTTCGTCGCAGAAGCTGAGCGCCGCGTTCACGTTCACGCGGGCGCCGTCCTTGCGAGCGCGTCCGACGGAACGCGCATCATAACCGGTGGCGATGACGGCGAAGTTGGCGAGACCGGTGTTGACGGCGAACATCGCGTCATCGCAACCGACGACAAGAAGCGCTGGATCGACAACGTCGCCCTTGGTCCCGATGGCGCCATCGCCTGGTCGTCAGGCAAGACCGCGCACGTCCGCACGAAAAAAGGTGAGCTGCGCACATTTGAGGCGGCATCAACCGTTGCGGGCCTTTGCTTCTTGCCGAAGGGCTTTCGTCTGGCGATCGCGCACTATAACGGTGCGACGCTCTGGTTTCCGAATGCGGCCGGCGCTCAGCCCGAGCGGCTCGAATGGAAGGGCTCGCATCTCGGGGTGACGGTCAGCCCGGATGGAAAATTTCTGATCACTTCAATGCAGGAGCCAACGCTCCATGGCTGGCGGCTGGTCGATGCCAAGCACATGCGCATGTCGGGATATTCCGCTCGCGTGCGGTCGCTCAGCTGGAGCGCGGATGGCGAATTTCTGGCAACGTCGGGTTCCGAGCAACTGATACTTTGGCCGTTCGATGGCAAGGATGGTCCGATGGGTCGCCAGCCGACAATTCTGGCGCGCGCCGAATCGCGCGTTGTGGTCGTTGCCTGTCATCCGCGACAGCCGGTTGTGGCCGCGGGCTATGCCGACGGCGCGGTGAGATTGGTGCGGGTCGAGGACGACGCTTTGATTCTCGCGCGCGAGGGGGACGGGCAACCGGTGAGCGCGCTCGGCTGGAATGAAACGGGCCAGGCACTCGCATTCGGCACAGAATCCGGTGACGCAGGCGTGCTCGCCTTGTGATCGCCCCATATGCCTCCACTATGACGCATTGCCCGTGCTCCGTGCGGGGCTCTAGCCTGTAGCAATATGATTCGGAACCAAGCCCGTGTGCCGCACTTGTCTGAGTTTGCGGCTGTCGGAGCCTGAAGGGACAAAAGGAACAAGTCATGGCCTCCATCTGGAGGATACGTCGCGCGGTTTTCGCCATCGCAACGGGCGTTGCCATCGCAATCAGCGCGCTGCTGGTTCCGATTGCGGTCGGTGCGCTTTCACCGGCGCAGGCGCAGATCTCGGAAGACGCTCAGATCGCGCTTGAGCAATATGGTGTTTGGCGCCCGCATCCGCGCTTCGGCAATGTCTGGGTGCCGGCAGGGGTCCCGCCGGATTGGCGGCCGTATGAATACGGACGCTGGGTCTACACAGATGATTGGGGCTGGTACTGGGCCTCAGACGATGGCGAGGCCAACTGGGGCTGGGTGGTCTACCACTACGGACGCTGGGCATTTGAGCGCGGTTTCGGCTGGTTCTGGGTGCCAGGCGATGAATGGGCACCCGCCTGGGTGAATTGGCGCTATGGCGACGATTATGTCGGCTGGGCGCCACTCCCGCCCGACGAATTGGTCGGAGCCTACGAAGTCGAGCCCGCATATTGGGCCTTTGTGCCGGGGCGATATTTGGGCGCACCGCGGCTGCGCACATACTTCGTGCCGGTTTATCGGCGCTCGGTCATCCTGCGCACAACAAATATCGTCAATCGCACCGTTCCCGTGCATGGCGGCCGCCTGGCGGTCAATCCGGGAATTCCACCGGCCTTCATCGCCCGCGTAAGCGGCGCGCCGGTCCCGACCTATCAGGTGCGCCCGAGGGTCTTCGCCTCGACTCATGGCGTGGCCGGCGCGGTGCAAATCAATCGCGACGAGTTGCGTCGTCCGCCGGGCGGCCCGCCTGGTCGACCCGGTGGCCCGGGACGGCCTGGCATTGCGCCACCGCCGCGCCTGCCTCCTGTTTCCATTCAGCGCACCACAACGGTGATTCCGCCGAGCGCTGCGGTGACTGCTCCGCAGCCGCTCGGCAGAAACGAGCCGGGACGATTGGGTGCGACTCCGCCGCGCGCGGCTCAGGGCACAACACCTCCGACAGCGGCGCCTCCGGGAGCACCGCCGCCGCCCTCAACGCCTCCTGGTCAGCGCGAGGAACGCCGCATGACGCCTGGCGGACCGCCAGGTGGCCCGCCAAGTGGTCCTCTGCCACAACAGCCGAACGTCGTGCGGCCAACTCCGCCGCAAGTGCAGCAACCTCCGGCGCCTCCACCGCCGCAGCAGCGGCAAGTGCAGCCACCGCAGCCGCCAGCAGGACAGCCACCGCAACGCGACGAGCGGCGCGAGCGCTTTGGTCCGGGTGGCCCGCAAAGTGGCCCGCCAGGTGGTCAGCAAGGTGGTCCGCCGCCGCCTCCACCTCTGCAGCAGCGGCAGGTGCAGCCGCCGCCAGCGCCGCCACCGGGTCCGCCGCCGCAGCAACAACGTATGCAGCCGCCGCCGCAACCCGCTCCGCATCCGCCGCCACCGCCGCCGCAAGGTGCGCGTGGGCCCGGACAGCCGCCACCGGCGCCGCCTCCTCCCAAGAGGCCGCCGCCCAAGCCGGGCGAGGAGGAGAAAAAGTAGCGACGACGCGAAAAAGAAACGGGCGGCCTTGTGGCCGCCCGTTTGCGTTTGTTCGCTCCTCGCCGGTCAGTGCATCAGCACGTTGCGAAACTGCCACGGATCGCGCTTGTCGATGTCCTCGGGGAAAAGTCCGGGGCGCCCGGTGAGGGGTGTCCAGTCCGTGTACGTGCCGATGACCGGGCCGAGATAAGGCATCTGCACTTCGAGGCAGCGACGGAAGTCCATCTCGTCCGTCTCGACAATGCCGGCCTTCGGGTTCTCGAGCGCCCACACCATTCCAGCGAGGACGGCCGAAGTGACTTGCAGGCCAGTGGCGTTCTGGAAAGGCGCGACCTCGCGCGTTTCGTCGATCGAAAGCTGCGAGCCGTACCAGTACGCATTTTTCTTGTGGCCATAGAGCAGCACGCCGAGTTCGTCGATTCCGTCTGCGATCTCGTGCTCGTCGAGAATGTGGACATCTTCCTGCGGAGCGCCCGCGCGGCCAAACACCTCGTGCAGGGAAAGCACCGCGTCGTTGCAGGGGTGATAGGCGTAGTGGCAGGTCGGCCGATAGATCGTCTTGCGTCCCTTGCGCAGCGTGAAGTAGTCGGCGATCGAGATCGACTCGTTGTGCGTGACGAGGAAACCCAATTGCGCCTGGGCCGTCGGCGTCCACGAGCGCACGCGCGTGTTCGCTCCGGGCTGCAGCATGTAGATCGCCGAGCCGCAGCCCGTCTTGTGCCTGGCGGCGTTTGCCGGAATCCATTTCTCGTTTGTGCCCCAGCCAAGCTCCGCCGGCTGCAGGCCTTCGGATATGAAACCCTCAACCGACCAGGTATTGACGAACACGTTCATCGGCTTCGGGTGTTTCGCGCGCTGAGTGTCGCGCTCGGCGATGTGGATACCCTTGATGCCGGCCTTCTTGGCCAGACGCGCCCACTCGTCGCGTGTCTTCGGCTCCTTGAATTTCAGGCCGGTGTCGGTGGCGATGTTCAGCAGCGCGCGCTTGACGAACCACGACACCATGCCCGGGTTGGCGCCACAGCAGGATACGGCGGTGGGACCACCAGGGCGCTTGCGGCGCGCGGCAAGAATTGTTTCGCGCAGTGCGTAATTCGTTCGCGCCTCGGGGCCGAGCTTCTGGTCGAAGTAGAAGCCCTTCCAGGGCTCGACCACGGTGTCGATGTAGAGCGCGCCGACCTCGCGGCACAGCTCCATGATGTCGAGCGAGGAGGTGTCGACCGACACGTTCACGCAAAAGCCCTGGCCGCCGCCTGCGGTCAGCAGGGGGGTCAGCAGGTGGCGGTAGTTGTCCTTGGTGACCGCTTGATGGATGAAGCGGATGCCGCGCTGATCGAGCAGCTTGCGATCTTTGTCTTCGGGATCGATGACCACAAATCGTTTTTTGTCATAACTGAAATGACGTTCGATCAGCGGCAGAGTGCCTTTGCCGATCGAACCGAAGCCAATCAATACGATGGGCCCGTCGATACGGGCATGCACTGGCCATTTAGGCATCGTGAGCGTCTCCAGGGAAGGCAGGTCATATCTTTGGTTAAGCGCAAACGGAATAGACGCCGGGCAATACTACCCAGCGTCCATGGCATTCTGACAGAAATTATGCGGCGGAGGCAGCGAGACCCGTCTGTGGCATCCGCTTGCTGGGTGCGCGCAGCAGACCGCGGGCGCCGTTGAGCGAGCCAGGTACGAGTTCGAGGGCCAGCAGCCGGTCGCGTTCGAACGGACCGGGCATGCGCAGGGCCGCGGTCTTCTCAGTAGAGAAGCCGAAGCGGCTGTAGTACGGCGCGTCGCCAACGAGCACGACCGCGGCGTGGCCGCGGCGGCGAGCCGCCGCGAGCGCATGACCCACGAGTGCTGCGCCGACGCTACGGTTGCGGCAATCGGCGGCAACCGCGACCGGTCCAAGCAGCAGCGCCGATTGACCGGTGCCACACACGATATTCCAGAGACGGGCGGTCCCAATGACGCGCGTCCCATCGGTCGCGACAAAAGCGAGCCCTTCGGCCGGGGATCGGCCGTCTCGCAGACGCTGCGAACTCTTGCGCCACCGGTGATCGCCGAAAGCTTCGTCGAGCAGCACTTCGCGCGCCGCGACGTCGGGGGGACGTTCTTTCCGGATCGATATCATGTCAGCCTGCTCCCGCCCCGGCGCGCGACCAGGCGCGCGCTGCAAGGGGCGTTGCTTGTGGGGTGAGGGGAGCCGGCACGACCGGCTCCCGGCGATGTCAGATGTGATAGGTCTTCAGCGGCGAGAAGCCGTTGAACGCCACCGAGGAGTAGGTCGCCGTGTAGGCGCCTGTGCCCTCGATCAGCACCTTGTCGCCGATCTCGAGGCTGACGGGGAGCATGTAGGGCTCCTTTTCGTACAGCACGTCGGCTGAGTCGCAGGTCGGACCCGCGAGCACACAGGGTGCCAGGGCGTCGCCGTCCCGCGGGGTGCGGATCGGGTAGCGGATCGATTCGTCCATCGTCTCGGCGAGACCGCCGAACTTGCCGATGTCGAGATAGACCCAGCGCACGTCGTCTTCCTCGCTCTTCTTGGAGACGAGGACGACTTCCGCCTCGATGGTGCCGGCATTGCCGACCATGCCGCGGCCCGGCTCGATGATGGTCTCCGGGATACGGTTGCCGAAGTGCTTGCGCAGCGCCTTGAAGATGGCCGTGCCGTAGGTCTTCACCGACGGAACGTTCTTCAGGTACTTCGTCGGGAAGCCGCCGCCGAGATTGACCATCGTGAGGTTGATGCCGCGCTCGCCGCATTCCTTGAATACCGCTGCCGCTGACGCGAGCGCACGGTCCCAGGCATGCTGGTTTCGCTGCTGAGAGCCGACGTGGAACGACACGCCGACCGGCTCAAGACCGGCCTTGAGGGCATGTTCCAGCACGTCGACCGCCATGGCCGGCTCGCAGCCGAACTTCCGCGACAGCGGCCATTCGGCGCCGACACAGTCGGACAGGATACGGCAGAACACGCGGCTGCCAGGTGCTGCCCGGGCGGTCTTCTCGACCTCGGCCTTGCAGTCGACGGCATAGAGGCGAACGCCGAGCGCAAAGGCGCGCGCGATATCGCGCTCCTTCTTGATCGTGTTGCCATAGGAGATGCGGTCGGGCGTCGCGCCGGCGGCGAGCACCATCTCGATCTCGGCGATCGAAGCGGTGTCGAAGCAGGAGCCGAGCTTGGCCAGCAAGGCCAGGACTTCCGGCGCCGGGTTAGCCTTCACGGCATAGAACACACGGGTGTCCGGCAGTGCCTTGGCGAAGGCGGTGTAGTTGTCGCGAACGACGTCAAGGTCGACGACCAGGCAAGGGCCCTCGTCTTTACGCTTGCGTAGAAACTCGCGGATGCGCTCAGTCATTGCGCTATTCCCCACGGCTATAGGGCTTTCCAAGCCCTTGATGATGCGGCTTAAGAGCTTGTCGCCTGCGCGCGATGGGGACGCGCCGACGCCTGCACTCTGCTGCCGCTCAGCTGCCTTGGATTGGATGGGGAGATCCCCGTCCGCACGGCCGGCAAAGATGAACAAGCCTCTTCGGTGACCCGCGCCGGTGATGGAAGCCGGCAGAGACCAAGGAAGCCCGATCGTCGTTGCTTTAAGCCGCGTCCCCTGCTGAGAGCAGAGTGCGCCGGTTTCGCCTCCGGCTGCCGGTCAGATTTCTTGGAGAGGTTGGCTCTTCTCTCCAGGCGGCTGGCCGGCCTCTTGTCCGGCTACCTACCGACCGACACACGGCCACAGGCACGTGCGAAATTGGGCATTACGGAAATAAGTAATTTTGGTGACACATGCAAGCAAAAGTTCGCCGCGACAAAAAACTTTCTTAACTTTTTCTTTCAGCGACCGACGACGCGCGCTCAGCCGCGCGTGGTGAACGGCTCGATGCGATGCGCCGCGCGGATGAACTGCGCCATGACGGCGAGGCCGCAGAGGACGAACACAACGTCGAGCACGCGCGCGCCGAAACCGCCGAGGTCGAACAAGGTGGCGAGGGCCCACGAGCCGGCGAACGCAGCGCCGAACACCTCGGCGCCGATCAGGATCGCGGCGCTGACGACGGTGATGACGTTGAGCCAGTTGATGCGGCTGCCTTCGGCCATGCGGGTCTCCTTTGCGAGGCGCAATCTCTCCGAATCCGGCTGCGAGATCAAGTCCATAGCGCAACAGCTCGCCCGCACGAATTGTCACAGACGAGCGTCGGGCGGCCGGTGATCGCGAGGCGCTCGATCGTCTGCTCGGACCACGGCAGTCGTTAACGCGGGTCGAGAGGCAGGTGGAGAGCCGCGCTCGCCGGGTCGTGGCCGGAATGTGGCCGCGGTGAGAGCGATCAAGGGTCTCGCCAAA
>Ga0310902_10000658_pt1 | contig 10228 bp, 10 predicted proteins | sample C24D3metaG_FD_203748 | JGI IMG/M metagenome (GOLD analysis project Ga0310902, IMG submission 203748) | Lab incubated soil microbial communities from West Virginia University Organic Research Farm, Morgantown, WV, United States - C24D3 | ecosystem: Environmental > Terrestrial > Soil >...
AAAACCGCGACGGCAGCTCGTTCCCGCTCGACGCCTACCGCAGCGGCCTCGACCTGGACGCGCAGTAGCTTTGCTGCACGCCGACAGCGCGCGCAACCGGCTGACCGGCATCGGCCTGGTGTCGCTCACCTATCTCGTGTTCGCGCTGCTCGACGGCAGCGCCAAGTGGCTGGTGGGCTATATGCCGGTGATCATGGTGGTCTGGCTGCGCTTCGCCACGCACGTGGTGGTCGCCGGCGCGGTGCTGTTCCCGCTCAAGGGAATGGCGCTGGTGAAGACCAGCCACTGGCGCTGGCACCTGGTGCGCGCGCTGATGTTCATGGCGATGACCGGCATCAACTTCTGGGCGCTGCAGTACCTGCAGCTCACCGTCACCTCCTCGATCTTCTTCTCGGTGCCGCTGATCATCGCGCTCGCCAGCGCCTCGTTCCTCGGCGAGCGGCTCGCTCCCGGCAAGTGGATCGCGATCATCACCGGCTTCGCCGGCGTGCTGGTGATCGTGCGGCCGTGGGGCGCGGAGTTCCACCCCGCGATGCTCGCCTCGGTGGTGAATGCGCTGCTGTACGCGGTGTTCATGATGATGACGCGCCGGCTCGCGGCCTACGATTCGCCCGAGACCATCCAGTACCTGCCGGCGGTCGGCGCCGCCATCGGCCTCGCGCCGTTCGCCATCGCCGCCTGGGAAACACCCGACGGCTGGCTGGAGTGGACCGTCGCCTGCCTGATGGGAGTGCTGGGCGGCCTCGGCCATTACCTGCTCGCGCTCGCGCACCGCTATGCTCCCGCTTCGGTGATCGCCCCGTTCCTCTATCAGCAGGTGATCTACATGGCGCTGTTCGGCTACCTCGTATTCGGTGACGTACCGAGCCCCTGGGTGTGGCTCGGCGCCACGGTCGTCATCGGCAGCGGCCTGTACCTGTTCGCGCGAGAACGGAAAGTGAAGTGAGGCGGCGATGACCGACGCCGTCGCCGTCCCGCTGTGGCTGGTGCTGCTAGCGGGACTGCTCGCGGTCTGGGCGTTCTATGAGCACGTGTTGATCCCCGCGCTGCGCTGGATGGTGACGCAGCCCGCCAACCAGGTGATCGACCAGGTCTCCACGCGCCTGCGCATCGGCATCCGCCCGTTCCAGCGCACGCGCCGGCAGGCCTTGATCCACCGCCTGCTCACCGATCCCAAAGTGCAGGAAGCGGCCGAGCAGTTCGCAGTCCAAAACAAACTTCCCATTAGCACCGCTTTCAAGAAAGTGGAAGGCTACGCGCGCGAGATCGTCCCGGCGTTCAACGCCTACCTGTACTTTCGTATTGGTTACTGGATCGGGCGCAGCGTGGCGCGGCTGCTGTACCGCGTGCGCATCGGCTACGTGGATTCAGCGGGCCTCGAGCGCATCGACGCCAACGCCACGGTGGTGTGCGTGATGAACCACCGCTCCAACATGGACTACGTGCTCGCGGGATTTCTCGCCGCCGACCAGGCGGCGCTTTCCTACGCCGTGGGCGAATGGGCGCGCATCTGGCCGCTGTCGGCGCTGATCCGCGCGATGGGGGCGTACTTCGTGCGCCGCAACTCGCGCGATGAGCTCTACCGCCGGGTGCTCGAGCGCTATATCGCGATGGCGACCGAGGCCGGCGTTCCTCAGGCGGTCTATCCCGAGGGCGGCCTGACGCGCGACGGCCGCATGCGCGAGCCGAAGCTCGGCGTGCTCGATTACATGCTGCGCGGCTTCAGCCTGCGCGGCGAGCGCGACCTGGTGTTCGTGCCGCTGGGGCTCAACTACGACCGGGTGCTCGAAGACCGCACGCTGTTGATCGAGAAATCCGGCAAGCGACCGGTCAGGGCGATGTGGAACACCTTCCGCTTCGTGGCGCACAACGCGTGGCTGATGCTGCGCAGCGAATGGCACCGCTTCGGCTACGCCTGCGTCAACTTCGGCACGCCGATCTCGATGCGCGAATACTGCCGGGCGCGCAACCTCGACTTCCAGGCGCTCGGCGGCGAGGAACGCCGGGCTGCCATGGCGCACCTCGGGCGCGAGCTGATGGAGGCGGTGGGACGCATCGTGCCTGTGCTCCCGGTACCGCTGATCGCCACCATCTTCGTCGCCCAGCCGCAGCGCGCGCGCTCGGCGCTCGAGCTGAAGGCCGAGGTCGGCCACCTGCTCGCCCGGCTGGAAGCATCGGGCGCTCATGTCTACATTCCGCGCGGCGACCTGGACTACGCGCTAACCGTGGGTCTGCGCATGCTGCAGCTGCGTCATCTGGTCGAGGAAAAGGACGGACTGTTTCGAGCCCGCGAGGCCGAGCTGCCGCTTCTCGCCTACTATGCGAACTCCATCACGCATCTTCTTTGACTGGACTAAAGGATAAGCGTCCAGTAGATTGAACGTGGGGCAAGTAAGGGGGGCCATGGCCGCTTCACGCTCGGCCAAGTCACGCACAGTTCCGCGACGCCGCGAGGCGGCGCCGGGTGCGCCTGCCCTCCTCGGCCTCACTTCCGACTGGTACTGGGAGCAGGACGCCGAGCTGCGCTTCACGCGCGCCGAGGTGCGCAACGCCGACCCCACCGAGCAGGCGCGCGCCAAGGGGCTGATCGGCAAGAAGCGCTGGGAAACCGGCATCGAGATCGAAGGCGGCTGGGAAGAGCACCGCGTCATGCTCGAAGCGCGCGCGCCGTTCCGCGACGTGCTGATGTGGCGCACCTTCCCCGACGGCGCGCGGCGCTACATCAGCGTCAGCGGCGAGCCGATGTTCGATGCCAAGGGGCGCTTCCTCGGTTATCGCGGCATCGGCCGCGACGTCACCAAGCAGAAGCGCATCCAGCAGCTTCTCAAGCTCGACCACGCGGTGACGCTGCGCCTCGCCGAGGCGGCGAGCCCGGCCGAAGGACTGAGCGGCGCGCTGCAGGCCGCGTGCGACATGCTCGCCTGGGATTGCTCCGAGCTCTGGACGCCGGACGAATCCGGCAACGTGCTGCGCCAGTACGCGAGCTGGACGGCGCCGGGCGTACCCGGCGCGCAGCGCTTCATCGAAGGCTCGCGCAGCTTCACCTTCCGCCCGGGCGAGGGCCTGGTCGGCGCGGTCTGGCAGTCAGGCGAGCCGATCTGGGCGCCCGAAGCCGTCAAGGATGCGCGCGTGCGCCGCATCCAGCTCGCGCGCGAATGCGGCCTGCAGGCCACGCTTCTCTTTCCGGTGCGCACCGGCGGGCGCATCGCCGGAGTTCTCGAATTCTCGTCGCGGCGCATCCGCCAGCCCGACAAGCGCCTGTGGCAGACGATCGGCGCGATCGGCACGCAGATCGGCCAGTTTCTCGGCCGCGCCGAGGCCGAGCGCGCGGTGCGCGAGAGCGAAGCGCGCTTCCGCGCTCTGACCAACCTGTCCACCGACTGGTACTGGGAGCTCGACACGAAATACCGCTTCACCCGCCTCGAGGGCCGCAACGTGGCCGGGGGCGACCCCGACCTGCAGACGCGACTGATCGGCCAGCCGCGCTGGGACACCGGGCTCGAGGTGGAAGGCGGCTGGGACGCGCACCGCGCCCTGCTCGAGGCGCGCCAGCCGTTCCACGACTTGCTGATGTGGCGCCAGATGGTCGACGGCAGCGTGCGCTATATGCGCGTAAGCGGCGAAGCGCTGCTCAATCCCGACGGCAGCTTCGCCGGCTACCGCGGCGTCGGCCGCGACGTCACCGACGAGAAGCGCGCCGAGCAGATCCTGCGGCTCGAGCACGAGGTCGCCCGCCTGCTCGCCGCCGCCGAAGACAACTCCGCCGGCCTCAAGGCCGTGATGCGCACGGTGTGCGAGACCGAGGGCTTCGCCTGCGGCCGCTACTTCCGCGTCGACGGCGAGGTGCTGCGCTTCCAGGACGCATGGGCGATCCCGGATCCCACCGTCGAGCCGTTCATCGAGCGCTCCCGCAACTATGTGTTCCGCCCGGGCGAAGGCCTGACCGGCACCGTGCTGCAGGGCGGCGAAGCGGTCTGGTCGGCCGACATCACGCGCGACCCGCGCGTGCGCTACCGCAACGTGTGGCAGGGCACCGGGCTGCGCGGCGGCTTCGCCTTCCCGGTGGTGGCCGAGGGCCGCATCATCGGCGTGCTCAACTTCTCCAGCTTGAAGGCGCGCGAGCCCGACCAGCGCCTGCTCGCCGCCTCGCGCGTCATCGGCAGCCAGATCGGCCAGTTCCTGCAGCGCAAGAACGCGGAGGCCTCGCTGCGCGAGAGCGAGGCGCGCTTCCGCAGCTTGACGCAGATGTCGTCCGACTTCTTCTGGGAAACCGACGAAGCGCACCGCTTCACGCAGCTGGTGCACGGGCCGGGCTACCTGCCGGCCGAGATGGGACGCGGCGTCATCGGCAAGCCCGCGTGGGAGCTGCAGTGCGAGAGCCCGGACGAGGCCGGCTGGGCGGCGCACCGGGATGGCCTGGACCAGCACAAGCCGTTCCGCGACTTCGAGTTCGCGCGCCGCATGCCCGACGGCGTGGTGCGCGTGCTGTCGATCAGCGGCGACCCGCGCTTCGACCCGCAGGGCGCGTTCGTCGGATACCGCGGCGTGGGCCGCGACGTCACCGAGATCGCGCTCGCGCGCGAGCGCATCGCTTCGCTCGCCTACAGCGACCCGCTCACGGGGCTGGCGAACCGCACCAGCCTGCTGCCGGCGCTCGACCAGGCGGTGCAGCGCGCGCGGCGCAAGAATTCCAAGATCGCGGTGGTATTCCTCGACCTCGACGGCTTCAAGGAGATCAACGACGTCTACGGCCACGACGCCGGCGACGCGCTGCTCATCGAGCTCGCCGGGCGCCTGCGCGACAACCTGCGCTCGAGCGACCTGATCGCGCGCCTCGGCGGCGACGAGTTCCTGGTGGTGCTGGAGGAGGTGCACGAGCCCGCGCCGGTCGAGATCGTGGCGAACAAGCTGCTGGTCGAGACGGTGCGGCCCTATGCCCTGCCCGGCGCGCAGGCGAGCGTCACCGCGAGCATCGGCATCAGCATCTTCCCGGACGACGCGGCCGACGCGAGCGCGCTGATGAAGCACGCCGACATGGCCATGTATGCCGCGAAGCAGGCGGGCAAGAACTGCGTGCGCTTCTATTCTTCGGGACCGGCGGCGAACGACCCGGCGAGCAGCCAGGCGCGCATTTCCGCCTTCGACAAGCCCGCTTCCTAGCGCTTCATCTGCCGGTTGGCGTCCTCGATGTCGCGGCGCAGCTGGCCGCGCTCCTCCGGCGACATCTGGCGCGTCTTCTGCTGCTGCCGGTCCTGCCGGTCGTTGCGGTAGGCATCCCGCACGTCGTCGCGCATACGCTGACGCTCCTCGCGGCTCATCTGGCGTCCGTCCTGCCGGTCCGGCCGATCCTGGCGCTTGCCGGGCTCGGCAACCGCGCTCGCCGCGCAGACAGCGAGAAAGAGAGCAAACAGGAACCGCAGCATGATGGGCCGCATGTTACGCGGCTTGTCTTGCGGCCGGCTGTCGTTTTGTAACAATGTATTGCCCATGCCCGAACTGAAGACCCGCATCCTCATCGTCGACGACGACCAGCGCCACCGCGACCTGCTGGTGAAATACCTCGGTAACGAGGGCTACGAAGTGAAGGCCGTGCCCGACGCCGCAGCGATGGACAAGCAGCTCGCGCGCGACCGCTACGACCTGGTGGTGCTCGACCTCATGCTGCCGGGCGAAGACGGCCTGTCGATCTGCCGCCGGCTGAGAGCGGACGATAAAAGCAATCGTTCGAGCGCGCCGGCAATCATCATGCTCACCGCCAAGGGAGACGACGTCGATCGCATCGTCGGACTCGAAATGGGCGCGGACGACTACCTGCCCAAGCCGTTCAACCCGCGTGAGCTGCTCGCGCGCGTGGTCGCCGTCCTGCGGCGGCGCGCCCCCGCCGGACCGCCGGGCGCCCCGGCCGAAGGCGGCGTGTTCCCGTTCGGCGAGTTCTCGCTCAACCTCGCCACGCGCACCCTCACCCGCGCCGGCAAGCCGGTGCCGCTCACCACCGGCGAATTCTCGGTGCTCAAGGTGCTGGTGCAGCACCCTCGCCAGCCGCTGTCACGGGACAAGCTGATGGAGCTGGCGCGCGGGCGCGAATACGAGGTGTTCGACCGCTCGATCGACGTGCAAATCTCGCGCCTGCGCAAGATCGTCGAGGAGGACCCGGCGCATCCGAAGCACATCCAGACGGTGTGGGGCTTCGGCTACGTGTTCGTGCCGGAGGCCGAGAGCAAGTGAGCCTGTTCGCACGGTCGTTCCTGCTCATCGCAGCGCTGATCGTGACCGCCGTCCTCGCCTCCTTCCAGATCTACCGCATCTACGAGCTGGAGCCGCGCTCGCGCGAGCTCGCCCAGCAGACCGTGAGCACGGTCAACCTGACGCGCGCCGCCCTGGTGAGCGCCGACCCGTTCCTGCGCCGCGACCTGCTGGTCGAGCTGAACGAGACCGAGGGCCTGCGCGTGTTCCCGGCCACCGCGAGCGAAAAGCTCGAGCCGCTGCCCGACGACGACCTGCTCGAGCGCGTGGAGGCGCGCGTGCGCGCCGCCCTCGGAGCGGACACGCGCTTCGCAGTCGCGCGCGATGGCGAGGAAGGCTTCCTGGTCAGCTTCTTCATCGACGAGGACGAATTCTGGGTGATGCTGCCGCGCGAGCGCTTCGACCCCGAGTTCGGCCTGCAGTGGGTGGGCTGGGGCGCGGGGTTGCTCGCGCTCGCGCTGATCGGCGCCGCGCTCATCGCCACCAACCTCGCGCGCTCGCTCGCCGCGCTCACGCGCGCCGCCGGGCGCCTCGGACGCGGCGAGTCGCACCAGCCGCTGGCCGAAAGCGGATCGCTCGAGCTGCGCAGCGTGGCGGCAGCGTTCAACCGCATGGCGAGCGACCTCGAAAGCATGGAGCGCGAGCGCGCCATGGTGCTGGCCGGCATCTCGCACGACCTGCGCACCCCGCTCTCGCGCATGCGCCTCGCGCTCGAGATGAGCGGCGCCGAGGCCGACACGGCGAGCGCCATGGCCACCGACATCGAGGAGATCGATGCCATCATCGGCCAGTTCCTCGATTTCGCGCGCGGCGCCGACGAGGAGAAGACACGCCAGGACCTGCGCGACCTGCTGGAAGAAATCGCGCACCACTACTCGCGCCTGGGCAGCAAGGTCTCGGTGAAGATCGGCGGGGCCACCCGCTTCCCGTTCGCCCGCATGGCGGTGCGCCGCGCCGTCGGCAACCTGATCGACAACGCGCTGCGCTACGCCGGCGAACCGGTCGAGGTCGAGGCCAGCAGCACCTCTGCCGGAGTCGTGATCGAGGTGCGCGACCGCGGGCCGGGAATCCCTGCCGCGGAGGCCGAGCGCCTCAAGCGCCCGTTCACCCGGCTTCATGCCGCGCGCAGCGGCCCGTCGGGCTCGGGTCTCGGCCTGGCGATCGTCGAGCGCGTGGCGCGCGGCCACGGCGGGCGCCTCGACCTGCTGCCGCGCGAAGGCGGCGGGCTGGTGGCGCGCCTTACGCTCGCGCGCTAGCCGAGCCGCAGCTCATCGGCACTTGACCGGCAGGTAGCCCTTCGGCACGTCGGTCCGATTGGCGGTCTTCGCCACCATCTTGTCGGGCACCGCGGCGAAGCCGCACAGCCAGGTCACCGGCACGACCGGCGCATCTTCTACCACCGCGGGACGCAGCGTCAGGACCTTGCCCTTGATCAGGCTGTTCGCGCGGTTGCCGAACGTGATGTGGATCGAGCCTGACTCGACCGCCACGCTGCTCACCAGATCGCTGACGATCTTATCGCGCGCCGGCAGGCCGGCCGCCGCGTTGTCGGCGGGAAACGCCTGCACCACCGCCCACGCCGTGGCGAGCGGTTTCTTCGCCACCTCCGCGAGCGGAAGGGCCTCGTTCACCTGCTCCCGCACCATGCGGTCGGTGTAGGCCGGCACCAGCATCAGCGCGAGCACGGCGACGACGCCGACGACCACCATCATCTCGACGATGGTGAAGCCGGGCGTCTTCTTCAGGTCAATGGGAAGCGCTCCAGCGGCTCGTAGGAGGGTCCGCGCGAGGAGAGCGAGGAGCGTACCAGCACGAACTCGCTCACCGGCCAGTCGAGCGGCGGCAGCGCGGGCAGCACCGCGCCGCGCGCATTGCGGATCAGCGTGACATGCGCGGCAAACGGCCTGCGCTCGAGGATGAATTCCTCGCGATAGAGCTCGACCGCGAGCGCGCTGTGCAGCGCCGCCAGCGGCGCCGGGACCTCCCGCGGCGCGACCCAGATCATGCGGTTGACATGGCGAGCGTGCTCGATCGGCAGGCGGTGCGGCGCTCCCTTCACCCTTTTCGCCGCGGCGATGGCCCTCGCCGGCTCGGCCTGTCCCAGGAAGCTGAGGGTCAGGTGGATATTGGCTTCGGGCGTCCGGCGGCCTCCGGAAAGGCCGCGCACCACCTCGGCCCACTCGGCCAGTGCGCTGGCCGCGCTCGCCGGCGGCCAGACCCCGAAAAAGAGGCGCATCAATTGTTCAGGTGTTTGCGCGTCAGCGCGGCGAGCGCGCGTTCCAGCGAGTGGTCCGATTTCTCGAGCTCGGCGGCGATCAGCTCCTGCTCGCGGCGGCTGCGGTTCTGCGACAGCTTCCAGCGCGTCTCGAGCCGCGTGACGGTGACCTGGAAGTTCACGATGCCCGCCAGCATCTGCTCGACGTACTGCGGCCGCAACGCATCGAACTGCGGCAGCCACTTCGGGTCCATCGCCTCGACCAGGCGGCGCTGCGAGGCGTGCTTTTGCGATCTTTCTTCGATGACGACCGGTGTCCCGTAGGCGTGAACCGCGGCGTAGTTCCAGGTCGGCACGCGCTCCGTGTCCTCGTACCAGCGCGGCGACACGTAGGCATGCGGCCCGGCGAAGATCACCATCACCTCGTCGTCGAAGAACTCCTTCCATTGCGCGTTGTTCTTCGCCATGTGCGAGTCGATGACGATCTCCTTGCCGTGGTCGTGGACCATGACCGGGAGGTGGGAAGCATGCAGCGCGCCGCCGGTGCCGGTCACCACCACGGCAAAGCTGTTGGCACGCATGAACTCGAGCAGCTCGGCGCGGTTTTCAAGCTGGTTATAGGGAGGAGAATACATACGGGAGGCGTTTCCTCAGTCGATCAGCGCCACGGCCATGGCGGCGATTCCCTCGCCGCGGCCGATGAAGCCCAGCTGCTCGGTGGTGGTGGCCTTGATGTTGATCGCCGCGGGCGCGATGCCGAGGTCGGCGGCGATGTTGCCGGTCATGCGCGTGACGTGCGGCGACATGCGCGGCGCCTCGGCGACGATGGTGGCGTCGATGTTCACCACCTTGAACTTGAGGCCGGCGAGCTTCTTCGCCACGTCGCGCAGCAGGCGCCGGCTGTCGATTTCCGAGAATTGCGGATCGGTGTCCGGGTAATGCTGGCCGATGTCGCCCAGGCCGGCCGCCCCGAGCAGCGCATCGCAGATCGCGTGCAGCAGCACGTCGGCGTCGGAATGGCCGGCGAGCCCCTTGTGGTACGGGATCTCGACGCCGCCGATCATCAATTTCCGACCTGCGGCGAACGCGTGTACGTCCAGTCCCTGCCCGATCCTCATTTTCGCCTCCGCAATATGCCTTCGGCGATGGCCACGTCTTCCGGCCAGGTCACCTTGAGGTTCTCGCGGCTGCCGGCCACGACCCGGGGCTTCAGCCCGAGCTGCTCGACCGCCGCGGCCTCATCGGTGGGAACGCCCTTGGCGCGCGCGAGCGCCTGCAAGAGCAGCCCGGCGCGGAACATCTGCGGCGTCTGCGCGAGCCAGAGCTGCGAGCGGTCCTCGGTGCCCTGGATTTTTTCCTGCGACACTCTTTTGACGGTGTCGGCGACCGGCAACGCCAGGATTCCACCGACTTCATCCCCCTCGATCTCGCGCATCAGCTTGTCCAGGTCCTTTACCGGCAGGCAGGGCCGCGCGGCGTCGTGCACCAGCATCCAGTCGTCCGCCTGGATATCGTCCATCGCGGCGACCAGGCCGTTGTACACCGAATCGCGCCGGGTTTCGCCGCCGCAATAGAGCGGCCGCAACCGCTCGCCGAACGCGCTCCAGTCGTGCGCGGTGAAGGTCTTGTCATCCGGCGCGAGCACCACAAATACCGATTCCACCCGGGGCACGCAAACTGCTCGCACCGCATGCCAAAGCATTGGCTTGCCGGCGAGCGGCAGGTATTGCTTCGCTGCCCCCGCAGGAAGGCGCGTACCGCTGCCGGCGG
>Ga0310902_10000659_pt1 | contig 10222 bp, 8 predicted proteins | sample C24D3metaG_FD_203748 | JGI IMG/M metagenome (GOLD analysis project Ga0310902, IMG submission 203748) | Lab incubated soil microbial communities from West Virginia University Organic Research Farm, Morgantown, WV, United States - C24D3 | ecosystem: Environmental > Terrestrial > Soil >...
AACATAATAAATATTCTCAATATTCTTTGATAGATATCCTCCCCAAATCACTAACACTTCATTTCTATAAACTGATATTTGTGATTCTCCAAAATTACTATCATTATTTAATTTAATAATTTTCTGAAAATTATTTCCTTTATCAAAACTTTTTACAAAGAATAATCCACTATTTTTTTTGTTTTCATTGTTCCATACTATATAAACATAATTGTCATTTGAATTGATTTTAGGGAATGCGTCATTAGTATTATTTATCAATTCTATTGAACCGTTAAATGTATTTCCGGTATTTGTGCTACTTTTAAACATTATACTGCCATTTGTATTATTATTTTTTTTGTCTGTATCTTGCCAAACCACGTAGACATTTTCATTAAAAGCAGAAATTTCTTGATTGTATGAATCTTTTGAATTATTGCTCAAGTTTATGGGTTTACTAAATGTTTTACCTTTATCTTGACTTTTTGTAAACATAATTTCTTTATTATTAGGATTTGTAGTGTCGGCCCAGACTATAAATATTCCATTTTTAGATGCAGCAATCTGAGGCCGTTCCGAAAACTCTGTATTGTTGCTCAGATTAATTGGTTTACTAAATGTTTTACCTTTATCTTGACTTTTTGTAAAAAAAATATCATAATTGTGATAAGGTAAACTTTTAGTAACAGATTCTTGCCAAACAACGTATATATTATTTTCAATGGCTTCTATCTGTCCATATATTGAATCTTCATCATTGTTTGTTAAATTAGTTATACTTGAATGAGGATAATTAACTATTGTTGAATCATTATTTTGTTTGAATTTTTCCGTTAAGCTATTTTGAAAATAACCACTAGTTTTTTTTGTTTCATCAATTGCATTAATCTCATAGTTGTACAGTAACGAGCTAATAAAAAAAATAATCAAAATATAACTCAAATTTGTTAAAATATTATTATTTGAAACGACATTGAGAATTTTAAGGTGTAGTGATGGTTTAGTCATTGTCAATTATTAAATCTAATCAAATGTATTTCAATGTATCGTAATTTAGAATCATTTTTCAGAATAAATATATTAAATCACTTGTATATGAAAAAATTATAATATAAAAAAGTAATGTGTCCATTTTATTACTTGAAGTAGGTTTTGACGATAATCGTTTACATTTATAAGGATAAGAGAAGAATCAATTATTATCTTTCTTTTAGACTCATATATATATTTTTTACAATATCTTTTGGTTTTATAAAACTATGGTCATAATAAATAGTGTCATATTTTGACGTTGGTTTAGTTTGCATTATTTCAGTAAGTGATTTACCTTCTTCTATCATTTGATTTATGTGGTTACGGATATGTATTACCATATCCAAATAATCTTTTACTTTAGTTTGATTAGATATTCCAGAATGACCTCCAACTACTTTTGTTTCTTCATTAATAAGTAAAAGTATTTGTTGTAATGATAAAATAAGCCCATCCACTGAACCTCCACTTGATAAGTCCATAAATGGATAAGATCTATCACTGAAATCATCTCCAATGTAAATTACATTTTTATTTGTAAAAAAAACAGCAGAATCACCGTCTGTGTGGCCACTATCTAAATGAGTAATTTTAATCTCTTCATGATTTTGGTAAAAAGTCATATTTTCAGAAAATGTTATGATTGGTAATCCTTTTTCAGATAATGCCGGAATAGTTTGGTTAATGAATTCAAATGGTTGGTCACTACTTAGACGTTTCCTAACATTATCATGTGAAACTATTATTGCTCCTGCTTCTCCAAGTTTTTCATTGCCTCCTGTATGGTCAGGATGCCAATGACTGTTGATTACAAACTTTATTGGTTTGTCAGTCAGTTTAGCAATTACTGACTTTATTATTTCGGTAACTGGGGCATACTGATCATCTACTAGAACTACTCCATCATCTCCAATAGAAAGAATTACATTTCCCCCGGAGCCATGAATGACATACATATCATTAGATAATTTAGTAGTATCAATTTCTAGATGTGAAGCATATATTACATTTAAATTTGAAAAAGATAGAAATGCAATCAAGCTTCCAAAAATTATCAATAATGGATATAAAGTTAGTTTATATCTTCCTGTTTTTATATAAAATAAATTCATTAGTTTCGTTTATCAATTCAGTTAATGCTAAATTTAAATAATTCATTTATTAGGATTAACAAAAAAAAGATCGCACTATTTCTTATTCTTTTATCGTCTTCGTTATTACTTTATTTGTATCTGATGTTTTTACAGTATATTTACTTCCGTCTGTTGTCAGGACAAAAGTACCATCTATATCAGTTCTAAGTACATTTTCGATTTTTACTTGTTTATCCTGTCTAAAGATTCTTTGGCTGGATATCCTTGACTATTATTTTCACCGGCAAATATCATTATTACATCCGGACTAATAGATCTCAAGAAGGATGTGTCTTGACTAATATTTTAAATAGGGTTAAACAATCTGCATATATTCTCTGGTCTGTCTTGTGAGATGAGCCGTTTAATCTTATGGCTGATCATTGACTAACATCTTGAAACTAACGGGCAAGTATGAATGTGTTTCTATTATTTGTCATTTTTAAACTCCCATCAACATATCACAGACTAATATAACTTAGATTTGTGCTTCACCGCCATCGACGAACAGTTCGATGCCGGTGACATAACTGCTGTCATCCGACGCTAGGAACGAGGCGACTTTGGCGACTTCATCAGCGGTACCCATTCTCCTCAACGGCACGGTGCTCGCGAGGTTCTTCTTGAGTTGTTCGCTTTGTTCCTCCTTCTGCATCAAGTTACTGAGGGCCTGTGTGTCGATGAGACCAGGACTGATGGCGTTAACACGGATCTTACGGTGTCTCAGATCGACCGTCCATGTGCGCGCAAACGAACGTACGGCGGCCTTAGTTGCGCTGTAAACACTAAACCCCTCGACTCCTTTGGATGCAGCGACCGATGAATTTAGAATTATCGAACCGCCGTGCTGAAACAACGGAATCGCTTTTTGCACAGTGAACAGAAGTCCTTTGACGTTGACACCGAATGTTTTGTCAAAGTGAGCTTCGGAAATTTCCCCTAATGTGGCGAATTCTCCAAGCCCGGCGTTGGCGAAAAGAATGTCGATCCGTCCCCTTTGTTGCTTTACCATCGCGTACATCCGATCAAGATCTGCCAGATTTGAGACATCACCCTGAACACCGGTGACGTTTTTACCGATGTCTCTTACTGCTACATCAAGTTCGGTTTGACGTCGACCTGTGATGAAAACATATGCACCATCAATGACGAACCGCTTTGCCGTGGCAAGGCCTATGCCACTACTTCCACCTGTAATAACTGCGACTTTTCCTTCAAGTTTATTCATTATTTTTACTTCGTTTTCGTAGGTTTTAAGTTTATGAGTTGAAGAGATACCTTGGCTCTTGTTAATCTTGAAATAAGTTCCACATTAACCTGTGAATTACCATATAATGTGAAAAAACTTATTCTCCGGATTAGTAATAGATTATGCTTATGAAAAACTATTCTACTCGCACGCAATCTTCCATTGGTTTATCACGTTTCAAATTAATCAGATTGAAAAAGATTCTTAATCGTCTAAGATAATAATCCCTTGTTACTTTTGATCTAATGCCAAAAACAAATATTTATTTTATCAGAAAAAATTTTATCTATTATAAAAACAAAAGTAATAAAATAATATTATAGTATATTAAAGGTTCATTTGGTGATGTAATAATTGGTAGTATTATAAAAATTTTACATTATAACTTATTATTTAGTTCCAAATTTCCTTTTTAAATTTTATATTATTCATACACTGGTGAATGACCTTGCATACTTTTACCTAAAACCTTTCTTCCTTTGTGTTTAGATTTCATTAAATCAATCTTTTTTTCTATTCACTCATCAGATTTATATACAGACTTTTTTCATTTCTCACAGATTCATTTTCTATATTATTTACATTATTTAGAATCTTATTGCTAACAAAAGTATACTTTTCCTTAATATCCTCTTTTTCACACCTGATGTGTAATGCTTTAAATTCATTACTTAGAATTTAAGCCAAAAAATAAAGAATATATTGAAAACTAATTGGAATAGAAAGATATATGGATAATAAACTTTTATAAGATATGTCTTCTTTAATACATCGAAAATAGCATGACAAACGTTTTATTATTTGTAACGGTCACGGCCTTATTTACTACAATTTTAGGATCCAATCCTGTAAATCATTTAGCATTTGCACAAGAAGGTACAATTACTATTGAAGGTTCAGTTAACGATACAATGTCAGGTCAAAATACTTCACAAGGATCTACTACTAATGGAACATTAGCATCTGCACAAGAAGCAGTATCTATTTCTCCAGCATCATCTAACCCAAGTGCAAGTCAATTTTATGTTCCACCTGAAATCACTGTATCTTCTGGAACTCCTGTAACATGGACAAATGATGATGCTACTATTCATACAGTAACAGAAGGAACCCCTGGTGGCGTAAGTATAACACCTGCATTTGATTCCAGTACAATTTCTCCTGGTGCTACATGGGAACATACATTTGATACAGCAGGAGAATTTGACTACTACTGTACTTTACACCCATTCATGACGGGTAAAGTAATAGTTAAGTAAACTTTCCTTTTTTTATTCTAAATTAACATTTAAAGATAATTTTAGTCATATATTCTATAAAATAAATTATTAAATTTTTTAATCATTTTTATAGTAACATAACAATTGTCTATTATATCTTATACAACCTACCAATATGTATACGTATAATTTCATTTATTACCTACTTTTAAAAAAAAATAAAGTTGTTTTTAGGTTATTATTATTTTCTGTTTAATAATCCAAACTCTGGTTATAACTTCCGATATGAGTCTCAGGAGTTGCAGATTTATTGACCATATCAGGGTGTTGGACAATCGGAACTTGTGGTGGGAAGGCGGGCAGTTTATCATTTGGATCCCAGGTGAGTATCACCTTGCCATAAGAATCTTCAATCATCTTTAAGGTTTTTTTCTCATCTTCTGCTGATAGCATAGGAAAGTGAGGATCGGCTCTATTTGGAGCGAATTCTGTTACATGATAATGCCAATATGGTTTTTCTCTTTCTGGAAGTTGTTTATAATCCTCAGGTGTAATCATGTACTCTATTCCTATCAGGGTAGAATTCTTTTGATTAGTATCAAATAATGTACATACAGCCATTATACTGTGATGAGGAGTACAATAATGCCAAACTCTCAAAGTAGGATCATCAAATATGTGTCTGACGGCGGTTAATGGACCTGCTTTGACTACTGGGTTTGTTGCATTAGGAGATGTTTCTGGTGGTTGTGGCTGTGCAAATACTTTGGTATCGAATTCTATTTCTCCTGCTATCAAGGCTAATGAAACCCCTAAAACACTCAAAATGATTCCAGTATATGTGTAATACCTTATCATTAATTTAATTTTTAAATTGTCATATTTATACAATTGTATTAATTTGTGTTCGTTGGTACACTAACACAATATTTATTTGAAAAAAAAATAAGTGATGATGGATCTATCGTTGACTTCGACTACCATCACATCTACAATCAATAAAAAATATGATAATATTTTAGAGGGTAAAATTCCATTTTTCGAATATGGGTAAAATTAAAACATATAGAAAAAAAATTTAGTTTAATATAAATGAAAAATGGCTTTATTTTTTATTATGGAAATAGATGTAAATGTATACCTTCTAAATTGTAAAGTCATCCGCTGCCCTGTAACTTAACATTAACTTTGGTATTATCGTTCCATCCTGCTTTTACTGATGCAGACCCTGCTAAATCTCCTCCACCTCCTACTAATCTTAGATTTTGGTTAACCGTGTTAGATGAATTACTTTTATTTTAACCGATAATTATTTATCATTTACTAAATCAATTCCTGAAATTTGTATTCCGTTGACTGAACTCATTAGATGATAAGTGGATTTAGAATAATGTGGAGGCATCGCCTTCATCATTTGTTCCATGTCCATTCCTTTCATTTGTTGACCAGTTTGCATTGCTGTGGAATTATTCTTAGTCATATCGTTCCCAGTCATTTGCATCTGAGAAAATACTTCATTATTAGTTCCAAAATGTGTTGAAGATGATACCAATCCCAAAAGAAGAATCCCCGAGAGAGTCAAATAGCAGATATTTGAAACTTAATTTCTATTTCATAAATTATAAGATATTCTAGTGTTTATATCTTTATTTATAATTAATTTAAGCAATTTTACCTTAGGAATGAAAAGTGAAAAAAATAGGGCCTTCTTTTCTTAAATTTTAAATTATCTATAATTAATGTCATTTATGTTCAGTACGTTGAAATGCCATAAATCGATGTATTGCATCAATTAATTCTTTATCTGTAGTTTCCAGTATTAATGTTGAGCCATTATCGATTTCATTTATGCTATATTTTATAAAGTTCTTTTTTTCAGTCATTAGTTTAGTACCTGGAACATCTTGTGCATGTATATAGAAAGGCTTTGTAAAGTTTCCTGCTGAAAATTCCTTTTGGATAAGCGAAATATGATTTTTGATTTGTTTTATTGTCTCTATATCACTACTATTTAATGCAGTTATCATGATTTCACCTCCTGTAGGAGTGGACTTAAACTGATGTGATATTTTGCTTTGATTAAAACCCATTGCTACATCTCCCCTTTCTAGCATTGATATTGGTGCTGCTGATTGGTTATTGGTATTAGATGCAGTGATAGTTGTTGAGTTTGTTACCACGATCACTTTACCTACCATCCAGGGATGAATAGTACAATAATAATTATAAGTTCCCTCTTTATCAAATAGGTGCGAAAAAGAGTAACCTCTTAAAAGTATGCCAGAATCAAATCTTAAAGCGGTGTCTATACCTACAGATAGAGGTCCTTGCGTTACAGTATGTACAATATAATCATTGTTAGTCCATATTACCATCTGACCTTCTTTAACATATATGGGATTTGGTTCATAAGCATCAGTTGTACGTGAGATTGCTCCTATAACTATTGATGCATATATTATGTTATTGCCATCAGCACCATTTGCTGTTTTATTATTTTTTGTCATAGAAAAATTACTTACGGAACTTTCTTGCTGTTGTTGTCCATCCTCCATCATCATGTGACGCCTGTGATCCATCATATGCCTAATTGGCTCTAATTTAATATTATTATCATCATTACTATAATATTGAGCATTTAAATCCTGAAAGTAAATTGATGCTATACAAGTTGTCATAATTAAAGTTAGGATAGTAATCAAGACAATATGAGTAGTTGATTTTTGAAAAGTCATTGTTACTATTATAACTATGCTATTATTATTTATTTTTATATTTCACTTTCAGAAACTTGCAAAAATATCCAATTAAAGTCAGTTATCAGGACTACTTGTATTAATAATTAAAATTATTTAAATGAATAATACAATATACTTTATTGATACATTTAAGTGGCAAGAATTAGCGAGAAAGATAAAAATGGATAAATGACTTTGGACAATAGTATCGCAAACTAAATCAGAGAAGGGTTTAATAAAATAAATTATCACCTATTGCTACTCTATCTTCTTTTTCTTTCAAGTGGTGAAAGTTCAATTGAAATTTATCAACTAAAAGATCATGTGCTGTAGTAAAGTTATTAGACATATTATCATTGAAAGAAGGTTGGATTCTAGTAGTACAAAGAGAATAATAATTAGTTTGAGTTATTTTGTTTTCTTTCAATCTGCTAAATGAAAGAAAATTTATAGTATTATAAATTCAATATGAAAGAAAATTTATAGTATTATAAATTCAATAGCGATCGTTGAAGAGAGGGAGAGATAGTAAATAAAATTCTTCTATTAACAATATTAAATATTATAATAGTCATTAAACAAATATTCTATTGCAATAAATGCCAAAGGGGAACAATTTTCAACAGAATCATTGACGATATCTTTATTATTGATACTAGAGAAAGGGAAGATTTTACGTTTATGGAAGGAATAAAAATTTAAATTGTATGAACAAATGATCTGATTAAGATGAAAAAACAATTCAATATTGTAGTAATTATTGCTTTAACAAGTATTCTTAGTTTTGGAATTATTAGTAATTATAATTATGACGACGGCATACTTTTAATTGATGCTCAGATCATAGATTCAGACAATAATACTAGTAATACTAATATCTTCAAATTAGAGAACATTCCAACCAAACAAGTTAGAGTTGGAGATATAGATATTTCTTATAAAACCTTTGGCAAAGGAGATCCAATTTTATTGATAATGGGTTATGCAGGTTCAAAGAATGATTGGGATCAAACTTTTTTGAAAGGATTATCTACAAATCACACAGTCATAGTTTTTGATAATCGTGGTATTGGTAACACCTCAGTAGGATTCAAAAATTTTACAATTGCTCAATTTACTGCAGATAGTGCAGGATTATTAGATGCTCTCAAGATTAATAGATCTGACGTCTTGGGATATTCAATGGGTGGAATGATTGCTCAGCAGTTAACATTAAACTATCCAGACAAAGTTGATAATTTAATAATATATGCTTCTTATTGTGGTGGAAATCAATCGATTCCACCAAACCAGCAAATTGTAGAACAATTTACAGATTTATCAGGTTCTTCTGAAGATATAAAGACTAGATTTATTCCTCTTTTATTTACACAAAACTGGATTAAACAAAATCCTACCTATATGGAAAAGTTTGCCTCTTTAGAATTCCCTCCTGTTGATATACTTAAAAAACAACTCAATGCAATTTTCTCTTGGGAAGGAACATGTAATCAATTAAAAGACATATCTCAAGACACACTTGTAATAGTAGGAACAAATGATCTTCTATTATCATCTGCTAATTCCATAATATTAACAGAGAAAATTCCCGGGGCATGGTTGGCACAGTTCAGAGATGGTGGTCACGGGGTAATGTTTCAATATCCTGAAAGATTAAGTACATTGGTAAATACATTTCTTGATAGTTAACTAACAATTTAGAAATATATTTCTCCTTTTTTCATATTTTTTGCGAGATCAACTACTAGGAATGTAGGTTTTTATTTAAGAGTGAATCCAATTTGAGAACTATTATCACAATGTGGCCAGTGGTTTGTGAGACAAATTTGACGTAAATTTTGGTCCCATGATAATTCTATGAAATTGAATCCTTATATAAAGTAAAATATGCTAAAAATATTATAGTTCAATATTTTCTTACTTTACAGGAACTTATTTTACCGCCCCCTATACTAAATTATATCAGCTCAATCCCATAAATATTCCTGATTTTTCCCCGAGCCAGAAATTTCCTTGTTGGTTCGGACCCTGAAATAGATTAGTTTCAGGAAGATTTACTACACTCACTTCTAATATTATGAAAATCTCATGCTTAAATTTCAACCTCAATTGAAGATGTTGATTTCAACTATTATTTTAATAAAAAAAATTTGTGGATATTAATTGTTTTGATATATCTTGGTTCTCTTTGAAATCAAATAATCTATACTAAATTTTCCTGCCCCTGAGAATAATAATAAAATGGCAAGTCCTAATAGTGCTGGATCTTTCCATATAGCTGGACCTTGTGTATAAATAAAACCAAACATGGCTTGAGAACCTACTAGAATTATAATCAAAAAAATTGCTGATGGCCGTGTAAGCAATCCTACACCTATAAAAATCCCAAATAGTACCTCAAGTGTTCCCATGCCAGATACTATTTGTATAGCCGTTGTTGGATCAAAACCGATAGAATTTAATAACCATTGTCCAAAATTACTGCTTTCAGAATTGTTTATTTTGTTAATGCCTGGCCAACAGAAAGTAAAAGCCATCCCAATTCTTGCTGCAAATAAGCCAAACTCTTTCATTTCTACCATGGTCACATTCACTTCTACTAATAAAAAAGGTAAAGAAATAAACTACGCCTCAACAAATGGACAGTTAACTATTACTCCAGCAATTTCAGTCTTTATATGTCCTTTTTTTGCGTGTTCTGTTATTTCATTAAGTGAAGTAAGAAATTGTGCTTGAGCTGGATCTTTCCATATTACAGTTTGAATTCTCCATAGTGGACTATATGCTTCATCACCTGCATTAGTAGATGCAATACTTGCTTGGTATCCCATTGGACCATTTCCTTTTAGTCCATTAGTAAATACATAT
>Ga0310902_10000660_pt1 | contig 10222 bp, 6 predicted proteins | sample C24D3metaG_FD_203748 | JGI IMG/M metagenome (GOLD analysis project Ga0310902, IMG submission 203748) | Lab incubated soil microbial communities from West Virginia University Organic Research Farm, Morgantown, WV, United States - C24D3 | ecosystem: Environmental > Terrestrial > Soil >...
ACGGTCCGGCGCGAAGGACTGCTCCAGCGCCGACACGCGTTGCCCGGCCCACTCATCGGCCAGGCGATACGCTCTGATGTCCCACTCGCGGTAGCCCGAGAGTGTTTCCATGTCGCCCGACCCGTCCATCCCCTGAGTCCCGAGCAGCAGGCTCTCGGCCTTCAGGTCCACCTTGAGCAGCCGGGGCGCGAGCTTGGAGAGGAACCAGACCGCTGCCGTCGTGCCCACCAGATACGTGACCGCGTATGCCACCGCGATGTTGTTGAGCAACCGCGAGGTCTCGGCCTCCGACAAACGCAGACGCGTGATCGCGTCGCCGGCCGTCCCGATGACGGTGGACTCGGTGAACGCGCCGGCGAGGAGCCCCGCCGCCGTGCCGCTGTCGTAGCCGAGGATCTTCGAGACGACGACGGCGGCCGCGAGGCTGGTCACGCAGAGCACGACCGTCACCGCCACCTGCGGCAGCGCGCTCTTCCCGAGACCGCGGATGAACTGGGGGCCGACCTTGTATCCCGTGGCGAACAGGAAGAGGTCGAAGAAGACGACCTTGACGACTGTCGGGACCTGAATGCCGAGCTGTCCGATCAGAACTCCCGCGAGCAGGGTCCCGACCACGTTGCCCAGTTGGAAGGAGCCGATCTTCAGACGTCCCAGCACGAACCCGCCAGCCAGCGTCAGGAAGATTGCCAGCTCCGGGTTCGTTCGAAGCGCCGTGAGGAAGTATCCCATTGGATCTGTCACCTCACCGGGTCACGAGGAGCATCCACGGTGTCCCGATCACGAGGTACAGCAGCACGCACAGCGCGGTGTGGATCGCCCCGAGACGGTAGAGCTCTCCCTGCGTGAAGTAGCCGCTCCCCGCGAACAGCAGGTTGGCGCTCGAGGCCTGCGGCGCGATGGCCGCGAAGTAGTTGGTTGCGAAGAGGAGCTGAAAGGCGAGCAGCGGTGCCGGCACGCCGAGCTTGACGCCGACACCCAGGAAGACCCCGAACAGGGCCAGCAGGTGCGCGGTCTGGCTGACGAAGAGGTAATGGAGCAGCACGTACACGACGAGCAGCACCGCACCCACGACCGGCGCGGGCAGTCCTCCCAAACGCATAACGAGGCGCCCGCCCAGGAACTCCATGAACCCGAGCTGGTTGAGCTGGTCGCTCAGGGTGAAGAGGGCCGCGAACCAGATGAACGTCGCGAGGACGTCGCCCTCCTTGGCGATGTCGGCGAGGGTCAGCGCCCCTGTGCCGAGAAGGATCCCCAGGCCGAGGAAGGCCACCGCGGTCGGGTCGATGCCAAGGGTCGACGAGACACCCCATAGTACCACCATCCCGAAAAAGGTGAACGCGACGATCTTCTGGTTGCGCGTCAGCGGGCCCATGTCCGCCAGCGCCTTGCGCGCCTCGGCGGGCGCGTTAGGCATCGCGGTCACCTCGGGGCGGATGATCCTGTAGTAGAGATAGGGCAGCACTGCCATCCCGAGCAGGGTCGGCACCGATGCGGCGATCAGCCACGAGCCGAAGCTGATCTCGACGCCGTACGTCCGGGCGATTTCTGCGCCGAGCGGGTTGCCGGCCATGGCCGTCAGCCACAGCGCGGACGACAGCGTCAGGCTGGCGATGCCGGAGAACATCAGGAAGCGCCCGAGCCGTCGCCGATCCTCGCGTTCCGGCGTGGCGCCGGCGGCCTCGGTCACCGAAAGTGCGAGTGGGAACAGCACGCCGGAGCGGGCCGTATTGCTGGGAAAGGCCGGAGCGATGAGCGCGTCGAGTGCGAAGATGCTGTAGGACAACCCCAGCGTCGAACGCCCGAAGAGGCTGATGGCCCGATAGCCTAACCGCTGGCCGAGCCCGCAGATCACGACGGCGCGTGCGACCAGGAACGCGACGATGATGAGGACGATCGTCGGGTTCGCGAACCCGGCGTAGCCCGCCTGGGCCGACAGCGTCCCGGACAGCACCGCGGCGGCGAGCGCGAGGACGGACGCGGTGAGAATCGGGAACGCGCCGATCACGACCGACAGGATCGTGGCGGCGAAGATCGCGAACAGGTGCCAGGCCTGCGGGCTCAGCGTGCCGGGAGGCGGAACGAACCAGATCCCCAGCGCGACCGCCAGCGTTCCCACGCGGGCGATTCGCGTGCGACGCAGGGAAGGGGTGGTCACGTGCCGCCTCGGTCGTCACGTCATTGCCGTTGCCTTGCTGTCCTAACGTCCCTGGCCGGTGAGCGCCGCCGGGCTGAGAATCTCGTTGATCTGCTCGTCGGTCAGGATGTGCTTTTCGCGAATGAGCTCGACGATCCCCTCACCCGTCTTCATCGCCTCCGCGGCCAGCTCGGTGGCGCGGTCGTAGCCGATCACCGGGTTCAGCGCCGTGACCGTGCCGATGCTGTAATCGACGTAGTGCTGGAGCACCTCGGGGTTCGCGGTGATCCCCTCGATGCAGTGCACGCGCAGCGTCCGCGCCGCGTTGATCAGGATGGTTTGCCCCTCGAAGATGACGGCGGCGATCACCGGCTCGAACGCGTTGAGCTGGAGCTGACCCGCCGCGGCGCTCATCGTGACGACCATGTCGTTTCCAATGACCCGGTAGGCCACCATGTTGGTGACCTCCGGAATGACGGGGTTCACCTTGCCGGGCATGATGGATGACCCGGGCTGTTTGGCCGGGAGGTTGATCTCGCGCAGGCCGCAGCGAGGGCCGGACGACAGGAGCCGGAGATCGTTCCCGACCTTGGCGAGCTTGATGGCCAGGCTCTTCAGGACGGAGGAGTACAGCACGAAGGCCTGTGTGTCCTGCGTCGCCTCGATGAGGTCCTCGGCCAGGCGGATCGGGAACCCCGCGATCTTCGCCAGGTGATCCGTGCACCGCTCGGCGTACCCTTTCGGCGCGTTGAGGCCCGTCCCGATGGCCGTCGCGCCCATGTTGATCTCGTAGAGGACCCGCTGGATGGACTCGAGGGCCTGGACCTCGTCGCCCATGGTCTTCGCGAACGCCCTGAACTCCTGGCCTAACGTCATCGGGACCGCATCCTGCAGCTGCGTGCGTCCCATCTTGAGCAGGTGCGCGAATTCCTTGGATTTCGCGGTGAATGCCCCGATCAGCTCGTTGAACGCGGCAACGAGCTCCACGTTGCCAAGGGCTATCCCGACGTGCATGGCCGTGGGATAGAAGTCGTTCGTGGACTGCGACGCGTTCACGTGGTCATGCGGGTCGCAGAAGTGGTACTCGCCTTTCTTGTGGCCCATCAGCTCCAGCGCGCGGTTGGCGATCACCTCGTTCGCGTTCATGTTGGTCGAGGTGCCGGCGCCACCTTGAAACACGTCGAGACGGAACTGATCGTGGAGCTTGCCATCGATGATCTCCTGGCAGGCGCCTTCAATGCCGGCGAGGATGTCGCGAGAGAGCTGGTTGGACTCGAAGTTGGCTCGCGCGGCCGCGAGCTTCACCATGGCGAGGGCCTTGATGAAGTTCGGATAGAGACTGATCTCCACTCCGGAGATCTGAAAGTTCTCGAGGGCCCGCGCGGTCTGGACGCCGTAATAGGCGTTCGCGGGCACTGCCAGATCGCCAAGGAGATCGTGCTCGATCCGCGTTTTCGACGAGGCCATGTTGTCCTCCAGCCATCGCATCATGCCGACGGCGTGTCGACGACTGAATTGTCCAGGCGTCGGAAGTGACGCCCGGTGGCTGGCGAGCGGCGACGTGCGGCCGCCTCGCCGGCTAGAGCAGGATGTCCGTTCCGATGGAGATCGTCGTCCCGCTCTGCCCTGATGTGTAGAACCCGAAGTTGGAAGCTGCCGGACTTCGCTTGATGTGGATGAGATGAAAGTTGAGCCGCCAGCTGCGCGTTCCGGTCGGGTAGAAGTTCGCGCCTCCGGAGATCTCATAGGGGTTTCGCTCGAACTCGTCGATCACCTTCCCGTACACCGCGTAGAGGCCGAGCTTCTTCGGGACCACCATGTGCATCGCCTGCGCCTGGAATCCGTGATCGAAGATGGAATTCATCGGGACCGGTCCGCCGAGGGTCTGGAAGTTGGACAGCCGGCGCCAGTAGTACTCACTCTGGAACGAGAAGCCGCGGTACTTGAGTCCCGCGTCGACGGCCATCTCGTCGTAATCGAGCTTCTGCACCGTCACGCCCTCGGCCAGCGCGTTCGCATCGAACGGGTTGACGCCATCGGAGAGCTTGATCTGTGTCGCGTTAGGCGGCGCGCTGTCGTTCGCGTAGCGCGACTCGCGACTGTGGCCGGCCGAGATGCCGAATTGGGTGGCCAGCGTCGTGTGGTGCTCGAGGTCGCCCAAGCCGCCTCGCGGACCGAACTCTCCGGTCGTCGGTCTCCAGACCAGGCTCCCGCTGTAGGCGAAGTCGCGCGAGTCGTTCGACGCCGTCGTGCCGAGCTGGCTGATGTTGGTGTTGAGCGAGGCGGTATAGTAGAGCTTCCGGAATGCCTGCCCTGTGGCGAAGACCCCGGATGAGAATCCGCCGCGGAAGAAATCATCCGCCATCTGCCGGTCGCTCGATCCCCAGAACGGCCAGGAGCCTTGTACCGAGCGGCTGGTGAGATTGGGCGTGATCCCGACGCCCAGGGTGAACGCGGGACTGAAGTGATACTGGAGGTTCCCGAAGAGCAGCGTCTGCTGCGTCGTCGGCAGCGACCAGAGCGAGATGTTGTACCGGAAGTTCTGCACCCAGAAGAATCCAGTGAGCCACACGAACGTGCGATGCCAGTTCAGGTCGTTGCGGGCTTTGACGGTGCGTTCGCGGCCCAGGTGGTCCGTGAATGTCTGATCGCCCGGGGTCTGATTCAGATACCGGAACAATCCGTAAAAGCTGATGTTCAGACTGGACCGTTTCGTCCGGACGAGGTCGAAGCCTTTGGCGGGACGGAACTCTCCCCCGATGCTGGATGCGTATAGCGAATCCTTGGCGGTGGCCGAGTCCGCGGGGCTTCGTCCCGGATCCTCCTGGGCCGCGAGCCGCATGGGCAGGATCGCGACGAGGCAGGCCGCGAGGAGACGGAATAGCCGCGGCCATGTGATGGCCCGGCACGACCTTGCGGCCGCAGGAAGCGTGAACAGCATGAACAGCTCCGTGAGGGGTAGTCAACGAGCCGGCCTCGGTTGCGTTAGGCACCGGACCCTCTCGTACTACGCGTTAGGCGACGGCGGGGAGCCCATGGCCGGCAAGAGCCCACGGGCTCCCCGCGAACAGGACGTTACCGGGCCGCTACCTCGTAGGGGTTGGCATGCAGCCGCGACACGATCTCTCTGATGGCGCGCTGGGCTTTGACGCTGTTCCCCGCGTCGTCCAGGGGCGGCGAGATGACGGCGATCCCGAACTTGCCCGGAGCCACCGCGATGATCCCGCCACCGACGCCGCTCTTCGCCGGCAGGCCAGTGTGATAGAGCCACTTGCCGGAGTCGTCGTACAATCCGGCTGTCGCCATGACCGCCAGCACGTACGGGACGTTCTTGCTCGCCATCACCTGTTTCCCGGTGATCGGATTCTTGCCACCTGTGGCGAGCGTCGCCGCCATGGTCGCGAGGTCCCTGGCGTTGACGTTCACCGAACACTGCTCGGTGTAGATGTCGGTCGCCTGATCGGGCTTCGCCTTGATGTAGCCGTAGGCGTACATCAGTGCCCCAATGGCCTGGTTGCGCTGATTGCTCTCCGCTTCGGACTTGAACACTTCCTGATTCACGGACAGCTGCCTGCCCGCGAAGTCCGAGTAGTAGCCGAGAATGCTCTTCCACACCGCATCCCGGCTGTCGCCCTTGACCATCGAGGTCGTGGCGATGGCGCCAGGGTTGACGAGCGAGTTCATCTCCGGCCCGCCGAGCGCCTTCTGCGAAAACTCGATCGAGACGATCGAGTTGAACCGCATGCCGGTGGCGTCGACCCCGATGGTCTTCTCGATGGCGTCGGGCCCCTGTTCCTCGATGACCTTGGCCATCGTGAACACCTTCGAGATCGACTGGATCGAGACTTCCGATTTGATGTCGCCGGCGGTGTAGACCTTTCCATCCGTGGTGACCAGCGCGATGCCGAAGATGTTCGGATCGACCTTGGCGAGCGCCGGGATGTAATCGGCGTTCTTGCCTTCCTGCAGGTTTTTGAACTTGGCGTACGTCTCGTTCAGGGCCGCCACGATGGCCTGGTCCTGACCGGCCTGTGCGCTCTGGGCCTGCACCGGGGATGCCGGGATGGCCGTGGCCCCGGCGAGTGTGAGGGCCAACGTGAACAGTTCGCGATGAATCCGATGCATGCTCGCAGCCTCAGTAGGTCTTCAGAAGGTGTTCAGTACGTCTTGGAGAACGCGTACTTGAACGAGAACTGGATCTTGCGGATGTCCGATGTGAAGCCGTCGGTGAAGTTGTCCCGATTCCCCCATTGGAACTCCACTCCGGCGGTCACGCCCGGCGTCGGGCTGTACAACACGTTGCCTAACGCGTACTGGGCCTTGCTGAACGCGTCGGGCGCCTGCTGCGCGGTGTTGTCGATGTCCACCATGGAATACCCGACGGCGGTGGTGAACTTCGTGCTCCAGGTGTGGTCGAGAAACGCGACGACACCGGTCACCGGAAGCGCGACGCCCTTGATCGGCGCGATGGGGTTGCCGGGCTGGTTCTCGATCCCGACGTCCGCCGGCGCGTCGTTCATGTAGTTCTCGACGCCTTCGCCATACATCGCCTGGAACCGCGCGACGTCGTTCTTGCCGAGGTTCAGGTTGGAGCTCAGGTTCAGGCCCCAGCCCGTGGCGTCGCCGGAGAGCGCGAAATTGTCGGTGCCCTGGTCCTCCCACGCGATGCGCCGGACCAACCCCGCCAGCTCGATGTACCCCCACTTCCGGCCCAAGCGGTATTCCGCGGAGAGATCGGGATATTGAAACCGCGGCTTCACATCCTGCAGCTCGATGCGGCCGCTGTAGACGCCTTGATCGGCGCTGGCGCCCGGCCGCTCGAGCGCGATCGTCATGCGGCTGTCGCCCTGGATGGGCATCCATCGCACCTGGAGGTTGCGAAAGAACACCATCCCGGTGGGGCCCCAGTACTCGAGGGAGTTGGGGAAGACGTCGATGTCCATGAACGGACTCCACGTCTGGCCGGCGCCAAAATGACCCAGCTCTCCATAGGCGTGCCGGAGCCGGAAGGTCGTCTGCCCCTCGTCGACGCCCGTGCCGAACAGCTCGAATTCGAACGTCGTCTTGAGCTCACCGATCGGGGTCGGGATGTTCCCCTTGACGCCGAGCCTCGTCTGGCGGACGCCGAAGAACATATTGCCGTCCGGCGCGTACTGGTTCTCGAACGAAGGCAGCTTGGAGGGCCGCACCACGTCGGTCCAGTTGGGATGGATCTGATCGAAGTTGTAGCCGGCATCCAGCATCACGAACCCGTAGACGTTGATCGTCGGCGACCCACTTTGCGCCGTCACGAAGGCCTGAGGGCTGGCGAGCAGCAGGACGGCGATGAACTGCGGTTTCACAAGACGACGCATCGGTGGTCCCCTCGGCGGGAGTCATGGCCGCAACGGCGCGGCACGCATGAGCGCACGATGGCGGGGACCGCACGGCCGGGCCACCGGACCAAGGTGTAGTTGAGCGTGCCCGGCGCGAGCGACCTGCTCGCGACGTTGAGGACATGCCGGCCGGCCGACCCGTGACGTTAGGCGTCGGCCGGTGCGCCACTCACTGCCCGCGGTTTGGGAGGGCGAGCGTGTCCGTGACGGGATCCCACCCGCCACCTAACGCCTTGTAGAGCTGCACGACAGCCAGACGATACTGCCGCTGCAGCCCCGATTCCTGCAGCTGGGCATCCAGCTGTGCTCGCTGCGCATCCAGGAGCGCGAGGTAATTGTCTACGCCGCCCTCGTACCGCAGTCCCGCCAGCTGTACGCCGCGGCGCGACGCCGTCGACGCCCGTGCAGCCGCAGCTGCTTCTTCGCGGAACCGCTGCACGGCCACCAGTTGATCCTCGACCTCCCGAAAGGCCGTCAGGACCGTCTTCTCGTACTGGGCCAGCGCGGCTTCGGTGCGTGCGCGCTCGGCCGCGATCTGCTTCCGGTTCCTGCCCGTGTTGATGATCGGTTGGAGCAGGTTCGGCGCGATGCGCCAGAACCCGGTGCCGTCCTTGAACAGCGAGCCCAGCTCGTCGCTGATGGTCCCGCCGCTCGCGGTGAGCGAGATCGTCGGGAACATCGCCGCCTTCGCCGCGCCGATCCGGGCGTTCGCCGCCCGGAGCTGCTCCTCGGCCTGCCTAACGTCGGGGCGCCGTGTGAGCAGGTCCGACGGCAGCCCGGCGGGGACCACGGTCGGGATGCCCTGTTGCGCCAAGGGTACGCCGCGAGGGATGGTCCCCGGCGTGCGGCCCAACAGCACGCTGATCTCGTTTTCCTTCTGCGCCCGCTGCCGGAGCGCACGCGAGGCACTCCCTTCCGCGACCGCCAGAGCATTTTCGCCCTGACGGACATCCATCTCGGACGTCAGCCCACCCTGAAATCGTGCGCGAGCCACATCCAGCGACTGGCGGCGGAGAACCACCTGCGTATCGGTGATGGCAACCTGATCATCGAGCTCGATCATCTCGAGGTATGCGCGCGCGACATCGCTCACGACGGTGAGGATAAGGCTTTTGCGCCCCTCCTCGGTGGCCAGCAGGTTGGCGGCGGCCGCCTCGTTGAGTCGGCGCAGCCGACCCCACAGATCGAGCTCCCAGGACAGTCCGCCGCCGAGCCACGCCATCTCGCTGTTGGTGACGCCGGTGAGCAGGGAATCGGCACCTTCGGACTTTCGCCAGCCCGCCTGAACGTTGATCTGCGGATAGTACTCCAGCCGCTGGATGCCGAGCAGTGCTCGTGCTTCGTTCACTCGGGCGAGCGCGACGTGAACGTCCCGGTTTTCCTTGAGCGCACGCCGGATCAACGTCTGCAGCGTGGTGTCGCCGAACACGCCCCACCACGGAACGTTGGCGAAGGACGAATCACGCAACGTCTGCGCGGTGTCGCGCCATCCGGTCGCCACTGGTGTCGTCTTTGGACGCTCGTAGTTGGGTCCCATGCGGCACCCGGCCAGCAGGAGCACCACGAGGATCGCGCCAGGACGCGTGCGCATGATCAGTGACCTCCGGGAGGGGCCGCGCTCACCGGAACAGGAGCCCCCGCCGGCGCGCCCACTCCCGACGATACCCCGACCCGGTGTGGCTTCTTCCCGAACTTGATTCGCTCGACCATCGCGAACAGCCCGGGGATGAGGAACACGCCGACGACCGTCGCCACGAGCATCCCGGAGAACACCGCCGTGCCCATTCGCGTCTGCGCCGCCGCGCCCGCACCGCTGGCGAGCATCAGCGGCACGACGCCCATGATGAAGGCGAACGCGGTCATGAGGATCGGACGGAAGCGGAGCTTTGCGGCGTCGAGCGCGGCCTCTTCCACGGACGCCCCGGCCTCCTGCCGCGCTTTGGCGAACTCCACGATGAGGATGGCGTTCTTGGCGGCCAGCCCCACCAGCATGATCAGGCCCACCTGCACGAACACGTTGTTGTCGTAGCCCGCGACCCACACGCCAAAAAACGCGCCTAACGCGACGAGGGGCGTCTCCAGCAGTACCGCCCACGGGAGCTTCCAGCTCTCGTACTGTGCCGCGAGCAGCAGAAACACGAAGACGATCGCCAGCACGAAGGTGGGTCCGGCCGGCGGCGCCTGTTTCTCCTGATACGAGAAACCCGAGTACGCGTACCCCATCTCGCGCGGGAGCACCTGCGTCGCCGTCTCCTCGAGCGCAGCCATGGCCTGACCCGACGTGTAGCCTGGCGCTTGCACCCCGGTGATCTCGACGGACCGGAACAGGTTGAACCGGGTGGTGATCTCGGTCCCGGACCCGGGCGTCACGGTCATCAGGGTGGAGAGCGGGATCATCTCGTTCGTCGTCCGGCTCCGCACGTAGAACCGCCCAATGTCGTCGGGCTTCTGACGGAACTCGGGCTCGGCCTGCACGTAGACGCGATAGAGCCGGCCGAACCGGTTGAAGTCGTTGACGTAGGCGCCACCCATCGCGGCCGACAGCGCGGCGAACACGTCGTTGATCGGCACGCCTAACGTGCGCGCCTTCTCACGGTCGAGCTCGACCTGAACCTGCGGGACCTGCGCGTTGAACGACGTGAACAGGTTGGCGAGCTCGGGTCGCTGGCGCGCGGCTTCCAGGAAGACCTGCGTCTGCTTTCCGAGATCCTGC
>Ga0310902_10000663_pt1 | contig 10213 bp, 9 predicted proteins | sample C24D3metaG_FD_203748 | JGI IMG/M metagenome (GOLD analysis project Ga0310902, IMG submission 203748) | Lab incubated soil microbial communities from West Virginia University Organic Research Farm, Morgantown, WV, United States - C24D3 | ecosystem: Environmental > Terrestrial > Soil >...
GACGAGGCGCAGCTACGCACCGAGGCCGGCCTCCTCGAGGGCGTCGCGCCGATCGGGAACGGCACGATCCTGTCGCGCATCTGGTCGCAGCCGGCGATCACGGTCACCGGCATCGACGCACCGGATGTCGCGAACGCCTCGAACACGCTGCTGCCCGGCATCCGCGTGCGCGTGAGCGCCCGCATCGCCCCCGGCCAGGACGCCAAGGAGGCGTTCGCCGCGATCCGGGCCCACCTCGAGGCCAACGCGCCGTTCGGTGCACGCCTCGCCTTCGAGGACGTCGACACGGGCCAGCCGTTCCTCGTCGACACGAGCGGCTGGGCGGTCGCCGAGACGCGCGCGGCCATGGCCGAGGCGTGGGGACGCGAGCCTGTCGAGATCGGCGTCGGGGGCTCGATCCCGTTCATCGCCGAGCTCGTCGAGGAGTTCCCGGGCGCCCAGATCCTCGTGACGGGCGTGGAGGACCCCGAGTCCAAGGCGCACAGCCCGAACGAGTCGCTGCACCTCGGCGTGTTCAAGCGCGCCCTGCTCGGCGAGGCCCTGTTCCTGGCTCGGCTCGAGGCGCGCGGCGACGCGTCCTGACGACACGTGCGACGCCCTGAGTCCCTGCCGGACGCATACTCAGGATCCGCGGTTACCATTGATGCAGGCCCACGTGTACCTGACGCACCGAGGAGTGACATGAGCGACACGATCACCGACACGACGCACGGCGTGAAGCTGAGCGACCCCGCCGCCGACAAGGTGCGCAGCCTCCTCCAGCAGGAGGGGCGCGACGACCTGCGACTGCGCGTCGCGGTGCAGCCCGGCGGATGTTCCGGGCTCATCTACCAGCTCTACTTCGACGAGCGGCTGCTCGACGGCGACGCCGTCGTGGACTTCTCGGGCGTCGAGGTCGTGGTCGACAAGATGAGCGTGCCCTACCTCGACGGCGCCTCGATCGACTTCGAGGACACGATCCAGAAGCAGGGCTTCACCATCGACAACCCCAACGCGCAGGGCAGCTGCGCGTGCGGCGACTCCTTCCACTGAGGGTTCGTCGACTCCGCTCCCGAAGGGAGGCCGCCCGGGCGGCCTCCCTTCGGCGTTTCCGCAGGTGGTTTCGGGAATCCGCGCATCGGCCCCCGACACCGCCCCGGGGTGCACACCCCGGGGGTCGAGTCGGAGTAGGCTAGGGACCGATCACCGCGCTTCGCTGTGAAGCGCCTTCGAGTCTCCCGAAAGGTCACCGGTGCGCCACAATCGCCGTCTCCGATGGGCTGCAATCCCGATCGCAGCGTCGCTCAGCCTCGTCCTCGCCGGATGCACGCAGGCACAGCTGAACGGATTCCTTCCGGGGTTCGAGGAGGGCCAGCCTCCCGTCACCAACCACACCGAGCTCGTCTCCGGCCTGTGGGTGACGTCGTGGATCGTGCTGCTCGTCGTCGGCGTGATCACCTGGGGCCTCACGATCTGGGCCGTCATCGCCTACCGCCGGCGCAAGGGCCAGACCGGCCTCCCGGTGCAGCTGCGCTACAACATGCCGATCGAGGTCTTCTACACGATCGTCCCGCTGATCCTCGTCCTCGGCTTCTTCGCCTTCACGGCGCGCGACCAGGCGGTCATCGAGCAGCGCTTCGCCGAGGACGACATCGACGTCAAGGTCGAGGTCATCGCCAAGCAGTGGGCCTGGGACTTCAACTACGTCAACGAAGACGTCTACTCGCCCGGCATCCAGGGCCAGCTCTCCGACGAGGGCCCATCGGGCTCGCTCGTCCAGTCCGAGCTCCCCACGCTCTACCTGCCCGTCGGCAAGAACGTCGAGATCGAGCTCGAGTCGCGCGACGTGATCCACTCGTTCTGGGTCGTGGACTTCCTCTACAAGAAGGACATGTTCCCCGGCAAGACCAACTACATGTCGTTCGTCCCCGAGCGTGAGGGCACCTACGAGGGCAAGTGCGCCGAGCTCTGCGGCGAGTACCACTCGCTGATGCTCTTCAACGTCCAGGTCGTCTCCGAGGCGGAGTACGAGGACTACATCCAGTCGCTCCGCGACCTCGGCCAGGAGGGCCAGCTCTCCAACGAGTACGACCGCAACCAGAACCAGCCCGGCGCGGGCAAGCCCGAACTGAAAGAGGAGCAGGAAGCCGAATGAGCACCACGACCGCACCGGCTCGGCCGCAGTCGAGCAGCCTGCCGTTCGGCGCACCCAGGGTCGAGCGCAAGGGCAACGTCCTCGTCCGGTGGATCACCTCCACCGACCACAAGGTCATCGGGTACCTCTACCTGATCACCTCGTTCATCTACTTCTGCATCGGCGGCGTGATGGCCCTCATCATCCGCGCGCAGCTGTTCGAGCCCGGTCTCGAGATCGTCCAGACGCGTGAGCAGTACAACCAGCTGTTCACGATGCACGGCACCATCATGCTGCTGATGTTCGCGACGCCGCTGTTCGCGGGCTTCGCGAACGTCCTCATGCCGCTGCAGATCGGCGCGCCCGACGTCGCGTTCCCGCGACTGAACGCGCTCGCGTACTGGTTCTTCAACTTCGGCTCGCTGATCGCGGTCGCCGGCTTCTTCACCCCGCAGGGTGCGGCGTCGTTCGGATGGTTCGCCTACCAGCCGCTCGCGTCGACCACGTTCTCGCCGGGTGTCGGCGGCAACCTCTGGATGCTGGGCCTCGGCCTCTCGGGCTTCGGCACGATCCTCGGCGCGGTGAACTTCATCACGACCATCATCACGATGCGCGCGCCCGGCATGACCATGTTCCGCATGCCGATCTTCACGTGGAACACGCTCGTCACGTCGATCCTCGTCCTGATGGCGTTCCCGGTGCTCGCGGCCGCGATCCTCGCCGCCGGTGCCGACCGCATCTTCGGCGCCCACATCTACGACCCCGCCAACGGCGGCGTGATCCTGTGGCAGCACCTGTTCTGGTTCTTCGGCCATCCCGAGGTCTACATCATCGCCCTGCCGTTCTTCGGCATCGTGTCCGAGATCTTCCCGGTGTTCAGCCGCAAGCCGATCTTCGGCTACAAGACGCTGATCTACGCCACCATCGCCATCGCGGCCCTGTCGGTCACCGTGTGGGCGCACCACATGTACGTCACCGGCTCGGTGCTGCTGCCGTTCTTCGCCCTGATGACGATGCTCATCGCGGTGCCGACCGGCGTGAAGATCTTCAACTGGATCGGCACGATGTGGCGCGGATCGATCACGTTCGAGACGCCGTTGATCTGGTCGCTCGGCTTCCTCATCACCTTCGTGTTCGGTGGCCTCACGGGCGTGATCCTGGCGTCGCCGCCACTCGACTTCCACGTCTCCGACACGTACTTCGTGGTGGCGCACTTCCACTACGTGGTCTTCGGTACGGTCGTCTTCGCGATGTTCGCCGGCTTCTACTTCTGGTGGCCCAAGTGGACCGGCAAGATGTTGAACGAGACGCTCGGCAAGTGGCACTTCTGGCTGCTGTTCATCGGCTTCCACACGACGTTCCTCATCCAGCACTGGCTGGGCGTCGTCGCGATGCCGCGTCGGTACTACTCGTACCTGCCCGAGGACAACATCACCTGGATGAACCAGCTCTCGACCATCGGCGCGGGCATCCTCGCGGTCTCGCTGATCCCGTTCTTCCTGAACGTCTACATCACCGCTCGCCGCGCGCCGAAGGTGACCGTGAACGACCCATGGGGCTACGGCCGTTCGCTCGAGTGGGCGACCAGCTGCCCGCCGCCGCGGCACAACTTCACGTCCATCCCGCGCATCCGCTCGGAGGCGCCGGCCTTCGACCTCAACCACCCCGAGGCCGGCATCCCAGTGGGCATCGGTCCCGCGAAGGACGCCCCGCAGGCACCGGTGTACGACGCCGCGACGAAGGAAGTCAAGTAGATGCGCGCCAATGTCAACATGTTCTGGATCCTCGCGGCCTTCTTCGGGCTCGCGGCGATCGTCTACGGAACCTGGAGCGCCATCGACGACGTCGACCCCGGCATGGAGTGGGCCGGCACCGTCGCGCTGTCGCTCACCACCGTCCTGTCGGCGTTCATCGCCTTCTACCTCGGTCGGGTGCACAAGGCACAGGGCGCCGAGCTTCCTGAGGACCGCATCGACGCGAACATCGACGACGGCGACGCCGAGCTCGGCTTCTTCAGCCCGTGGAGCTGGTGGCCGATCATCCTCGCGAGCGGCGCCGCGCTCGGCTTCCTCGGGCTCGCGGTCGGGTTCTGGATCACGTTCATCGCGATCCCGGTAGTGATCATCGCCCTCGTCGGCTGGGTGTACGAGTACTACCGCGGCAACTTCGCTCGCTGAGCGATCCCGTTCGAAGGGCCCGGCACCGGATGGTGCCGGGCCCTTCGCCGTTCCGCGCACTGCCGTGGGCGTCGTCGGCGGCCGAGCGTGTCAGGCGCGCCCGCCCGCGGGCGCATGGACAGCGACCGGCTCGCGGACGGCCACGGCGATGTGCCAGCGCTTCGAGCGCTCGTAGGTGGTCAGCGAGAGGCCGTGGGCGCTGAGCACGGCCAACATGGCCGTGGGGGAGTGGACGTACCCGCGGTACCGGCGACCGGAGAGCGCCATCCAGGCGTTGCTCATCGCCACGGCGGCCCGCGTGAAGAGGTTGCGCGCCGGATGGCTGAACACGACAGCCGTCCTCGCGTGGTCGGCCGCGGCGCCGAGGAGACCCGCGAAGTCGGGATAGCAGCAGATCACGCGGTGCAGCAGCACGTAGTCCGCTCGTGCCACGTCGGCGTCGGATGCCGCGGCGAGGTCCACGCCGACGATCCGGGTGACGTGGCCGTCGACGCCACTCGCCCGCATGAGCTCGTCCGCCTGCTCCTCGTACGCGTCGGACAGCTCGAGGTTCACGGTCTCGGCCGCGCCGCGCGAGAGCAGCTCGAGCTGGAGCTCGCCGACGCCGCCGCCGACCTCGAGCACGCTCCTGCCCGCGAGGCCGAGCCCCGACAGGGCGTCGACGATGCGTCGCTCGGGCGCGGTCAGTCCGCGTCGAAGGTACCGGCGGGCGATGCTGCTGGCGAACCGCTCGTCGAATATCTCCGAGTAGCGGCCGTCCTGCTCGGGCCCGCAGCATCCCGACATGCACCCAGTATGACGCCGATAACGCGCAACGGCGCCGGTGGGTCTTCAGCGGGCGTCGGCGGCGTGCTCGAACACCAGCACGTCGACGGAGACCGTGATCGTGCGGTCGTGATCCGGTGACGCCGGTCGGCGGTCGGGGTGATGCGCGGCAGGGCCCATGTCGCCGAGCAGCGCCTGTGTCGCGGCGGACGCCTCGAGTGCGTACGACACCTCCGTGCGTGCCCGACGCGCGAGCCCGTCCGCTCGGAAGCGGTCGGCCACCAGCTCGGCCTTCTCGGGGGGCACGTCGAGCATCGCGCCCTCTGCGCGCAGCTCGTGCAGGTGGTCGGCAGTCGGCACCACGACGACGATCACCCCACCGGGCCGGAGGATCCGCGCGAACTCGGGAGGATTGCGCGGCGCGAAGACGTCGAGGACGACGTCGGCGACGGCGTCGCGCAGGGGCAGCGGCCGCCAGGTGTCGAGCACGACGCCCGTGGACCGGGCGACGGCGCGTCGGCTCATCCGCACCGCATCGACTGAGCGGTCGGCGAGCAGGAACTCGGCAGTGGGGAGTGCATCAGCGAGGTACGCCGAGTAGTACCCGGTGCCGCAGCCGAGGTCGGCGATGCGCGCGGCATCCGCTGCGCTGTCGACACCGGCAGCGGTCATGGCGTCGGCGATCGCGGTCGCGATCGGTGCGTACGCCCCGCTGTCGAGGAGCGCCGCCCGTGCGTCGAGCATCGAACGGTCGTCGCCGATCGTCTTCGGTGCCTTCGGCGGGAGGAGCGTGATGATGCCGTGCTTCGAGACGTCGAAGCGGTGTCCGGTCGGGCATCCGAGCGTGCGCTCGTCGACCGCGTCGAGGTCGAGGAGACAGTTCGGGCACCGGAGCCATGTCGTGTCGATCGACATGGAACCGGTGCCCGGACGGGAGAGCGGTCGGCTCAGTGGTGCGACGAGTGGTGCGCCGCCTCGAGCTCGCCCTTCGTGACCGGCGCGATACGGTCCTCGAAGAACCAGCGCGACAGGCCGGCCCGCATGCGCTGGCCGATGGTGATCTTGCCGCGCGAGTTCGGGCGGATCATCAGCGGCTCGTACGTCGTGAAGCTCACGAGGCGCCAGCGGTCGTACTCGTCGAGCGGCTGGTGGACCTCGATGAACTCGCCACCGGGCAGCTTGACGATGCGACCCGACTCGTAGCCGTGCAGCACGATCTCGCGGTCCTTCTTCTGCAGGGCGATGCAGACGCGCTTCGCGATGAAGTAGGCGATGAACGGGCCGACGATCGTCGTGAACTGGAGCGCGTGGATGACGCCCTCCATGGTCAGCGAGAAGTGCGTCGCCAGGATGTCGGAGCTCGCCGCGGCCCAGAGGCTCGCGTAGAACGTGACGCCGGCGGCGCCGATCGCGGTGCGGGTGGGCGCGTTGCGCGGACGGTCGGCGATGTGGTGCTCGCGCTTGTCGCCGGTGATCCACGCCTCGATGAACGGGTACGCGACGACGAGCAGGATGAAGATGCCGATCGCGATCAGCGGCACGAGGATGTTGAACGACCAGGTGCGGTCGAGCCACACGAACTCCCAGCCCGGCGGGATCAGGCGCAGCGCGCCGTCGGCGAAGCCGATGTACCAGTCGGGCTGCGTGCCCGCCGACACGGGGGACGGGTCGTACGGTCCGTAGTTCCAGATCGGGTTGATCGTGAACATCGAGGCGATGAGCGCGATCACGCCCCAGATGATGAACATGAAGCCGCCGGCCTTGGCCGCGTAGATCGGCAGGATGGGCGGACCGACCGCGTTGCGCTCGGTCTTTCCGGGCCCGGCGTACTGCGTGTGCTTGTGCACGACCACCAGCACGAGGTGGATCGCGATGAGCGCGACGACGAGCGCCGGCAGCAGCAGGATGTGCAGCGTATACAGGCGGCCGACGATCGCGGTGCCCGGGAACTCGCCGCCGAAGAGCAGGAACGAGGTCCAGGTGCCGATGATCGGGATGCCCTTGATCAGGCCGTCGATGATGCGGAGGCCGTTGCCCGAGAGGAGGTCGTCGGGGAGCGAGTAGCCGGTGAAGCCCTCACCCATCGCGAGGATGAAGAGGGTGAATCCGATGATCCAGTTGAACTCGCGCGGCTTGCGGAACGCACCCGTGAAGAAGATGCGGAGCATGTGCAGGCCGATGGCCGCCACGAAGAGCAGCGCCGCCCAGTGGTGCATCTGGCGCACGAACAGGCCGCCGCGGATGTCGAACGAGATGTCGAGCGTCGAGGCCATGGCCACCGACATCTCGACGCCCTTGAGGGGCACGTACGAGCCGTCGTAGTGGACCTCGGCCATCGAGGCCTGGAAGAAGAACGTCAGGAACGTGCCCGAGATGAGCACGACGACGAAGCTGAACAGCGCGATCTCGCCGAGCAGGAACGACCAGTGGTCGGGGAAGGCCTTGCGGCCGAGCTCCTTGACGAAGCCTGCGAGGCTCGTGCGCTCGTTGACGTAGACGGATGCGGCGGCCGTGAACGACCGCTTCTGCGTGCCGTTGGGGGAAGTGACGGTGCTCAACTGCGCTCCCAGAAGCTCGGGCCGACGGGTTCGGTGAAGTCGCTCTGCGCCACGAGGTAGCCCTCGTCGTCGACGGCGATGGGCAGCTGCGGCAGCGGGCGCTTGGCCGGGCCGAAGATGACCTCGCAGTGGTTCGCCACGTCGAACTGCGACTGGTGGCAGGGGCAGAGCAGGTGGTGGGTGTGCTGCTCGTAGAGCGCCACGGGGCATCCGACGTGGGTGCAGATCTTCGAGTAGGCGACGATGCCGTCGTACGACCACGACTCGCGGTCGGGCGCCTGGTTGAGCTCGCTGGGCTCGAGGCGCATGAGGAGGACGGCGGCCTTGGCCTTCTCCTCGAGCCGGCCGTGCTCGAGCTCGGCGAGGCCCTCGGGGATGACGTGGAACGCGCTGCCGATGGTGACGTCGGCAGCCTTGATCGGCACGCCCGACGGATCGAGCGTGAGGCGCGTGCCCTTGGCCCACATCGTGTGGCTGAGCAGCTCGACGGGCAGCTGGTCCTGCGGGGCGAATCCGCGGAACAGCACGACGGCGGGCAGCGGGAACACGAGGAGCGCGCCGATGAGGCTGTTGCGGATGACCGCGCGGCGGGAGAAGCCGGACTCCTGGTCGGAATCGGAGAACACCTTCGCAGCGGCGGCCTGCGTCTCGGGGGAGCCGCCGATCGGGTGGCGCTCGTCGGCGAGCTCCACCTCGGACATGACCGACTTGCCCCAGTGCACGACGCCGAAGCCGATGCCGAGCAGTGCGAGCGTCGCTCCGAGCCCGACGAACATGTTGTTCAGCCGGACCATGCCGACGTCGTTGGACTCGATCGGGAACAGCATGTACGCGGCGATCGCCCAGACGCTGCCGAGGATCGAGAGGTAGAAGAGCGTGTAGACGGTGCGCTGCGCGCGCTTGGCGCGCTTCGGCTCCTCGTCGACGACGCGGGGGCGGTGCGCCGGGAAGCCGGGGTTCTCGAACGTGTCGGTCGCGATGATCGCGGTGCCCGGCGAGACGGCGAGGTCGTGCTCGGCGTGCGACGAGTCGACGGCGGCGACGTCAGTGCCGCTGTGGTCGTCCTGTGCCATGGTTCTCCTTCTTAGCTGCTTCGGTGCCGGGGGCGTGTGCTAGTTGGACTTCGCCGTGATCCACACGGTGATCGCGACGATGGCGCCGAGACCGAAGATCCAGATGAACAGGCCCTCTGCAACCGGCCCGAGCGAGCCGAGCTCGAAACCGCCGGGCGAGCGGTTGTCCTGGACGTACTTGAGGTACGTGATGATGTCGCGCTTGTCTTCAGGCGAGATGTTCAGGTCGTTGAACACCGGCATGTTCTGCGGGCCCGTGACCATGGCCTCGTAGATGTGCACCCCCGACACGTCGGTGAGCGGGGGAGCGAACTTGCCCTCGGTGAGCGCGCCGCCGGCGCCGGCCACGTTGTGGCACATGGCGCAGTTGATGCGGAACAGCTCGGCGCCGTTCGCGGCGTCGCCGCCGCCGTTGACGAGGTGGTCGGCGGGGATGTCGGGGCCGGGGCCGAGGGAGGCGACGTAGTACGCCAGCTGCTTGACCTGCTCGTCGGTGAACTGCGGCGGCTTCTGCTGCGCCTGCGGACCCTGCATCTGCATGGGCATGCGGCCCGTGCCGACCTGGAAGTCGACCGCCGCAGCGCCGACGCCGATGAGGCTCGGACCCGTGCCGGTGCCCTGGGCCTCGAGGCCGTGGCACGTGGCGCAGTTCGCCTGGAAGAGCTTCTTTCCCTGCTCGATGGTCTCCTGCGACGTGGGCTCGCTCTCGGCCTGCGCCGCGGTGCCGGTGCTCAGGGCGGCGTACGCGCCGCCCGTGAAGACGAGGCCGAGCGCGAGGAGCGCGACGGTGGCGAGCGGGTGCCGGCGGCCGGTGCGTCGCTTCGAGCGGTTCATCAGTTTCTTCCTGTTGGCGGTCATGCGGTTCGGGCGCTCCAGGTGGCGACTATTTGAGGACGTAGATGACGAGGAACAGGCCGATCCAGACGACGTCGACGAAGTGCCAGTAGTACGAGACGACGATGGCGCTGGTCGCCTCGCGGTGGCCGAAGTTCTTCACCGCGAACACGCGGCCGATGACGAGCAGGAACGCGATGAGGCCGCCCGTGACGTGGAGGCCGTGGAAGCCCGTCGTGAGGTAGAAGGCCGAGCCGTACGCGTTGGAGTCGAGGGCGATGCCCTCGGAGACGAGCGTGGCGTACTCCCAGATCTGGCCCGCGACGAAGATCGCACCCATGGCGTAGGTGAGGAAGAACCACTCGACCATGCCCCACTGCGACGGCTTCCACCCGGTGGCGTAGGGCTGCAGCCGCTCGGCCGCGAACACGCCGAACTGGCAGGTGAACGACGAGAGCACGAGGATGATGGTGTTCGTCAGCGAGAACGGGAAGTTCAGTCGATTCGCCTCGAACTCCCACAGCTCGGGCGACGTCGACCGCAGCGTGAAGTAGATCGCGAAGAGGCCCGCGAAGAACATGACCTCGCTGCCGAGCCAGACGATCGTGCCCACCGCAACGGTGTTCGGTCGCTTGATCACGGGCGCGCTCGCCTGATAAGTGATTGAGGTGCTCGTCACGCTCCCCATTATGG
>Ga0310902_10000672_pt1 | contig 10185 bp, 10 predicted proteins | sample C24D3metaG_FD_203748 | JGI IMG/M metagenome (GOLD analysis project Ga0310902, IMG submission 203748) | Lab incubated soil microbial communities from West Virginia University Organic Research Farm, Morgantown, WV, United States - C24D3 | ecosystem: Environmental > Terrestrial > Soil >...
CAGCGTCGCCGCCATGACCAGGAACTCGCCCACCGTGTCGAGATTCAGATCCTGCATCATCTCGACGTATTCGAGGTACTGGCGCGTGATGAGCGCGATGGGGATGTCGTAGATGTTCACCTCGTGCTTCTTGATGAGGTGAATCAGCAGATCGAGCGGCCCCTCGAACGCGTCGAGCTTCACCGAATACGCTTCGGGGGACGATTCGAAATCAGATGCGGGTGTCGGATGTTCGTTCATCTGTATGCGATCTTCATGGCGTCGCGCACGCGCGCCATCGTCTGGCTCGCCACGGCACGCGCGCGCCGGGAGCCCTCCACGAGAATCTCATGGATTCGCTCCGGCCGCGACAGAAGTTCGCGGCGGCGTTCCCGCAGCGGCTCCAGTACGCCGTTCAGGGCCCTGGCCAGCTTGTCTTTCACCTCGACGTCACCGACTTTTCCCGCGCGGTAGCGGGCTTTCAGGTCGTCGACCTCCGCGGTGTCGGCATTGAACACATCGTGGTAGAGGAAAACCGGATTGCCTTCCACCGTGCCAGGAATATCGGCCCTGGTGCGCTTCGGATCGGTATACATCGAGCGCACTTTTTTCTTCACGGCGTCGGCGTCTTCGGAAAGAAGGATCGTATTGCCGAGGCTCTTGCTCATCTTCTTGCCGCCATCCAGCCCGGGCAGACGCGAGACCTTCGTCAGGAGCGGCTGCGCTTCGACGAGCACGTCGCCGTAGAAGCGATTGAACCGACGGACGGCCTCGCGCGCCAGCTCGAGATGCGCAACCTGGTCGTCGCCCACTGGCACGAAATGGCCGTCATAGATCGCCACGTCGGCCGTCTGCAGCAGCGGATAGCTGAGGAATCCGAGCGACGACAGATCCTTGTCGCTCAGCGCCTCCTGCTGCTCCTTGTAGGTCGGCACCCGCTCGAGCCACGAAACGGGCGTCGTCATCGCCAGCAGCAGAAAGAGCTCCGCGTGCTCGGGCACCATCGACTGCACGAAGAACGTGCTGCGCTCGGGATCGAGGCCGGCGGCGATCCAGTCGACCGCGTTCTCGTAGGCGTAGTGCGTCACCTGGCTCGTGTCGGCGTAGTCGGTGGTCAACGCGTGCCAGTCGGCCACGAAGTAGAAGCAATCGTACTGCTCCTGGAGCGCCACCCAGTTGTGCAACGCGCCGACAAGGTGACCCAGATGCAGCTGCCCGGTCGGGCGCATGCCGGACACGACACGTTTTCGAGCGGTCAGCGCAGCCACGAGAGAATCACATAATACGGTGGGCCGATGAGATAGCCCAACACGCCGGTCACCAGCAGCCCCATCAGGATCAGAAATCCGTACTCATAGAGAAAGCGGAGCTGCAGGGCAATCCGCGGCGGCAGCAGCGCCATCAGAATCTGCCCGCCGTCGAGCGGCGGAATCGGCAGCATGTTGAAGACGGCCAGCAGCACGTTCAGAAGCAGCGCCTCTGTCGCAATCAGATTCAGCGGCGTCGCGACGTCCAGGCCGGAGCCGCCGGCCGAGCTCGGCAGCACACGCAGCGCCAGCGACGCCGCGGTCGCGATCGCAAGATTGCTCGCGGGTCCGGCAGCGGTGACCAGAATGTGATCGCGCCGGGGGTGCCGGAGATTTCTGACGTTCACGGGCGTCGGTTTCGCCCAGCCGATAATCGGCGCGTTCGAGACCATGGCGATGAGCGGCAGCAGCAGCGTGCCGATCGGATCCACGTGGACCATCGGATTCAGCGACACGCGTCCGAGACGCTTCGCCGTGTCGTCGCCCAACTGGCTGGCCGACCACGCGTGAGCCGCCTCGTGAACCGTCAGCGAAAAAATCAGAACCAGGAGGGCAATGACGAGCGTGGAAATGTCGAGTTCCGGCAACAACGGGAGAGTATAACCGGAATCGCATTGTTAGATTAGAGGGATTGCTGATTGGCGGAGTGTTGGCAGATGGTGGATTGGTGATTCGCAGAATACGCTCCGGTCTCGTCCCCCAATCATCAATCATCAATCATCAATCCGACAACATTCTCTCAATCCACAATCATCCCCAATCTGCCATTGCATTATTGTTTTCCTGCGAAGTATCCAAGCACAGCGTCCGCGGTTTTTGCACCGACGACGGCCGTCAGTTCTTCGCGCGAGGCGCGGCGAACGCCCGCAAGGCTGCCGAACGACGTGAGCAGCGCCTTGCGGCGTCGTGGTCCAATGCCCGGCACGCTGTCGAGCTCCGATCGCAGGTCGCGCATCTTGCGCGCCTTTCGATGGAACGTCACGGCGAAACGATGCGCTTCGTCGCGAATCTGCTGAATCAGCCGCAGTGCCGGATCGTCTTTCGGAAACGCAACCGGCTCGTCGCGATCGCGGGTGACGATCAGCTCTTCCTTCTTCGCGATGCCCACGGCCACCAGATTCGCGAGGCCGAGGTGCTGAAGCGCCTCGTAGGCCGCCGACAACTGCCCCTTGCCGCCGTCAATCAGGACGAGATCGGGAAACGGCCCGCCCTCTTCGAGCAGCTTGCGGTAACGGCGCGTGACGACCTCGTTCATCGCGGCGAAGTCGTCCGAGCCCGCGTGATTCGCCGGCGAGATGCGGTACTTGCGGTACTCCCCTTTGCGCATCCTGCCGTCCTCGCACACCACCATCGACGCGACGGTCTCGCTGCCCTGAATCGTCGAGATGTCGAAGCATTCGATGCGCCGTGGAATCGCCGGCAGCGCGAGCGTGGATCGCAGCGTCTCGAGCGCGTCGTACTGCGACAACCCGGTATCGATCAGCCGGGCCTGGTAGGCGATGCGCGCGTTGCGGACGGCCAGATCGACCAGGCCGCGCTTCTCGCCCCGCTTCGGCACCACGACCTGCACGCGACGGACGGCCTGTTCCGTCAGCCACGCTTCGAGGAGGTCGGCGTCCTCGGGCTGGCTCGACAGGTGCACCTCGGCCGGCGCCGGACGATCCTCATAGAACTGTTGCACCGAGGCCTGCAGGATTTCCGCCGCCGAGCCCGAAATCCCCTCGTTTGCGGCCAGCTCGACCCGTTCGAGCACGCGCCCGGCGCGCATGACGAAGACATGCACGACGGCGCCGGCCGGTCCCATGTGCAGGCCGAAGGCGTCGCGATCGCCCATACGCACGGTCGCAATCTTCTGCTGACGATCTCGAAGGGTCTGGATGGTTCGTGCGGCGTCCCTGAGGTGCGCCGCCTCCTCGAACCGTTCCGCGGCCGAGGCCTCGTTCATCGACTCGTTGAGCCGCTCGACCAGCTCTTCGTTCTTCCCTTCGAAGAACAGCTGCGTGCGCTCGACGGCTTCGTGATACGAAGATTGCGTGCAGATCGCCGACACGCACGGCGCCAGGCAGCGCTTGATGTCGTACTCGAGGCACGGGCGGTCGCGGTTGCCGGTGATCACCTCGTTGCACGATCGAATGCCGAACAGCCGGTGCGTCAGCCCCATCGTCCGGCGCGCGAGCGAGGCGGGCATGAACGGGCCGGCATAGTACGTGCCATCGCGCTCGACGCTTCTGGCGACCAGCACGCGCGGGAACGGCTCGTTGGTGGTCAACTGCAGGTACGGATAGTTCTTGTCGTCGCGCAGCCGCACGTTGTACCGCGGCGCCCGCTCCTTGACGAGGTGGTTCTCGAGCGCGAGCGCCTCGACGACCGAATCGGTGACGATCACCTCGATGCTGGCGGCCTCGTCGAGCAGTGCGTCGGTCTTGGGATGGGTGCCGCGGGCGCCCAGATAGCTCCGAACACGGTCGCGCAGCGACCGCGCCTTCCCTATGTAGATGGTCTCGCCCGTCCCGTTTGAGAACAGATACACCCCTGGCTGCTCGGGCAGGTGTGCGATCTGACTCTTGAGGTTCTGGACGGGCATACAGTACTATCTCGAAACTCGTTGTGCTGTGGAACCCTTCATTATACTCGCGTGATCAGGACGCCCGCGCCTCGGCTCGACCGGGGGATGCCAACGCGCCGGCGCCCGAGCCCCATCCAAAGCTGACGTTCACCGGCGCCATCGGGATCATCTGCATGTTCCCGCTGCGCGCGGTCATTCGCGTCAGCGTGGCGCTCGGCATCTCGCCGAACACGCTGACGCTCATCGGCGTGCTCATCAACTGCACCGCCGCCCTGGGGCTCGCCATCAACCAGTTCGTGCTGTCCGGCCTGATCATGATCTGCGCGAACATCTTCGATTTCATCGATGGCAAGGTCGCGCACATCACGGGGACGCAGTCGGAATTCGGCGCGTTCTGGGATTCGACGCTCGACCGCTTTTCAGACCTCGCGCTCTTCACCGGCCTCATCTGGCTGTATGCCAGGCTGGGCCGCAACGACTACGTGCTGATTACGACGCTGACGCTGATTTTCTCGATCATGACGAGCTACGCGCGGGCGCGCGCCGAGTGCCTCATCGAGAAGTGCAAGGTGGGTTTCATGGAGCGGCCCGAACGCATCGTGCTCTTCATGATCGGCGCCTTCACCAACCGGATGGCCGCGGTGCTCTGGGTGATCCTCGTGCTGTCGATTCTGTCGGTGGCCAACCGCATCCACTACACATATCTGATCCTCAACAACAGACCGATGCCGTCGACCAGCGGGCTGAGGGGCCTTTTCAACCGCGCCTTCTTCTGGCGCGACGAGCGGACGACGGTGCCGTACGACCTCTGGGTCGTGGCCATCCTCGCGTTCGTGTGGCTCACACCACCCGACTGGCTGAACGATCCCACTGCTGCCGGACAGCCCGGGCTACTGCAGTGGATTCTGTCGAAGATCTAGCGCGATCAGAATCTTGTCGGGGTTCACGCTGCCGGGGGGCCTGCGCTCCTGGGCCACGCGCTGCGCCAGATACTGCAGGATCGCGTTGACCGGCGTCGCCACACCGTGGAGCCGGCCAAGCCGCACGATTTCGCCGTTCAGGTAGTCGGTCTCGATCGTGCCCAGCCGCCGCTCGAGGCTCTGCCACGACGAACCTCCGCGCCGCTCGACGCCGTCGATCGTGCGGGTCGTCACTTCCTTTTCCAGGCGCGCCGCATCTTCCTCGTCATCAGGCACGTGCCCGATTCCCGCGGCGGCGAAACACTCGACCGCCTCGCGCCTCGCCCGTTGCGCGAGCCCGCTGCCGCGCGCCGCGGTCCCACACAGCGCTTCGACGGCATTGCCGAGATTCGACAGCAGCTTGCGGTACTTCCACCGCATGATGTCGGGCTTCGACTCCGAGTAGAACGACGAGGCCCGCAGCGCGGTGGCGACCGCGTCGGTCAGCGCGTCCGATCCGTTCGGATACCGGCCCAGATGCAGGATGCCGCTCCTGGGTGCGCACCAGACCTGGATGAAGCCCGGCGTCAGGTAGTCCGTCGGGCACCACACGAAGACGCCGTAGACGTTGGCAAATCGCTCGCTGGCCAACCGTTCGTTCGCAACGCCGTTCTGGACGCAGAAGATCGGAAGTTGGGGCGGTGCCGCCGCCGCGAGCGCATCGAGCGCGGCCGGCGTGTCCTGGGTCTTGGTGGCCAGCAGCAGGACGTCCTCGCCGGTCCACGAGATCGCTGCCGGCCGATCGACAACCGGAACGGTCAGCGTGATGGTTTCGTCTGGAGATTGGAGCCGGAGGCCGTGATCGCGAATCGCCTCGTAGTGCGCGCCACGGGCAATCAGCAGCGTGGAGTGCCCGTGCTGGGCGAGCCGGCCGCCAACGGTTCCGCCCACTGCCCCAGCACCAAGGATGACGAAGCGCATGGTGGAAAATGAAAATGAAAGTGAAAAGTGAAAAGTGAAAAGTAGAAGGTAGAAAGTGATTCTTACTTTTTCACTTCACTTTTCACTTTCTACTTTCTACTTTCTACTTTCCCTACGCCCTTCTCCGCTTGGCCTCGGGCTTTCCTGCGGCCGCAGCAGCCTTCTTCTCTTTGAGGTCTGCCTTCGCCGACGGTTTCTTGTTCGCGCTCACCGTGTCGAGGCTCTTTCTCAGGGCTTCCATCAGGTTCACGACCTTCGGTGGCATCTCGACGGCCGGCGCCACGACTTCTTCGCCCGCGATCTTGGCCTCGATGATCTTCTGCAGCCCTTCGCGGTACTCGTCGTGGTACTCGCTCAGGTCGAGCTTCTTCTCGAAGGTGCCGATCACCTGTTTGGCCAGCTGCACCTCTTGCGGCTTCACCTTGGTCGGAATCGCATCGAGCTCCTCGATGCCGTCCGCGCTGCGCAGCTCGGCCGCGTGATGCAGCGTGTACATCACCAGTCCCTTGTCGCCGGGCCTGACGGCGACGAGATATTCGCGGCCGTAGAGCGCCAGCTTGCCCACGCCGAGCTTGCCCTTCATGCCTTCGCGGAACACGGCAAACGCATCGGCGGCCACCTGGCCGTCGGGGGCGAGATAGTACGTGCGATCGACGTACATCGGATCGAGCGCGCTCGCGTCGTCAAACTGCACGAGATCGATCACCCTGGTGGAGGCCGGACGGACCTTCTCGATGTCGTCCTCCGACATCACCACGTAGCGGCCCTTCTCGAACTCGTAGCCTTTCACCAGCTCGGTATTGGCGACCTCTTTGTTACAGGTCGGGCACCAGCGTTTCTGCTGGATGCGCGTCTGGCATTCGCCATGGAGCTGGTTAAACGACACCGCCGCGCTCGACTCGGTCGCCGGGAACACCTTGATGGGGATGTTCACCAGGCTGACCTTCAGGAATCCTTTCCAAGTGGCTCGTGCTGCCATATACCTTCCTAGCTAGTAGGTTGTAGGTGGTAGGTGGTAGGTATTGGGCTCGCGGTATCCCCGGCCGACAGCCCCCTACAGACTATCAGCTATCCCCCACGCCCTACCACCCACCACCTACCACCTACCACCTGCCCATCACACGTCGTCCCGTTCATCCCGAGCGCCCAACTCGAGGCCCGTGTGGAGGAGCTGTATATCGTGGGCCGCGATTTTGTCGCGCAGCAGGCGTCTGGCGGCAGCGTAGTGAATGCCCGGAACGACCAGCCGCCGGGCCAGATTTCTCAGCCGTGAGACGATGACGAGGGCAATCTCCTCGCCTTCCCGCCACGACACGGCGCCGATCTTCCAGTACGGGACGAAGCCGTTCTCCGACCAGATGCCGTCCGCGTAAAAGCCGCGGCCGATGCGCCGGCTCAGCGGCACGAGATAGCCGTAGTAGAGAAACATCATGCCGATGCCAAACAACTGCGGCGCCGGACGTTTCAGGACGAGGAGGTCGTACACCAGCAGGAAGCCGAGGATGACGCCGAGCGCGAGCTGCAGGCCGTAGTAGCGGGGCTTGGGACCGCGCCAGGTTAGCAGCGCCGACGAACGCCGGCGCAAAAACCAGAGCGCGTCCACACCAGCGCGCACGTTGGCCACGAGAAATCCGACTCCGAGGAGCAGCAGGATCTGCGGTGTGTACTCTGCGCCGCCCATTGAGAGGATTGTAGCGGTGTTGATTGGCGCAACTAAAGTTGCGCCCTACCAGAGCTTCGGTCGGACGCCTCGGTAGGGCGCAACTTTAGTTGCGCTATCGACGGCCGACCAAGTCGCCCTACGTTTCGCGCTTAGTCTCGGCCTTCGCCGCGGGTGAGCCGGCCAGCGTGGGATCGAAGCACTTCCGGCAGCGGGCTTCGTAGGTACCGCCGGCGCCCAGCAGCAGCCGCTCGTCGCTCGCCACCAGGCGCTGGGTGTGGCTGGCCGGATTGCCGCACACCATGCAGATGGCGTGAGTCTTTGTGACGTACTCCGCGATGGCCATCATGATCGGCATGGGCTCGAACGGCCGCCCGAGGTAATCGGTATCGAGTCCCGCCACGACGACGCGTTTGCCCGCGCCGGCCAGACGCGTACAGGCGTCGGGCAAATCCTTGTCGAAGAACTGCGCTTCGTCGATGCCCACGACCTCGGTGTCGTCGTTGACGAGCCGCATCAGCTCGGCCGAGCTGCCGACGTTGACGCCCTGAATGCGCATCTCGCTGTGGGAGACGATCTCCGCTTCGGCGAACCGGTTGTCGAACGAGGGCTTGAAGATCTGTACCTTCTGCCGCGCGATCTGCGCGCGTCGGAGCCGGCGGATGAGCTCTTCGCTCTTGCCGCTGAACATGCTGCCGGTGATGACTTCGATCCAGCCGTGAGTGGGATTGCGGTGTGGAACGTCCATGATTCAGTTGTCGGGATTAGGGACTAGGGATTGGGATTAGGCCCATCCCCAATCCCAAATCCCTAGAGTTTCAAACACGAGATTGGTATTCGCCGGTTTCGGTATTGACCCGGATCCGGTCGCCGACGTTGATGAAGGGAGGCACCTGCACGACCAGTCCGGTTTCGGTGCGCGCCGGCTTCACCTGCGCGCTGGCGGTCGCACCCTTGATACCGGGAACGGTGTCGTCGACGCGCAGGTCGACGGTCACGGGCAGGTCGATGCCCACCGGCTCCGATCCGTAGAACTCCACCTTGATGATCGAGTCCGGCAGGATGTAGTTGACCGCGTCGCCGAGCACCTCGCGATCGATGTGAAGCTGCTCGAACGATTCCGTGTTCATGAAGTGGAACGCGTCGCCGTCGCTGTAGAGGTACTGCATGTCGTGCTCGTCGAGGATGGCACGCTCGATGTCCTCTTCCGCGCGGAACTTGTGATCGACGAGCGAGTTCGTCCGGATATTGCGCGCGCGGCACTGCACGAACCCCCGCTTGTTGCCCGGGGTCAGATGATGCAGCTCCAGGATGCGCAGCAGATCGTCGCCAATCTTGATGAGATTGCCCTTGCGCAGTCGAGTCGCCTGTATCGAGGCCATAGCAGACCATCGTAGCCAACTTCGCGAAGGCCCGTCAAACATGCTACGATGCGAAACAGTCGATGAAACGGGCCTCGATCGGCATCGCGCTCCTCGTTTCAGGCTTTCTGGCCGGTCTCGTCCTCACCGGCCGTCTGCGATCGGCAGAAGAGTCCACGGCGCAAACCACCGCATCCCAGACAGCGTCAGCCACTCCGACGGTTTCGATTCCGCCCGCGGTCGCGACGACCACGGGAGGCCTGCCGGATCTCACCGTCATCGCCGCGCAGGCCGTGAAGGCCGTCGTCAATATCTCTTCCGAGCAGGTGGTGCGCCGGCCAAACTCTCCCCTTTCCAACGATCCGTTCTTCGAATATTTCTTCGGCGCGAATCAGGACCTGTTCGGCTCGCGCAATCAACTCGCGCGCAGCCTCGGATCGGGCGTGCTGATTTCCGATGACGGGTACATCGTGACCAACAGTCACGTGATTGGCAGCGAGAAGGCCGACGTGACCGTGGCGTTCTCCGACAAGCACGAAGCGCCGGCGAGAATCATCGGCATCGACAAGGTCACGGACCTGGCGCTCATCAAAGTGGCCAAGCCCGGGCAACCGCCGTTGAAATGGGCCGACTCGTCACATGCCAAGGTGGCCGAATGGGTGCTCGCGATCGGCAGCCCCTATCAGTTGAGCCACAGCGTCTCGCTCGGCATCATCAGCGCGCTGGGGCGCAAGAACCTGGGCTTCTCGGAGTACGAGGACTTCATCCAGACCGATGCCGCGATCAATCAGGGCAACTCGGGCGGCGCGCTCGTGAACGCGCGCGGAGAGTTGATCGGCATCAACACCGGCATCTTCAGCTCCGCCGAAAACGGCGGCTCGGTCGGCATCGGGTTCGCCATCCCCAGCAATCTCGCGCGCCATATCATCGGCGAAATCATCGAGCACGGCATCGTCCGCCGCGGATCGCTGGGCCGGATGACCATGTACCCGCTCACCGCCCAGATGGCGGCGCAGCTTGGCGTGCAGGAGACGGCCGGCGCGTTCGTCGATCAGATTGACAGGCGTTCTCCGGCATACCAGGCGGGACTCAATGCTGGCGACACCGTCATCTCGTTCAACGGAGTGGCTGTGACCGATCCGAAGCATCTGATCCAGCTCGTCTCCGACGCGCCGATCGGCTCAACGGCCGCGGTCGTCGTCTTTCGCGAAGGCCGCCGCGTGACGCTGAAGCTCCCGATCCTCCAGCGCGCCAACTAGTCCGCGAATCTGCGAATCTGCCAGTCCCCCAACAATCTTCCAATCTACCAATCTACCAATTCACATTCTTTTGCCAGAGACCGCCCCGTGCCCTTCGGCATAGCAGCGCCAATGGCGCTCGGTGCCCACTGAAATCCCTATGCGCGGGCTCCAGGAGATGTCGTCGATGCGAT
>Ga0310902_10000675_pt1 | contig 10178 bp, 10 predicted proteins | sample C24D3metaG_FD_203748 | JGI IMG/M metagenome (GOLD analysis project Ga0310902, IMG submission 203748) | Lab incubated soil microbial communities from West Virginia University Organic Research Farm, Morgantown, WV, United States - C24D3 | ecosystem: Environmental > Terrestrial > Soil >...
GCGCCAGCGCTGAGCCTTGGAGCCCCCGGCGAGCGATACCTCGGCCATCAGATCCTTGCCGTCGCGCCAGTAGCGGATGCGCTGGGGATAATCGTGCCCGGCGTTTACGAAGGTGATGCCCGGCGCCTTGCTGCTCCGATCCCAGCTGAAGGCGGTGCGGTTCTGCCCCTTCGGCGCTCCGTAGAAAGTCAGCGGATCAATCACCGGATCGTCGGTCTCGACCAACTCGATCTGCATCACCTCCCAGCTGTCGAGCACGCCGCCGGTGCCGCTGCGGCCGTTGCCAAGCATGATCCCGCCGCGGGGAACGGTCCAACACTCCTCCGTCCAGCGATCTTGCGAGCGATGTTCCCAGCAGCCGGCCATCCAGTCCGGCAAGGCAACCGGCCGGGCGTCCCCTGCCAAGACCGCAGCGAGAATCAGCCACATGGCGGGTCCCTCTCAATTCCGGAGCAATCTAAACGCGGTTAGCTTTTTCTAAAAGTTTGAGTCCTATTCACCATTCCCGAACTCGGCGGAAGACGCAGGACGGGAACGGAATGAACGCATTCGGCAAGCGCGGCGGCATGGGAGGCAACGGCCGTCCGCAATTCGGTGTCGCCAAACCGATGAAGTCTTCAGGCGGCGCAGCCGCAGCCGCGCCTTCCGTTCCGGACGAGGCCGAGCAGTTTCCGCCTGTTTCCGACCTGACGGCCAATCTCGACGGCGGTCAGCAGGATCCCAATGGCACGTCGCTGGCGGCGATGGACCGCCTGAACAGCCGTCAGAATGCCAGCGGCGACGCTGCGAGCAGCAAGTCTGAAGGCTTCGAAGCCGCGGTTCACCGCATCAAGGAGCAGGTTCTGCCCCGCCTTCTGGAGCGCGTCGACCCGGAAGCGGCCGCGACCCTCAGCAAGGACGAGCTGGCCGAGGAATTCCGCCCGATCATCAGCGAGGTGCTCGCCGAGCTGAAGATCACGCTCAACCGCCGCGAGCAGTTCGCCCTCGAGAAGGTGCTGGTCGACGAGCTTCTCGGCCTCGGGCCGCTCGAAGAACTACTCTCCGACCCGGCCATCAGCGACATCATGGTCAATGGACCGGACCAGACCTTCGTCGAGCGCAAGGGCAAGCTGGAGGTGGCCCAAATCCAGTTCCGCGACGAGGAGCATCTGTTCCAGATCGCACAGCGCATCGTGAACAAGGTCGGCCGCCGCGTCGACCAGACCACACCGCTCGCCGACGCCCGCCTTCAGGACGGCAGCCGCGTCAACGTGATCATCCCGCCGCTGTCGCTTCGCGGCACGGCCATCTCCATCCGTAAGTTCTCCGAGAAGCCGATCACGCTCGACATGATGAAGGGCTTCGGCTCCATGTCGGAAAAGATGGCGACGGTGCTGAAGATTGCCGGCGCGTCGCGGATGAACGTGATCATCTCGGGCGGTACCGGTTCCGGTAAGACGACCATGCTCAACGCCTTGTCGAAGATGATCGACCCGGGCGAGCGCGTGATCACCATCGAAGACGCGGCCGAGCTTCGTCTTCAGCAGCCGCACTGGCTGCCGCTCGAAACACGCCCACCGAACCTTGAAGGACAGGGCGCGATCACGATCCGCGACCTCGTCATCAACGCTCTGCGTATGCGCCCAGACCGCATCATCCTCGGCGAAATTCGCGGCCAGGAGTGTTTCGACCTCCTGGCGGCCATGAACACGGGTCACGACGGGTCGATGGCCACGCTGCACTCCAACAGCCCGCGCGAATGCCTCGCGCGTATGGAAAACATGGTCATGATGGGCGACATCAAGATCCCGAAGGAGGCGATCAGCCGCCAGATCGCGGACTCGGTGGATCTGATCGTCCAGGTGAAGCGCCTTCGCGACGGCTCGCGCCGTACCACGAACGTGACCGAAGTGATCGGCATGGAAGGCGAGGTCATCGTCACCCAGGAACTGTTCAAGTTCGAGTATCTGGATGAGTCCGCGGACGGAAAGATCATCGGCGAATACCGCTCGATGGGCCTGCGCCCCTACACGCTCGATAAGGCCAAGCAGTTCGGCTTCGACCAGCCGTACCTGGAGGCCTGCCTCTAAGCCGCTCAAGCCGCCGTCTAGATCATCGGCGAAGGTTCTTCGACGAGCACGGTTTTCGCGGGATCGGCCGCTTCTGCATCATCCCACATTTGTCTCAGGTTCCGCGGTAGAGCCTGTTTCACATGGTCCACCTGGCCCTGCGAAATGTGTCGCGACAGTACCCTGAAAACCGAGCGGATCGCGTCCTCAGGATCGACCGGCCGCGTGTCGCTGAGCCATTCGCTAACTTCAGCGACGAACTCGTCGCGATTGCGGCACTCCGACGGCATCTTCTGCGGCTCGAACTGGTCGTAATACACGCCGCGGACCAGCAGCGGCAGTTGAGCTCCGAGATGGGCCGCGAGATTTATGCTCAGCCGGTCGCGGAGCTTGTGCAGGACGGTCGACAGCACCTTCCAGGCGACCTGCTTGTCCGGACCGAGATCTGCCATGATCTCCTTGAGCCAGACATGGGTGGTTTCCAGCGTCTTGTCGAAGACTTCGAGGCCGTTCGCGCTCATGGCCCCTCTCCTTCCACACGGTTGGTGAGATACGCCGAATGGCGAACGAACAGGCGCGAGCCGGCGTTCCGCTATCCGGCGCTTTCATCTCCGACCGGAAGAGCCGGCTAAGGATCTGTTTTCCCGTGAAAAATAGCAAAGGCGGAAAGCGCGCCTTCAAACCTGCGCACTAATTCGCTCGGTTGATGTGTTCCCGCTTGTGCCGCTGATTTGACGAACGACGACACTCCGGGAAAGCGCTGATGGCGAATCGTCCGGGCCGACCGTACTCGTCGTACCGAGGCCGCCGACGGACATGCCGCACTAGCCTCGCGCAGGAACGCGAGCCTTCGAAACCTTAGTTGAGTAGTGGAGAAGCAGTACGGACATACTCGGCGAAGCCGTTGCACTGACGATCGGCACGTTATTGCCGATCATGAACCCGTTCAGCACGGCGCCGTTATTCCTGTCGCTCAGTGCCCGTTTCGACGAGAAGAAGCGCAATCGGCAGGCACTTCTCGCGTGTCTCTACGCTTTCGGTCTCCTGGCCACGTTCCTTTTTCTGGGCGCCGCGATCATCGATTTCTTCGGAATATCGGTACCGGGAATTCGCGCGGCAGGAGGGCTGATCATATCCGTAATAGGACTGCGCATGCTTTTCCCAGGCGGATCGCAGATGGTCAGCTCACAGCCGGGCGCCGAATATGACCCGGACATAGCCTTTACCCCGATCGCCATGCCAAGCCTGGCCGGCCCCGGTTCCTTGTCGGTTGTCGTAACGGCAGCTTCCCAGATCAGAGGCAATCATCCTGAACAGTACGCGCTCGTCTACGCCGGCGTCGTGATCGGAATGGCGGTGACCGTGTTGTTCGCCTTCGTGATTCTTCGAGCTGCAAGTTCGATGGCACGGGTCCTTGGACCTTCGGGCATCGATGCAATGACCCGGATCTTCGGCTTCCTGCTCGTCGCGATCGGAATGCAGTTCCTGCTCACGGGCATCAGCGATTTCTTTAATCTGCGCCACGTCTGAGGATCCCCGGTGAGCCCTCTCGGAGCCGCGGGGCGGCAGCATTCTGAAAGCGGACAAATGAACTGAAGCGGCTCTCAGCCGATTGTACAGCCGATGAGCATCAAAGCCCTACCTGAAAGATGGTGGACGGTGACCCGCGGCCCGGGCACCGTCCTCGCGACCGCAATACACGACGGCCACGATCTCCGGCCGGATGTGGCGAAAGCAATGGCCCTGGGAGACTCTGAGCGGCTACGCGAAGAAGATCCGTTCACCGGACAGGCCGTCGAAGGCGTCCCGACGCACATTATCGTTCACCGCTCACGCTTCGAATTCGATCTCAACCGTGCAGCCAGCGATGCGGTCTATCGCACTCCGGAGCAAAGCTGGGGCCTGAAGGTCTGGAACGAGCCGCCGGACGGGGATCTCGTGGACGGATCTCTTGCCATTCACGCCGCTTACTATCGGATGCTCGGCGACTTGCTCGACGGCATCGCAGGCGACCACCAGCGCTTCGTGCTCCTCGACGTGCACAGCTATAACCATCGCCGTGACGGCCCCGAGGCTGCAGCAACGCCTCAGGAAGAGGCGCCGGACATCAATATCGGCACATTCTCAATGCCCCGCGACGAATGGGCCTTCCTGCTCGATCCCCTGATGGAGGAGATGCGTCGTTTCGACTTCAACGGCCGGAAGCTCGACGTCCGCGAGAACGTCGCCTTCCAGGGCAAGGGCGAGCAGACGCGGTTCGTCCATGACCGATATCCTGGCCGAGGATGCGCGATCGCGCTGGAGTTCAAGAAATTCTTCATGGACGAGTGGACCGGCGAGCCCGATCCGGCCGAGCTAAGGGCCATGCGCGACTTCGTAACCCATTCGGCTCGAATCGCCACGGATTTGTTGGAGCGCTGATGGCCAGGTCACGGCCTTCTACCGATCCGGCTCCCGGTGCGCGGGGAGCGGTGCGGCGAAGGGTCGGAGAGGCCGGCCGCCTGCATCTCGATCGGCGCCTCCCGTTTCTCATCGTCCACCGTCTCGCCGGCGGGGCCAGCCCGTCCGGCAGCCTCGCGCGGCGCGTCGCTCTCAACAGTCCCGCCTATCTCATTTGGGAAGAAGGCCCGGACGATGGGCCAGCCCTCGCCCTTCTGGATCGCCTGGCCGAGGATCTGGGCGAGCCGGGAATGCCTCTGCTGGTCATGCTTCTCGACGATCTCGACCCATTTCTGGAGAGCGAAGACAGCCCGACGCTGACACCGTTTGTCGCGGCGGTCGCCGGCGGGCGGTCTGCCCGTGAGCATCGGGCGCGTGAAACCCTGATTAGATCGCTCAAGGCCATCAAGATCGACCTGCGTCACCCGAAAGTGATCGAACGGCCGATGCCGCGCGGTCACTGGCTGGTCTCCGCATTGTCCGACGAAGCCTCGCGGACGGACCCGATGCTGATCAGCCTTCCGCAAATCCATCGTCGAGAGGATGGTGGTGTTTATCCCCAGCTGGCTCACGAACTGGCGGTCGCCTGCGGCGACGTTCTTTTGCGGACCGCTTGCGCGTATCTGGACGACGGCAGCGAGCGCGCTCCGGCGCATTATCGATCTCTGGGCAGGAGCGCGTTTCTCAAGGCTGCGCTGAAGGTCGACGAGAAGCTGGACCGGATCGCCGCGAGCTATGATTTCCTGCTATCCGTGTCGCCGATCAACACGACGGCGGCGCTCGAGAAGTTCATCGCAGACGGCGAGCGGGTTCCGCCGGAGTTTCGCTATCGGCCGCTGACGGTCGATCCGGACGACGTGAAGCGCCGCCTCTACCGGCTGGACTTCGCGCGGCTCGAAGACCCCCTGCTCGAGCGCCTGTTCAGTGACAAGAGGCATGAGATCGATGCCCAGCTCACCATGCTGGCCACCCGCAATACGCCTTCATTCCGGTCGGCAAGCCTCTTTCTCTACGGCTCGGTACCGGCCACCCTTCTCGACGAGGCACGGCGTATCCTGAACCTGTCGAAGGCGCGCCCTGCGAAACGCAGCCACGTGGGGGCATTCGAGGTCGCCGCCAGGGCCCGCGAGCTGATTGCCTCCTATAACCGCCCCGATGCGCATTTTAACGCCGGTGTCGAGGTTCGCGACGATGTTTCCGGCCTGATGGTCACCCGCAACAAGCTGCTCATCGGATCGGCGACTTCCATGCAGCCGGCACGGCTTGACGCGCTGCTCGCGCACGAGGTCTCAACTCACCTGCTGACCTTCGTGAACGGCGGCGCCCAGGGGCTTTCGATCTTTCGCACCGGGCTCGCCAAATATGAGGGCATTCAGGAAGGCCTGGGAGTGTTTGCCGAATGGGCCGTCGGCGGGCTCAGCGTGGTCCGCATGAGAACCATCGCTGCTCGCGTAATTGCGGTCGACGCGATGCAGCGGGGTGCGGATTTCATGGAGACCTATCGCCTGCTTCGCAAAGATTTCGGCTTTTCGGTCGCGGGCGCATTCGGCCTCGCGACGCGCGTCCACCGTTCGGGAGGCTTCGCGAAAGATGCCATTTACCTCGACGGCTTCCGGGCGATCGTCGATTACGTCACCTCCGGCGGCCCGCTTGCCCCCTTCTGGCTCGGCAAGATTGCCCGCACCGACGTTCCGGCGATCGAGGAACTGCTTCAGCGCGGGCTCGTTCACGCGCCTACTTTCCTCCCATCCTATCTGGACCGTCCCGACGTCCAGGGCCGGATCGCACGACTGACGTCCAAAATCGGCCTCAATACCCTACTCGAAATGGAGCCCGCTTGATGCGCATCGCCTTCTTCGTGAACGACATTGCGACGGAATATGCCGGCTACACGACCACCGTCCTGGCGCATCAGGCGGCCCAGCGTGGTCATGAAGTGATGTACATCACGCCATCCGATTTCCTCATGGACAAGGACGACAGCCTGCGCGCCCACGTCTGGCGCATACCAAAGAAGAAATGGCCGAGCCGGGAAGCCTTCTTCGAGGCCCTCACGGGTTCCAAGGCGGAGGAGGAATCGGTTGCCCTAAGCGATGTCGACGTTCTGTGGCTGCGCTCGGATCCCTCGCTCGACGCGAGCAGCGCACCCTGGCGAGCCGAGGCGGGGATCTTGTTCGGGCGCGAGGCCGCAAAGCGGGGCACGCTGGTCCTGAACGATCCGGACAGCCTCGGCCGGGCCGTGAACAAGCTCTACTTCCAGGGCTTTCCGGAAGAGGCTCGTGCCGAGACGATCATCACGCGCGACGAACGCGACATCAAGGCGTTCGCAAGAGCTCACAAGAACAACATTATTCTTAAGCCGCTGCAGGGTTCCGGCGGGTCCGGGGTCTTCAAGCTCGACAATGAAAGCGCGGGCAACCTCAACCAGATGATCGATGCTATCTGCCGGGATGGCTATATCATTTGCCAGGCCTACATCCCGGCCGCGAAAAAGGGCGACATTCGCCTATTCCTTATGAACGGCCGGCCACTCGAGGTCGGAGGAAAGTATGCCGCCTTGCGGCGCGTCGCGGCCAAGGACGACATTCGCTCCAACATTCACGCCGGCGGCAAGGCCGAAGCGGTCGAGATCGGAAAAGTGGAGCTTCACGTCGCCGAGATCATCCGGCCCAAGCTCATCGCCGACGGAATGTTCCTCGTCGGGATCGACATCGTCGGCGACAAGATCCTTGAGGTGAATGTGTTCTCGCCCGGCAATCTGAAGAGCTGCTCCACGCTTGCCGGAGTCGACTTTTCGGAGGCAATCCTCAGTTCCGTCGAGCGCAAGGTCGAAATCCGCAAGGACTACGCCGATGCTTTCGACAATCGTCATCTGGCAATGCTCTGAGCACGCTGCATCCGGTTCGACGACTATGATCTCCCGGCGCCGGAATCAGATCCAGATCCCAACTCGTTCCCCCGCCTCACCCTGACGGGTGATTTCACGAGAAAGATCATCATAGCGTGCAGCCAACTCGCGATGGGCTCGACGCGCATTGGGATCATCGGCTTTCGCTGCTGCCAGATGCTCTTCAAGAGCGCGGCGCCTGAAATAGGTGGCGTCGGATTCCATCCGTCCTCACCTCTGTTTTCTGGAAAGCGATCCTAACGCGGGGCGCAAGGTCGACCCAATCCCGATATCTATCGATGGTCGACTACAGATTGACCCTTGGCTGACGTCATTCTTGTTCCGGAGCGGGACAGGGAGTGGACCCTGCTAATGCCGAAGGCCGAGGGGATCCCAATGCTTCACTTGCCTGACCCCGTTGCAGAGATCCAAGGTCAGCGGGCCCTGCCACTCCTTCGCAAAATCGATTGCCGCTTCATCGCTATCGACCTCGAACTGGATGAAGCGATCGATGCGACCGTTGAAACCCTCGATGAAATAGAGACGATAACAAGCCATCGGTTCCTCCCGAACCTCCAGGCCCACGCACCGGCGACTATGACATGACGTGGTAATCGATAGGTAAAGACCGGGCTTCGGAACAAATGGACTGGGCCCTGCCCGCCTGTGCGGGTCACGGACGTCGTTGCCGATGCCATCATGTGGGCGCGCAACGTCCATGATCCCGCGCCCTTTGCTGCGACGCCCGCGCGCATCCATCGCCGTCCCTCGCGCTCGTCTGCGACAATGACACCTCCCTGGATCTGGGTCGGCTGCTCCGCGCGCTTCAAAGGCTTGAGACTCTAACGACGCAGATGGATCGACACGCCGACAGCGCAAACTCGGAACAGTCGAAATCGGCATTGAGAGCAGCGGCGGCGGAGAGCCGGCGTCTGATCGGCACTATTCGCGGCCAGATCGAGCGCTATCGGAAATGAGGCCGTTAGAGACCTGAAAGAAAAGCCCGCCCAAGTCACTGACCGGGCGGGCAAATCTCGTGGTGGGCGTGGCAAGGATTGAACTTGCGACCCCTGCGATGTCAACACAGTGCTCTACCACTGAGCTACACGCCCACTCGGGAACGGGCATGTAGAGAGCAGCGGCGGACCGCGCAACCCTTCGAAAAGCCATCAACTGCACTTGCTTCGATTTGATGTGATAAGAGCCTGCCGTCATGTCGACAGTACGTATCGAGCGGCGATTCCGGGGACCGCCGGAAACGGGGAATGGAGGCTATGTCGCGGGGCTGGTCGCCGCGTCTCTTGGCGGGTCTAATTGCACCGTCACGCTCAAGTCTCCGCCCCCGATCGACAAGGACCTGACGCTCCAGACGGACGACACGTCGGCCAGCATGTTCAGGAATGATGAGATCGTCGTGACGGCGTCCAGGGAGCAGATCGAGATCGACGTGCCTCCTGCCCCGACGCTGGCCGAGGCACAGGACGCCGAGCCGCGCTTCACCGGGCACTCCTACCACATCTTTCCCGGCTGCTTCGTCTGCGGTCCCGAGCGCGAGGCCGGCGACGGCATGCGAATCTTCCCCGGAGCGCTGCACGACAAGGATCATCGCGTTGCTGCTACCTGGACCCCCGACGAAAGCGTGACCGGCGACGACGGCTTGGTCCGTCCGGAATTTCTGTGGGCGGCACTCGACTGTCCCGGCTATTTCGCCACCGAGGACAAGGCCGGACTGGCGCTTCTGGGGCGCATGTCGGCCGTGCTCCATCGAGGCGTTAGGGCAGGCGAGCCTCTGATCGTCACCGGGTGGCCGATCGGCAGCGAAGGCAGGAAGCATCAGGTGGGCAGCGCCCTGCACGATGCCGACGGCCAATTGGTCGCCGCCGCGCGCGCAACCTGGATCACCTTGAACGAGGCGCAGGCTGCCTAGAGGCGGCCGTGCTGATCTTCGGTCTGGAAGATGCGGTCGACCTCTGCGACGAGGTCCTTGAGGTGAAACGGCTTCGAAAGAAGCTTCGCTCCGGGCGTGGTGCGCCCGCCCTGGAGAGCAACGGCAGCAAACCCCGTTATGAACATCACGCGGATTTCGGGGTCGATCGCCGACGCCTTCTGCGCCAGCTCGATCCCGTCCATTTCCGGCATGACGATGTCGGTCAGCAGCAGGTCGAAATGGTCTGTCTCAAGCAGCGGCATGGCCTCGGTGCCGCATCCGACGGCGGACACTTCATAACCGACCCGCTGCAGCGCGCGTTGCAGATATTCGCGCATCGACGTGTCGTCTTCGGCCAGAAGAATTTTCGCCATGAATGTCCTTATGCTCGGAACGCTTAATATTTTCCAGCGTCATGGGTTCCTGTTGACCCGAAACGCTACAATCATAGGGTCGGCACCATGAGCAGGAATTCCTGACACTAATGTCTCTTTCTCCTCCGGCCATCTTTCCGCACCGTTCGCATGTGCCGGTGCTGATTTCGGTCCCTCACGCGGGCCGCGACTATCCGGACTGGCTGATCGCCCTCTGCAAGGGAGGGGCGCAGGCGCTGCATGCGCTGGAAGACCCGCTAGTCGACGACCTCGTCGAACGCGCGGTCGACAAGGGTATCGGCGCAGTCATCGCGAGGACTCCAAGAGCTGCGGTGGACTGCAACCGAGCGGAGGACGAGATCGACCCGACCGTGATCCGATCCGGGCCGATTGCCTCGCTCAGCGCCCGCGCAAGAGGCGGACTCGGCATCGTTCCCGGCCGCACTGCGACCCATGGGCCGCTCTGGCGGCAGGCCATTCCCCGGCATGAGCTTGAGGAACGG
>Ga0310902_10000676_pt1 | contig 10161 bp, 10 predicted proteins | sample C24D3metaG_FD_203748 | JGI IMG/M metagenome (GOLD analysis project Ga0310902, IMG submission 203748) | Lab incubated soil microbial communities from West Virginia University Organic Research Farm, Morgantown, WV, United States - C24D3 | ecosystem: Environmental > Terrestrial > Soil >...
GACGATTCGAATCACCACGACACGCGCGGTACTCTCGCTGTGTCTGGCACTGGCGTACATGGCGTTGACGCCCGCTACTCCCGCGGCCGCCGATCGCGAGCACCAGCAGATCATGGCCGACCTGCGAATGCTGCAGGAGCAGACGCAGCAACTGCAGGCGCTGATGAACGACCTGGGCGAGGCGCTCAGGGCGGTCAGCTCGCGTATCGAGGATCAGACCTCGCTCGAGCGGAAGGCATTCGCCGACGGTAAGGTGCAGATGGACACCATGTCGGGCGATCTGCGCGTGGTGCGCGAGAAGGTCGACGAGACCAACGTGCGGCTCGGCTCGATTACGCAGGAGCTCGAATCGATCAAACAGGCGATTCCCGAGCCCGCCGCGTTTACGAGCGCCCCGCCGAACCCTCTCGCCACCGACCCAACGGGAGCAGCCACGCCCGGGACTTCGCCCGTCGGTCCCGTGCCGCCACCCACAACCGTGGCCGTGACACCCCCTTCGGGCATTCAGCCTCAGAGGCTGTGGCAGTCGTCGTATGCCGACTACGCCGCGGCGAACTACTCGCTCGCGATCCAGGGCTTCGAGAGCTATCTCAAGTATTTCCCCAAGGGCCAGCAGGCCCACGAAGCCCAGCTGTACGTCGGCGAAGCGCTGGCGCTCGACAAGAAGGACGCGGACGCGGTGGTCGCCTACGAGCGCGTAATCTCCAGCTACCCCGGTTCGACGTCGGTGCCGACGGCCTATTACAAGCGCGGGCTGGCGTTCGAGCGGCTCGGAGAACCGGGACGCGCCAAGGAATCGTACGACGCGCTCATCAAGCAGTTCCCCGATACCAGCCCGGCCACAATGGCGCGGCAGCGGCTCGAAGCAATCAGCAGCAAACCGGGGCGATAGCGACGTTTACGGTTTACCGTTCACGGTTTACCGTGTAACGTTTACCGCCAGCGTCGAACGGCATTACGGTTAACGGTGAACAGTAAACGGAGATTCAGCAATGGGCAGCGTAAACAAAGTCATTCTGGTCGGCAACCTCGGGCGCGACGCCGAACTGCGTTACACGCCGGGCGGCGCGGCAGTGGCCACGCTCAACATGGCGACCACCGAGGTGTTCAAGGATCGCGAAGGCCAGAAAAAAGAAGATACGCAGTGGCACCGCGTGATTCTGTGGGGCAAGACGGCGGAGACCCTGCAGGACTACCTGACGAAGGGTAAGCAGATCTACGTCGAGGGCAAGCTGCAGACCCGCAAGTGGAAAGACAAAGACGGCAACGACAAGTACACGACCGAAATCCGCGGCGATCGCGTCGTGCTCCTGGGCGGTGGCAGCCGGGGCGACGCAGGCGGTGGTCGCGGCAGCAGCACCCCGACCGAGGAGTTCGCGCACGCCGAAGCCGGCGGCGGCGGCTCGGTGGAGCTGACCGACGACGATATTCCATTCTGACGCTCAATTGATAGATTGGCAGGTTGGAAGATCGTCGGAGTGTTGTCAGATGGTCGAATGACGATTGTCAGATTACCGGAAAGCTCGTAGTCCGCAATCTGCCCATTCTCATTTCATCCTTCCGTACCTGTCCTCTAACCTGACCACATCGTCCAGCTCGGGCGTCGAGACTTCGAAGATGTCGCTGTCTTCGATCGCTGTCATGCGATGGATCGTGTGCGGCGTAATGTGGACGCTTTCGCCGGGCAGCATCTCGCGCTTGACGAGCGCCTCGCCTTCCTGAATTTCGAACAGCAGCTTCCCCGTCCAGAGGAAGATCGTTTCGTCCTTCACGTTGTGGTACTGCAGGCTCAGCGCATGCCCGGCTTTGACGTGCAGTACCTTCCCCACATAGCGCGCGGTCTTCGCCCAGTGAAGCTCGTGCCCCCACGGCTTGTCGACTTTAGTGACGCTCAAGAATCCTCCGGCGTGTCAGCGCGTCGGCGAGCAGCTGCTCGATCTCGGGCGCGCTTTCGAGTTTCAGAGCACGAGCGGCCACCAGGCGCAGCTCGCGCGTGTCCATCTCCTGGATGACCTGACGCGCGACCGGAATCGCGGCCGGCGTCATGCTGAATCGCACGAGCCCCATGCCGACGAGCAGCGCCAGCATGACGGGATCGGACGCCATCTCGCCGCATACCGACAAGGGCACCTTCCGCTTCGCCGCGGCGCGACGGATGTGCCGGATGAGGCGGAGGATGGCCGGGTGCAGCGGCTCGTAGAGGTGCGAGACGCGCTCGTCGGTGCGATCCACGGCAAGACAGCACTGAATGAGATCGTTCGTGCCGATCGTCAGGAAGTCAGATTCCGCCGCGAGCAGATCGGCCGTGAAGGCCGCCGACGGGACTTCGATCATGACGCCGACCTGGAGCGGACCGACCTCACCGCCTCTGGCCTGCACTTCCTGCCGCGCTTCGGCCAGCACGCTGCGCGCTTCGCGCAGCTCTTCGACGCCCGACACGAAGGGAAACATCACGCGAAGATCGCCGTGCGTGGCGGCCCGCACGAGCGCGCGCAGCTGCGTCCGCAGCAACTCGCGCCGCTTCAAGGTGAGACGAATCGATCGGAGACCGAACCGGCTGCGCGGCACTTCGTATCCGCTCGTCCACATGGCCTCGCCGCGCTGCTCCCCGCTGGTCAGCTGATCTTCGTCGATGTCGAACGTGCGGACGGTGACGGGCGCCGGGCGCACGTCGTCGAGCAACTGGCGGTAGATCTCGTACTGCAAACCTTCGGTGAGCTCTTCCGCCGAACGACCCGCCAGCAGGAGCTCCGAGCGGAAGAGACCGATCCCTTCTGCCCCCTGTGCTCTCGCGAACGATGCATCCCCCAGCAGGTCGACGTTGGCTTCGACGCGCACGTCAACACCGTCCGCCGTACGGACCGGACCGGTGTGGACCGGCACCCCGACGGTGTCGGCCTTCTCGCGCGCGCGCGATCGGCGGGTACGGTTCGAGCCCGACGCCGCGGACTGCACCACATCCGAGGGTGGATCCACCGACACGGTGCCCTCTTCTCCGTCGACCATGATGAAGGTGCCGGGCACGATCTTTTCGGTCGCGTCGTGGAGTCCGACGACCGCGGGGACATGAAGCGAGCGCGCGAGAATCGCGGTGTGATACGTCCGGCTGCCGGCATCGGTGATGAAGGCCTGGAACATGTTCCAGTCGAGCTGGGCGGCGACCGACGGCGGCAGTTCGTCAGCCACCAGGATACAGGGGGCCTCGCATTCGCCCAGGAGCCCGCGAAAGCCGACGCCGTCCGGCGTCAGGTTCATGCGAACACGGCCCACGACGTCGGCCAAATCGCCTTTGCGTTCGCGCAAGTAGGGATCCTCGATGCCGTCGAAGATCGCGCCCAGGTGATCGAAGACTTCCTGCAGCGCCCACTCGGCGTTCACGCGCCGCTCGCTGATGATCGTCGCCGCCCGCGGCAACAACATCGGATCGTCCAGCATCAGGCGCTGGGCTTCGAACAGCGTGCTGAGGTCGCCGCCCAGCAGGCGCTTCTGGATGCGATCGAGCTGTGCCGCCGATCGGCGCCGCGCCTCGGCGAGCCTGCCAATCTCGCCGTCGATGCGCGGCTCGGGAATCGAGAAGCGGACCACCTGCGCCCGCTGGATGAGCACGACGGCGCGTCCGGCACCGGTGCCCGGCGACACGCCAATCCCCTTCAAGCGTTGCACGTGTCCTCGCCGAAGCCGGCTTCGATGAAGCCGCACAGCGCGTCGAGCGCCGCCTGTTCGTCGTGTCCGTCAGCCGAGACGGTCAACATCGTACCGGCGGCGGCCGCCAGCAGCAGTATCCCCATGATGCTCTTGCCATCCATCGTCTGGGATCCTCTCGAGACTTTGACGTGCGACTGAAAGCGCGAGGCGAGATGCACGAATTTCGCGGCCGCGCGCGCGTGCAGGCCAAGACGGTTCGCGACGACGACCGATCGTGACATCATGCCGGCCGTACCTATTTGACTTCTGCGTGGAGCAGATCGGAGGCCACCCAGATGGCGTTCCGTCCGACCTCGCGCATCTCCCGCGCCACGCCGAGCAGGTCGGACGAGCTCTGAAGATGGGCCAGCTTGATCAGCATCGGCAGGTTCACGCCGGTGATGATCTCGACGCGGTTGCTCTCCAGGAACGTCAGACCCAGATTCGACGGTGTGCCGCCAAACATGTCCGTGAGAATCAGGACGCCCGCGGGGCCCTGCACCCGTCGAATCGCGTCCGAAATGGCTTCGCGCGCCACTTTCGGATCGTCGTGCCAGCCGATCGACACGGCCACGAACTGCGGCAGCTCCCCCACAATCGTCCGCGCCGCGTTCACCAGCTCGTTGGCGAGCTGCCCGTGAGTCACCACGATGACGCCAATCATGAATCCTCTTGTCCGCTATTCATGCGTAATATCCCGATGATGCACCCGTACGCGGGTGCCGGCGGCGCCGCGCAGGGTCTTCCGCAATGCCTCGGCCACCATCACCGACCGGTGGCGACCGCCTGTGCAGCCAATGGCAATCGTGAGGTAGCTCTTGCCTTCCGCCACGAACTGCGGAACCAGGAATTTCAGCAGCTCGCTCAGGCGGGCGAGCAATTCGCCCGTGGCGCGATGGCCTTCCATGAACTTGACGACCGTGCGATCGCGCCCGGTCTTCGGACGCAGCCTCGGCACGAAGTGCGGGTTCGGCAGAAACCGCACGTCAAAGACGAGATCCGCGTCCATCGGGATGCCGTGCTTGAACCCGAAGCTGACGAGCGTGATCGCCATCCGCGACTTGGCGCCCGTGACGTCGCCGGTCGAAAACGCAAACGTCTTGAACGCCTGCCGCAGTTGATGCACCGTCAGATCGGACGTGTCGATGATGTGGTCGGCCAGCGACCGGATGCCGTGCATGCGGCGGCGCTCGGCTTTGATGCCTTCTGAGGCGGACGACCCCGGCGCCATCGGGTGCGGCCGCCGTGTCTCGCTGAACCGGCGCACCAGTATGGCGTGCGTGGCTTCCAGAAAAATCAGCGCGGGATTCAACCCCTTCATGAGGCGCAGGCGCCTGTAGGTCTTCGGAAACTCCGCCAGAAAGTTCTTCTCGCGCACGTCCACGACGATGGCCACCCGCGAGATGCCCTCGCGGCGCACCAGTTCGGCCAGCGTCGGGATGAGGGTGGTCGGAATGTTGTCGACGCAGAAATAGCCCAGGTCTTCGAGCGCCCGGATGGCCTGCGTCTTCCCCGATCCTGACAGCCCGGTGAGCACGATGAAACGCGCCTCTCGCGAGGCGCGGCGCCCCTGCTTCGTGCGCGGCACTCGAATCCGCCGCGTCGAACGGCGCGGCGGCGAAGTCTCGTCGACAATCACGGTTCTTCCCCTGTATCCGACAGATCGTCAATCTCCGGCTCGTCGAGCTCGTCCACGCCGGCGAGCGTGAGCCGGTGCTCGAGCCGTTCGGCGAGCTTGCGCGCCGCGTGATGGCCGCGCGCCCGGAGCAGCTGGTTGCGTGCGGCGATTTCGACGAGGATGGCGAGGTTGCGCCCAGGCGCCACCGGCATGCGGATGAGCGGCAGCGGCAGGTTCAGGATCTGGTAGCGCTCGTCGTTCAGCCCAAGGCGATCGTACTCGCGACGCTGTTCCCAGCGCTCGAGCTGCACCACCAGCTCGACCCGCTTCGACGTCCGCGTCGCGGCGATGCCGAACAGGTCCTGAATGTTGATGACGCCGAGCCCGCGGATTTCCATGTGATGGCGCGTCAGCGCCGGACAGGTGCCGATGAGAATCGTTTCGGCGCGGCGCCTGATTTCCACGGTATCGTCGGCCACCAGCCGGTGGCCGCGGACGATGAGATCGAGCGCGCACTCGCTCTTGCCGATGCCGCTCTCGCCGACGATGAGCACGCCGAGACCCAGGGTGTCGAGCAGGACGCCGTGGACGAGCTCCCGCGCGACAAAGTTGTCCTCGAGCATCGCGGTCACCTTCGCCATCGCCACGGGTGTCGGCACCAGCGTGCGCAGCACCGGCAGATGCGCGCGCTCGGCTTCGAAAATCATCTCGCCGAACGCCCGCAGGCCCCCGGTGATCAGGATGCACGGCACTTCGTCGTGCTCGCACACCTTGCGCATGGTATCGGTGCGATCGACGGAATTGAGGCTTTCCAGGTAGCGGACCTCGCTGTTGCCGAACACGAGGACGCGTCCTTCGCGGAGGTACTCGTGGAAGCCCGCGAGGGCCAGGCCGGTCTTCTGGACGTAGGGGCTCAGAATCCGGCGATCGAGGCCGCCGGCACCCGCGAGGAGCTCGAGATCCAGCCCCAGCGCTTCAGGGCGGCTTCGGAGGAGCGTGCCGACCGTCACGCCTGTCGTCATCGGCTGTCTTTCACCACAGAGGCAGAAGGGCCTCTATCACGCTCTCCGCCGCGAGCGCGGCGCCCGCCCCGCGGTGGCCGACATGGTGCGCAGCGATGCCGCCGTCCGCTTGCGCTGCTGCCACTTGCCCTTGACGGTCTCGGCCTGCTGCAGCACTTTCTTGACCGCCGCGGTGAGCGACGTGCTCCACGAGGCGGCGGTGCCGACGCCGGTCAGGATGTGATCCTGCCGCGCGTGCGTCACGACTTCGGCGACGAAGCGGTTCTTCTCGCGCGAGAGCACGACCTGCACCGAGACAAGGGCGTCGCTGAAATGGCGTTGGAGCTTGGCAAGCCTGGCGTCGACGAGCCGTCTGAGCGTAGGAGTGATTTCTACCTGTCGGCCGGTGAGCAGTAAACGCATGCGAATGTTTCAGTACAGCACCTTGCGTTGATTGGACGTCGGAATCTTCAGCTCCTCGCGATACTTCGCGATCGTGCGCCGGGCCAGCACGAGCCCTTCGTGCTGCAGGATGCTGACGATCTTCGAGTCGCTCAGCGGCTTGCGCGGATCCTCGGCCTCGATGATTTTCCGGATGCGCTGCTTGATGGTGACCGACGAGACGCTCTCGCCGTAGGAGCTGCTGATCCCGGAGTGGAAGAAGTACTTCATTTCGAACACGCCCTGCGGCGTGTGCATGTACTTGTTCGTCACGACGCGGCTCACCGTCGATTCGTGCATGCCGATGTCGCTCGCCACGTCACGCAGGACGAGGGGTTTGAGGTACTCGATGCCATGGTCGAGAAAGTCGCGCTGGAAGTTGATGATGCTGGTCGCGACCTTGTGGATGGTCTTCTGGCGCTGCTCGACCGATTTGATCAGCCACAGCGCCGAGCGGAACTTGTCTTTCACGTAGGCCCGCGTTTCGGTCGTATTCTCGGCGCTCTTGTCGAGCAGGCGCCGGTACACCGGGCTGATGCGCAACTGCGGCAATCCCTCTTCGTTCAGCACCGCCACGTACTGGTCTTCCACCTTGACGACGTAGACGTCGGGGATGACGTAGTGGGACTGCGACGGGTTGTAGCGGCTGCCCGGCTTCGGATCGAGGTGCCGGATAACCTCGACGTGCTCCTTCAGATCCTCGATCGACATGCCGAGGCGCTTGGCTATCTCCGGGACCTGGTGGTTCTGAAGCAGCCGCAGATGCTCGGTGACGATCTTCTCCGTCGGCGTGCCTTCGAGACCGATGTGGCGGAGCTGCAGGAGGAGGCATTCCTGAAGGTCCCGCGCCGCCACGCCGATGGGATCGAACCCCTGCACGACCTTCAGCGTGCGCTCGACCGCCTCGACCGGCCACGGGCCCATGGCGGCAATCTCCTCGAGCGACGCGACCAGCATGCCGTCGTCGTTGAGGTTGCCGATGATTGCCGAGCCGATCTCGCGATTCTGGTCGTCGTCGGCCAGGAGCGAGAGCTGCCACAGCAGGTGATCGGACAGAGAGGACGAGGTGGCAAGGGTGTTCTCGATCGGCGGAAGCTCTTTCACTTCCTGCGGCGTGTGCGGCCGGTAGCCGTCATCGAGGTAGTCGCCGAAGAAATATTCGTAGTCGCTGTCGTCCCAGGCGTCGCCCTTTTCCTTGGCCGCGGCCTCGGTCTTCTCGGCCTGCGCCGCGGCTTCCGTCGGCTGCAGGTCTTCGGTGGGCACCTCTTCGAGCATCGGGTTTTCGACGACTTCCTGATTCAACAGGTCCGCCAGCTCGAGCGTCGACATCGGCAGCAGCTTGATGGCCTGCTGCAGCGACGGCGTCAGAATGAGCTTCTGAACGAGTTTTGTGTGGAGCTTCTGCTGAATCGCCATACCCGTCTCGGTTCGAAAACCTGCCCTCCCCAGTATACGTAGGGTCCGGCGTCAGCCGGACCGTCCTCCCATCTTAAGTCATTTTTGTGTTCAGTCCAGACGGAACTCCGTGCCCAGGTACACTCTTCTCACTTCTTCATCGGCCGCCAGCGCATCGGGTGTGCCGCTATGGAAAATTCCGCCATCGTGCACGATATAGGCGCGATCGGTGATACGCAGCGTCTCGCGCACGTTGTGGTCGGTAATCAGCACACCAATGCCGCGGTCTTTCAAGTGAAAAATAATCTTCTGGATGTCGGTGATGGCGATGGGATCGATGCCCGCGAACGGTTCGTCGAGCAGGAGGAATTTGGGCGAGACGACCAGCGCGCGCGTGATTTCCGCGCGCCGCCGCTCACCGCCCGACAGCGTGTAGGCAGGCGATGCAGCCAGCGACGTCAGGTTGAGCTCGGCGAGCAGCTCGCGGCACCGTGCACGGCGCGCGGCCGCGTCGAGATCCAGGGTCTCGAGGATTGCCATGATGTTCTGCTCGACCGTGAGGCCGCGGAAAATCGAGGGCTCCTGTGGAAGGTATCCGATGCCCTTCCGCGCGCGCGCGTACATGGGGAGATCGGTGACGTCCTCACCGTTGAAAATCACGCGGCCCGAATCGGGCGCCGTGAGGCCGACGGTCATGTAGAACGTGGTGGTCTTGCCGGCGCCGTTCGGCCCCAGCAGGCCGACAACCTCGCCCGACTGCACCTCGAGGCTGACGCCGCGTACAACCGTGCGCCCGCCGTACGACTTGGTGAGGTCCTGCGTGCGCAGCGTCGCCATTCAGCGTTTGGGAGGTGGAGGACAGGAACTGTCTGAAGCCGTCTGCGTCCGCGTCTCATCCCGGCCGATGATGCGCAGCTCTTCGGTCACCCGCGCGAAGGTCATGACCTGGCCGTCTGTCCGGCGGCATCCCTCGCTGGTGGTGCGGAACATCCGGACGAGCCGGCCCTTGCCCGTCATCGTGTATTCCTCTGTCGCCGCCGCGTACGTCAGGTGGTCGCCTGTGGTAATTCGACCGTCCTCGGTGAACTTCACGTCGCCGGTCGCTTCCAGCTGCTCGATGTCCTGCCCGTTCTCGCCCAGCGTGAGCACGATGGTCTCTCCCGTCAGGTCGCCGTTCGGACCGACGACGTGCGCCTTGGTCGTGTAGGTCACTTTGCGGATGGCGTCCTCGTAGTTCATCCGCTGGCCGGACCCAATCGACGGGCTCGCTTCGCGCACCTTGGTCGTGGGACTCACCTCTTGCACGATCATCCTCGAAATCACCGAACCCTGCGCGAGAAGGTTGCCAGTGCTGCCATCGACCGTGATCGTGTCGGCCTTCACGTTGGTCTCCGCCTTGTCGCCCTGCACCAGGGTGGCGTTGCCGGTGAGCACGAGCGTCGACATGTCACCGCCGGTGTAGAGCAGCTCGCGGCTGAGACCGTTCACGGGCTGATCCTGCTTCATCAGGCCCGGCGTGCGGCGCGTGCTCTTCGATCCGGGCTTGACCGGAAACATGATCGACTGGACGGGCTTCAACGTGCTCGTCGCTTTCAGCTTCGAGCCTTCGATGTTCATCTCGATCTCGTTGGCATCGACCTGCATCTGCTCGTTCACGACCCGCGGAACGGCCTGCCCGGGCTCTCCCTTGAGCGCCACCTGTCCGGTCTGCATGTTGTAGCGCATGTGGGCCGCAGCGGCCTCTGTGTTCGGGTCGTCGAACCGCACCGAACCGACAAACGTCGCTTCCTTAATCTCGCCAAGCCCGCCGTTCAACGCCGTGTCGAGCGTGCGCGACGTGACCGTGCGCTTGACGGGAGGGGTGCCTCCGGTTTCCGAGTATTCCACCCTGTCGGTGAACGACGCGTCGGTCAGCCCCGCCTTCGGCGTGCCGGTTGCGACCAGTACGTTCGACGAGACCTTCTTGGCCGGCTGCTCCTTGACGCCCGGCAGGTCGAGCACGACATGATCCCGGCCGTTCAA
>Ga0310902_10000678_pt1 | contig 10158 bp, 6 predicted proteins | sample C24D3metaG_FD_203748 | JGI IMG/M metagenome (GOLD analysis project Ga0310902, IMG submission 203748) | Lab incubated soil microbial communities from West Virginia University Organic Research Farm, Morgantown, WV, United States - C24D3 | ecosystem: Environmental > Terrestrial > Soil >...
CGGAATGTTCGCTTCGATAAGTCGTTTCGAGGCGTCGGCGATCGGCAGCGCATCGCCGAGCAGCTGCGTGCTCGTGATGCCCCACGCCGAGGCTTCGGACGCGAACTGCCGGTAGATCCGGACGACTTCGGCGGGGTCGGTCTTGAGCGCAAGCCGGTGGTTGGCAAGATACTGTGCGTATTCTTCGAGGCGGCCGTTCAACCGGCCCCGCTCGTCGCGAACGAAGACGCCGCCGTCCGGATTCTGGATCGACTCGTCGATCGCGACGAGCTCAAGCGCCTGGCTATTCAGCAGCGTGCCATGCCCGGTGAAGGCAGTCAGCATCACCGCGTGACTGGGCGCGACCTCGTCGAGCCACGCGCGCGTGAAGGAGGGATTCCCCCAGGCGATCTCGCCAAACTCTCCTGTGATCAGCCGATCGGCCGGCGTCGTCTTGATCTGGGCGCGCAGGGCCTCGGCGATCTGATCGATCGTCGGATCCATCGGCAGCGAGAGCTTGTCGTGTGGCGGCGCGATCGAGACGTGCTGATGCGCGTCGTTGATGCCGGGCATGATCGTACGGCCGCCCGCATCGAGTCGACGCGTCGACGATCCGGCCAGCGCGGCAATCTCCGCCGTGTTGCCAACAGCGATGACGCGATCGCCGCGAATGGCGACCGCCTCCGCCCACGGCTGCGCGGGATTCGACGTGAAGACCTTACCGTTCACGAGGATGGTGTCGGGCGCCGACGCGCCGGCGCAGGCGACAAGAACGACAAGGCCCGCGCAGCAGGCCATGCGGCTAATCATGCTTTGTATCCGTGTCTGGCACCTTAACACTGCAAATCATCTCAGTTTTTGGCATATGGCAGGAACTGCAACGAAATCCGAGGTGTAAGTGCCAGACCCCGTTGCAAGCATCCGAGGTGTAAGTGCCAGACCCCGTTGCAAGCATCAGAACGCAAAGTAGATGAAGTTGAGCGCCGTCTGGCTGCGCAGGGTGAGGATGACCGCGAACAAGACGCCGCATAATGCCGCCTGTGCCAACGCCCGGGTCCATGGCACCCAGGCTTCAGGCTTGTCGATCGACCTAGTGAGATCGAGACCGCCGAGCTCTACCCAGAGGTCGTGCGCCCACAACGGCGTCGAATAGAGAAGCGCCAGCAAAAACAAGTAGATCCCGGCTGATCGTTCAATCGCCGTCGATGCCGACGGAACGAGTGCAAAATCGGCGATCAGCTGCGTGAGCTCAGTTTCACGGAAGATCAACCAGCCGATGCAGGTCAGCACGAACATGGCGATCACCTGCAGCGGGCGTAGCCACCTGGGGGCTCGCGGGCGTGCGGGCTTGCGGGCCTGCAAAGATGCCCGCACATCGCCGGCGGCCCGCGCGATGATCAACAACACACCGTGGTAGGCGCCCCACAGCACATAGTTCCAGCTGGCGCCATGCCAGATGCCCGAGGCGAGAAAAGTGATCATCAGGTTTGTTGCGACACGGCCCGGCCCGCGCCGCGAGCCGCCGAGCGGGATGAAGACGTAATCGCGGAACCATGTCGACAGCGAAATGTTCCAGCGATGCCAGAAGTCGGCAGGACCGCTGGCGAGGTACGGACGCTGGAAGTTCCTGATGAGATCGAATCCGTACCACTTCGCCACACCGCGCGCGATGTCGGTGTAGGCCGAGAAGTCGGCATAGATCTGAATCGCAAACGCAAACACGCCTGCCCACAGCACGAAGAAGTCCGGATGCTGCAGTGCGAACACCTTGTTCGCAATCACGCCGGTGTTGTCGGCGATGACCAGTTTCTTGAAGAATCCCCACACGATTACCACGGTGGCATCGCGCGCCGCCGCAGCAGAGAAGGTCCTCTTCTGCTCGATCTGCGGCAAGAGATTCGTCGCGCGCATGATCGGGCCGGCAACCAGGTGCGGGAAGAACGACACGAATGCCGCGACGTCGATGAAACTTCTTCGCGCCGGCGCATGCCCGCGATACACGTCGATCGTGTAACTCATCGACTGGAACGTGTAGAACGAGATGCCCGCGGGCAGGGCCAGCCGCAACGCGATCGGCGGAATGTTCCAGCCGAGTGCGGCCACGGCAGCGGCGACGTTGCCCACGAAGAAATCGAAATACTTGTAGACGCCCAGCAGGCCGAGGTTCGCGGCGATGCTGAGCCAGAGCCACTTCTTCCGGGAGCTGGGAGCCGGGAGCCGGGAGCCGGAAACCGATTCGGCGATTCGCCGCGCCGACCAGTAATCGACGACGGTGGTGATGAGCAGCAGCACCGGCCACCATGGATGCACCCAGCCGTAGAAGACGTAGCTCGCGACCAGGAGCAGCACGTTCTGCGCGGCGAGCGGCAGGCGCCAGTAGATCGTCACCGTGACGATGAAAAACGCCGCGAACTCGAGACTGTGAAAGATCACTGGAGGAAGCGGGCGTGCCGCTCGGAAAACCGCTGCGTATAGCGGAGGCGGCCCTCAGCAGTGAGATGATCGCCATCGGCATACATCGACAGCGGTTCGTCCGGATCGCCCCAGTCGTCGTGGAAGTAGGCCCCCCGGGCCTCGAGATACCCCTTGAGCGCGTTCACGTATGCGGTCAGCTCAGGCGACTGCGGCGGCGGCCCTTCCGCCGCGGGACGGCGCTGCACGCGTATGAATGCCAGCTTGATCTGCGCGCCCTCGGCAAGCCGGATGATCTCCGGCAGCAGCGAATCGCCGACGTTCGCCTGGAACTCGAGCGCCCCGCCTTGCGATGCGGCGAGATCAGCGGTCTCGAACGGCCGTAAGCGATCGAGCGCGAAGACCTCGGTGTTGATCGCCTTCAACAATCCAGGCGCAGGCATCGTCCTTGCCGCAAGTTTCGCCGGCCCATGCAACAGGACCGGTTCGAGCCAAGTCCGCGTCCGATCGAACTGGTAGACGCTTCGAGCAGCGCGGTGAACCTCCGAAAAGACGCCGAGGCGATTCGCCGCGAGCACGCGATCGAGCTCAAGCTCATGATCCCTGGCGACCCGATCGAGCGACCCTGGCGTAACTTGTACCTGGGTGGTCAGCTGATCGTCGCGAAAGAAGAAGATCGCGCCGCGCAGGCTCTTGAGACTGTTTTCGACTGCGAGGTTCTTGAAGGCGAGATACCAGTAGGCGACGGGACTGCCCTGTTGATACAACCCGACCACTTGGCGGTGAGCCTGCCGCGACAACTGCAGCGGATCGATGCGGATGCCGGCCATCGAATCGCCGATGACGACGAACTGCGGTTGCACTTCGCGGACCGCATCGGCCGCGGCTTGATCGAACGGCTCGCGCGGACGCGGCGTTTCGACGGTCGGCAGGTAGCTGTCGCGAACGTCCGCGCCGGGCACCGCGCCGTTGAGGGCGCGCAGCCCGAGCGGCACCGCGAGAGTGCCGGCCAGGACGACCGCCAGCGACAGGACCTGGCCGCGCAATCTAGTCTTGCTCCGCCTCCGGCGGGGCGTGTCTCGAAGGCTCGGTAAGCAATCGACTCATCGGCCTCTCGACCCTTACCCGCCCATTTTCTGATCGAAGCTCTCGCCGTACATCGCCGGCACCTTGCCGCCGGTCGGACGGATGTAGGTCGTCAGCTGGCCTCGATGGTGAATCATGTGATTGTTGCAGAACATCAGGTAGTTCACCGAGGGCAGCTTCATGCCCCACGTTTCGACGATCTGACAGAGATGATTGCCATCGAGCGCGAGCACCTTTTCGAGGGCCTTCGGCATCTCGTGCTTGTACCAATCGGCGAGTGCCGGGATCGTCGTCGCCTCCGTCTTCGCCGGGAACACTCCGAAATTGTTGGCCGCCACCGCATGCAGGAAGCCGACATCGGCAATCGCGATGTGATGCGCCAAGTCCCAGGCGCTGCGGGAATTGCCGTGCGGCTTGTAGTCCTTCTTCCCGTCGTTGATGGCGTTGATCGCCTTGTAGGTGTGCATCCACTCGCCCTGCAGGTTCTGGCCGATCACACCCGCGAGAAATTTCGCCTGATCTGCGTTCATCGTCGTCTCCTTTTACGGCCGGACTAAAGTCCGCCCCTACGATTAGGACCGAGTTAGCTTTCGATACTTGATGCGATGCGGCTGATCGGCCGCCGCGCCGAGGCGGCGCTTCCGATCGGCCTCGTAATCCTGGTAGTTGCCCTCGAACCACACCGTCTCACTGTCGCCTTCGAATGCGAGGATGTGCGTCGCGATGCGGTCGAGGAACCAGCGATCGTGGCTGATGACTACCGCGCAGCCGGCATAGTTGAGCAGCGCCTCTTCGAGCGCGCGCAGCGTGTCGACGTCGAGGTCGTTGGTCGGCTCGTCGAGGAGCAGCAGGTTGCTTCCCTGCCGGAGCAGCTTGGCCAGGTGCACGCGGTTGCGCTCGCCGCCGGAGAGCGTCCCGACCTTGCGTTGCTGCTGCGCGCCCTTGAAGTTGAACCACGATACGTAGGCGCGGGAGGCGATCCTCTTCTTGCCCATCTCGAGCTCGTCCACGCCGCCGGTGATCTCGTCGAAGACACTCTTGTTCGGATCGAGCTCGCGCGACTGATCGACGTAACCGACCTGCACCGTCTCGCCCAGCCGCAACGTGCCGGCATCGGGCTTTTCTTCGCCCGTAATCAGCTTGAACGTCGTCGTCTTGCCGGCGCCGTTCGGGCCGATCACGCCGACGATGCCGCCGGGCGGCAGCGTGAAGGTCAGGTCGTCGAACAGCACGGTGTCGCCATATGCCTTCTTCAGCCCGCGCGCTTCGACGACGATGTCGCCGAGGCGAGGACCGGGCGGAATGTAGATTTCCACCGTATCCACTTTCTGGGCGGTGTCTTCGGCGAGCAGCTGTTCGTACGCATTCAAGCGCGCCTTGCCCTTGGCCTGGCGCGCCCGCGGTGACATGCGGATCCAGTCCAGCTCGCGCTGCAGCGCGCGCTGACGCTTCGATTCTGTTTTCTCTTCGAGCTGAAGACGATTCTGCTTCTGCTCGAGCCATCCCGAGTAGTTGCCTTCGTACGGAATGCCGCTGCCGCGATCGAGCTCGAGAATCCAGCCGGCGACGTTGTCGAGGAAGTAGCGATCGTGCGTGATCGCGACGACCGTTCCCGGATAATCCTTGAGGAAACGTTCGAGCCACGCGACCGACTCGGCGTCGAGGTGGTTCGTCGGTTCGTCCAGCAGCAGCAGATCGGGTGACAGGAGGAGCAGCCGGCAGAGCGCCACACGGCGACGCTCGCCGCCCGAGAGCCTGGTGACGTCGGCGTCAGGAGGCGGCAACCTGAGCGCATCCATCGCGAGATCGAGACGCGAGTCGAGGTCCCACGCGTTGGTGGCGTCGATGCGATCCTGCAAGCGCGACTGCTCTTCGAGCGTCTTGTCCATTTCCTCGGGAGACAGATCCTCGCCGAGCCTCGCATTGGCGGCGTCGTACTTGTCGAGAAGCGCCTTGATTTCGGCGACGCCCTCTTCAACGTTGCCGCGGACGTCCTTGGCGGCATTGAGCTGCGGTTCCTGGGCAAGATAGCCCACGCTGACGCCCTGGCCAACGAACGCTTCGCCGATGTAGTTGGTTTCCACGCCCGCCATGATCTTCAGCAGCGTGGACTTGCCGGCGCCATTGAGACCAAGCACGCCGATCTTGGCGCCGGGCAGGAACGAGAGCCAGATATCTTTGAGGACCTGGGAATCGGGAGGATACACCTTCCCGAGTCCTTTCATTACATAAACGAACTGCGGTGGCATGAACTCACGATCATAGGAGATTTCGGATTTCGGATCGAGTGGAATGCGGAGGATCGGCGAGCGCCGAATCCGCAATCGATCCGAAATCCACTCGATCCGGATCCGAGATCGTCTGGCTCGTTATTCGGGCTTCAGCGTAACGAGGGTGTATCGGTCCGTCGGGAAATACTTCTGGAACATCGTCTTGATGTTCTCCTGCGACAGCCGCTCGGTGCGCTCAGTGCGCCGCGCGATGCCGGCCGGATCCCAGCCGTACATGTGCACCGTCTGCATCGAGCCCAGCCAGTAGGAGTTCTGCTTCGCATTGGTTTCGAGGTCGCGACGCTCGAGCTCCTTGACCTTGCTGACGTCGTCGGCCGACGGCCCTTCGGTCTTGAGGCGTTCGATCTCTTTCAATGCGGCATTCACGAGTTTGTCGACGTTCTCCGGCGAGCTGCCGAATTGGATCTGCATCGCACCGTAACCCTTGAGCGGCGGCGAATTGGTGAAGCCGACATTGACGCCGTAGGTGCCGCCAAGCTCTTCGCGAAGGATTTCGCGCAGGCGGATGTTGAGGACCGACGCCGCGGCGCGAGCGCGATGCATTTCGAACTCATCGAAACCCGGATCCGCAAAGAACGAGAGCACCGTCTGGCTCGCCGGCTCCTTGCCCTTCTTCACTTCCTCCTTCACGACCGATGCCGGGAAGCGCACACCCATATCCTTCGCTTCGGAGGTCTTCTTGCCGGTCGACGGGAGGGAGGCGACCCACTTCTCGATGAGCGGAGTGATCTCGGCTTCGGTGAACGCGCCGACGAAGAAATAGGTGAAGTCAGCGGCGTTGCCAAAGCGCGAGTTATAGAACGAGCGCATCGCCTCGAGACTCAGGTTCGGCACATCGGCAACCGTCATCGCCTTGGCGCTGTAATGGTTCGACGAGTTGACCTGCTCGACCTTTTCGCCGAACACCGCGCGCGGATTCTGATCGCGGTTCTCCAACGACGGGGTGAGGCGGCGCTTGAGCAGGTCGAGCACGTCCGGCGTCATGTTCGGACCGGTCTGCGCCAGGAAATTCAGCTGCAGCGCGGTCTCGAGATCCTTGGGCGTGCTCGATCCGCTGATTCCCTGCTGGTAGTCAGCGATTGAGGGCGAGGCCTGCGCAATCTTTCCGGCCAGCATCTTGCTGAGGTCGACAGGATTGAGGCCCCCCATGCCGCCGACGCCGACCATCGCGGTCGCGAGGCTGGCGCTATAGAAGGTTGGCTGCGACGCGAGGGACACGCCGCCGGGCGCGTAAGCCGAGAATAGGATTTGATCGTTCTTGAAGTCGGTCGGCTTGAGCCACACCTCGACGCCGTTCGAGAGCTTCAGCACGGTCGCGCCGATCTCCGGCACGGTGCGGCGCGACGCCACCTTGCCCGGCGCCGGCGGCTTCTCGACGAGCTCGCGTCCCGCCGTCGCTTCCGCCCACCGCTCGACCGGCGCGGTGGCCGCGCGATTGATCGCCGCGCGCATCGTCTCGGTGGACGGCGGCGGCGTGTCTTTCTTCTCCGGCGCGACGCCCAGCACGACGCGGTTGTCCTCGGTAATGAGCTCTTTGGCCAGCGCCGAGATTTCGTCTCCGGTGATCGTCGGCAAGTAGGTCGCGGCGATCTTGTACTCGACCTCCATTCCGGGGATCGGTTCCTTCTGCAGGAAGTGGCGCACGTACTCGTTCGCGTAGCTCGCGCTTTCTGACGTCTCGCGCTCCTTGTAGGCGCGTTCGTATCCGGCCAGCAACGCGGCCTTGGCGCGGTTCAATTCGTCGTTGCTGAAGCCGTACTGCTGCGCGCGCTTCGCTTCGGTCATCAGCGCGCCCAGGCCCTCGGTGATCTTGCCTTCGGGCACCATCGCTTCGAGCTCGAACAGATCGAGCGAACGGCCGATGCTGGTCGTGCCGGCCTGCGCGCCGAGGAAGGGCGCGTTCGGGCGGCGCGCGACGTCGCGCAAGCGCAAGTTGAGCATCTGCGACAACAGGTTCTCGGCGAGGGTCTTCCGATAGCCGCGGACCGTCTCGTCTTCGTCGGACTTGTGCTTGAATTCCACCGACACCGACCAGCCCTGCGCTTCCGGATCCGTTGACATGTTGACCAACGTCTCCTTGTGCGCGGGAACGCTCGTGTCAACCGTCGCCACGGCGCCCTTCGCCGCAGGAATGCCGCTGAAGTGCGCGACCACCAACTTCTCGGCCTCGGCGACCGGGATGTCGCCGACCACCACCACCGCCATCTGATCCGGGCGGTACCACTTCTGGTAGAACGACACCAGCTTCTCGCGCGGGGCGTTCTTCAGGATCTCCGGCAGGCCGATCGGCAGCCGCTCTGCGTAGCGCGAACCCTGGAAAATGACCGGCAGTTGTTTGTCGGTGAGGCGCGATCCCGCGCCGAGGCGGCCACGCCATTCTTCGAGGACGACACCGCGCTCCTTCTCGACTTCCGCCGGGAGAAACGAGATGCCGGCCGCGAAGTCCTGGAGGACCGTCAGGCCGCGATCGACGTAGCCTGGCCTGTCGGTCGGAATCTCGAGCATGTAGATCGTCTCGTCGAACGAGGTCGAGGCGTTCACGTGCGGGCCGAAGCGCGCGCCGATCGATTCGAGAAACGACACCAGCTCGCCCGGCTTGAAGTGTTCGCTGCCGTTGAAGGCCATGTGCTCGAGAAAGTGTGCGAGGCCGCGCTGATCGGGATCCTCCTGGACCGCGCCGGCGTTGACCGCCAGCCGCATCGCGACGCGATTGGCCGGACGTTTGTTCTCGCGGATGAAATAACGGAGGCCGTTCGGCAGCCGCCCGGTCTTCACTGCCGGATCGATCGGCAGCGTGCGATCGAGCGCGAGCTCCGGCGGAATCGCCGCTTGCGGCGCGCCTGCCCCGAGCGGAGTCGAAGGGGCCGTTTGTGCCAATGGAGCGGCAACGAGGGCGAGAACCGAAATACCGATGGCCAGCAATAAACCGCGCGTCATGCGTTCTCCTGAACTCTCAACTGAAACGTGGAACCGGCAACTCGACTGCCAACCGTCAACTGCCAACCGTCAACTTCCAAAGCATACTATTCAGCAATGCGACTCAAGATTAAACGTCTGCAATCGGCCGTTGGCCTTCCCGAACCCGCGACCGGCGGCGCCGCCGGCTTCGATTTGGCTGCCGCAGTCGACATCGAGATTCCGGCGCGCAGCATCCGGCTTGTAGGGACGGGCTTGGTGATCGCCGTGCCGGATGGCCATTTCCTCGGGATATTCGCCAGGAGCAGCACGCCGTTGAAGCGAGGGCTGATCGTGGCCAACGGCGTCGGCATCATCGATTCCGACTATTGCGGTCCGGACGACGAGATCAAGATCCAGGTGCTCAATGTCACCGATGCGCCCGTGACAGTTGCGCGTGGCGATCGACTCGCCCAGGGAATCGTGCTGCCCGCCCCTCGCATCGAATGGGAGGAGGTCCAGGAAATCGCTCGGCCCTCCAGGGGAGGGTTTGGAAGCACGGGCGGCTGACCTGAAATCTAAATGAGACGGATTCTCCACCTCGATATGGATGCTTTCTACGCGTCCGTGGAGCAACGCGACAATCCGTCGCTGCGCGGCAAGCCTGTCGCCGTCGGCGGCGATCCGACCGAGCGCGGCGTCGTTGCGGCCGCCAGTTATGAAGCGCGCACATTCGGCGTGCGATCGGCGATCCCGATGTCCCGTGCCGTGCGGCTCTGTCCGTCGCTCGTGATCGTGCGGCCCGACTTCCACAAGTACCGATCGATCTCGCAGCGGATCTTCGAGATCTACCGGGAGGTGACGCCGCTCGTGGAGCCGTTGTCGCTCGATGAGGCGTATCTCGACGTCACCGACAACAACTGGAATGAGCCGCTCGGCGTCAACGTGGCGCGGCGGCTCAAGGATCGCATCAAGGAAGCAACCAACCTCACCGCGTCGGCGGGCGTGGCGCCCAACAAGTTCCTTGCAAAGATTGCCTCCGGCTGGAAAAAACCCGACGGCCTCACGGTCGTCGCGCCGGAGCGCGTCGAGAAATTCCTCCAGGGACTGCCGGTCGATGCGTTATGGGGTGTCGGGCCGGTAACGGCCGAGCGGCTTCGTGAACACGGCATCGAGAAACTCACGGACGTGCGCGCGAAGTCGGTAGCTGAGCTCGAATCGATCGTCGGCAGCCTGGCGCCGTGGCTCATCGATCTCGCCAACGGTCGTGACGATAGAGCGGTGGAGCCGAATCGCCCGTCGAAATCCGCGGGGTCCGAAGAGACCTACGCAACCGATCTGGTGTCGATGGAAGAGATCCGCCGCGAGATCGACACGATGGCGCGAGACATCGCGGGCTGGCTGGCGCGCCAGCAGAAGACCGCGCGCACGGTGACGATCAAAGTCCGCTATTCGGATTTCACGACGATCACGCGCAGCCACAGCATCAGCGATG
>Ga0310902_10000688_pt1 | contig 10104 bp, 10 predicted proteins | sample C24D3metaG_FD_203748 | JGI IMG/M metagenome (GOLD analysis project Ga0310902, IMG submission 203748) | Lab incubated soil microbial communities from West Virginia University Organic Research Farm, Morgantown, WV, United States - C24D3 | ecosystem: Environmental > Terrestrial > Soil >...
CCTCAAGGCGTTTCGCCGCGAAGGCGGGGCGGATCTGGAGGAACTGCGCATGGTCGCGGCACAGGCCGAGGCCGACAAGCAAAGCGCAGGCGACCGGCTGGAAGCGCTGATCGAGGCCGGCAAGAACGGCGTGTGCAACGGATGCAAGCGGCCGTTTGACGCCTTCAACCCCCACGATCACGCCGAGCAGGTGCGCGAGCACCAAGAGACCTGGCGCGAGAAACTGGCGGCGGCCCAGCGGGCGCGGGACGCCTTGCAGGCCGAGACCAACTACCGCCAGAACCTGGCCCGTGTCGAAGAAGGCCTGCGGCAGGCAGAAAACTCGGTGCATTTGCACCAGGTGACGTGCAATCGGCTGAGCGACCAGCTCGACCAGGCGGCCCGGGATTCCCTGGCCCTCCCACCAACGGAGGCGCTGACTCCACAGATCGAGGCGCTGGACGCGCAGATCAGTACCGGCCGGCAGGACGCACAGCGCCAAGCCACCCTGCGCCAAGCGCTGGCCGTGGCCGAAGGCAACGCCACGCAGCGCCAGCAGTGGCTGGCCAACGCCAAAAACGAGCTGCACCAGACCGAAATCCAGCACCAGGTGGTCGGGGTCGACCTGTCCACTGCCTTGCAGATGCACCGCAGCAATGTTGACACCTTCGACAGCCAGATTCGCCGCCTGCAGGAGCAGATCGGGGTGCTGTCCAACCTCAAACACGGCATCCACGAACAGCGGATCGCGCTGGAGCGCACGCTGGCCACCGTGGTCGAGCGCAATCGCCAGCATGAACAGGCGGCGCAGAAGGTCAGCCTGCTCACCGAACTGCTCGGGCACATCCGCAGCAACCGCGATCGCTACAGCAAGCAGGTGTGGGATGTGTTCATGGCCAGCGCCTCGATGTTCGCCAGCAACGCCACCGGCGGCGTGATCGAGTCGATCAGCCGGGGCGAAGACGGCGCCTTCACCTTCGTCGAGGACGGTTTCGAAATGGAGCAGGCCGAGGCCTCGGGCGCCCAACTGGCGATCATCGGCACCGCCGTGCAACTCGCGCTCGATGCCGCCGCGCTGTCGCCGCTGAACCTGGTGCTGATGGATGAGCCGACCGCCGACATGGACCCGGAGCGCGCTCTGGCTTTCAGCACCCTGCTCGCCGGCAGCGGCAAACAGGTGGTGATGGTCACGCACCGGGAAATGGACGCCACAGTATTCGACAACACGCTGGAGATTTGACCATGACCGATGCCGCCGATGCCGCCGGGGATGAACAGGAACTGATCGAAGAGTTGCTGCTGCGCCAGCACCGGGCAGCCGCCGCTCACCACCAGAAGGTGATGGCGACGTGTACGGGGGAGTGTTTGAACTGCGAGGCGCCCATCACAGAGGGGCGCTATTGCGATGCGGACTGTCGCGTGGACCACGAACGCCGGGTTATGTCGCACTTGCGACGGTGAAGTAGCCCGGCGGTACGAAATCCTCGGCGCTCAGGCCGAGGGCTGCTTTACGTTTGTTGAAGTAGACCCAGCCGAAGGCACGCACAGCCGCGTACACGCCGTAACGGGTGGCCCTGCCCATGCCCCGGGCCTCCATGGCCTCCAGAAAGATCGCGTCCGCCTCGGCCCGGCTGTAACGCTGCGAGCAGTACAGCCAGTCATGCAGCACCGCAGGCGCACGCAACAACCCGTTGACGTTGAACACCCCACGGAACGGGCGCGGGATCGACGCCAGGTCGGTGATAAAGCCCCGGGGGGCAATGATCTTGTCGACCTTGCCGGCGTAGGTGCGCAGCCCGATCAGGGGGTCAGTCACCACCCACTCATCCGGTACCGGCACCCCGCGTGGCGTGTATTCCTGCAGGTTGAGCAGGCTGATGAACTGGAAGGCACTCATGACTTGTCGACCTTGTCATCCAGCGCCTTGGCCACCGCGTCCTCGATCACCTCGGTGGGCTTGCGCTCATCGCGAAAGATCAGGATCAACGCGATGACCAGGGCGGCCCCCGCCGCCGCCTGTTCCACCGGCACCCCGAGGTAGGCCGACAGGGAGCCGAGGCCCAAGGCCAGCCCCTGCCAGGTTGACGGCTGTTGCAGGTAGCGCATCAGCAAGTTCAACAGTGCTTGTCGTGCTTCAGGACTGCCCATACCCACCCCCCTGCCGGGTTGGCCCGGCCTTCCCCGATTTCAAAATCATTTCGATCACCGCCTGCTGCATCTGCAAGGCGCGGATCTTGTCGTTGAGCTTTTCCAGCTCACTCTGTAACTGTTCCCGCGACGTGTAGTCCTTGGTCAGGGAGGCGATCGCCAGCTTGGCTTGCGCCTGTTCGTTCTCAATGGCGTCCAGCTTCTGGTTGGTCGTGGCCATGTGCAGGGCGAGCAGGGGCGCCTGCTTGACCAGGTCCTGGATGCTGCTCAGGAACCCGACCAAGATGGCGACACACAGTGCGCTGCACACGGCCGTAACCACTCGGGCCAGGCGTGAATACCCCGCTGCACGACGTTCTTCAATTGTCATAGGCGCTCCCCCTTGGGTCAGGTCAACAAACGATGGTGACGATTGGCTGCTGCGCCGTGGCCACGACGCTGGCGACTGCCACTTCGATAACAAGCTGTGAGAGCACGGTGCTCGGGGTGCCGGAGTTGGCCACCTCCACCGCGAGTTGGGAAACAGTGGTGCTCGGGGTGCCGGAGTTGGCCACCTCCATAACCGCTTGGGACAGGGACACGGTGGGCGTGCCGGTGTGTAGCGGCGCGGTGTCGCCTGCGGTGCCGACCGCCACGTAGTCGAAATCTATGTCGCCGACCGAGTTGTAGGCGCCCACCCCTGCCCAGCCTGCGGCACTGACCGCGCTATCGGTGGCGGTGATTTGCCAGGTGGTGGGCTCGGGGGTCCCGTCCTCCCAGATACGGGCTTGCAGCGTCGTACCGTTGACCCGGAACCGCAGCAGATACCAAGCGCCGGAGGGCCGGGCGGTAAAGGTGTAAGTGGTGCCCAAAGTAGTCTGGGCACCGGCCACGTTCTTGCCCAAGTTCATGGACCCGGTCGTGGAGACCATCACCCAATAGGAGGTTTCCGCCGCTGCGGCCCCCGAACCCCGCACATGCAAGTACAGGTGGTTGGCGGAGGTTGCCGACACTTTGTACCTTGCCAGTAACTCCGTGTCCGCGTGCGCAGTCACGGTATCCCACGTCAGCAGGCGGTTGGCGTTGGCCGTGGAGGCTCTGCGCAGGACCTTGCCGCCTTCGGTGTTGGCCAACGTCGTGGCCAACCAAGTGACGTTGCTGGTGACCCAGCGCGCCGTCCAGTCCGAGGGCTGTGCGGCGGCGGTGTAGCTGCCGAAGTTCGTGCTGTAGGTGGTCATTGGAGGCCCTTACAGGTCGGCGGACACACGCACACCGAACTCGGCGGCGTTGAAGTTCGCGATGGTCCAAGCCGCCCCGGTATTGGGGTCTGTTTGCCAGCCCTGAAGTAGGTACTTCCAAGAGGTCGACAGCGGCACGGAGGTCGCGAAGTTCTCCGTTGCGCCGGACTTGCAGAACAGGTCAGCGCCCCGGAACCCCGCGTCGTTCTTGCTGGTGTAAGCGTTGAGCTGTACCGCCTGGATGGCCCCTGACCCCGACACGTCCTGGAACCCGAAGGAATCCTTGGTCAGCGCAACGGCCGACGACACATAGTCGGAGGTGTTCGGCGTGGTTTCTTTCACCAGCGTGTTGTGCGTAGTGCCGGTGCTGCACGTCATGCCGGTGTAGGTGCCGTCCGCGTTCGGGAAGTACGACTTGATACTCACATCGCCGAGGTAGCCCCCTGACTCCGCGCTGCTGCTGGAGCTGCTGCGGATGTACACATCGTCCCAGTACCCGGCGGCTGCGGAAATCAGAATCACCCGGTTCGCCGTGTTGTAGCTCTGTGCCACGGTATCGCCCGTGAAGGTGGCATCGACCACGCCGTTGATCTTAAGTTCGGCGGTGCCCACTGTGTCATCCAGGAAGACCTTGAACTCGATGTAGACGAAGGTGGCCATAGGCATGACAAAGCTGCCTGTGGCGAGGGTCGCCGCCGAACCAGATGCCCCAGTGATCCCGGCGTTAGTAGATCGCACAATCCTGAACTTGCCGTCGCTCAGCAAGTTAAGAGAAATCTGCGTAGCCCCCGTGTTGCCGGATAGGTCGCTACCCACGGACCAAATTACGGTGCCGTTTGAACCGATCGTAGCGCCAGGCGTGCCGTACATATGAAACGCCACCCCCATGCAGAAGTTTCGATTTGTGGGGGTGAACTTGGTCAGTCTGCAGCTTGTACCGACGTTGGTTGATTTCCCCCCATTGCGCGCAATGGTGCTCTGGATGCCATAGCTGTCGGGGGCGTAGTCCCATTTTTTGTCAATGTCCGCAGTGGCGTAGTGGTCAAACCCATCAAGAAAAATGTAGTCCCAAGCCATGTTAGCGAACTCCTTTGAGGGTGAGGCCGAGCGTGGCCAAGGTGGCGTCCGGCGTGGCCGGGCCTACCAGTTTGAGCACGTCGCCCGCAGCGAAACTCACGGGTGAGGCGGCGATAAAGGTGGCGGTGGTGGCCGCAGCGGCGAAGCGCAGGGTGCCCACCGAGGTGCCATTTTTCTTGATGTCGAAGTCGGTCTGCGCGGTCGCGGCCGTGGTGGCGACCCCATACGAACCGGCGAAGGCGGCGGCGAAGGTCACGGCGACCGGCATCGGCAGGTGGATCAGCACCAGGCTCGCGGTGGTCGCGCCGTTCCAGGTGCAGTTGACGGCGAAGGGTTCCTCGACAAACTCCAGCGCCGTAGCGCCGCTGTTGACCCGCACTTTCTTGAGTGACGCGCCGGTGTAGTTGGCCGGCGCGTCGGTGAGCCCGGTGAAGGCAGTCGCGCCGGAGGTGTCGGTGACGAACTCCAGACCGGTCCCTGCCGAGTTGACCCTGACCTTCTTGTTGGCGGCGCCGGTGTAGTTGGCCGGTACGTCCGACAGGGACGTGAACGCCCGGGTGTCCGGGACGAATTCCAGGGCGGTGCCCGCCGAGTTGACCCGAACCTTGTAGGTGGAGGCGCCCGAGTAGCTGCCCGGCGCATCACTCAGCCCAGTGAAAGCAGTGACAGGGGCCGCGACGGTGACAAACTCCAGGCCCGAGGCGTCCGACTTGACCTTGACCGTCTTGTTGCCTTGCCCGGCGTAACTGGTGGGCGCGTCCGTGAGCCCAATGAAACTGGTGGGGGTGGCGCCTGCCGAGAACTCAATGCCGCTTTCATCACCCTTGACGGTGATGACCTTGAACGCGGAACCGGCGTAGGTGTCCGGGGTGTCGGTCAGGGCGAGCAGGGTGGTGGTGCTGAGTGGGGCGAACTCCAGCCCTGTCATCGCCGCGTTGACCCGGACGAATTGCAGGGCGCTGGAGGCGTAGTTGTCCGGGGTGTCCGGCAGTTCCAGGAAGTTCGCCGGGCCGCTGCCGATCGCGAACTCGACCCCGGTGCCGGCGGCGTTGACCCGCAGCACTTTCAGGGCCTGACTGGCGTAGGTGTCAGGGGTGTCGGACAGGGCGAGCAGGGTCGACGGTGCTGCGGCGGCGCTGAATTCCAGCCCGGACTCATCGCCCTTGACCGACACCACGCGAAACGCCTGGCCGGTGTAGGCGTTCGGGGTGTCGGACAGTGCCAGGTAGCTGGACACCGGGCTGCCAAACTCAAGGCCAGTCTCGGCCAGGTTGACCACCGGCACCTTGCCCGCCTGGCCGGTGTAGCTCGCCGGGGCGTCGGTAAGCCCAGTAAACACTGTGGGAGCGGCGCCGGTGGAGAACTCTAGGCCGGATTCGTCGGCCTTGACCTTGACCACCTTGTTCGCCTGGCCGGAGTAGCTGGCCGGCACGTCGGACAACCCGGTGAAGGCCGAGGCGCCACCACCGCCGCCAGTGCCCGAGGCGATCGACACCACGTTGACCCCGTCACAGAACAGTGCGCCGTTGGTGCCGGACGGCAGGGCCACGCCGGTACCGGACGGGGTCTTGACCGTCACGGCAAACGCGCCGGCCGTGTCGTTGTCGATGAAATAGACCTTGGCCTTCGCCGGCACGATCAGGTTGCGCGCCGCCGTTGGGGTGCCACTCAGGCGGATCACCCCCTGTTCCATGGCTTCGGCGGTGGTCAAGGTCACGTCGGCGGTGGTGATGCTCTTGCTCAGCAGGGCGCTAAAGGCCTTTTCCGTGGCCTCAATCCGCTTGTCCGGGCTGGCGTAGGTCAGGCCCGAGTAACCGCTGCTCAGCAGGTCGAGCAGATCCTGGTAGCCCGGGGCGTAGGTGGCCAGCTTGTTGACCGAGGTGAACGCCGAGCCGGACCACACCACCGAGTACAGCGCGGCGGCGCTGCTGGTGTCGCGGTAGGGAATGCCGTCGATGCCCATGCGAATGTAGTAGGTGCCGGCAGCGGCGCCACTGAACGGAATCACCGTGGTGGTCGACTTGTACGCCATCTGCGCGGCGCTGGCACTCCAAAAGAAGCCCGGCTGCAAGGTCAGGTTGGTGCCTGCCGTGCTTTCTGCGAATGAGGTCTCGCCGACCAGCGCCACGGCGATCGGGCCGAACATCGCCTTGCCGATGTTGAACAGGTTGGTCGGGCTGGCCGCCGCGCTGCCCAACGTGTCGACCGTGCCGGACATCACGTTGATCGCGGCTTCGATCGCCTCGATGTTGGCGTTGTGTTTGGGGATGTAGGCCGTTTCCCCGGTGGTCGCAAGGCGCTGCAATGTAATAGTCATGCTTACCTCAGTTCGATCAGGACGCCGCCACGGAAAATCCCTGTCGCGCCGTAAGGCACAACGCCGTAGCCGCCGAAGCTGGCGAGTTCGTCATAGGTCAGGGCGCGGGCGACCAGGCCGACCTCGGCGGTGGTGCCGAGGTCGTAGGCGATCGGGCCAAAGCTAGGGTCGGGAATGTGAACCGGGGTGCGGGTGTACGAACCTGGGCGGCGCTTCGACAGGCCGGTGACTTCCCAGCGCCCGGTTTCCGAACGGCGCAGGCGCACGGCGGTGCCGGCGTCGGCGTAGATCAGATCCCGGCTGTTGGCCGCGATCGCCACGTTGCGCAGCGGCGCCACCACTTCATCGCCGGTGTTGCCGTCCAGCGACTTGAGGCCCACGTCGACATCGCAGCCGTAGGTCAGGGACAGGCCGTCAGTCACCAGCAGGGTCGGGCGGGTCAGGATCGTGCCGTCAATCTCCCTGATCGACTGGTCAATTTCGCCGCGGATAAGGTAGGTCAGTAAGCCAGCCATCAGACGCGGAACCCCTGTACCGAGAGCATGGCCGCTGACCCACGGGTCAGGTCGCGGGAGAACGTCAGCACGTACAGGCGCGAGCCGTCCGGCAGTTGCAGGATGTCGCCGCGCTCCAGCGCTGGGTGGTCGATGATGTCCACGTTCCAGGTGATGGCCGACAGGGAGCGGTACAGCAGTTCGCGCACGGCGATCTGCTGGGCGTGGCCTTCGTTCATCACGAAGTCCGAGTCAAGGCCTTCTTCCAGGCGCATCCATTCCGGCGTGCTGTCGTTGTAGGCTTCGGTGGTGTTGGTTTCGTGGACGTAGTCGTAGGGCTCGCCCCAAATCTCATACACCCCGGTGCCGAGGGACATGATGATCAGGAAGAACGCGATCTGCCCGGCGGCCTCGGCGATCCGCCCGATCGGGATGGTGAAGCCGGTACCGGTTGGCCCCACCTGCACCGCATCCGGGTCGGTGGCGGCGTACAGCATGGCGGCGAGGGCGGCGGTGGCCAGGGTCGGTACCCACGCCTTGCTGGTCACGGTGATTTCGCCGCTGAACTCGCTTTTCTGTTCGTAGTCCTCATCACCGACCGGCAGCAGGCCGTCGTTGACCGAGGTGATGGTCTTCATCCAGGTGTTATCGGCGCGCTGCCGGCGGTCGTCCGACCAGTACAACTCGCGTTCCTGCTTGAGCTTGAAGAACCCGGCGGTGATCGACTCGCGGGCCAGCGCCTGCGCCTGCTGCAAGCTCTTGCTCAGGTTCGGGTCGAGCCACTTGAGAATCACGGAGGTTACGGCGGTCTTGTTGCGCGAGCCGCTGATACGCAACAGTTGATACGGCTCCAGCACCAGGTCGGCAGGGCGCACGATGTCGCGGGAGATTGGCTTGAAGCGCCCCAAGGCGTCGACCCACGGCTCAAGGCCAGCGACTTGCAGGATGTCGGTCAGCATGTCCCATGCCGGTGTGTCGGCCAGTTGGGTGTCGCCATGCACGGTTGCGATGCCCAGCACCAGCGAGCCACGGATTTCCGAGGTGGTCAGGCCGATGGCGGTGAGCACGTCCCGGGCAATCACCCCCAGTTCGCTGCCGGCGGGGTAGACATTGCCGACCCACTTGGTCTGTCGCCACAGGCTGTTGCTATCCCGGCTGCGCACGGTCAGGGACATGGCGCGCTCGCCACGGCTCTCGCGGTAGTCCGACAGGTCCTCGATCTGCCCGTTGAACAATGGCAGGCCGTCGAGGCGCACCTGGATCAAGTCGCCGATCTTGGGCTGCGCCACGCCGTACAGTTCCTGATAGAACACCAGGCCTACGGTCAGGCCATTCTCGGACTGGGTGATGTTGTCGGCAAAGGGGCTAAGGTCCTGGTACATGGTGGCGGTGCCGCCGACCAGCTGCGCCCAGGTGGTGCTGGTCGCCTTGTAATGCACCAACTGGACGTTGCGCACAACGTCCTTGCTCGGGTAGCGCAGGTACGGGAATTCCGTAAGCATTAGGGCACCGAAGTTTCACTAACGATGGAATTTGCGCCAGCAAGTACGCCGGCCAGTTGGACTTGCACGGTTCCGTTGTTCTCGCTGGCTTTCCTGCCAGGGCGCACGGTTGCCGCTGAATCATTCCCTACAGTGTAGGTCAGCTCTTGACCTACGATCCCTTCACCCGCGCCGCCATACACCCGATTGAGCACCGGCACAGTCTTGCCCTTCTGCGGAGAGCGCAAGGGGATCGGCGGGGTCATGCCAACAGGCAGCGCCACCGGGTAATACCCTTTGACCCTGGTGGTGCAGATGCAGTCGGGCAGGGTGTCAGGCGAGTTGTAGCAGAACATCACCCGGCGCATGAACGGGTCCCAGGTGAATGCGGTGTTGGACCAGGTGAAGCCGCCGCTGACCAGCCCGGTGTGCAGCGCGCCAGTCACTTCGCCGGTTTCGTAGTTGAAGGCGGTCAGGTTGCCGTTGGTTTCCACGGCGTAGGCCATCGGCGGTTCGGCGATGAACAGGAACTCAATGTGCCCGGCGACGTTAATCGTGCGCAGCCAGTCCCCGTTGGACAGCCGGCAAACCGACAGCTGTGACGCAGTGTTTTCGTGCAGGCGGACGATCACCACGTCCCGGGTAGGGTCCACAGCGTAGGTACTGGTCCCGGGCCACGTTCCGATGCTGCCGATGTTGGCCCCGAGTTGGTTTAGCCCCACCGGGTGGTCCGTGGTCAGCCAGGTCACCGGGTCGACCCTCATCAGCGCCCAGGTGTAGAGGCTGGTGGCCCAAATCGACCCGTCCGGGGCGGAAGACATGTACGAAATCTGGAAAGACGTGATGGTTTGGCGCAGGCCCTTGAACGCCCCGGAGCGGCCATCCCACACCAAGGTCCGCACGCACCAGCTCGGCCACTCATCCTGGCGCATCACGCACAACAGATGCACCTCAAATTCGCCGGGGTAGTTCGGGTCTTTGACCGTGAACAAGCCCCGGAAAAAGTCGATGTACATGGTGCAGGTGAAAAGGGTTTCCACCGGGCTGTACCAGAAATAACTGAGGCCGTCCCCGGGGGTTACGCTGGTCCGGGGTACGGCCCGGTGGGTCAGCGGGTACACCGCCACGTCAGACTCAAAAACCTGTTTGATGGGCATTAGAGCAGCACCCCTGCGGTCAGGTTGAAGTTAAGGCCGGTGCTGCCGATCGGCAGGGTCACCCGAGTGCGGGCGTAACCGTCCACGTCGGTGGTCGATTGCGCGATCTGCACCACCCCCGGCGTGGTGCTGGACCAATCCACCAGCACGCCGGCACACGGTTCGCCGCTGGCGCCAAGCAGGCGGGTGCGGTACTCGACTGAGCTGCCTTGCCCTACGACGCCGAGCGCCACG
>Ga0310902_10000690_pt1 | contig 10089 bp, 4 predicted proteins | sample C24D3metaG_FD_203748 | JGI IMG/M metagenome (GOLD analysis project Ga0310902, IMG submission 203748) | Lab incubated soil microbial communities from West Virginia University Organic Research Farm, Morgantown, WV, United States - C24D3 | ecosystem: Environmental > Terrestrial > Soil >...
CTGCCAGTGCCTCCGACAGCTGCGTGCCGATCGATGACATCTGGATGAGCGGTGCCGCCAGCATGCCGACGAAGAAAATGTACATGATGAAATCGCCGAGCGTCATGGTACCGGCAAGAATGGCCCGGCCACCGACGACCATCATGACGACCCCAATCGTGCCGATGACGACGCCGCCGAACGACGTGACGGCGGAAATACCCGTGAGGGTCTGGCGAACGTTGGCAAACAGGTTGAGGACGCCGGTCGCAAACACCTTGTCCTCGCGCTCTTCGGCAATGTAGGCCTTGACGACCCTGATGCCGCCGAACGATTCGGCAAGTCGGCCAGAAATCTGGGCGGTGATCTTGCCGCGCTCGCGGAAGAGCGGACGCAGCCTGCCGAACGCGACAATCATCCCGGCGGCAAACAGGACGAGCACCACGAGGCTCATGAGCGTGAGCCGCCAGTTCAAATAGAAAAGGACGGCCAGCGCGATGACCGCCGTCACCAGCCCTCCCACCATCTGGACGAGACCCGAACCCACCAGGTTGCGGATGCCATCCGCGTCGTTCATCACGCGCGAGATCAGCACGCCGGTCTGCGTGGAATCGAAATAGCTCGTGGGAAGCCGCGTGATGTGCTGTTGCATGCTCATGCGCATGTTCGCAATGGCCTTCTGGGCGGCGACGCCGAGCACCTGCGAGAGCGCAAACCCCGTTGCCGCATCGACGAGCGTGGCGGCGGCCGCCGCAGACGCGAGCGGGATCAGGAGGTCGGCGCGGCCCCGGCCGATCACGTCATCGATGAGAAATTTGGAGGTGGTGGGAAGGACCAGGCCGGCGAGCCTGTTGACGAGCATCAGGACGAGCCCGAGCGCCAGACGTGCCCGATGCTCCCAGACAAGTTCACGTGCCTCGGCCCAGGCACTGGAGAGGTTGACTTTGCGTTTGGGTGGGGCCACTGATTCTAATTCTTAGACGCGAGAAATGGGCTTCAGGCTGCAGTCAGCCCTCTCACCGGGTCAGCTTCCGGTACTTGATCCGATGGGGCTGGTCCGCGGCGGTCCCGAGCCGCCGATGGCGATCCGCCTCGTAGTCCTGGTAATTGCCCTCGAACCAGACGACCTCGCTATCCCCTTCGAACGCCAGCATGTGCGTGGCAATGCGGTCGAGGAACCAGCGATCGTGGCTGATCACCACAACGCAGCCGGCAAACTGCAAAAGCGCCTCTTCGAGCGCGCGTAGCGTGTCGACGTCGAGGTCGTTGGTCGGCTCGTCGAGCAGCAGCACGTTGCTGCCGTTGCGCAGCAGCTTGGCCAGATGCACGCGGTTGCGCTCGCCGCCCGACAGCTCGCCCACGAGCCGCTGCTGGTCCCGCCCCTTGAAGTTGAACCACGACACGTACGCGCGCGACGCGACCGTGCGCTTGCCGAGAGTGATTTCCTCTTCACCGCCGCTGATCTCGTCGTGAACGGTCTTGCCCGCGCTCAGCGAGTCGCGGCTCTGGTCAACGTAGCCGAGCTTGACCGTTTCGCCGAGCCGGAGGACGCCGTCGTCGGGCTTCTCCTGGCCCGTGATCATCCGGAACAGCGTGGTTTTGCCGGCGCCGTTGGGACCAATCACGCCGACAATGCCGCCACGGGGAAGCGTGAGGTTCAGGTCGTCGATGAGGAGCTTGTCCCCATAGGACTTGCGAAGGTCTCGCGCTTCGACGACGACGTCGCCGAGCCGCGGGCCGGGCTGAATGTAGATTTCGACGTTCTCGATCTGCTTAGCCGTATCCTGGCCGAGCAACTCCTCGTAGGCCTTGAGGCGCGCCTTGCCTTTTGCCTGGCGGGCCCTCGGCGCCATCCGCACCCATTCGAGCTCACGGGCAAGCGTGCGCTGACGCTTCGATTCGGTTTTCTCCTCGAGCTGCAGCCGTTTCTGCTTCTGCTCGAGCCACGACGAGTAGTTGCCTTCCCACGGAATGCCCGAGCCCCGATCGAGCTCGAGAATCCAGCCCGCGACGTTGTCGAGGAAGTAGCGATCGTGCGTCACGGCCACGACGGTGCCCGGGTAGTCCTTGAGGAACCGCTCGAGCCAGGCGACCGATTCGGCGTCGAGATGGTTCGTCGGCTCGTCGAGGAGCAGGAGATCGGGCGATTGAAGCAGAAGCCTGCAGAGCGCGACACGCCGCCGCTCGCCGCCCGAGAGCGTCTTGACGTCGACATCGGGAGGCGGAAGCCGCAACGCGTCCATCGCGAGCTCGAGCTTGGAGTCGAGCTCCCAGGCGCCGGCGGCGTCGATCTTGTCCTGCACGCGCGCCTGCTCGGCGAGCACCTTGTCCATCTCCTCCGGAGACAGATCCTGTGCGAACTTCTCGTTGATCTCGTCGAACCGCTGCAGCAGGCCTCGGATTTCCGAGACCCCTTCCTCGACGATGTCTTTCACCGTCTTGGACGGATCGAGCTGAGGCTCCTGCGGCAGGTAACCGGTGGTGATGCCGTCGGCCGGGAACGCCTCGCCAACGAAATCATGATCGACGCCGGCCATGATTTTCAGCAGTGTGCTCTTGCCCGATCCGTTGAGGCCGAGCACGCCGATCTTCGCGCCGGGCAGGAACGAGAGCCAGATATCCTTCAGCACCTGGGAATCGGGCGGGTACACCTTTCCCAGGCCTTTCATCGTGTAGATAAATTGGGGCATTGTTGTCAGACCGTTTGCCGTCTCGACGCAGAGGCGCAGAGACGCAGAGAACTCACGAAGTAAGCTCTCTACTATAACAGGAGGACGGGAGATTAGGAGCGCAGCGAGAACTCCTTCGAAGTTCTCCTGATCTCCTAATCTCCTGCCAAGTCGGTCAGGCCCGGATGCCCGGAGGCTGGGTGCCGGGGCGCGCGGGCGGAACGATTGGTGTGGTCGGCGTCTGAATCGCCGGTCTGTGAGCGCCAGGCGCCTGCACCGGGGCCGGCACCTTCAACCGCTCTCGGATCAGTTCCTCAGCTCGCGCGAACAGGTCTTCCTTGGTGATTCGACCGGCATCCACGTCGGCCAGAATCGACCGCTGTGCCTTGTACTCGCGGTTCTCCACCCCCGCCTTGCTCTGGAGCATGCGCCACGCCTTGCGGCGCTCCACGCAGAAGAGCACGAGCTGCCGTGAGAGCGAGCGGTATTCGACGTCTCCTTTCGGCCCCTGCACTTTGATATAGACGCCGAAGTCGGGAACGTACGACCGATGGTCGTGCACCAGATAGCGGCGGTAGACGACATCCTGCTGCGTGATACGCACCAGCATGTTCTCGAGCGGAATGAGCTTCTCCGCTTCTTCCTTCTTGATCTTCTTCAGGTGATTCCGGAACCGCGCCTCCGTGGCGCACCAGTGCGCTACGGTGTAGCGATAGACCTCGTTTGTCGCTTTGAACTTCGCCTCGTACCAATCCGACTCCATCGACGGGTTGCCCTTGACGTCGAGCGCCTCCTGATAGGTCTCGCCCATCCTCGGATTGAACACGAATTCCGGCGCCCCCCGCGAGTCGCGGACGCGCTGCGCCTGCGTCAGCGCCATGTCGTCGGCCACGCCGTGCTCGGGCTGGCAGGTCGTGAAGCACTGATAGAACGCCGTGCCCCGATACTCGAGCCCATCGAGAATCGCCTTGTAGAGCTTCGGCGCGTTGGCAATTGACACCTGGGCGATGAACGGCGAGCCATGACCGGCCAGGAAAGTCTCTGCCACGGTCTTCTTCTCAGTGTTTTTGCCCTGGGTCGCGCTGCCGAAGACGTTCATGTCGTTGCCGCCCAGCATCGGCGTCGAGTCCGAATTCTGGCCGCCGGTGTTCGAGTACACCTGCGTGTCGAGCATGAGAGCCTTGACGTTCGGCCGATTCTGAAGGATGACCTTCGACGTGTTCTGATAGCCGATGTCGCCCATCCCTCCGTCGCCACCGACCACCCACGCCTTCGGTAGCTCGAGGATTTCCTGGTCGGTCATGACGGCATCGCTGAAGTGCACGTACTCGTAGAACTCGCGCGCGTTGATCACGTTCTCGTCGCGATGCATCAATGCATCGGCCAGCCGTTCGGGAATGACCGAGCGACGCCCGTGATCGACGATGAAGCTCTCGCCCAACAGCCAGCCGACGGTGACGCCGTCCTGGAAGAGGGAGTTCATCCAGGGATAGGGATGCGGGTTGTTCGACGGCGTCGAGCCGTACACGGTGTTGCAGCCGGTGTGGGCCGCCATGGCCATCACCGACATCCCGTTGGCGAGACGGCCATCGATGGCCTGCAGGTTCTTGTGATTGAACGCCTCCTGCCGCAGGACGGCCGTCATCGCGCCGACCAGATCCTGGTCCGAGATCGGACCGTGTGCCGCCATCCGAACCTGCGTGTCCTTGTCGTCCTCGCCGCCCAGGCCCATGAGCAGGTGCGCGATCGCCTGGCGGAACATGGCGTATTCCTCGGGGCTCCGCTCTTTGAGGGCCACCAGCCTCGCCACCCCCTCGCGGTCGAGCTCGTCGGCTTTGGCCCGGAAGCGATCGGCTTTCGCGTGGAAAATCGGCCGCATGTACGCTTCCGTGACCGAGGTGATGGCCTTGAGGATGCTCTTCTCTCCGCAACCCGCGCACGCGCCATCGCCCGACACGAGCGCGTCGTAGTTCCGGCGAACCATCAGCATGTTTCGCAGCGTGGCGGTCTTGGAATCCTGCGGGCGCGTGTCGCTGTAAAGGCCGAGGTACTTCTGCGAGGTATCCGGCAGCAGGTCCAGGAACGCCGTGCCCGTTTCGTGCTCGGCATTGACCTGTTCGGTCTCCTGCACCATCCGGAGTGCCTGGTGCTCGCCGCATGCCGTGACGCACGCCGCACACCCTTTGCACAAGTCGGACACGAAGATGGAAAAGACGCCTCCCGCACCAGGAGCCTTCTTTTCCGGCGTCGCGAAAATCGCGTTGGTCTTCTGGAATGCGAGGGGCACTTTGTCCAGAACGGCAAAGAGCTCGCTCTTCGCCTGGGGTGAAAACCCGTCGACGACATTGGTCACATCCCGAATGATGTCCTGGAGCGGGGTCTTGGCGTTCTTGGCCACCGCGTCGCGCATCAATTCTCGCGTGCGTCTTTCGATCTCCGGCAGCGATCGGAACATCTTCTGACGCTCGCCGGCATCGGTCACGTAATTGCTCACCGCGGTGCGCAGAACGGTTTCCAGGTCCTGCGAGCAATTCGGCAGCGCCGTGTCAGGGCATACCGCGATGCACTCCATGCACTGCGTGCAGTTCTCGGGAATGTAGAGCGGCGTCTCGCGACGGGCGACGTACTTCGACGCCGTATCGCCGCTGCCCGCGGCCATGATACCCAGCGACGAATATGCATTCGCCGGCTGGTTGTATCCAAACTTCCCTCTGAACAGGTTGTCGAACTCGGCGATTCGCGTAAGGGGTGTCCGCTCGTCCTGGCCCTCCGGTACCGGATGCGATCGGCAGCCAGAACCGCAACCGTTGCCGTTGTGCTCTTCATCCACGACCGGCAGCAGCGCCTTTCCGCGCATGGTCGATCGATCGGCGGCGTTGAGCTCGCCGACCGGGATCTCCCGCACGCGGCTGAAGCCCTGCGTCATGACCTCCATGTTGGACTTGACGACACCTTCGCCGAGCCGGCCGAACTTCTTCACGTATTGCTTGTGGACGACCTCGTGGAACTGTTCCTGGGTGATGCGGAACTCGTCCAGAAGCGGGGAGACCGAGAAAAACGCTCCGAGAAACGCGTTGCCCTGCATGCGCAGCTGGAGGTCGCCGCGATCGGTCGCTTTGCGCGCGATGTCGAACCCGGGCAGGGTGAAGACGCGGATCTTCTTCTCGATGATCTGCTGCCGCGCCCACATGGGCAGCCGTTCCCACGCCTGCTCGCCTTCCTCCTCGGATTCCCAGACGAGACAACCGCCTTCCTGCATGCCGTCGAGCGGATTGCAGTGCGTGAACGCCTTCGGGTCGCAGCACAGCACGACGTTGGCGTGACGCAAGTCGCAATTGACCCGAATGCGCTCGGGCGCAGCCACCATGAAGTACGCCGTGGGTGCGCCCTTCTTTTCCGAACCGTACTTGGGATTCGCACTGACGTGGATGATCTCTTTCGGGTTGCCGAACTCGTCCACGACCTTGTCGCGGTCGTACAGCAGGTCGTTGAGATCGCCGATGATCGCGCCGAGGTTCTTGCCGGTCGTGATCGCGCCCCACCCGCCGACCGAATGGAATCGCACGGCGATATTGCCTTCCGGAAGCAGCGAAGGCGCATCGTCCGACTTCACCTCGTACGGATGGTCGATGCCGAGCGCCATGAACCGGACGCCGTCATCGACGCTCTTACCGTCCTTGCGCGCTCGCTGACCGATGGCAAATTCATACGCGCCAATCGTGTGCTCGGGCCGGAAGTCGCGCGATCCCAGACCGTAGACGCCCGCGAACAGCCGCGGCATCTGATCCATGGATATCTTCGGAATCCCTGCCTCTCCCATCAGCGCTTTGTTCAGCGCCGTGCGGATGTCCCGACCCATCGGGTTATCGCCCGCCAGCGGCTCGTCTGTTCGCTCCAGGATGATGACGTTCTTCTTCCCGGCCAGCGCGTTGACAATCGCCGCCTCGGGAAACGGCCGGAACACGTTCGGGTGAATCGACCCGACCTTCACGCCCCGCGTCTCGCGCATGTAATCGACGGCGGCTTCGATGTTCTCGGCCGCGGAGCCGAGCGACACGAATACCGTGTCGGCGTCTTCGGTCTTGTACTGGGTGATAAGGCCGTAGTGGCGGCCCGTGAGGTCGCCAAAGTCCCGCCAGGCCGCTTCGAGAAAATCGAGAATCGGCTCGACGAAGTTGTCGCGCCGGGCCACCACACCCTGCATGTAGTGCTCCTGGTTCTGCACGGGGCCCAGGAGCACGGGGTTGGCGAGATCGATCATCTTCGGCACACGGCGCCGCCTGGGACCGAACAGGACGCGCTGGCTCTCGGTCGGGCAGTCGATGATGTCGTCGGGGGCGCCCAGATACTCGCGAATGAGCGCCGATTCGTGCTTGTAGAAGGTCCGCTCGAGATGCGACGTCAGGAACCCGTCCATGACGTTCATGCCGGGCGTGAGGCTGAGCTCGGTCACGCGCCGCAAGACCAGCGCCTGGTCGGCGGCCTGCTGTGCGTCCTTTCCGAAGAGGATGATCCAGCCTGTATCGAGCGCACCGTAGACGTCGTCATGTCCGCAGTGCACGTTGAGCGCGTGCTTGGTGAGCGCGCGCGCCGCCACCTCGAGGACCATGGTCGAGCATTTGCCCGGTGCGTGGTAATACTGCTCGACACCGTACACAACGCCCTGCCCCGATGTGTAGTTGACGACACGCTTGCCGCACACCGAGTGGGCAATTGCGCCTCCCTGCGCGGCGTGCTCGCCTTCGGCCTCGACGGCAATCGTGTTGCCGCCGAAGACGTTCAGCTTGCCTTCGGCAAAGGCCTGCTGGTAGAGCTCGCCGCCTTCGGTTGAGGGTGTAATGGGGTAGAAGATGCCGGCGTCGGCAATCCTGGTTTCAGTGTGGTATGAAACCAGCTGGTTGCCATTGGCGGTAACACGTATCCCAGGATACCGGGGTCTGCTCGACATGGACGCATCCCTCCAGACCGTGGGCACCTCCCGCGCGTTGAGGTGTCACTTCGGCTTGCAGTTGTAATGGTTCGGCTATTAGGTCAACTAAGCCGCATTCTACCCCCCGGTCAGCCCTCCGGCAAAAGATTTCTGGACGCCGAGCCGCCGTCGTGCTATTCAATGGCGCACAAACGAGCGTATCCGACACCCCTCGGTAATGACGGTCGCGCCGCCGCGCGCTTCCAGGGAGGGTTTGCGATGTCAGTCGCGCTGTCGATCGTCGAGCTGCTCAAACGGGAGCGTCTTCCCTACACCTGGTTTCGGCACAAGGTGTCGTACACAGCGCAGGAAGAGGCCGCCGCCTCTCACATCCGCGGACACTGTTGGGCCAAAGTCGTCATCTGCATGCTCGACGAACAGCCCGTTCAGGCAGTCCTGCCGGCCCACTACGTCGTCGATCTCGAACAGTTGCGGATGCTGGCGGGCGCCAAGACATTTCGACTGGCGCGCGAAGACGAACTGGCGATCCTGTATCCGGAGTACGAAGTCGGAGCGATGCCGCCCTTCGGCGCGGTGTTCGGACATCGCGTCTTCGTCGAGCGCTGCCTGGTCGGCGAGCCCGAGATGGTCTTCAACGCCGGCACGCACACCGACGCCATCAGGATGCACTACGGAGATTTCGCGGAATTGGCGAAACCGATTGTCGGTCAGTTCTGCCGCTGCCGAAGTGCGAAACAGATGGACTGATCCAGCATTGTCAGATTCGCAGACAGAAGATTGACAGAGTGTTGTCAGAATCTTGATTCTTGATTGTCAGAATACGGGCCCGAATACAACACGCCATTCGCCCGTTTATTCCGCCAATCACCACTCGTCACTCTGACAACATTCTGACAATCCAACAATCCACCCATCTGTCAATTCATCTACCGCCGGCTCTCCACTCTCAGCTTCTGGATCTGCTTGGTCGCGTCCTCGATCTGCGCTTCGAGGATCAGTTTGCCGATGTACGCGGTCGCTTTGCTCGGATTGCCGGTATGACCCTGCCCATCGTTCGTCTTCCCGACGAAGAACTTGTCTACACGAAGCTGCGACGGATCGAGATAGAGAAAGCTGGTCGTGTCCTGACTCCCCGCGTGCCCGCCCACTTCTTCCATCGTCAGCCCATTGGCCATGGCAATGGCATCGCCGCGACCGGGATAGTAGTCGGTAATGTGATGCACGCGGACGTTCGTGCCGGCCCACTCCTTGTTGAGTTTCTCCGACACCGCCTTCTGCCCTGCCTGATTTCCGCCGCTGTCGCCGATGAACGCAATGTCGATGAAACCCGCGGTCCGCAGGCTTCGGGCGGCGTATTCCAGAATCCCCTCGTAGACCTGCTCCGGAATCGTGATCGTGCCGGGGAACCGCATATGGCCCGCTGCCGGCTTCGGTCCCGGGATCTCGCCCTCAGGCACATAGGCCAGCACCGGCGCCACGATCGCATTGCCGAGCGCCTTCGCGATCTCTCCCGCCTTGTACTTGACCAGGATGTTGTGCTTACCCAGTACCATGTGTGGACCGTTCTGCTCGGTTCCACCTGTCGGGATAATCGCCGTCGTCTTGCCGGCCTTGATGGCGTCGCGGACCTCGACCCAGGTGAGATTCTCGAGGAAGACGGTATTGGGATTCGGCTGCGCCACGGCCGGTGCCGCAGAGAGAACCGCCAACAGCGTCAGTGCACATCGCAATCGCATACAGCCTCCGCTACTATTTTTTTTCGACGGTCACCCGGCGCACGTCGATGCGCGTCACCGGAGCTTCACCGTTAACCGGCACCTGTTCGATCGCCTCGACGACCTGCAGGCCATCGACGACGCGGCCGAACGCCGAGTACTTGCCATCGAGTACAGGGCTCGGCGCGAGCACGATGAAGAACGACATGTCGGCGCTCGCGGGGTTTTCGCCGCGAGCCATCGAGACCGTGCCCTTGACGTGCCGCGTGTCGTTGAATTCGGGCTGGAGATTTCTCACCAGCCGCTGTTGAGACTCCGAGAGCGGCTCGCTCCTCGACGGCAGATAGCCGGTCTGGATGACAAACCCCTTCGCCACGCGATGGAAACCCATCCCGTTGTAGACACCGGCCTGCGCGAGACGCAGAAAGTTCCGCACGTGTTCCGGCGCTTTATCTGGCGTGAATTCCAGCGTAATGTTGCCCAGGCTCGTCTCGAGCACGGCGCGATACGCGCTCAATTCGGCGGCGCTCTCTGTCGAAAAACTCTCGGGTGCGGCCGCCGGCTTGTCGCGAATCGTCACCGACTTGATGGCGACCCGATCTTTCGGCCGGCCCTTTTCATCGGCCGCCACTTCCGAAATCTTCTGAGCGATGAGGATGCCCTCGCTGATCCGCCCGAACACGTCGTACTGGCCGTCGAGGCCAGGCTGGTCGGCGACGCATATGAAGAACTGCGAGCCGCCGCTGTCCGGATTGCCCGCACCCACGACCGCCGACACGGCACCGCGCGTGTTCTT
>Ga0310902_10000693_pt1 | contig 10067 bp, 8 predicted proteins | sample C24D3metaG_FD_203748 | JGI IMG/M metagenome (GOLD analysis project Ga0310902, IMG submission 203748) | Lab incubated soil microbial communities from West Virginia University Organic Research Farm, Morgantown, WV, United States - C24D3 | ecosystem: Environmental > Terrestrial > Soil >...
ACGTCTCGCCAGGTGCTGACGCAGGTTGAATGGCCGCTCGCATTACCGTCGATCGTGTCCGGCCTTCGCGTCGCAGTGGTGATCGGCGTCGGCACGGCCACCATCGCGTCGGCAATCGGGGCAGGGGGACTCGGTGACTATATTTTCCGCGGCTTGGCGATGGTCGACTCGACGGTGATTCTTGCCGGCGCGGTTCCCGCGGCGCTGCTGGCGATCGCAGGCGATGCCGCGCTGGCGCTGGCCGGCCGCATCGCCGATCCTCGACGACGATCGAGAAGCGCCGTGGCCGCGTTAGCGGCGATGCTGATCGTGTCGACCGCGGGGGCGCTGTGGGCCTCCGGTCTTGCCGCCCGCCGCGACATCATCGTCGGCTCGAAGAACTTCACCGAGCAGATCGTGCTCGGCGAGATCGTCGCGCAGGTGATCGAGCGGCAGGGGCTGAACGTCGAACGGCGATTCAATCTCGGCGGGACCGCGATTGCGCACCAGGCGTTGATCAGCGGCGGCATCGACACCTATGTCGAGTATTCAGGCACGTCCCTGACCGCGATCTTCAACCTGCCGCCATCCACCGACTCGAGCGTCGTGTTCGAGCAGGTTCGCGATCGTTACGCGGCGCTTGGCGTGACCGCACTGCCGCGGCTTGGCTTCAACAACACCTTCGCGATCCTCGTCAGGGCGGAGGATGCCGAGCGCCTTGGACTCAAGACGATCGGCGATCTCAACAAGTTTGCCGGCGCGCGGGCCGGATTCGGCTACGAGTTTCTCGAGCGCCCCGATGGCTTCAAAGGACTGACCGTCGCGTATGGCCTGCAGCTCGCCGGTCAGCCGCGGACCATGGATCTCAATCTGATCTATCGCGCGGTTGCGGCGAAGGAGATCGACGTCACCGCGGGTGACGTCACGAGTGGCCAGATCGAAGCGCAACATCTCATCGTCCTGGAGGACGATCGTCATTATTTCCCCGTCTACGACGCCGTGCCGCTGGTCCGCGCCACGCTGTTGCTGAAGCATCCCGAGATTGGCGAGGCGTTACGCCGACTGGAGGGCGCGATGTCCGCCGCCGAGATGCGCCGGTTGAATTACGCCGTTGACGGCGAGAAACAGGACCCTTTCCAGGTCGTCAGGGCATTCCTTGATAAACTGGAAACGTTGTATGCCAAGCCTTGATACCTTCAAAACCCGCACATCATTAACCGTCGGCGCTGACACCGTCAGCATCTACAGCCTGCCCGCGCTCGAGCGCGAGTTTCCGGGCGTCGCCAGGCTGCCGTTCTCACTGAAAATCCTGCTCGAGAACCTGCTGCGACGCGAAGACAACGCGTTCGTCAAGCCGGCGGACATTCGCGCCCTGGCGTCGTGGAGCCCGAAGGCCATCGTGCAGACGGAAATGTCCTTCATGCCGGCGCGCGTGCTGCTGCAGGACTTCACCGGCGTGCCCTGTGTCGTTGACCTGGCCGCGATGCGCGATGGCATCGTCGCGCTTGGCGGCGATCCGGAGAAGGTCAACCCGCTGCAGCCGGTCGAGCTCGTCATCGATCACTCGGTGCAGGTCGATCATTTCGGCACGGCCAGCGCGCTCGGGCTCAACGCCGATCTCGAATATCACCGCAATCGCGAACGCTACGTGTTCCTCCGCTGGGGGCAGACCGCGTTCCGCAACTTTCGCGTCGTGCCGCCAGAAACCGGCATCGTGCACCAGGTCAACATCGAATATCTCGCCCGCGTGGTGTGCCGCGAAGACGCGCCCGGCGGCGCGATCGCGTATCCCGACACGGTCTTCGGCACCGACTCGCACACGACGATGGTGAATGGCCTGGGCGTGGTGGGATGGGGCGTCGGCGGCATCGAAGCGGAGGCCGCGATGCTCGGCCAGCCAAGCTCGATGCTGATTCCTCCGGTGCTGGGCTATCGCTTGAAGGGCAAACTGCCTGAAGGCGCGACCGCGACCGATCTGGTGCTGACGATCACCGAAGCGCTTCGCAAGAAGGGCGTCGTCGGCAAGTTTGTTGAGTTTTTCGGCCCCGGTCTCGCCAACCTGACGATTGCCGATCGCGTGACGCTCGGCAACATGTGCCCCGAGTACGGCGCCACCGTCGCGATCTTCCCGATCGACGACATGACGCTGGATTACTTGCGCCTGACCGGACGTGAAACCAAGCAGATCGCGCTCGTCGAGGCTTACGCGAAAGCGCAGGGCTTGTTCAGGACGGCGGATACCCCGGAAGCGAGCTACAGCGAAACGATGGAGCTCGATCTGGCGTCGGTGGAGCCGAGCCTCGCCGGTCCGCGCCGCCCGCAGGATCGCGTGCCGTTGTCCAAGGCCAAGCCATCGTTTGCAGGCGCGCTCGACGAGTTAAAGAAGGGCGTGAAGATCCAGGCGAGCGGCGGTGGAGCCGCCGTCGCGACCGCGACGCAGCTCGAACACGGCTCCGTCGTGATCGCCGCGATCACGAGCTGCACGAACACCTCGAATCCGAGCGTGATGATCGGCGCGGGTCTCGTGGCGAAGAAGGCAGTGGAGAAGGGCCTCACGCGCAAGCCGTGGGTCAAGACCAGCCTGGCTCCCGGTTCGAAGGTGGTGACCGACTATCTGAAGAAGTCGGGTCTCGACACCTATCTCGATCGGCTCGGCTTCAATCTCGTCGGCTACGGCTGCACGACCTGCATCGGCAACAGCGGTCCGTTGCCGGATGACATCTCAGCGGAGATCAACGAGCGCGGGCTCGTCGTCGCGTCGGTGCTGAGCGGCAATCGCAATTTCGAAGGCCGCATCCAGCAGGATGTGCGCGCCAACTATCTCGCGTCGCCGCCGCTCGTCGTCGCCTACGCGCTCGCGGGATCGATGAACATCGACATCACGAAAGAGCCGCTCGGAACCGGCAAGGATGGCAAGCCTGTCTATCTGAAAGACGTCTGGCCGACCGAGATGGAAATCCAGCAGACGATGCTGCACAGCGTGACGTCGGAAGCGTTCCGCCAGCAGTATGCGAGCGTTTTCGAAGGCGATGTGCGGTGGCAGAAGCTGCCGGTGCCGAGAGGCGATCGATTCGAGTGGGAGGCGGCATCGACGTACATCCGCAATCCGCCGTTCCTCGAAGGCCTGACGATGACGCCGCCCCCGCCGGCGAATCTCCATGACGTGCGCGCGCTCGCGGTGCTCGGCGACAGCATCACCACCGATCACATTTCTCCCGCCGGCAGCATCAAGGCGAACAGCCCGGCCGGCAAGTATCTGATCGCGCATGGCGTCGAGCCCAAGGACTTCAATTCGTATGGCGCGAGGCGCGGCAATCACGAAGTGATGATGCGCGGCACGTTCGCCAACACCCGCATCAAGAACCTGATGGTGCCCGGCGTCGAAGGCGGCGTGACCACGTATCTTCCCGGCGGCGAGGTCCTGCCGATTTACGACGCGGCCATGAAATACAAGGCCGCCGGCGTGCCGCTCGTGGTGATCGCCGGCAAGGAATACGGATCCGGATCGTCGCGCGACTGGGCGGCGAAGGGCACGATGCTGCTCGGCGTCAAGGCCGTGATCGCCGAGAGCTACGAGCGCATCCATCGCAGCAATCTCGTCAACATGGGCGTGCTGCCGCTGCAGTTCAAGACCGGCGAGAACGCCGCGGCGATCGGCATCACCGGCCGCGAAGTGTTTGCGTTCAGCGGCGCCGGCGCGGCGTTGACGCCGCGCGGTGAGATCACGGTCATGGCGCGCGCCGAGGATGGCACGACCAGGACCTTCAAGGTCATCGCCCGCATCGACACGCCCGAAGAGCTCGTCGCCTTTTCACACGGCGGCATCCTGCCGTACGTGCTGCGGCAGCTCGTGAAAAAGAGCTCGTAAGGTGCTGAGCCCGGCAGCGATCAAGCAACGCGCCGCCGGGCTTGGCTTCGACCTCTGCGGCATCGCGCCCGCGTCCGATTTTCCCGAGCTGAGTTTTCTGTCCGACTGGATCGCCCGCGGCTATGCGGGCGAGATGGACTACATGGAGAAGTCGGCCGACGTGCGCGCTGATATCCGCCGCTTCCTGCCATCGGCGCGGTCAGTGATCGTGATGGGGACCATTTACAACACTGATCAGGGATCAGGGAACAGGGATCAGGGATCAGGGCGGGACGCGATCAAGGTGGCGCGTTACGCTCGCGGACAGGATTATCACAAGGTCATCGAGGATCGGCTGTTCGAGCTGATCGAGTGGATGACGGCCACGGCGGCTGGACCGTTCGAAGCGGCCCATTTCGTCGACAAGCACCAGGTGCAGGAACGCGTCTACGCGCATCACGCCGGCGTCGGATGGATCGGCAAGAACTCCTGCGTGATCAATCCGGAGCTGGGGTCGTGGATGTTCCTGTCGGGCATCGCGACGAGCCTCGAACTCCAGGCCGACGCGCCGGCGCTCGATCAGTGCGGCTCGTGCACGCTCTGCATCGACGCGTGCCCGACCGGCGCGATCGTCGACGCGCGCGAGGTCGATGCGACGAAATGCATCTCCTACCTCACGATTGAAACGGAAGGGGAAATCCCGGAGAAGCAACGCTCGCAGATCGGCCAGCACGCGTGGGGCTGCGACATCTGCCAGGACGTGTGCCCATGGAATCTCGCTGCTCCAGTGACGATCGATCCAGTCTGGCAAGGCCCGCAACGCCACGGCGTGGCGGCTTCAGAACTGTGGGAGCGATCGGACGATGAGTTGCACGCGATGATCAGGGGCAGCGCGATGACGTATGTGCCGCTGTCGCGATTGCGGCGAAACCTGGCAACGATTATCGGGAACAGTGGAGACGCGTCGCTGACCGCAGTCCTCGATCGGCCTGGGCACGGCGTGAAGAATGCTGCTCGATCCACACTGACGCCGGCGGTTGAGGATGCCGTCGCCTGGGCGAAGGACCGCTTGTCATGACACCATCCGCCGATCGTCGTGAAGTGTTCCGCCGGCTACACGACTCCGGCTGCTTCGTGATTCCCAACCCCTGGGACATCGGCAGCGCGCGCGTGCTCGTGCAGCTGGGATTCCCCGCGCTCGCGACGACGAGCTCGGGATTCGCGTGGTCGACGGGGCGGGCAGATAACGGCGTTACGGTCGATGAGGCGCTCGATCATTTCCGGACGATTGCCGCAGGCGTCGATGTGCCGGTCAACGGCGACTTCGAGGGCGGCTTTGCGATCGAGCCGGCCGGCGTCGCCATCAACGTCACGCGTGCCGTCGCGACCGGCATCGCCGGCGTCTCGATCGAGGATTCGACCGGCGACTCGTCGACGCCGTTATTCGACTTCGACCTCTCGGTCGAACGCATTCATGCGGCGCGACAGGCAATCGATCGGAGCGGGACGCGAGTGCTCCTCACCGGCCGCTCGGAAGGCTTCATCGTCGGCCGTCCGGATTTGAAAGAAACGATTCGCCGCATCACCGCCTATGCCGCAGCCGGCGCCGATTGCCTCTATGCGCCGGGCATTCGCGATCACGACGACATCATCGCGGTGGTGAAGGCGGTTGCGCCGAAACCCGTCAACGTTCTTGTCGGCGCGGATTTCGCGACCGTCGAGCAGCTCGGGAAGATGGGCGTGCGCCGCATCAGCGTCGGTGGAGCACTGGCGCGCGCGGCGTGGACCGGGTTCCTGACGGCCGCGACGGAGATCGCGAAGCAGGGGACGTTCAAGACACTCGGCGAGGCCGTGCCCTTCGCAAATGTCAACAGCCTGTTTGGCCCGCGACGTGATTAGTCGCCGCGAACTTCTGGTTGCCCTGTCGGGCGCGGCGTTGTGGCCGCGGACTGCCGCTGGCGCACAACCGCCCAAGACCCGGCTCGTGCTGCTCGGGACGGGCGGCGGGCCCCGACCGCGCAAGTCGAGCTCGGCGGCGGCGCAGGTGGTGCTGGCGGGCGGCGCTGCCTACGTGATCGACTGTGGCGATGGTGTGGCGCGGCAATTGGTGCGCGCGGACGTCCCGCTGTCGTCGCTGCGTCACATTTTCCTGACACATCAGCATTCCGATCACACGGCCGACTACGGCAACCTGATCTTGCTGGCGTGGACGGCCGGCCTGCGCACGCGCGTCGACACCTGGGGCCCGCCGCCGCTCGCGAAGATGACGAAGCTGTTCTTCGAGATGAATGCCTCTGACATCGGCACGAGGATCGCCGACGAGGGTCGGCCGCCTCTGAGTCCGCTCGTGCACGTCCACGAACTGAGCAAGGCCGGGGTGGTCATGCAAGACGAGCACGTCAAGGTCACGACGGCCCTCGTCAGTCATCCGCCTGTCGTGCCGGCGTTCGGTTATCGCTTCGATGCCGCCGACCGATCGATTGTCATCTCCGGTGATACCGCGCCTTCGGAGAACCTGATCGCACTCGCGCGAGGAGCCGATGTCCTGGTCCACGACGCCATGTTCCCGGCGGGCGTGGACCGTCTCGTTGCCGGCGTTGCGAGCGCGCGGACACTGAAACAGAGCATCCTGTCGCACCATACCTCCGCCGTCGATGCCGGGCGTGTCGCACGGCAGGCGGGCGTGAAGACTCTCGTGTTATCCCACTTTGTTCCGGCAGAGGATCCGGTGATCACGGACCAGATGTGGATCGATGCAGCGCGAACGCACTTCGCCGGCACGGTCATCGTCGGCAAGGATCTGATGGACATATGACCGGCAAGCTGCTGTTCCTCTGCGGAAAGATGGCTGCGGGAAAGTCGACGCTCGCCCGTGAGCTCGCCGCCGGCGAGAATGCGATGCTGTTCGTGCAGGACGAATGGCTGGACGCGCTCTACCCGAACGGCGTCATCAACGTCGCCACCTATCTCGAGTACTCGGGGAGAATAAACAAATTGCTGGCGCCGGTCGTCATCGACCTGCTGTCACGTGGAGTTTCGGTCGTGCTCGACTTTCCCGGCAACACGCGCAACCAGCGGGCATCGTTCCGCGAGATTATTGAGCGTGCCGGCGCCGCGCACGAGCTGCACTTTCTCGACACGGCGGATGCGATCTGCAAGGCCCAACTCAAGGGCCGCAGTGCGCACTTGCCGCCCGGGACGCCGTGGACGAGCGAAGCGGACTTCGAGCTGATTGCTTCGCACTTTCGCGCGCCCGCAGAGGATGAAGGATTCAACGTCGTTGTTCACCGGCGCAGTTAGCTGCGCACTGAAAGGACATCGTATATGAGCTCGCTCGACGCCGCCTCGGCGTTGAAAGCCCTGACCGGCGTTACGACCGCCACTTTGACGACGATCCTCCTGAAGAAGGGGCTGAGGAACGTCTGGATTCGCGGCGCGTTTCCGCTGGCGCCGGGCACGCCACGGGTCGCGGGCCGCGCGTTTACCGTGCGATTCATTCCCGCGCGCGAAGATCTGGCGACTCCGGCATCGTGGAGCTCGCCGAAGTCGACGCGGGCGGCGATTGAGGACATGCCCGCCGGTTGCATCGCCGTCGTCGACGCCAACGGCGTCAAGGACGCGGGCTTCTGGGGCGACATCCTCTGCGCGCGCATGGCCAAGCGCGGCGTCGCCGCGGTCGTCAGTGACGGCGTCGTCCGCGATGTCGCCGGTGTGTTGTCGACCGGCCTGCCGGTGTGGGCAGCCGGTGTGGCCGCGCCGCCTTCGGTTGCGGGCCTGACCTTCGTCGACTGGCAACAGCCGATCGGCTGCGGTGGAGTCGCCGTGTTTCCAGACGATGTGATCGTTGCGGATCAAGACGGCGCCGTCGTGGTGCCGGCGGCGATGGTCGAGGAAGTCGCCTCACTCGCGGTCGAGCAAGAGCGTCTGGAAGGCTGGGTCATGAAAGAGATCGATCGCGGCGTGCCGTTGCCGGGTCTGTATCCCGCGAACGCCGAAACCATGGCGCGTTACGAAGCCGACAAGAAAAAATGGACTGGCACGAATTGACGCGGGGCATCGTCATGCCGGCGCACTGTGATGCATACGGGCACATGAACGTTCGACATTACGCGGCATTCTTCGATGAAGCCGGCTGGCATATGTTTGGGAAGGCTGGCGTGTCGTTGAGCGATCTGCGCGCGCAGGGCCTCGGCAGCGTCGTCGCATCACTCACGATCGACTTTCACCACGAGTTGACCGCCGGCCAGTTGACGCTTGTCACGGGTGCGTTCACACGCGTGGGAGCGAAGAGCTATCACTACGAGATGCGGCTCTACGATGCCGATGCGATGACGCATTGCGCCACGCAGAAAACCGTTGAAGTGTGCTTCGACACGAAAGCTCGCAAGTCCACTGCGCTTCCGGATGACGTCCGAGCGAAGCTCGCGCGGGCGGTGGGATAGTCGAAGGTGTTGCGACGGAGATGCCAGCGCCGTTTCTGACTGCCCGTTGGGAAAACCTTGTCCTGCTCAACTACTCGTGCCCAACTGAGCTCCTCGAGCCGTTGGCACCCAATGGCACGGAGCTCGATCTCTGGAATGGCGAAGCCTTCGTCAGTCTCGTTGGCTTCATGTTCAGGGAGACGAGAGTTCTTGGCGTGCCGATTCCGTTTCACGTCAATTTCGAAGAAGTGAACCTGCGCTTCTACGTGCGCCGAACCACGCCGTCGGGCGAGCTGCGGCGCGCGGTGGTCTTCGTGCGTGAGCTGGTGCCTCGTCATGCGATCGCCGCCTTGGCGCGCTGGATTTACAACGAACCGTATCTTGCAGTGTCAATGGAGCATCGGTCGTCGCTCATACCGCGAGAGGGCGGCACGGCATCGTATTCGTGGTGGCATAGCGGCGCGGAGTTCGCGATGACGGCCGAAGCCGCGGGTGCGGCGCGGCCGCCGGCGCCTGGCTCCGAGGCCGAGTTCATCACCGAGCACTACTGGGGATATACGAAGCAACGTAACGGCGACACGCTGGAGTATCTCGTAGAGCATCCGCCGTGGCTTGTCTGGGAGGCGACGCGCGCGGGCGTGTCTGGCCCACTGTTGTCGCTCTATGGTTCGGGCTTCGCAGAAAGTTTATCGAGACCGATGCGATCGGCGTTCGTCACCATGGGATCGCGCGTGTCAGTGCATCACGGCGTGCGATTGGTCTCTTGAACGCCGCCAGGATCGGCTTAGCGTCCCTGTCGCGCAGGCGTCACTGCCAGCAGTCCCTTCTCGACGAGTGTCGGCGGCTTTCGCAAGTGCGTCGCTTGTTCCCACGCGTACGCGATCGACAACAGATCGCCGTCGGTCCACGGGCGCCCCGCGAACTCGAGACCGAACGGCAAGCCGCTCGTGTAGAAGCCGGCGGGCACCACGACGGCCGGCGTGCCGATCATGTTGATCCAGCTCGTCGCCGAATGCGGGCCTTCGCTCAGGCGTCCGTCCTGCGGCATCGTTTCGTCTGGCGGCGGCATCTGGATCGCCGGATAAACGTAGCCATCAAGCTTCAGGCGATCGAGTGTCTCGAGAAATGCGGAGAGCATCGCCCGTTTCGGTGCGTGATACAGGCGCTCGGCATTCGGGTCACGATCGAACAGCTGCTGATCAATGTGAACGCCGCCAAGATTGCGGAAGTAGTCTTCGGTGCCGATCGACGAGGTGAAGAGGGGTGAGCCGACTGCCTTGAAGTATTCCGCGCCCGAATGGTACGCCGCCGGTCCAAACACGGCGAGAAATCGATTCGTGCCGTCCTGCATGTAGGCGTAGGTCGCGACCCGGCTCGCCATCCTTGCAAAGCTCGTTGGCAGAATGCCGTCGTCGACCACGACTTCGGCGCCCGCAGCTTTCAGGGCCTCGACGGCCTTCATGAACATTTCGCGCGTCTCAGGCTTCAGCGGCGTGTTCGCGACGATGCGGAGCTTCTCGGCGGCTGCATCCGGCACGGTCAGCGGGATGCCGTGGAAGGGAATGCCGTCGCCGTTGAGCACAAAGGCCGGCACGCCAAAGCGTTTGCCTTTGAGCGAATCGGCCTTGAGCCCGGATTCGAAGGGATCGCGCGCGCTGGCCGGGGCTTCCTTCGTTCGTGGATCGAGCGGATCGTCTCCGGCCATCACCGACAGGGCGATCGCGGTGTCGGTGGCGTTCCTGGCGATCGGACCGGTATTGTCCAGCAGCCAGTCGAGCGGCGCGATGCCGGCGATGCTGACCAAACCACGCGTGGGAAAC
>Ga0310902_10000697_pt1 | contig 10056 bp, 4 predicted proteins | sample C24D3metaG_FD_203748 | JGI IMG/M metagenome (GOLD analysis project Ga0310902, IMG submission 203748) | Lab incubated soil microbial communities from West Virginia University Organic Research Farm, Morgantown, WV, United States - C24D3 | ecosystem: Environmental > Terrestrial > Soil >...
GCTGTTCGCGGCCCGCATCATCGATGGCCTGTCGGGCGGCAACATCACCATTGCGCGCGCGTACATCGCGGATGTCACCGAACCGGACGAGCGGGCGAAGGCCTTTGGCTTTCTCGGCGCGGCGTTCGGGCTCGGGTTCATCGTCGGGCCAGGCCTGGCGGGCCTGTTTTCGCACATCAGTTACACCGCGCCCATCTGGGCGGCCGTAGTCGTCACGTTGATGGCGACGGTCATGGCGGCGGTCTGGCTGCCGGAGACGGTGCATCGGGGAAGCGCAGTCACCGTATCGCCCCTGCGAGCGCTGCCGGACGTGCTGAGGCGGCGCAACCTGCGTCCCTTGCTCCTGGCCGACTTCGTGTACTGGTCGTCGTTTGCGCTGTGCACAACGACGTTTGCGCTGTTCGCGTCCCGCCGGTTCGGCTTCGACGTCGCACACACGGGATACGTGCTCGCAGGCTTCGGGCTCCTCGGCGTCATCGTCCAGGCCGGACTCGTCGGCGTGGTCGCACGCAGGCTCGGCGTGACGCGGACGCTGCTCGTCGGGCTGGTGATCGCCTCGGCAGGCTGGACGCTCGTCGCCTTGTCGGGGAGCGTGCCGGTCTTTCTGCTCTCGCTGATTCCGGCGGGTATCGGCGTCGGATTGTGCAACGCGGCGATCGTGACGCTGGTCAGCCACAGCGCGTCGAGGGAAGAGCAGGGAGCGATGCAAGGCGCCGCCGGCGCACTCGAGAGTCTTGGCCGCGCGATCGGGCCGGTCTGGGGGCATGGCACGCTGCAGCGCTTTGGCGAGGGGAGCGCCTACGGCACGGCCGCGCTGGCGTTTCTGGCGACGATGGTACTGATGCTTGGCTACAAAGCGCCCGAGAACTAGAAGCTAGAAACCAGAATCTAAAATCTAAATCTGAAATCTGCTTACCGTCCCACGTGCGTGAACGTGATGCCGGCTCCGCCGGGAACGGCGGTCGGCGACACGGCCATGCGGGCGTTGCCGCTCCCAACCGTCACGGTTCTTCCAGCGATGATGCCGATCGCCGCACCAAACGCGACGTCGCTGAAATGATGACGTTGGGACTGCAGGCGCGAACCCGCGACGAACGCCGCCACGCCATAAGCGGGGATTCCAACCTTCCAGCCGAAATTTCTCTGCAGTACGGTTGCTGATGCGACCGTGACCGAGGTGTGGCCCGACGGGAACGAGTAGCTCGTTCCATCTGGACGGGTGCGCTGCGTGGTGTATTTGATCGCGTAGGTCGTCAGCTGAGCGACGGTTTGGGCGCGGAACAGCTCGCCGCCTACCTTGACCGCCCGCGAATTGCCGTTGATTCGACCGACAGTAAAGATCGCGATTGCCGCGCCCATCTGGAACGGCGCGCTGCCAACCGTCTGGCCCGATTCGAATGCTTCCTGCAGTTCGGGCCTGGCAAACATGACGCTGACGCGAGGATCTCCCGGGTGTGCGGCGAGCGCCGCCGCCGTGCCGATCGCGAGCCATCGCGCTGTGTCTCGCGATGGCAGCCGCGTGAAGTCTTTCGCTGTTTCGGCGAAAAGTCCTTTGAAGGACGAGACGGGTTTCGTGAACGAAACCGGTGGCGCGGCTTCGACGGCACCTACGGAAGGCGGCGCGGATGGCACGCCGGCTTGTGCGGCGGCGTTCGACGCCGCGAGGATTATCGCCATGGATACACCGCTCGCCACCAGGATTTTCATTCGTCTGCCTTGTGTTTTTCGCCCGCGAGCTCGCGCTTGAGCCACGCCCGCGCAAAGGTCCAGTCGCCTTCGACGGTTCTCAGCGATATGCCCAGATGCTCCGCGATTTCGGGATTGGACATGCCGGAGTAGAACCGCAATGTCACTATTTGTGCCGCGCGCGCATCAACCGATTCAAGACGCTCGAGCGCGGCTTCGAGCGTGAGCAAATCCTCAACGGGCACCGCACCGGTTTCCGAGGCCTTCAGCAGATCGTCCAGCGCGACAGGTGCAACTCCACCACCCCGCTTCTCGCGCTTCTGGTGCCGCCCATGATCGATGAGGAGGCGGCGCATGGCCTGGGCGCCGAGCGCCAGCCCGTGCGTGCGGCCTTCCCATTGGTGCCCCTTCTCATGCTGCAGCCTCAGCCACGCCTCGTGCACGAGCGCCGTCGGCTGCAACGTGTGGTTTCGCCGCTCGCGATCGAGGTACCGCCGCGCGACGTGGCGCAACTCCCCGTAAATCACTGGAAACAGCGCATCCGCCGGCCCGGGATTCTTGTCCCCCATGGCTGCCTATTTCAGTCGCCCGTATTCGGCGCGTGCTTCCTCGAGCGGGCGCAGATCGGCATCGGGCTCCTTCCAGAGCTCGAACAGCCGCTCATAGGCCGCGCGCGCAGACGCCGAGTTGTTCATCAGGGTGTTGGCCCTGGCCAGGCCGAGATACCCAAAAGGATACAACATCGCCGTGGGCACTTCCCCCTGATGGTCCACGATGCCCTGGAACTCGGCGGCCGCGCCCTTTCCATCCTTGAGTCCGAGATACGCGAGTCCACGCAGGTATAAGGACCAGAATTCGGCCGACGGCGCGTGATCAAAGGGCCGGACCGGCTCGAGGATCTCGAGGGCACGGGCCGGCTCTCCCGAGCGAAGGGCAGTCGCTGCAGCAATGACGGGTATCGACAGCTGTGTCGTCAGCGTCGCGTCCGGAAACCGGTCGCCCAGCTCGCTCGAGATTTTCGCCGCCTCGGCGCGCGCGCCGCACAGGGCCAGCACCTTACCCGCTCGCTCGAGCGTGGTGTTGTCTCTTCCAAGGCGCAGCCCTTCCGCGGCGTCCTTCAAGGCGTCGGGACATTGTCCGACCGTCGCATGCATTTCGGCGTTTTCCGCCAACAAGTGTGCCGCAACCTCCGTGAAGTTGCCATGAAGCGACATTTGGATGCCGCTGTGGTACTGCTCGTCCGCCTTTTTGATGCGTCCCTCAGCCGCGGAAACGTGGGCCTGCCAGCCGAGCGCGACGTTGGTCTGTCGCAGCGCCACAGCGGCCTCCAGCTCGCGCGCCATCGTCCTGGCATCTCCCTCGACGAACGCCACGAGATACGACAACCGGTTGGCGCCGGTGAAGTCCAGCTTCCGATCGGCCGCCTGCCTCAACGTGGCTCTGGCCTCGGCGAGCTTGCCCACGGCTAGCAGCGACGCGGCGAGGTTGCCGTATGGAGGGACGAACTGTGGGTCGAGATCGATGGACTGTTGCAGCGGCGAAACAGATTGGGCGAACTGTCCCAGCCGGATGTGCGCAACGCCGAGCGCATTGAACGCATAGGCCTCACGAGCGTATGTGGCCGTCCACGAGCGCGCCAGCTCGATCGCTTTGTCCCACGCCTGCATGCTGTCGCGGTAGTAGCGCCAGGCGATGAAGAAGCGCTCGCGATCGCTGACGCGATCGCGCAGGTCGAACGCCTTCTTCGAAAACTCCGGCGCGAGCGCCGATTGCCCTGTGTTCGCGTACACGGCCGACAGGAAGGCATGCGCCATCGCGAAGGTCGGGTCCAGTTCGATCGCGCGCTTGAGATGGGGGATCGCTTCCAGCCGCGGCACCGCACGGCCCTGGTCGAGCGCCAGCGCATAGGCGTGGAGCGCATCGAGCGATGCAGTCGTGGCGCGCGGGAGCGGGACGTCGAACTTCTGAACCGACGCCAGCGACTCACCGAGTCTCTGACGGAGCCTGGTGATCGCGGCTCCAAGCGAGGTGAGTACCTGTTCTTTCGTGGCCGCTTCGGCTTGCTCGCGCGCCATGACGTCGCCGGTCTGCGCGTTGCTGGCTTCGAGTCCGATCACGTAGTTCTCGCCGATGCGCGCGATGGAGCCGATCAGAAAGGCCTTGAGCTGCTCGCGCTGCGCGATCTCGCGCGCCACCGCTCGCGTGATGGCCTCGCCAGGGGCCCGCTCCATGAGGCGAAGCGTTTCGCGCGCCCGCTCGTCGGGAAATACTTTCAAGAACGGCGACTGCTCGAGGCCGACGGCCATCGCGACTTTCAACGTGCCGTCGAACACCGGCTCACCCGTGGCGTTCTCGAAGTCCGCCAGAACAATCGTGTCGCGCTCGTTCAACGTGACCGCGGTCGGAGACACGAGGTACGACGAGCCGATGACCAGAACGACGATGACGGTCGCGAGCGTGAGACCGACCGTCAGGGGTGCCGTTTTCCACGGTGCCTGCGGCCGCGGGGTCCGATGAACGCCAGTGCGATCCCGGTTCCCGACGAGCGAGAGCGTGGAGGCCATCTCGAGGACCGACGCGGGCCGGTCTTCGGGATCGACCGACAGGGCCGCCATGACGAGTCGATCGAGCTGCGGGTCGACGTTGGTGACCAGCGTCGCCGGGTTGGGCAGCGGCGCGCCTTGCTTCATCTGATGCCGGATGTTGGGGCCCACGAGCATGTCGTACAACACGAGGCCGAGCGCATACACATCCGTCCGTTCCGACACCGCCATTCCCGGCGTGCGCTGTTCGGGCGCCATGTAGGCCGGCGTGCCCGTGAACGAGTGACGATTGGCCTCGGTTCGCGGAATCGCAATGCCGAAATCGCTGATCCGTACGAGTCCCGCGTCGTCGATGAGGATGTTGGCGGGTTTCAGGTCGCGATGCAGCACACCCTGGGCGTGTGCCGCCGCGAGACCGGCACACAGCTGGAGCCCGATTTCCACGACCTTCTGCGCCGGCACGCGGCCGACACGGCGCAGCAGCGCCGCGAGGTCTTCGCCCTTGACGAGCTCCATCGAGAAGAAGATCACACCGTCGGCTTGGCCTACGTCGAACACGCGGCACACGGCGGGGTGGGTGATCTGGCGAGCGAGCCGTACCTCGCGGAAGATCCCTTCTCGCGCGGCGGGACTCGCGGACTGGATGACTTTCAGCGCGACCTCGGTGTCGAGCACGAGATCCTCCGCGCGCCAGACATCACCCATGCCGCCGGTGCCGAGCCGCTCGATCATCCGGTAGCGGCCCGCGAATACTTCACCCGGCCGGAACACGACTTGCGGATCGCTCGGTGGATCGGCGGTCGATACCGACTCCTCGTTCGCGACTTCGTGGAACTCGAGCAACGACTCGACTTCCTTCCGAAGCACGGCATCGTCGCCGCAGGCTTCGTTCAGAAAAGCCGCACGCGCGCTACCGGGGAGATCGAGCGCGGAAAGAAACAGCTCCTTGGCGTGTTGGGATGACCCGGCCATTACGCAGACGGGAGTGTACTACTGGAGGCGGGCGTACTCGCGCCGGCTTTCATCCGTCAATCGACTTTCTCCGCTGCGCAGCGCAAAGAATGCTTCGTACGAGGCTCGGGCCTTGTCGCGGTCGCCCGAAAGCGCGGCGGCGCGAGCCGCTCCGAGGTGCGCCAGCGCATAGAGCGGCGATGTGGGCGCTTCACCGCGATGGTCCACGATGCTCTGAAACTGCAGCGCCGCAGCCTTGCCGTCTTTCAGTCCGAGATATGCGGTTCCCCGAAGGTACGCGGGCCAGAACTCGGCCGCTGGCGCGTGATCGTAAGGCTTGACCTCGTCGAGCAGGTCGATGGCCCGTGCGAAGGCGCGCCCGTGCACCGCAAGGGCCGCTTCGACGACGCGCAATTGAAGCTGCGTCGTGAGCGTCGCGTTCGCGAAGCGTGTCCGCAGCTCGTTCGAAAGACGCGAGGCGTCGGCGCTCCCGCACAACGCGTTGGCACGGGCGGCACGCTCCAGCGTGAAGTTGTCGCGATTGAGCTCGAGCCCCGCGGCAATCTCGCGCCGGGCCTCTTCGCACCCGCCCTCGATGGCATGCAGTTCCGCGTCCTCCATGGCCCACTGCGCGCCGAGCTCGGTGAATCGCTCGCCGACGGCGGTCCCGACCGCGCGCTCATACAGCTCGTGCGCGGTCTGCGTCTGTCCCGAAAATGCCGCCGTGCGCGCTTCCAGGCTCGCGGCCCATATCGCCTGGTCGCTGCGCCGTACCGCCTCCAGTTCGCGCGCTTGCGCCGCCCGGTCGTTCGCGAGAAAGGCGAGCATGTATGCCGTGCGCGGCCGGCTCGAAATCGCCATCCCGCGAGCCGCGGTGTCCCTGATGTGCGCCGCGGCCTCATCGAATCGGTTGAGCGCGATGAGCGATCCGGTGAGATTGCCTTGAGGAGGCACGAACTGCGGGTCCACCCGGATCGCCTCGCGGAATGCCGCGACGGCCTGCTCGTGTTGCCCGAACGCGGCGGACGCCATGCCGAGGCTGTTGAACGCAAACGCTTCGCGCGGGTACGTCCTCGTCCACGACTGGCTCAGTTCCAGCGCCTTGTCCCATGCCTGTTCGGCGTCGAGGTAGTAGCGCCAGGAGATGAAAAACCGCTCGCGTTCGCTGACGCGGTCGCGCAGCTCGAACGCTCTCCGCGAGAACGCCGGTGCTTCGGCCGAGCGGCCGTTGTTGGCATAGACACCTGACAGCAGCGCCTGCGCCATCGCGAAATTCGGATCGAGCTCGATCGCTCGAAGAAGGTGAGGCACGGCTTCGAGACGAGGGACCATCCGTCCCTGATCGAGCGCGAGCGAGTACGCGTGCAGCGCATCGAGCGATCCTGTCGTGGCTTGTGCCAGCGGTACGTCGAACTTTTCGATCACAGCCAACGATTCGCCCAGCGTCTTGCGGAGGTTCGACGTGATGCCGCCAAGCGACGCCAGCACCTGCTCCCTGGCGGGCACCTCCGCCTGTTCGCGTGCGAGCACCTCGCCGCTGGCCGCGCTCACAGCCTCGAGCGCCAGGACATAGTGGCTGCCAAGGCGGGCGATCGAGCCCGAGACCAGCGCCTTCACCTGCTCGCGCCTGGCTACTTCGAGCGCAACCGCCTTCGTGAGACGCTCGTCGGACGGGCGTTGCATGAGGCGCAGGGTCTCTCGAACGCGATTGTCCGGAAACACTTTCAGAAACGGCGACTGCTCCAGGGCGACGGCGAGGGCGACCTTGAGCGTGCCGTCGAACACGGGTTCGCCCGTGGTGTTCTGGAAGTCCGCCAGGATGATCGTGTCCTGCGCGCTCAGCTTTTCGCCCGCGGGTGGCATGAACACGAAGGAGATGGCTGCGATGACCGCGGCCGCAATCGTCCCTGCGAGCCACGCCGGCACGTGCGGCCATCGCGTCGCGGGAGAGTTCAACAGATCTGACAGGTCTCGGGCCGATGCGGGCCGATGGCGCGGGTCGTTTGCGATCGCCTTCCAGATGGTGCGCTCGAGTTGAAGGTCGACACCTTCCGCAAGCGTCGAGGGTTTGGGAGGCTGCCGGCGCAGATCCAGTCGCCCGTCGAAGGCCGGCTCGCCGGCGACGAGCTCATACAGAATCAAACCCAGCGCGTAGAGATCGGTCTTCTCAGACAGTTCGGCACCCGGAGCGAGTTGTTCCGGCGCCATATAGGCCGGCGTCCCGATGATGGTGTGCTGCCCGCCGGGGCTGCGGGTCACCGCAATGCCGAAGTCGGTGATCCGCACGAGGCCGTCGCGGTCGATGAGCACGTTCGCCGGCTTCAGGTCGCGATGGAGGATGCCCTGGGCGTGGGCGGCCGAGAGCCCGTCGCAGAGCTGCTGGCCGATATCGATCACTTTTTCAGAAGGTAACCGCCCAATCCGGCGAACCAGCGTGGCGAGGTCTTCGCCATCGACCAGTTCCATGGAGTAGAAGACTTCGCCTTCGCCTTCACCGACGTCGAACACGCGGCAGATCGCGGGATGCGTGATCTTCCTGGCCAGTCGCACCTCATTAAGGATGTGCCTCCGGCCCTCGGGGTCATCGGTATAGATCAACTTCAAGGCTACTGGGGTTTCGAGGATGAGGTCGTCGGCCCGCCAGACTTCACCCATGCCCCCGCTTCCCAGCCGGGTGATCATCCGGTACCGGCCGGCGAGGACATAGCCCGGGACGAAGCGTGCGGCGTGGGGGGATGCGCCGACGTAGGCCGAAGGCGGGGTCATTGCGGGGTTTCGATTCATATGTCGCGTTTACTTCAGAGAGATGAAACCGACCTCCCGTCCGGTCTTGTTTGCGATGATGTCCGCTGCCATGGTGACCGCCGAGTTCGTGGGCGGCAAAGCCACCCGTGAAGCGCTGTTTCTCACATCACTCGGGTTTCAAGCGCTGCCGGCGATGCTTATCGCAGCCGCGGCCTGCACGCTGCTGCTCGTCGCGGTCCATGCCCGGTGGGGCGCCAGACTAGCCCCGTCAGCCCTCATTCAAGTCCTGTTTGCCGCGAGCGGCGTGCTGTTCCTGTGCGAGTGGGTCATCCGATTCAGCGCACCAGCCGCGAGCGCCGTCCTGCTGTTTCTCCACACGTCTGCGATGGCGCCCCTCCTCAGCTCGGGTTTCTGGCTGATGACGACCGAGCGATTCGATCCCCGCACAGCAAGACGGCGATTCGGTCAAATAACCGGCGCCAGCACCGCCGGGGGCCTTCTGGGCGCCCTGGTATCCGAGCGCGTCGCCGCGACCTGGGGTGCTCCAGCCATGCTGCTGGTCCTCGGAGGCGTCCAGCTTCTGACCGTTTTCCTGTGCTCGCGCTTTGCCGCGTGCGCCCGCAATGCTGCCGATCCTGAGCATCTGGACCCGCCGCCGGCACCAACGGTGACACGATCGGGCCTCCGGCTGATCACCGAGGCGCCACACCTACGGCATCTCGTCGTGTTCGTCCTATTGGGCTCGACGAGCGCCGCGCTACTGGACTATCTGTTCAAAGCGAGGGCAGTCGAAGCGATTGGAACCGGCGATCAGCTCCTGCGCTTCTTTGCTCTCTATTATGCGGCAATCAACGTCATCACGTTCATTTTTCAGTCGGCGTCCAGCCGTATCGCGCTGGAGCGATTCGGTTTGGGCCTGACGACGAGCACGCCGTCCATTGCCGTTCTCGCGGGCGCCATTGGCGGCCTCGTCACGCCTGGGTTCGGCAGCCTGATGGCGGCCCGCGCGGGGGAAGCGATCTTCAAGAGCTCCTGGTTCCGCGCGGGCTACGAGCTCTTCTATACCCCGATACCGGCGGCGGAAAAACGCTCGGTCAAATCGATTGTGGACGTCGGCGTCGAACGGTTGGGCGAGGCCGTTGGCGGCGGGCTCGTCCGCGTGGTCATCCTCGTGGCGCCTGCCGCGCAGTCGTCCGGCATTCTGTGGGTCGCCGTCGCGACGGCCGCCGCGGCCATCGTCGCCGCGAGCCGGCTGAATTACTGGTACGTCCGCACGCTGGGCACGAGCCTCGTGTCGCAGGCGCCTGGCCTGGTGCCGTCCGACACGGCGGGGCACCTGACCCGCCGCATGCTGCTCAATGTGCAGGGCTCACCGCGTCCGGCGGCAATCAGCCAGCCAGACGACATGGACGATGTGCGCGCGCTGCATTCCGGCGATCACGAGCGCGCGCGTGACGTGCTTGCGAGGGAAGAGGGGTTGAGCGCGGCGCTCGTGCCCCACGCCATTCCGTTGCTCGATGGTCCCTTATCCGACCATGCGCTCTTCGCGTTGCGCAAGGTGGCCGAAGAACGCATCGGCCAGCTCACCGATGCGCTCCTCGATCCGAGCCAGGACGACGTCATCCGCCGGCAACTGGCGCGCACATTCTCGGTTGCCGTCTCTCAGCGCGCGGCCGACGGATTGATGTTGGCCCTCGATGACGACCGGTTCGAGGTTCGCTACCAGGCCGCGCGGTCGCTTGGACTCATCTTCACGAGAAACCCGCGCATTCGGGTCAACCGCGAACGGATCCTCGAAGTCGCCCTTCGCGAAGTCGGCGCCGGGCGCCCGGTATGGGAGAGCCGCGGCCAGCTCGACGGAGCGTTCAACGAGTCGCCGCTTGACGAAGTCGTGCGCGATCGCGCCGGCCAGAGCCTCGCGCACGTCTTCACGTTGTTGTCGCTGATTCTCCCGAGCCAGCCCCTCCACATCGCCTTCCGCAGTCTGCACAGCCAGGACAGCCGCCTTCGAGGCACGGCACTCGAGTACCTCGAAGGCGTGCTCCCCACCGAACTCCGGCAGCAGCTCTGGCCATTCCTCGTTCAGGGGGACGCCAAGCGTCCCCCGCACCAGCCTTACAGGCTTCCGGCT
>Ga0310902_10000705_pt1 | contig 10021 bp, 3 predicted proteins | sample C24D3metaG_FD_203748 | JGI IMG/M metagenome (GOLD analysis project Ga0310902, IMG submission 203748) | Lab incubated soil microbial communities from West Virginia University Organic Research Farm, Morgantown, WV, United States - C24D3 | ecosystem: Environmental > Terrestrial > Soil >...
CTGGTCGATCACGCGAGATCGCATAACGCGTTGAAGCGCGGTGCCGGCGATCGGATTCCGCTAGAGGACCGTGACGCCGCATTCGAGCCTCTGAGCATCGACGTCCTGGCGCTGGATCTCGCGTTGCAGCGCCTCTCGGAGATGTACCCTCGTCAGAGTCAGCTCGTGGAGCTGCGGTTTTTCGGCGGGCTGACGGTGGAGGAGATCGCGACTGTGCTGGAGGTTGCGCCGATCACGGTCAAACGCGACTGGTCGCTCGCGAAGGCCTGGCTCTATCGCGAGCTGCAGGGGGAGGCGGTGTGACATGGCCGCCGAGTGGGAGCTGCTGCGCGGACTGTTCGAAGGCGCGTTGGAGCGTCCGCGACACGAGCGATCGGCATTTCTCGATGAGCACACGAAAAACGATCCGAGACTGAGGCGAGAGATCGAATCGTTGCTGACCGCACACGAGAGCGCCGGAGCGTTCTTGAGTGCGCCTGCGCTCGGTCCTTCGAGCGAGCCTCCCGGTATTTCGCCAGAGTCACAGCCTTCGGTCTCAAGTCAGACGCGTCTCGCGAAGGGAACGTCGCTCGGCGCGTTCACGATTCTCGAACCGTTGGGGGCAGGGGGCATGGGCGAGGTCTACCGCGCCCGCGATACCCGGCTCGATCGCGAGGTGGCCATCAAGGTACTCTCGCACGACCGCGATACCGCGCCCGGTAGCCGCGACCGGTTCGAACGTGAAGCCCGTGCGATCTCCCGGCTGTCGCATCCGCGAATCTGCACGGTCCACGACGTTGGCGTTGCCGCGATCGGCGGAGCGGACGTTCCGTATCTCGTCATGGAGCTGCTGGATGGCGAGACGCTGGCGGAAAGAATCGCCAGGGGTGCACTTTCCATCGAACGGGCCACGGCCTATGCGATCGAGATCTGCGACGCCCTGATCGCGGCCCACAGCCACGGCATCGTTCACCGCGATCTGAAACCGGCCAACGTCATGCTGACCAGCACCGGAGTGAAGCTGCTGGACTTCGGTCTTGCGCTGCTGCGGAGGACCGAACCGGCCGGTCTCCCGATCGTTCCTGTCTCGAGTGTCTCTGGCTTGACCGGTGCGGGGCTGGTCATGGGAACGCTGCCCTACACCTCGCCGGAACAACTTCGGGGCGAGAAGGTGGACGTGCGCACAGACATCTTCGCGTTCGGCGCCCTCCTGTACGAGATGCTCACCGGCAACCGGCCGTTCAAAGCGGATTCGCAGGCCGGCCTGATCGCTTCGGTTCTCGAACACGATGCCCCACCGGTTAGCGACCTTCAGCCGCTGACACCGGCCAACCTCGATCGCATCGTTCAGAAGTGCCTGGCGAAGGACCCCGACGATCGGTGGCAGACCGCGCGTGACTTGAAGAGCGAACTCGTTTGGGTGCGTGAGGGGAGGGAAGAGACCCGGCACGCGCCTCCGACGATTGTGCCAGCGACCCGACGCCGTGCGTGGCGACAACTGATTGCCGTCGGGCTTCCGACGCTCGGCGTGCTTGCGCTGGTGGTTGCGCTGTGGCGAGCGTCGTCCATATCGACATCGACCATATCGACATCGACCGTATCGACGCTTCAACGTGCGGTGGTTCACCTGGCACTCAACCTGCCGCCCGGAGTGACTTTGTACATTCCTGTCAATGGCACTTCGATCGCGATCGCACCCGATGGAAGCCGCATTGCGTTCATCGGCGTGAGTCAGGGAGTCACGTCGCTCTTCATCCACACGCTCGCCACCGGCAAAACGGTGCGGACCCCAGATACAGGCGACGCCGTCATTCCCATGTTTTCGCCCGACAGCCAATGGGTCGCGTTCGGTGCACCCGGCATGATCAAGAAGGTGCCGGCGGCCGGCGGGCCCGTGCAGGTGATAACACAGGGTGGTGGCGGTCCGATGGTCTGGCTCTCCGACGGCCGCCTGGTGCGCGGTTCTGCGAGTGGATCGGGCATTGACCAGCACCTCCCCGAGCGACGCGCACTGACCACGCCGGCAGACGGCGAGCTGGGCCATCTCACGCCGTTGGCGTTGCCGGACGGCTCGCTGCTGTTCACAGCTTTGAGGGGCAACATGCTGAGCACCCTAAACAGCATCAACGTTTGGCCTCTCAACGCAACTACGGCGCGAGAGGTGATTCCCCATGCGTCCAGCCCGCAGTGGCTCGGGCACGACGCGATCGTCTTTGCGCAGGGACGCGCGCTCTTCGCCGCCGGCTTCGACAGCCGCGCCGTCCGCCTGACAAGCGAACCGCGCGCGACAGGCATCGAGGTTCAGACGAACGTGAATGTGGCGGCGCCGATGTACGCGGTATCCGACAACGGCACGCTGGTCTACCCGGAGTACAGCGGTGGGCGCCGCCTCGTATGGGTCGACCGCGACAATCGCGAGGAATTCGTCAAGGGCGCGGCGCGGACGTACTCGCAGCTGCGTCTGTCCCCCGACGGGACGCGAGTTGTCGTCGCCAGAATGGACGACGACTGCGACCTTTGGGCCGTTCCGCTGGACGGTTCGTCCGAGCAGAAGCTGACGTCCGGCCCGGGCTGCGAGGGTATGCCGGTCTGGTCGCGCGACGGGAAGGAGATTTTCTTCACCACAGCGACGCGGATCATCAGTCGCGTTCCGGCAGACGCCTCCGCGCCGCCGAAACCTTTCCACGAGCTGCCCAAACAGGGACCCATACCTCCGCGGTTGCATTCGCTGCAGGCCATTCGGGATGGAAAGCTGCTCATGCAGTGGGACATCATGCCCGAGCGGATGGAACTTCGCATGCTCGAACTGGAAGGTAACAAGCGGCTGTATCCGCTCCTTGGAGACTCCGGCACAGAGCAGGGCGGCCAGGTGTCCCCCAACGGCCTCTGGCTCGTCTATCAATCGGCCGAGACGACCGGTGGCCGCGACGGCGAGATCATGGTCCGGCCATTTCCCAACATCCAGACCCGGAAATGGGTTATTTCGCGTGGAATCGGCCGGAGCCCGATCTGGTCGCGCGACGGACGCGAGATCTTCTATCGGATCGAGGACGGCAGCATCATGTCCGTTCCGTTCAGGCCGGTCGAGGGTCCCTATGACCAGGTCCAACCGGTTCGAGTCGCCGTTCCAGTGAATACGCTCCGCGATTGGGCCAACGGGCCCACGTACGACGTGTCTCCAGACGGCCGGCGATTTCTTTTGATCAAGGCGCCGGAACTCGATATCCGATCTCTCAACGTGGTCCTCAACTGGGACCTCCAGGTGAAAGGGGCGATCGGCGGCACCGGCGCAGCACCGCGATGAGCCGGAGCCTCCATCGGTTTGCTGCGGCGCTGGCGTTGTGCGTGGCGCTCTTCAGCGCGAGGCCGGCCTTCGCACAAGGCGTGACCGCTCACGTGACCGGCAGTGTCGTCGATGCCAGCCGCGGTGTCGTGCCTGGCGCGACCGTGACCATCACGAATGCCGATACGGGCTGGCGTCGTGACGCGGTGACGGGAGGCGATGGACGGTTCGTGTTCGTGGACGTACTCGCGGGAACCTACATCGTCAGTGCCGTACTTGAAGGGTTCAAGATCGCCGAGCGCAAGAACGTGGTTGTGGCGTCGACCGATCGCGTCGAAGTGCGGCCGCTCGTCCTCGAGGTGGGCGGCTTGAACCAGACGATCTCCGTGCAAGGCGACGCAGATCTCGTTCAGACCTCGACGGCCGCACGCGGCGGTTCGGTCACTGGTGCGATGCTCGAAGACATCGCCCTCAAGGGTCGCGATGCGCTCGGCACGATCAAGCTCATCCCTGGCGTCGTTGATGTCAACGCGCGCGAGGCGCCAAGCTGGAACCTCCTCAGCGGCCTGAGCATCAATGGCAGAAACAACATCAACCTGGCGTACGACGGGGTCAGCAACAAACTGCCGGGCAACTCCGGGAACCTCGCATCGCCGTCGGTCGATTCGATCGCGGAGATCCGCGTACAGTCGTCGAACTTCCAGGCCGAGTACGGCCGCAGCGCTGGAGCCTCAATCACTGTCATCACCCGCAGCGGGTCGAAGGACTTCCACGGGAGCGCCGCGTTCTACAAGCGCGATACCGCGTTGAACGGCAACGAGTTTCAGCGGAAGCAGCAATGTACGCTCGGCGATCGGGTGAACTGCGAGCCACCGCTGTACCGGTTCGATAACTTCGCGTGGACGCTGAGTGGCCCCATCTTGCTGCCGTCGATTGAATTCAACCGACAGCGCAATCGTCTGTTCTTCTTCTGGTCGCAGGAGGTGCTGGCCAGAACGGATCCGGGGACGCTGAACCTCAGGCGGATGCCGACGGCGGCCGAACGCACGGGGGATTTCTCGCAAACGTTCAACAGTCAGGGCCGCCTCCTCAACATCCGTGATCCGGCGCTGAACACCGACTGCAACCCTACTGGGCCGGCAGGGCCGGACTGCTTTCCGGGCAACATCATCCCGCACAACCGGATCGATCCGACCGGACAGGCGCTCCTCAACCTGTTTCCCCTGCCCAACGCTGTCGACCCCTCGGGCACGAATCAATACAACTACGCCTACCAGATGGTGAATGACTGGCCGCGCAACGACCAGGTGCTGCGCGTGGACTGGAACGTCGGGCCGCGCACGACCGTCTACGGCCGCCTGCAGTTCGGCTATGAGAAGCGTGCAGGCCCCGTGGCGCCGTTCGGATTCACCGGTTTCTGGCCGCAGATGGCGAGCAAGTTCGAAACCGAAGCGGTGAGCTACGTCACGACGTTGCTCCATACGATCAACCCGACGACGTTTCTCGAGGCGACGGCCGGCGTCAACTGGGGCTACCAGTGGGCGTCGCCATTCAACCAGGCCGCGCTCGACGCGAACAACCGGGCCCTGGTGCTTCCCGACATGCCGCAGTTCTTCCCCGCGGCAAACCCGCTGGACCTGCTGCCGAACGCGACGTTCACAGGCGGGATTCCGATGACAGCGTCGGCCCCGATCGGATTTTTCCAATATGAACGGCGCTTTCCTTTCCAGGGCTACACCACGATTTGGGACTTCTCGGCTAGCCTCACCAGGGTTTTGAAGGCCCATAGCGTCAAGGCCGGTATCTTCGTCGAACATGCGACGCGGCCAGCGCCGCAGCGGTCGGCCTTTAACGGCACGATCAGTTTCAATAGCGACCCGGGTCAATCCTTCAACACGAACATCGGGTTTGCGAACGCGCTGCTCGGCACCGTGACATCCTTTCAGCAGGCGGACAAGCGCCCGCTTGGGCACGGCCAATTCGTCAACACGGAGTTCTACGCGCAGGACAACTGGCGAGTGGGGCGGAGGTTTACCGTAGAGGCGGGCGTCCGCTTCTACTATCTCACCCCGACACGCAGTCAGGGCGACCAGGTCGCGCAGTTCGAGCCGGACCTCTTTGATCCCACCGCTGCGCCTCTGCTCTACCTGCCGATCAACGTTGATGGTGTGCGCCGGGCGTTGAATCCTCTCACGAACGACACCAGTCTCCCGGCGCTCTACATCGGCAGACCGATGCCACGCACCGGGAATCTCTATACGGGCACTCAGTTGTACGACGGAACGCCGCAGCAGCGGTCGCCGTTCGAAGTGGCCCCTCGTCTCGGCTTCGCCTGGGACATCACCGGAGATGGCAGGACGGCGATTCGCGGCGGTGCTGGTATCTTTTACGATCGGTATGCCGAAAACGACATCCTCGAGCTCACTGAGCTCCCGCCGCTCGTTCACACCTATACGGCCAACTACACGACCATCGCGGACCTCAAAAAGACCGAGCATGAGCAGAGCGAAACGACCAATGCGACGCGGCGGATTCAGGAGTTCGTGCCGCCTGTGGTCTACAACTGGAGCGCCGGCGTGCAGCGCGATGTCGGTTGGAGTGTGGTCGTCGACGCCGCGTATGTCGGCAATGCCGCCCGCCGTCAACCGATTACGCGTGAGCTGAATGGTCGGCCGTACGGATACAGGTTCCAGCCATCCAGCCTCGATTCGACGAACACCATCGGCGGAGTAACGCAGCCGCTCACCGACGATTTGCTTCGGCCCTACCGCGGTTATGCGTCCATCTCACAGCGGGAGTTCACCGGCTACGCCGACTATCACTCTGTGCAACTGTCGGCCACGCGGCGGCGTCGCGCCGACGGACTCATGTTTGGCGCAGCGTACACGTATGAAATCGTCAACAAAACTCTCGGTGCCGTCGATCCGTTCCTGGCGGACAACCGCGCGAGAAACTACAACTCGCTGGGCCGCCGCCCCCATACCTTGAACATCCATTACTCCTGGCTCGTGCCTGGTCTCAGCCGATCGAGCTGGGCGCTCGTGCGAGGCATCGTCAACGACTGGCAGTTCTCCGGGGTAACCTCTTTTCTCAGCGGCGCGCAGGGGCCGTTCACGTATAGCTACAGTTCGGTGCCGACGGGCGCGCTCATCGATAATGGCTCGATCGGCGGAGGGCCCAACCGTCCACGCATCGTCTGCGATCCGTCGCTGCCGCGATCGCAACGGACGTACGAGCGGCAGTTCAGAACCGAATGCATCGCAGCGCCCGGCGATCCGTATCACTTCGGCACGGCTCGCGGCGACGAGTTCCACGGGCCGGGTTACATCAACTGGGACATCTCGGCGTTCAAACACATTCCGATGGGAGGCTCCCGTCGCCTGCAGTTTCGGGTTGAGCTGTACAACGCCTTCAACACGTATCAGTGGACAACGGTGAATACCAACGCGGAATTCAATTTCGTGACCGGCGCGTTGTCCAATGGGAAGGTGTTTGGCTCGCTCACCGGCGCGACCAACAGCGCGCGCCGCATTCAGCTGGCGGCGCGGTTCACGTTCTGATGTCGTTCTCGGTGTTTCGTTTCACAGTGTTTTCAGAAACGCGATGAGGGCGCGTTTGTCTTCGGCCGTCAAGTTCAACCCGTAACGGTGTCCAGGGATCGGCCGCGCGCGTGTATCCGGTGGATTCCAGCCTTTCGGGAGGTAGTCGTCGCGCAATCGCGCCGGATCGAACCACTCTTCGAGCGACGCAATCGAGCCCGAGTGCTCGAACGGTCCTCGATACCACAGGCCTTTGAGCGAGGGCACTTTGTAGTAGCCGGTTCCCTTCCGCGTCCTCAGCGCGAGTCCCGGATCGAGGCCAACCTGCGTGCGAATCACGTCCGTCGCCGGCGGCGCCGATGGATGGGCGAAGGGCTTGAACCCGAGGACCGGCACGAGTCGGTTGCTGGTGTAGAGCGGCGGCGTGTGACATTTGGAGCAGCCGGCGCGCGTGAAGACCCGCTCGCCGCGGGCGGTCAGGTCGTTCGGTCGGTTCGGGTTTGGCGGCGGCTGCAGTGAGTAGATGTATTTTCCTAGCGCCAGCATCGCTTCGTCGCTGTAGCGGTACCGCAGCGCACGATCCGCTGCAGACTGGAACGTGTGGGGTCCGATCGCGCCATCCTCCGCGACGGTGACGAGGATGCCGTAGCGCGCGATGTCTTCGGGCCCGCGATTACGATGCGTCCCGGTGGCGTCGAGATACCGCCGGTCTTTGACGCCGATCAGATCCGAGATCCTCGTCGTGAACCACGGGCTCGCATTGAATCTGACGAACGTGCCCAGGAATGGCTCTCCGTCCACACGGTCGACCTGTTCGGCGGTCATGGTCTTCAAGGTGGCGTTGACATCGTCCTTTAGCCAGGGCACGCCGTAGCTGGAGTACGCTCTTTCGCCTGCCGGCCGGGTCCGCCCTTCGCGCCGGCGGATCTCGTCGAGCGCATCGAAACAGAAACCGGGCAGCGATCCCCACTGGAGGTTGCGCTGCGCGCCGCGGACGGTGCTGCCGTCGGACAGTACTCGCGTGTGGCACCCGGAGCATTCAGCAAGCGTGATCTTCAACTGCCGGTCGTGATCGATCAGCCATCGCACGCCGGGAATCGTGCCGTCGGCCGCGACGGTGACGCCCTGGCGCGCCATCAAGTCGGGATCGTCGGCCCAGCGAAACGCGCGGGGATCCGCCGTCCGGAACTCGGCGAGATGAAGACCATCGAAGACTTCCCGGCCGGCGGCGAGCCAGTTGGCTTCCGACGTCAGCGTCGCCGGGTCGATGAGCGGCTGCGGGCCCTGCTTCCGTATCCAGTCGCGATACCCTTCCGGTTCGCGGCTCTTGATGTAGACAGGGTAGGTGCGGACTTCGTCGACGGGCGCGGCATAGTACTCGGCTTCCGTGTAGTACTTGGGCGCGGCTTTTACACCGGCGATGGGCAGTGCCCAGCCCGCGAGCGCCTCATCGGTCCACAGGCGCGGCACGGCGCCGCGCGCCGGCGACTGAACGGCCAGCGACGTAAGGCCCGCGATCGCCGCGGCGAGCGGCGCAAGTCGATGCGCCATGCCCCACAGTCTAGTGATCAAATGGAGGTTCCGTCCACTGCAGCAACTCCGACACGGTTGACGTCGGCTCGGAGCCCAAATAGCGATGAGCCGCTGTCGTTTCGTTGACCCTCTTTGTCAGCGCGTGTTACGATTAGGTTTCTCGACGCGGGGTGGAGCAGTCCGGTAGCTCGTTGGGCTCATAACCCAAAGGTCGCAGGTTCAAATCCTGCCCCCGCAACCATCATTATCTGCACGAGGTCGTCATCGTCTGGCGACCTCCCATCTCCCCAAAATCCAAGATGCGTCAGCGACGCACCGCTACTCTGCGCGTGCGCGGCCCTGAGCATGGCCGCCAGGTTGCCCTGCAGCTCGATCTTGAGCTCTCCCCCGTGCGGGGTGAGGACGATGGCGTCGATAAGGCCGCGCAGCGCGTCAGCGGCGGCCGTACGGCTCTCTGCGTCTTCCAGCCCTCGCGCCAGCTGCGTTACCTTCTCACGGTAGAGGTCCGCCATGTTGGGATGTAGCAAGGGCGGCGGTTGAGCTGACCGCTCCAGGCGGCCGCGGAGCTCTGTTTGCTGCGCCTCCAAGGCAATCAAGGGGTCCTTTACGATGCTGGCTGGCACGCCGTCCTTGAGGGCTTGAATCAGCTTCCCGATCTCTGCCTGCACTCGGGCCAACTCACGCTCTGTGGCCGTGACGCTGGCACTCGCGGCCATCCGGAGCCGATTCACCTCGCGAGTGAATTCGTGGCAGAACTCTTCGAACAAGTCGCGTCGAAGCAGCTTCTCTTGCAGTGCGCATAGAACTCGGGCCTCGATTTCGTCCCGTCGAATCGTCAGATGATTCGTACAAGTCCCCTTGTCGCACGCCCCAAAACAAGAAAGCCGATGTCGCGACTTGAGGACGAAACCACTTCCGCAGACGCCGCATTTTGTGAGCCCTGAAAACAGGTACTGAGGCCTGCGAGCCTTCACGATGCTTGTTGCGGAAGCAAGAACTCGTCGAGTGGCATCCTGCCGTCGTTTGGTGTTCTCCCACAGCTCGCTGGAAACGACTCGGAGCTCAGGTACTTCCTTGGTGATCCATTCCGAGCGTGGGTTCAGCCGCGAGACCCGCCGTCCGCTGTCGGGGTTCTTGATGTAGCGAAGGCGATTCCAAATCAACTTTCCGACGTACAGCTCGTTGTTCAGGATCCCGGTGCCCCGTGCGCTATTCCCGTGGATTGTGCTCGGATTCCACTGGCCACCGCAGGGGCCTTTCACGCCTTCCCGGTTCAGCCGCTTGGCGATCTGTTTTGGCGACGCTCCGCCCACGAACTCGCGAAATATGCGTTCGACGACCGCTGCTTCGATCGGCTCGATTTCTCGCTCGCCGGTCGTGATGGCTGTACCTGTGAGTGTTCGCACGACTCGGTAGCCGTAGCACAGACCACCACCGGACTTTCCCGCCTCGACTCGGCCACGCAATCCGCGGTGTGTCTTCTCGGCCAGATCCTTCAGGAAAAGGGCGTTCATCGTGCCCTTGAACCCGATGTGCAGGTGGGTGATGTCGCCTTCGGCGAGCGTGACGATATTCACACCGGCGAACGTCAGGCGTTTGAATAGCCCCGCCGTGTCTTCCTGGTCGCGGCTGAAGCGGTCCAGCGACTCGGCGAGTACAACGTCGAATCGGCGGTTTAGCGCGTCGC
>Ga0310902_10000710_pt1 | contig 9992 bp, 8 predicted proteins | sample C24D3metaG_FD_203748 | JGI IMG/M metagenome (GOLD analysis project Ga0310902, IMG submission 203748) | Lab incubated soil microbial communities from West Virginia University Organic Research Farm, Morgantown, WV, United States - C24D3 | ecosystem: Environmental > Terrestrial > Soil > Agricultural...
CTTCGACTTCTTCACCCGCGAGAAGGCCATCACCTCCCGCTGGCTCGACCCCGCCAGCCGGAGCCTTTCAGAAACCCGCGGCATCAACCTCGGCTTCCCCCAGAACAACTGACGTGACTCGCAATCAGCATCCCCCGGATTCCCGACGCGTCTCGTCTCTGCGTTTCGACTCGCAAGCTCGCTCAACGACCACGTTCCTCGCTCGCTCAACGACCGGAGCAAAATGACTGACACACTCACTCCCGCCCCCGCCGTCTACACCGATCCGACGGGCGCCGACCGCCACCTTCCGGATCCCGAGGCCGACGCCCGCGTTCGCGCAGACGACCGCGGCCACGTGTTCCACTCGTGGAGCGCGCAGGCGCTCATCGATCCGCTTCCCATCGCCGCGGGTGAGGGGTCGACCTTCTGGGACTACAACGGCAACGCCTACCTCGACTTCAGCTCCCAGCTGGTGAACCTCAACCTCGGGCATCAGCATCCGGATCTCGTCCAGGCGATCCAGAATCAGGCTGGTCGTCTCACGACGATCCAGCCGTCGATGGCCAACGACGTGCGCGGCGAGCTCGCCCGCCGCATCGCCGAGGTCGCGGGCGACGGCTTCGAGAAGGTGTTCTTCACCAACGGCGGCGCCGATGCGAACGAGAACGCCGTGCGCATGGCGCGCCTCGTGACGGGCCGCCGCAAGGTGCTGTCGATGTACCGCAGCTACCACGGCAACACCACGACTGCGATCTCGCTGACCGGCGACCCGCGCCGCTGGCCCAACGAGCCCGCCGACGGCTCGACCGCGAAATTCTTCGGCCCCTACCCATACCGCTCCGCGTTCCACTCGTCGAGCGCCGAGGAGGAGACGCAGCGCGCGCTCGAGCACCTCGAGCAGACCATCGTGCTCGAGGGCGCCACCACGATCGCGGCGATCATCATCGAGACGATCGTCGGCACGAACGGCGTGCTGGTGCCGCCGCCGGGATATCTCACCGGCGTGCGCGAGCTGTGCGACCGCTACGGCATCGTCTACATCGCCGACGAGGTCATGGTGGGCTTCGGCCGCGTGGGCGAGTGGTTCGCGTTCCAGGCGTTCGACGTGAAGCCTGACCTCATCACCTTCGCGAAGGGTGTGAACTCGGGCTATGTGCCACTCGGCGGCGTCGTGATCTCCGACACGATCGCCTCACACTTCGACACCGTGTCCTTCCCCGGCGGGCTCACGTACTCGGGCCACCCGCTCGCGTGCGCGGCGGGCGTCGCCACGTTCGAGGTGTTCGAGCGCGACGGCATCCTCGAGCGCGTGCGCGACCTCGGATCGCGCGTCGTGGAGCCGCGCCTGCGCGACCTCGCGTCGCGGCATCCGTCCGTCGGCGACGTGCGGGGAATGGGCCTCTTCTGGGCGATCGAGCTCGTCAAGGACCGCAAGACCCGCGAGCAGCTCGTTCCCTTCAACGCGAGCGGGACGGATGCCGCACCCATCGCCGCGGTCGCCGCGGCGTGCAAGCGGGAAGGGGTGTGGCCGTTCACGCACTTCAACCGCGTTCACGTGGCGCCTCCGCTCGTGATCACCGAGGACGAGCTGGTGCGTGGACTCGACGTCATCGACCGGGCCCTCTCGACCGCCGACGAGTACGTCACGCGCTGATCAGCATCCTTTTCCGGCCCCGCGTCCACTTCGGACGCGGGGCCGCTGCACGCCCGTCATTCGAATCGTTCCGATGCGCGGGAATGAATCATCCCTCCCCGCCGTTATCTCTGTACTCAGCACCATGTGCTGCTCCAGGAGGGGACCGTGGGAAAGAACTACATCGACATCGAGAACGACCAGGGCGAGATGCTGCGCTACCGCAAGCACGTCAACGGTCGGGGCCTGATCGCGCACGGAGCGAAGGTGCACCCCAGCGCCATCGTCGAAGCGGGGGCGTATGTCGAACCGGGCGTGCAGATCGCCGCGGGCGCGCACGTCGGCCGGGGCGTATGGGTCGAGACGGATGCCGTGATCGGACCCGACGCCGAGATCGCACCGCACGCCCACATCGGGCCGCGCGCGGCCATCGGCCCGCGCGCGAAGATCGGCGTGCGCACCCAGGTCGGGCACGACGCCCGTGTCGCCGGAGGCTCGCTCATCGGCGACGACGAGACGATCGCCGACGGCGAGCGCGTCGCCACGGACAAGCGCGGACTGCGCCTGGCTGCCTGATCGTCGCGGTGGCGCGTCGGCGCCACCGCATAGGCTCGCGTCGTGCTCAGACGCGTGCTCATCGGAATCCTGCTGCTCGTCATCGCGGGCACGGCCTGCTGGTGGTTCGTCGGGCGCGACGCGGGCGCCGAGGTCGCACAGCCGGCACCGGGCATCTCTTCCACGATGCCGGCGATCCCGGCCGACGCATTCGAGATGACCGTCGAGAGCGTCCACGACGGCGACACGCTGCGCGCTCGCGTCGCCGTCCCCAACGCCGTCGTCGGCGATCTCGAATCCACGCGCGTCCGTCTGCTGGGCATCGACACCCCCGAGATCTCCCCCGAACTCGACTGCTGGGGTGCGGAGGCGACGACGAAGCTGACGTCGCTCGTCCCTGTGGGATCGACGATCTGGGTCGCCGCCGACCACGAGGTGCATGACCAGTACGGCAGAACGCTGCTCTACGTCTGGACGCCCGACGGCCGTTTCGTGAACGGCGAGCTCGTCGCGCAGGGCGATGCGCGGGTCGAGGTCTATTCGCCCAATCGCAGCCAGGAGACCCTGCTGCGCTCACTCGAATCCGCGGCCGTCGCCGCGGCGGCCGGGCAGTGGGGCGCGTGCGACTGAGCGGTCACGCGGGTTGAGCGGTCAGGCGAACAGGAACAGCACGAACCCGATGAGGGGCAGCGTGCCCTGGAGGAGCGCCGCCCGCAGGTACCGCAGCCCGGTCGTGAGCAGCACCAGCGCGGCGGCGACCATCGACCCCAGCGCGAACAGCACGAGCGCGAGACCCGCCGCGTGGACGGGCGCGGTGTCGCTTCCCGCGAAGAGCAGCACCAGCCCGATGACGACGCCGATCGCGAGGAACAGGTTGTAGAAGCCCTGGTTGTACGCCATCGGCTTCGTCGTGTCGGCGGCCGCCTGGTCGGCCACCCCGAACCGCTTCCAGATCTTCGGTTGCGTCCACTGGACGCTCTCCATCACGAAGATGTAGACGTGCAGGAGCGCCGCGAGCGCCGCGAAGACCGTTGCCAGAATCGCCACCATGAGCGAACCATATCGTCCCGGCTACGCTGAACGCATGGCGAAGGGCGGGTCGCGCACAGGCGGACGAGGTCGTGGCGCATCGGGCAAGCGTCCGGGCGCAGCATCCGCGTCGTCCTCGAAGGCGAAGCCCGCCAAGACGCGGCGGCCGCAGCCGTCGCCCGGGCCGTCGCCGACGCCGCCCGTCGAGCCCGCCATGCCCGCGACTTTCACGCTCGGCGCGATCCCGGGTGCGACGCCCGGCAAGTGGATCGACATCTGGAACGAGCGGATGCCGCGGACCAGCCTCGAGCTCGTGCCCCTGGCGGTCGCCGATCAGCGTCGCGCGCTCCTCGACGGCGAGGTCGACGCGGCGCTCGTGCGGCTGCCGCTCGACAAGGACGGCCTCCACGTCATCCCGCTGTACGACGAGGTCCCGGTGGTCGTGTGCGCGAAGGACTCGCACCTGACCGCCGCTGAGGACGAGCTCGACGCGGCGGATCTCGTGGGCGAGGTGCTCATCGTGCCGCAGGACGACGTGCTCGCCATCCAGCTCCCCGGCAGTGTCGCGCCACGGTTCGCGCCACCGGCCGACACCGGCGAGGCGATCGCCACCGTCGCGGCCGGTGTCGGGATCGTGGTGGTGCCGATGTCGGTCGCACGACTGCATCATCGCAAGGACGTCGACTACCGCACCCTCAGCGGGGGTCCGCTCTCGACGGTGGCGCTCGCGTGGACGGCTGAGCGGACCACTCCCGCGGTCGAGGCCTTCGTCGGCATCGTGCGCGGGCGCACCGCCAACTCTTCGCGCGGCTGAGCGCGCCTGCGCCGAAGCATGGAATGAGGGGTGCCGCCCCAGTCCCATGCAGCACCCCTCGAGGATCGGCGGCGAAGACCCAGAGCCGATTCTGCGTTCCCCAAGAAGGTCTTCTGTCAGCGCCTCCGACCCCCCGTCGGCTGGGCGCAAGCCGTTCCCGATGACCAGGAGCACGCAGCATCCGTCCTGATACACGGAACGCGAAGAAACCTCAGAACCCGGCGCCGTGCACCTGGAACGGGGCGACGATGCCGGTGCGGACGGATGCCGCGGCCAGTGCTTCCGAGGGGGCTACGCCCGCGGCGAGGCCCTCGTGCATGGCCGCGAGGAGCTCGCATGCCGCGTCGTCGGCGACGATGACGGGTGCGGCGATGACGCTGCGAACACCCGCGTGCAGCCACACCCTCGTCATACCCAACGCCTCTTCGCCCCACCTCACCGAGGAACGACCGACCTCGCACGCCGACAACACGACAGTGTCGGGGACGACCGGGATGAGGTCGATGTCGTAGCCGAACAGGGTGCCGTCGGCGAGTTCCAGACCGGAGAACATCGGGTTGTCGAGTGCGTGACGGCCATGGGCGGCGACATGCAGCACGTCGACCTCAGCGGCCAGAGCGGTGACCTCCGTGACTGTCGCTTCGGCGCCGGTTCTCACCTGGGCTCGGCTCCACGCGGTCGAAGCCGCGGACACCTCCTCCTCTCCGCGGGCGACGCGGGGGCCGGCTGCGAAGCCGGCGGACCTCGGCGCGCGCGCAGCACTCGAGCGCTGAGCGATCCAGGAGGTGACTGACGTCGCCACCGACAGGGGGCGACGGCCGATCGCGGGGAGCATCATCCACGGGACACCGGAGAGGACGCCCGCGGCCGTGACGAGGATCCGTTCCGCGCCCGAGAGCGCGCGAACGGGAGCGCAGAGGATCCGCGACAGGGTCGCCAGCCGCTCGTCGAGCCCCCGGCGGACCACCGCCGCCATCGGCCCCGCGGTCACCGTCGCCGCCATGTCGAGATCGGCCCGCAGGCCCCGCAGCGCGAGCCTCACGGCATTCCAGTCCAGTGCGATCAGTTGTCGGCTCCCGCGTGTGATGGCGAGTGCAGCGAGCTCGACTCCGTCGAACACGTAGGACACGAGCGCATCGCCGTCACCCAGTTCTGCGACGGCGTCGTCGAGCGTCGCGCGGACTCTGAGTTCACCGGCGGCGGTGTGCGACCACTGCCGCTGACGCGCGCGGTCGCTGAGGAGAGCGGCCCGCGGTGTGGCGAGCCATTCACCGTCCGGCGCCGCGGCGCGCAGCACCCGCAGCTCCGCGAGATCTGCCGCCAATTCGGGGTCGGGCGGCGGGCGAAGCGGTGGGAAGGATCCCATCACCGAGCGTGCACGCTCAGACCATTCGAAGACGGCGGCATGGTTGCCTGATCTGAGGGCCGAGGCCAGCCCGGTCGTGATCAGCCCCGCACCCTTCATCGCCGCGGAGACCTGTATGTCGAGGCTCCCCACGGCATGGCGGGTGCGATCCAACAGATCGAGCCCGGCGGCAGCGTGACGACGGGTGTCGGCCTCGCGGCCCTGTGTGGCGGCATGTGCCGCGCGCACCTCGTGCGCGAGGAGCCCCACCTCCAGCGGAGTGCGCCGTCCGATACGCATGACCGGCTGAGCGCCGCCGTGGCCGCTCCTGATGCGCGCCAACGCGTCCGTGAGCCGGAGCGCCTCCGCCTCGGAGTTGAATCCGTGCGCCTTGAGGCCCGCCGTGACATCCAAGACTCTCGTGCGCGCGGGCAGCCGCTGTCCCGCCCTCACCGGACCCCCGGCGCGGTCGACCCGCCCGACCGTGAGCCTGGCACGCAGACCGATCGCCTCAGCACGCACAGCCCAGCCCGAGCTGCCGATCGTGGCGAAACGCCGCGCCGATGCGGCGGCCACCCGTGCCGCGCGGACCGGATCGTGGCTGAGCAACGATCGAGCGAGGTTGTAATCCGCCGTGGCACGGTCGCGCGGAGCACGATGGCGACCGAACGCTTCCGACACCGCTGCGAGACTGCGCTCGGCCTCTGTCACCAACCCTGCTTCGCGGAGCACCTCCGCGCGGTCGAGCTCGTTCACGGCCGCCCACATCGCTGACTCCCCATCGAGCGGTTCCCGGACGGACTGCATCGTCTGCAGGGCCGCCACGAGATCCCCGCCGAGCATGAGCGCATAGCCGCGGTTGTGCACGGCGAGGTTCGCCTCGGTGTCCATGCCCGCTGCCCGATAGGCACCCTCCGCCAGGTGGAGATCCGAGACAGCCGCGTCGAGACGGCCGCGCTGCATGTCGACGAGACTGCGGTTCATCCGCATGTTGGCCTGACGCACCGGCTGATCGCTGAGCCCACGGATGCTCTTGTCCAGCCACCCTGCCGCGTCATCGAGCAGCCCGCGTTCCAGCGCGAGCGACCCGAGCTGACCGTGCAACTGGGCGATCGCGGCCTCCGACAGACCGTCCCGCCCGAGGGCGTCCAGGCACAGCTGCTCGCCACCATCCACGTCGCCGAGGCGAGCGAGCACGTAGGCCGTCGTGCCCGCGATGCGCGCACCGAGCTCGATGTCGCCCTCGGCTTCGGCGCGCGCGGCACCGGCCGCGAGCACGCGCCGAGCGTCTATGAAGCTCCCTCGGGTCGCGAGATGCCAACCCCGCTGGTAGAGCTGTTCACCGGTCGCCGCCACACAGCCATGATGGACCCACCCGGCAGACGAGTGCGACCGGCAGGCCCCGCCAGCCGCACTCTTCTCTCCCTGGCTAAGGGGCCGTCTGACCCGGGAGCGGTGTCGACTTGTCCCGCACCTTCACCCATTCGAGCGCCTTTGCGACGGGGTCCTGCCCCGGAGCCGCAGTCTTGGCGGCACCGGGATCCATCAGGGATGGAGCGAGAGCCCGTGCGATCCGACCCGAGACGTACGGTGCGGCGAACGAGGTCCCGCTCCAGATCGCGTAGCCACCGGAGAAGTCGTCCGGGTCCAGGCTCTGCCGTCGACGGTTGTCGCGGTCGGCGCGTGTGCCGGCCTGCACGCCGCCCTCGAACGACGGGAACGCGCTCACGACAGAGGTGCCGGGAGCGAAGGCTGTCACCCAATCGCCGACGTTGCTGTACAGCGCGACGGATGTCGCTTGAGGATTCAGCGCCCCGACGGCGATGTGCTGGGCAAGCCCCGGCGGCTCCTCGAGTTTCAGCCCGGGATCGCCGTCCTTGGACAGCGCGGCGGGAAACGCCGGTCGTTCCGTCGCATCGTTTCCGGCAGAGCACACGACGACGCACCCCCGGCGGCGCAGCGCCACGAGTGCCTTATGGAGTCGCAGGCTGAAGCGTCCATCCTCGGGAGTCTCGTGGTAGTAGCCGAGCGAGAGGTTGACGACGTCGACGACGTTCTTCGCCTTGTCCGAGTCCATCCAGAGCGCGAGGTCTTCGAGCGCATCGATGAGCTCGCTCTCGAGCACTGCGCCATTGCTGTCGGCGACACGGATCGAGATGAGATCCGCCTCCGGGCAGACCTGACGGATGATGCCGCAGACGAACGTACCGTGGCCGGCGGCGGCGTCGAGGAACCCATCGAGAGGTCCGGACTGGTCGCCGTGGATCTCGGGATCCGTGAGGGGATCCTCGACACCGATCACGTCCCCGGTTCGGCTCGGCCAGGGGAGCCTACGCCGGACGATCACGGGGTCGACCGTGTCGATCGCATCGGCCGGCTCGTCATCGAGGTCGTCGAAGCGCTCCGGCCTCGACGGCGCGGGCGTGGCCGGCTGTGACGGCGTGGTCTCGGCCGGGAGCCACGGGTGGACACCGCACCCGGTGTCCACGACGGCGACGACGGGCCTGCGGCCGCCTTCGGCGACGACGCGCGTTCGCCGCGGCGCCGTCCCGAGGAACGACACGAGCTCGAGGCCCCCCGTCCCGGGATAGGCGTAGCCCGCGGTTCCGCTCGGGTTGGTCATGCCGTGCGGGTTCGTCATGCCGTGCGGGTTCGTCATGCCGTGCGGGTTCGTCATGCCGTGGGGGTTCGTCATGCCGTGAGGATTGACGCCCACCGGATCGATCGTGAGCACGTGATCCAGCCCGACATTGCGCAGTGCATCGATGTCGACGGACGGCACCTCCACCAGCGGCTGCTGCGGGGCCCGCGATCGGGACTCCGCCCGGATGGGCTCCGCAGCCCGCGCCGCGGTCTTGGCGACGTCGCGACGCACCTCGCGGCGGATCTCCTGACGGCGTTGCTCGCTCACCTCGCTGGGGGCGCCTTGTTCAGAAAGGCCGCGCGCTGCGGGCTCAGGGCGCTGCGACGCGCCCTCCTGTCCGCGATCGGCCTGCTGCTCCGCGGCCAGACGTCGCTGGTATTCGGCTTCCTCGAGGGCCACCCGACGCGCGTGCTGCAGCAGCCGCCAGGCGTCGACGGCGGGAACCGGTTCGTCGTCCCGCTTGTCGCTCGGAAGCTGGATGATGCGCGCCCGCGTGAGAGCGGGCTCGTTCTCCGCAGATGGCCGGATCTCATCGAGGTCGACCTCCCACCCGAGCTCCTGGCCCGCAGCCAGCAGCGCACCCTTCGCGTCGGCGGTCTCACCCGAGATCACGAGATGGCCTGGCGCGTACGCCGAGGGGAACGCCTCCACTCCCGGCACGATGTCCCGACCGGGATCGAGCGGAACGCCGAGCGGGGCGCCCGCCTTCACTCGCGTACGCCACGATCCACCGGCACGCTCGTCTTCGGCCATGTCATCTCCTCACACACGTGGGAGCCGCGGCCCCCAGGCCGCGGCATCCGTTCTTCGTATCTCGAACTGGTTGTCAGACTTCGAACTGCGGGGTCTGGAAGTCGCGCAGCGCGCCGTCGGCGTCGCGCACCACCAGGCGAAGCCGCGCCATCCCGGGCGTGACCTCGTCGAAGGCGAAGCGTCCGTGCTCGCCCGGTTCGGCCGACCACTCGCGGTCGCCCTGGATGAGACGGATGGCGAGGGCCGTGGCGTCCACCCATCCGTCCACGCGCCGGTCGCCGCCCTCGGTGGCGGTCACGTGCAGCAGCACGCTGGTCGTGCCGTCGCTGAACTGGAGAGTCGCCGTGTCGGTCTCGCCGCGCACGGCCGCGAACGTCCCCTCGACCAGCGTCAGGAGTGCGTACTCCCGCGACAGGTCCTCGACGGCGACGGCGGCGACCATCTGGTCCACCAGGTCGGCCGGCACGGGGTCGACGTCCTCCCACATGCGCCGCATCCGTGCGAAGAGCGCGGCGTCGGCCGCAAAGTCCTCAGTTTCCATCGTCGTCACCTCTCCATCCGTCTCCCTCGAGTACGGCGCGTAGCTTCGCGAGGCAGCGCTGGCGGGTCGGTCCGATCGATCCGATGGGCATCGCAAGGTCTTCGGCGATGCGGGCATAGTCGGGGCGGTCCTCGAACGCGACGATCCGCAGCAGGCGCTGGCATCGTTCGTTGAGCGTTCCGACCGCTGTCCAGAGGCGACGGGTCTCGTCGTCCTGCGCGGCGGTCTGCTCGGCGGATTCGTGGACGGGAAGGTGCGGTTCGAGCGACTCGGCCTCGGTGGCATCGGCACGCCGGTGCTGTTTGCCGACTCGCCACGCCTCACGGCGCGCGCACATCGTGAGCCACCCCGACACCGCGAGCGGGTCGTTGATGGTCTCGTGACGGCGCACGAGCGTCAGCCAGGTCGTCTGCACGACGTCCTGCGCCAACGAATGGTCGAGCCCGTACGCCCTCACGACGTGCCATAGCGGCGGCGTCATCAGGCGGACGAGTTCGTCCATCGCACGGCTGTCGCCTTCACGCCACCGCACGAAGAGTGCGGCGGCGCGCTCCCATCGCGCCGGCTCCACGGAGTCGACGGATGGTTCGGCGCCAGCCTGCGTCATAGCGCCCATTCTGTCCACACCATGCCCGAGCGCGATAGTGCGGGTTTGATACACGGAGGCCGCCCGAATACCGACGATTTCAGCCGTCT